>Ga0209166_10000286_pt1 | contig 62641 bp, 65 predicted proteins | sample Coa_R1_3_FD_187151 | JGI IMG/M metagenome (GOLD analysis project Ga0209166, IMG submission 187151) | Surface soil microbial communities from Centralia Pennsylvania, which are recovering from an underground coalmine fire - Coalmine... | ecosystem: Environmental > Terrestrial > Soil >...
TGTGCCGGGTGCTCGACTATCATTTCTCCACCAACATTGACGGAGACGAGCATGCGCAAGCCACGGGACTTTGATGCCGAGCTGAAGGCACTTGGGGACGTGCGCCACGACGGCGCGAGAAGGAGATTTGAAATGTAGAATCGCCTTTGAGCAGCTTTGCTGCACGAGAGATGAGGGTAGGTCCCTCGGACTCGGATTGCAGGATCAGAGTCCAAACCACCGTAAGCTGCTCCGGCACAATGGCCGGGGTGGTGAGCGTTACGGGAAAAGGCGGGAGAAAACCCGTCAGGTGTGTTGCGGGAAGGCGAACGTAAGTGAACCGCTGATGACGTATCGAAAAGTACTTTTAGACGTTGTCGAAACCAGGAGCGGTCCCCACTCCTGGGATGAAGCCCAGCGGAAGCCTGTCGATTGGCTGGGTGGCAACCGGTATTTAGGCGGCGCGATCTCGATAACAGGCTCTTGTGCGGAACGTGGGAACCTGTGGTCCGATGCTAAGGGAGAACTCCGAAGCGGCGAAACCGTGAGGGGGACAGTACCGATGCGGACCATAGGGGCGGACGGGTTCGTAGTAGTGAGGATGCCCGGTAATGCGGGCGGAGCGAAGGGACCCGATCTTCCAGCCAAGGACGGCGGTCAACCGGCAACGGGAGGAGCTGATGTCTGAGGCAAAGCCATATGACATTTCCAAACGCCTCGTTTGGAAAGCCTGGAAACAGGTGAGGGAGAACCAAGGGGCAGCGGGTGGAGATGGTGTCTCGCTTGCGGCGTTCGAGAAGGATCTGAAGGGCAACCTTTATAAGATCTGGAATCGGATGTCGTCGGGGTCATATCTTCCACCTCCCGTTCGCCTCGTGGAAATCCCGAAAGCCAAAGGTGGGGTGCGCCCTCTGGGTATTCCCACTGTTGCCGACCGCGTGGCACAGACGGTTGTGAAGATGGTCCTGGAGCCGGAAATGGAGCCTGTATTCCATCCCAGCTCTTACGGCTATCGTCCCGGCCGCTCGGCGCTTGATGCGGTGGGAGCGGCGCGCGAGCGCTGTTGGAAGTTCGATTGGGTTGTCGATCTCGATATCAAATCGTTCTTTGATACGATTCCGCATGATCTAATCGAACGGGCCGTCGCCCATCACACGGAGTTGAGTTGGGTCCGTCTGTACGTGAAACGGTGGCTGAGAGCCCCGTTGGAGCGTGCTGATGGGACTCTCATGGAGCGAGCGAAAGGGACTCCTCAAGGCTCTGTCGTTTCGCCCCTGCTGGCGAACTTGTTCCTGCATTACGCATTCGATTTATGGATGCAAAGGACCTTCCCCGATCTGTGTTTCGAAAGATACGCGGATGACGCGATTGTTCATTGCCGGAATGAAAGCCAGGCCAAGTCTGTTCTGGAGGCGATCCGGCATCGCCTTGCGGAATGCGGTCTGGAGCTTCACTCTGAGAAGACCCGAATCGTCTACTGCAAAGATGCCAATCGGAGACGGCGCTACGAAAACGTAGCGTTTGATTTCCTCGGCTACACATTCCAACCACGCCGCGCTCGCAACCGGAACGGAAGAAACTTCGTTAGCTTCCTGCCGGCGATCAGCACCAAGGCGGCTACGGGAATCCGCCAGACCGTCCGCGCATGGCGGATCGCGTCGACTCGGAATAACCGGGAGCTCGAAGACTTGGCTAAGCTGATCGATCCCGCGGTGCGGGGCTGGATGAACTACTACGGGCGGTTTTACCGCACGAAGTGCATCGCGGTCCTGCAGCACATCAACGAGGCGCTCGCCCGATGGGCGAGGTGGAAATACAAGCGGTTGCGACGCCGAGAGAGCGCCTCGATCCACTGGCTGGGACGGCTCGCAAAGCGAGCTCCGAACCTGCTGGTCCTGTGGCAACTCGGCGTCAAGCCGTCGGCTGGGAGGTAGAAGCTGGATGAGTCGAGAGATTCACGTCCAGTTTCGTGTGGGCGGATGGGTGGAATTCCTGTCCGCTACGCGACAAAGCGCGCGACCTCAAGAGCCGCAAGGTGCAGCAGCTCGGCGAACTGGTGATCGCCACCGGCGCCGATGCGCCCAGCGCTAATGAACTGGCGGGCGCGCTGATCATGCTGGCTGAGACGAAGGACAGCGGAAAGAGGGAGGCATGGGCCAGGCGCGGGGCCGCGTTCTTTCAGCGACGGTCGCGGCGAAATGCACCGGCAACTGACCGCGACACGGACGGCGCTCCGGCGCAACCGAGCGGGGCGCAACCGGCGTCAGGCCGCAAGGGCCCGACATAACATGCGCACCTGGCAGGTCGAGCGCCGCAAGCGCACGCGGCATCTCATTGAACTCGGCGGCCTCGTCGTGAAAGCTGGACTCGTCAACCTAACCGGCGATGATCGCGCCACCATCCTTGGCGCGCTGCTTTGGATGGCCGACAAGCTCCAAAGCGATCGGGGCGAACAGGCGCGAGCGCTATGGGCGGCAAAGGGGAAGCAAGCATTCGACGCAGACCCAACGACACACAAGGGGACAGATCGAACTGTTTCAGCAGTTCGTCGTTGATGCACGACAATGGCATGTCAGCCGAGCGACCGTGTGCATGAAGCGTCGTTCGAGCATGCGATGGGCGCTGGAAGCGGGACGACGGAATTCGCGATCCGACGCGCTCGAAGATAGTCGTCGCCATCCCCACCAGCCAACGCGAACATTTCAGGGTTGCTGTTGGAGTCAAATCACCAAACGAAACGAGCGAGTCTCCCAACACGCCCGAGCGTTGAACAACGATAGGGCCAGCCATGGCCGTCAAGGTACCCGCGATGCTTGCAGAATTTCGGTCGAAATAGCTTGCCTACCAGCGCGGGCAAGAGCTCGAGAATCATGAAAGATTGGGCGCAATTCCTGGCAAGATCAAACGCCGTCCGCTTTCGCGAAGTTGGCTGATGTAGAAAGCGGGGAAAACCGTCTCCGGATCGCTAGTCCTGGCGATGCGAGACGAATCGAAAGGTCGGCCCGCAAGCTCAACATGACGGTGCCACCTATTGTATTGTGGACAGATAAAGACTCGGATCGAAATATTCGGAAGCGCGCCTCGCATTGGTGACGCCTGCACCCCTGATAAAGAATCACTGACCTCCTGCAGCCATTTCGCGACCGTCCCATCGGAATAGAGCTTCTTCCATTGAAAGGCGAAAACGCCCTTTTCTGTTCATCACGGGCGATGGGCTGCAGCATTTTCCCTCCTTGTTCCGCAGAAGACCAGTGCTGCAGAAGCCAGTCTCAATCGACAAGCTACGGGAAACGATCAATTCCCTCCTGACGACGGATGAAAGAGATCAGTAAAACGGGATGGCGAACTTATTCAGTCCGGCGTGGATAACGTGAGATGCACGGCCATCATTTGGCGATTCTCAAACAGAAAGCCTCCTCAGGCTGCACGAGGAACAACGCCGGTGCTTCTAAGGTGTCCTCGGTAGGGTGAATCCGGTGATGAGTAAATGAGAGACGGCAGTCACCAGTTGTGCCAAGGCAAATGGCTTCTGCAGAAGGACACTGCTCGGGACACCTTCCGAAGCCCATTCGTTACCAGCGCCTGCGGTCATGTACACGACCGGCAAATCCGGGGCAATCTTCCTCGCCTTCCGAGCCGCTTCCCAGCTGTTCATACTGCCGCTCGGGTAAATATCGATCACGAGCGCCCGGTAGTTCGCCTGCCTACTTTGGAGTAGGGTCACCGCTCATGGGCCGATGCCACCATTGCCGGTTGGTCACCGCCTTCCGCCAGGGCATCACGGACGAGCTCCTGGATCGTCTCGTCAACTTCCACAACGAGAATGATTGGACGTTCTTCCATTCGCCTTTCCCCCTCAGCGACACGCATCTATCCAAAAGACATAGCATCGGCGTTTGGTTCCCTGGCATCGTTCACACTTAGCATTGGCCTCCTCGCACGGCCGTAAAGGCCGCGCGCATCGGAGTGGGTACGCCGATATCCCCAAGATACCCTGTGCAATACCGCGCCGGGATGTTCATGCAACGGCAGAATGCGATGGCGAGATGCGCAAAATCCCGGCACACACCGACGCGTTCGGCATGCGCTTCCGAGGCGATGCGATCGCCTCGAGCATGCTGGTATCCGAACTCGATATGATTGTGCACATAATCGCAGATCGCCTGCACGCGTCGCCAGCCTTCTGGGGTGGCGCCAAACAAAGACCATGCGAGGTCGGAGAGCTTTTCCGTGTCGCAATAGCGACTTCCCAACAGATAAGACAGTGCGCCATCGGGTAACTGATCTATCTCCGATTGCTGGGCGAAAGGTGCGACCTCGTCGGGCTGACCGCTGTGCGCAATCATGAAATCACTGCGGATTTCGAGCAGACCTCGCGGCGCCACTAGACGCGTGCAGATATTCCCGAACGCATCGCAATAGTTGCGGATCGCGACCGCCTTCGAGAAGCTGATGCGATGGTCGGTTAGAAGATCGGTTCGACGGGACGGATGGACGCTGAGCATCAGGACAATTGGATTGTCCTGACAACAATCAAAGGTGATATCGAAGCCAGCTCGAATTTTCAATGAAATCTCCACGGAATCTCAGCGGCAGACAAGCGTTAACTTCGTCGCTCGCTCATTCGTTCCGCCAGAGTGCTCTGGCGATGGTGCGGCCTGGTCAAATCACGCCTTGCACTGGTCTGGTATCGTTGACACCATTCGACTAAGGCAAGAAAGCGAACACCGCGACCGTTAAGTTGGAGGGGACCGCCTCTCGGTCGAATATCATGGGCTTTCTAGCGATCCGTCCGAAGATTATTGCTGAGGTTTGACGACCGTCTTGCTCGAGCCTTGGGGAGCAGCTTGCATCCCGGGCGGGCTTTGCCCTTGAGGGCTCTCGGCCGGCGCGCCGCCGGACGAGGTATCGATCGGTCCAGTCCAACCCTGTGGCTGCAGCTGTCCTTTTGGCTCCGGAGGCGTGCGGCCCGTGGTGGCCTTGAGAGAATCCTCCTTCGCTTGACTTGTCTGCGCTTCGACCGACGGACAGGACAAACACCACAAAGCTAAAGAGATCATCACTATGATTGGTCGCACCGGACTTCTCCGCAACCGATTTCCCACGGATTGTTTTGGCCGCAAATTCATCGACGGCGGCCGACGGCCACACCCAACAAAAACGCCACCAACAGCGAGCCGAGCGGCGCTTCGCGGACGACGTTGCTCAAGATGCTTAGCGGCATCCCAGGCCTTCGAGCGGTGTCTATCGCGTCGCCGACACGATGAGCGGTGTCTTTCACAGCGTCGGACATACCCGCGATGGTTGATTTCGGCTCTACCGCTGGGCCCGATCCCTCGTAGACCAAGGGTCGCGGTTGGGAATCGTCGCTCATCACCCATCTCCATCAATTGTTTCAATTGATCCGATCAAGGATTGTTCCATTGCTCCGAACCCTTAGACACGAGCCAGCTTTTCTTGCGAAGATCGGGTGACTCGCAGGCGCAGCCAGCGGGCTTCCGATGGAGCCCGGAGCCGTCGACAGTCGGATATGCAGGGCCCCTTTTCGCCATAACACTTCGAGCATGCGCAGCCGGACGCTGGAGCCGTCGCTCCCAAAAACAAGGCGCGAGCTTAACGAGATCTGGGCCGGGCAGAAGGAAGGCGGCGAGCTAGGACGAAGAACGCTCCGATCTAGGTTCCGATCGGATAACCAGCCAAATCCACGGCGACGTCACGATATAGCAATTCGTGAGGCGGTGCGGATTGCAACGCCGTAACTGAAGCGCCCACCGGGCCAGCCAGTTCGCCTATCTGGCTACCGCCGAATTCATCGTAATTCAATATGATGGACTCTGATTGCCGCCCTTTTGCGTTCGGTCTCCTCTCCGATTCGGCCCGATCGGGCGGATCCCAATTGTCAGAGGCAAACCGCGGAAGTGCCGCGAGCAAACCTGCTCTCGCATGGTCGCAGGCGAGTCACATATCGCGGGAATTCGGACAGGTCGAGTACCGGGGTTCCCATGACAGACGTCCGAACCATCGAAACGCTTCAGCCGCGACTGGAGGTTCTTGACAGACATCTGCTTGAGCTTCCCGATTGCCTTTGGGAGTCATTGCCGGCCGCAATCTACATATGTGATAGGAATGGTCTGATCCTGCGTTACAATCGCCGAGCCGCCGAGGTCTGGGGCCGGGCGCCCAGGATCGGTGATCCCGAGCACAGGTTTTGCGGGTCGCTCCGCCTGCATCGTCTCGACGGGGGACCGCTTCCTCATGCCCAGAGCCCGATGGCCGACGTGCTGCGGACCGGCATTCCCGCCCGCGACCAGGAAGTCGTGATCGAACGCCCGGACGGCGTGCGGGCCGTCACGTTGCTCAACATCGAAGCGCTAAAGGACAATGCCGGCACGATCGTAGGCGCGGTCAACTGCTTCCATGATATCAGCGAACGCAAGCGCGTCGAAAATGATCTTCAGACAAGTCAGCAAGACCTTGAGGACTTCTTTGAAAACGGAATCGTCGCGCTGCATTGGGTTGCGGGTGACGGAATGATCCTTCGAGCCAACCAGGCTGAACTCGACCTGCTCGGCTATGCGCGCGAGGAGTATGTTGGCCGAAGCATCACCGAATTCCATGCGGATCGCGATACGATCGAAGACATACTCGGCCGGTTAGCGCGTCTTGAGAAGCTCGATAAGTACCCGGCCACACTTCGCGCGAAAGATGGCGCGATCAAGCACGTTCAAATCAGCTCGAGTGCGCGCGTCCAACACGGCGAATTCGTCCATACGCGCTGCTTCACGGTTGACGTGACGGCCCAGCACCATGTTCAGGCGGCATTGCGCGAAAGCGAGCGCTACTTTCGTGAGTTGCTCGAGTCATAGCCGGCGGCCGTTTACACCACGGACGCCGAGGGACGCATCACGTTCTACAACCGGGCCGCGGTCGAGCTCGCTGGCCGCGAGCCCACGCTGGGTAGCGATGAATGGTGCGTGACCTGGAAGCTGTATTGGCCCGACGGAACGCCGCTACCGCATGACCAATGCCCGATGGCCACCGCGCTCAAGGAGAACCGAATGGTTCGCGGCGTGGAAGCGATTGCAGAGCGTCCCGACGGCACGCGCATTTCCCTCATGCCCTATCCCACCCCTTTGTATGACGCATCGGGCGCTCTCGTTGGGGCGGTTAACATGCTGGTCGACATTACTGACCGCAAGCGGGCGGAAGAGCTGTTGCGGCAGCAAAGCGCCATCATCGAATTTTCCGATGACGCGATCATCAGCGTGGATCTCAACGGCACGATCGTCAGTTGGAACGAAGGAGCGGAGTGCCTTTACGGCTGGTCGGCCGAAGAAATTCTCGGCAGGCCCGTCACAACGCTGGTTCCTCTCGAACATCAAGATGAAGAGCCGAAGATTCTTGGATACATCCGTCGAGGCGAGCACGTCGATCACTATGAAACCGTCCGTCGTCGCAAAGACGGAAGTCTCGTCGATGTCTCGCTGTCGGTTTCGCCGGTGAAAGATGCGCGGGGCACAATCGTCGGAGCATCAAAAATCGGCCGAGACATCAGCGAGCGCAAACGCGCTCAGGAGCAGCAGAACCTGCTGGTGCGGGAGATGAGTCATCGCATCAAGAAGCTGTTCGCGGTCACGGGCGGTCTGGTGTCGCTGAGCGCTCGTTCTGCCCGCACCCCGGAGGATATGGCCGAGTCGGTTCGCGAGAGGTTGATGGCCCTGACACGTGCCCATGAACTGACAAGGCCGGGTCTGATGGGGGACGGCAAGGCAGCCAGCCGGGATACGACCTTGCATGCTCTGATCCGCACGGTCTTCGCTCCCTACGTCGATTCGACGTCGAAGGGCCGTGAGCGCATCGTCCTTAATGGGCCGGACCTGCCCATCGGAGCCAACGCCGTTACAAGCTTGTCCCTCGTCTTGCATGAGCTCGCCACCAACGCCGCAAAGTACGGGGCTCTATCGTCTCCGGATGGCGTGGTGCACCTCGACTGTTCGCTGGACCCAGATGCGCTGTTGCTGAGATGGAGGGAGGTGGATGGACCGCGTCTCCAAGGAGAGCCTGACGACGAAGGGTTCGGTGGGTTGCTGACGCGGCGGATCATACGGGATCAGTTCGGCGGTGAACTCTCCAAAGCTTGGCATCCCGACGGCTTAACTATTGAGCTGTCGGTCCCCGCGAAGCACCTGTCGGGTTAGCCTTCGAGGGGGGAGAGATATGATGGCCGCACTCGCGACCGACCAGCGCATCTTCATTTCGCGGCCAGGTGTTTCGCAAAAACCATCGCCACAACGGCTGCTATCGCGCGGCGCGGCCGCCTATTGCGCCATCACGCCCGCCTAATGCGACAAGAGGGCGATCAGAATAATGATCGGAATCGGCACGCCGAGCAGCCAGAGCAGAATAGAACGTCCCATGATATGTTCCCTTCCTATCCAATTGAACCTAATCGGAGACCCGGTATTTCCAGGTGCCGTCTCGCAGACCGCCGCCCTCGGTTGCGGCGAGGCTGGCACAGAAGGCGCCAATCACCAGCGATGCGGTTAGCCAAAGCGAAAGCTTGGCCGCGGCCTTGCGTGCATTATCGGCCGCTGTCTTCGCTTGCGTGATGACCTCGGAAACGCGCTTTTCCGCGTCAGCCTGGCTCAAGCCAGTGCGAGTTGCCACCAACTGCGCGAGATAGGTGCGGTCAGCGGGATTGAAGTCGCCACCCTTGCGGAACGTTGCGACGAAAAGGCGGCCGATTTCGCTGCGGGAATCGGCAATGTCAGCCGCGTTCCGGGTTGTCCCTGCGTTTGCGCGCAACAGCGTGTCGACATAGGGGTCGAGCAAGCCAACCGATTGGCCCGCCCCTTGTGCGAGGCCGGTGGTGGCCCCGCTCACAAGGTGGGTCGCTGCGGACGTCAGCACGCCAGCACTTAAGACGGTCGCGAACGCCCATGCCAGGAAGCCGTGAGCCGTATCCCGAAAATAGACCTCGTGGGTATGAGCGCCGACCCACCTGCTTCGCAACCGTCCCGCCAGATAGCCTCCGATGCTGGAGGCGAGCATCGCAATGACGACAAGATAGAGACCCGTCCCGATGCGGAACGTGGTCGCGGACATCCCGCTACTTTGCCAGGGCGAAACGCTTGAGAATCCGAGTCCAGCGCCGAATGCCAGAAGCACGAGTGTTGCCGCAGCGGCCGCCAACCCACCCGCGATGATTGCGCCCCAGGACACGGCCGAAACATTCGACTCTTCGGCCGCTGCCGGCGCGGGCCCGCCTATCGCATCAGTCATGGCTGTCCTCCCAAGATCCGGCGGGGCGTCTCGTCCCTGCGGATCGCTGCCGTTTCACATTCCCAAAGCATCTTATTCGGCTTCCTGGTTGACCACCGTGTCCGCCAACGCCGATAGCGCTGCGTCGGTTTTTTTCTCTTCGCCCAAGGTCGCGTCGAGCAGCTTGGCTGCATCGGAATGACCCAACTCCTTGGCCCATGTTTTGAGGGTGCCATAGCGCGAGATTTCGTAATGCTCGACGGCCTGCGCGACCGCCAAAAGACCTGCATCGAGAGCCGGCGAGCCCTTGTACTCGTCCGTGATTTCTTCCCCTTCCTTTACGATGCCCATGATCGCGTCGCAGGTCTTGGTTTGGGGCTTCTTATCGATAATGTCGAATACCTGCTCCAGGCGGGTTACGTGCCCTTCAGTCTCGCCATGGTGCTTTTCAAAAGCCTTCTTGAGTTCAGCGGAGTTCACCGCTTTGGCCATCTTTGGCAGGGTAGCAAGAATCTTCTTCTCGGCAAAATAGACATCTTTTAGGGTGTTGTGAAAAAGATCTTCAAGCTTCTTGGGGGCCTTTGACATTCTCAGTTCTCCTATCGCATTGGAATACAATTTTCTGCGCTGGCCGGCAGCATGCGCGCCATGTCACCCTTCGGCCAAGGTGATGCCTGCGGAATGCGCCGCAATCCTGTCGCAGCGTCACGCGCTCGCATCCGAAGCGGCGCGACAGGTAACGCTTCAGTCCTGTCGCCCCATGCGACCGATGACCCAGCCGATGCAAAGGGCAATGATGGCGGTCGTGTAGGGTCTCTTTTCGATGATCTGGCGAACGTAATCATCAGTATCCGCCGCGCCTTGACGCACGACGGCGGCGGCATCGGCAGCCGCATCTTTCGCCTGGCCATAAAGGTCCTGCGCCGCCCCTGCAGCCTGCTCGACGAGTCCCTCGGCTTGGCTCTTGGGGTCCCCGGTCACGCGGCCAAGACCTTCTTGGGCTTTGCCGGCGAGATTCCGGGTCGTGCCAGCGATACGATCTTCATTCATGGAAAGACCTCCTGTGTTGCTCCACTAACTGAAACGGGCCGCAACTAGGAACGGCGACGATTGGCTAACCCGATGAGAACCCCAATTCCTGCCGCCACCGCGAGTGTAAGGAGGGGGCGATATTGGATCTCTTTTGAAACTCTGCGCATCGCCTCGTTGCCAAGCCGCGCGGCTTCATCGCCGATCTTGGCTGCATCGTTGCCAAGCAGATCGGGGTTGCGGAATTTCTCGGCGATCGTGGTCAAGGCTGAGGCGAGGGCGTCACGCACATCATGAGCCGCCTCGCCAGCATCCTTGGAGCCCCGCGTGGCCAGCCGCTCCACCTGTCGTTCCAGGGACCGCAACCGGCGTTCGAGCTCTCTGGCGCTCGTCGGCACGCGAGAATAGTCCCTAAAAAACATCCGCTGCTCCAACACATGATTGGAATGGTCCAGTTTCGTGTGCTCGCTCGACGCCTACAGCTCCCGAGCGTGTCGCGACGGGCCTGGCGACTCCTCACGGCCAGGCCTGTCGCCTCCACGCGTCCGCTATTTTTGCGAGCTGTACCAGTCGTCTATGTCCTTCTTGACTTGATCCTTGCTCAAGCCGTAGCGCTCTTGCAGCTTGCCCTCCAATTGGTCCCTCCGGCCCGCGATCTGGTCCAGATCGTCGTCCGTGAGCTGGCCCCATTTTTCCTTGATCTTGCCTTTGAACTGCTTCCAGTTTCCTTCGACACGATTCCAATCCATGGTGAACTCCTATCGCTGAGGTTGTGCTCGAGAATCCATGACTAGCGCTCGACGGCCAGGCGCAGGAGCTGCACTCGCCCCCATAAACGCGCGGCAATCGCTCCGGTTCCATCGCCGCGACGTGCGGCCGCGGCGATGCCGTATTGGCTTATTTGGTGTCGGGCATCCATTGCGTCTTCGACTTGTCGTACTTGTAGCCGGGCGCCGCCTTGAGGGCGTCCTTTGTGGCATTCATGACGAGGTACCACTTGCCGTCCCTTTGGGTTCTGCGCACCGCACTGAACGGCACGGCGACATCCTTCTCGCCCGCGCCAAGAAAGCCCCCGGCCGACACGATTACCGCAACTGCGCGGCCGTCCTTGTCTACGAGGACGTCTGCAACCTCCCCGATTTTGGTCTCGGACGGATCGTAGACATTTTGCTTGTAGTAATCCGTGACGGTCACCGCATCGGCAGGCAGGCTCGTGAGCGCGTGAGTCGCCTCCGGGGGCGTTGCGGATTGTGCAAGGGCCGCGGTGCTCAGGACGGTGGCCATCGTGGCGGTTACGGCAATTCTCTTCATCTCTCACTCCTTGTCATCTCTCACTCCTTGATGTGCCGCTCCGACGGAGCGGTGATGAACCCGCCGGCAATCTAACGACGTCGCCGGGAGCAACAAGAGATGGAAGTACCAATCGAGTTGGTCTGTTTTTCCTATTGTGGATTGCCTCCTGTGCGGTATCGTTCCGTTGCGATCTCGTAATAGGATGAATTTCAAGGGGGTGTGAGATGTCTCTCGGCACGATCATCTTGATCATTTTGATCGTCATTCTGCTTGGGGGCATTGGCGGCATCGGCGGCAGCCCGTTTTACGGAACGGGGTATTTCGGCGGCGGCGGTCTGGGGCTGGTGATCGTCGTCCTCCTGATTTTGGTCCTTCTCGGGAAACTCTGACCTGGAAGGCCCCGAGAAGAAGACGGCTCGGGGGCCGAGAACGAAGCAGCCATTGAAGCAACCAAGCCGCGACTATCGCCAGCTCCAGCAGATCATCGTCGGACTGACCGACGGTGTCATTCTGGTTGGCGCGGACCAGAAAATTCTCTGGGCCAACGATGCGGCGCTTGTCATGCACGGCGTTCGCGCGATCAAGGAGCTCGGCGCGACAGTCAGCCAGTATCGAAAGCGGTTTCGGTTGCGCTACCGCAACAATCGGCCGGTTGAGCGCGGCAGATATCCGATCGAGCGCGTGGTGTCCGGCGAAAGCTTCAGCGACGTTACCGTCGAGGTGACACGCGCCGGCGACCCCGAGCAATCCTGGGTTCATTCGATCCGGAGTCTGGTGATCACCGATGATTCAGAGGTCCCCGACTACCTCGTGCTGATCATCAAGGACGAGACGGAGCGCTTTCGCGCCGAGGAGCGGTTTGAAAGCGCATTCAATGCCAATCCTGCGCCGGCCATCATCTGCCGGGTGTCTGATCAATGCTACGTTCGCGTCAATCCCGGCTTTCTTGAAATGACCGGCTATGCGCATAAAGACGTCCTCGGCGCTTCGTTCGCGCACATCGACATTTTGAGCGATGCGGAGAAGCGCGATCTTGGGATCGAGCGCTTGAGGGAGGGCCGCACCATTCCTCAGATGGAGGCCCGCTTGCCGCTGCCGAACGGCGGCGCCAAGTGGGTGATCGTCGCGGGTGAACCGATTGAGATCGGTGAGGAAAATTGCATTCTCTTCACCTTCGCCGATCTCGACCCGCGCGTGAAAGCGGAAAGCGCCTTGCGTCAAAGCGAGGAGCGGTTTGCAAAATCCTTCCGTCTGTCTCCGGTGCCGATGGCGATTTTTGCTTTGAGCGGGTTCAAATGCATCGAAGTCAATGAAACGTTCAAGGCAATGACCAACTATGCCGACGAGGAAATCGTCGGGCGAAGTCCGACCGACCTCCGCCTGTGGGTCGACAAGGCTGCACAGCATCACTTTGAGCGAACGATCAAGGAGACCGGCAGCGTCCCCAACGTGGATTTGCAGGTAAGAGCCAAGGATGACGTCCTCGTCGACTGCCTCGTGTCCGCAGAGACAGTGACCATCAACGACGAATCATGCGTGCTCTGCGTTATGCAGAACATCACCGAACGCAAGCGATCGGAAACCGAGTTGATTACCGCGATCGAAGCCGTGATGGCCGACACCTCGTGGTTCAGCCGCACGATCGTGGAGAAGCTGGCGGCCTTGCGCCAAAGCTCGCAGCCCCGCTCGCTCAGCGCCGATTTGGGGGATCTGACAAGTCGGGAACGAGAGGTGCTTGGTCTGATCTGCCAGGGCCAGAGCGACAGCGAAATGAGCGCAACGCTGAAGCTCTCAGGGAATACGATCCGCAATCACGTCTCCTCGCTCTATCGCAAGATCGGCGTCAAGCGGCGGGCCGCGGCCGTCATCTGGGCCCGCGAACGCGGTATCACCGGCATGGACGCAATCTCACCCAAGAAGCCATTGCGCGGTCGATGACCACGTCGGAAAGTACCAAGTGACTTGGTACTTCGTTCTCTTGGCGCCGTTCGGCTCGGCTCTTGGCTCTCCACGGCCACATTGAGATCGAACGATCGATCGCAGTGGGCGTCACGTTTTTCATGGAGGAATTTATGACCCAGCAGGACAAGGACAAGCAGCAAGGACAGCAGCAGGGCGCCCGACAGAGTGGTGGAGAGCAAAATCCACGACAGGAGCCAGGACAAGGCGGACAGCAGCATCCCGGTCAGCCTGGCCAGCACCCCGGGCAGGGTGGCCAGCAAAAGCCCGGCCAACCGGGGCAGCAGCAGGGCGACGAGCCAAAGCCCGGACACGGCGGCCAACGGTAAGAATGAAAGCAAGCGAGAATTGGCTTTTCTTGAGCCCGGCTTCGGCCGGGTTCTTTTTTGCCAACCGGCCGGGCTGCGCACAACTGCTGATGGAGCTCTCGGTGTTCGAGTCGGTTCTTCGAAGCGTCGACGAAACTACCAAGCGCCCTGGTATTTCCTGATCTTGTTGGAACCTATTTTGCGTCTCTAACTTGATCGGGAGCCGCGAAGTGAAGCTGGCTCTCGACGTTCGGCACGAATGCGGTCAGGAGCAAGTCATGGATAAGGATCGGATCAGGGGCAGCGCCAGGCAGGTGAAAGGCTCCGTCAAGGAGGCGATCGGCAGGGTAACCGGGAATAAACGGACGGAGGCAGAGGGCGCCACCGAGAAGGCGGCTGGCAAGGTCCGAGGGGGAGTTGGTAAGGCGAAGGACGCTGTCCGCGAGACAATAAGGACAATAAGGAAGTGACGACACCCTGACGAAAGCATGACCAAGCCGTGCCCTTCCAGAGTTTGGGAGTCGGACCAATGACTGAGTGCCCAACCACAACCGATCGTGCCGCCGCGCAGGCTGCTTCGCTCCTCTTGTAAGGTCATCAGCATCGGAAGGAGAAGACTATGTCCATCATCGGTTGGATTGTTCTGGGACTTATTGCTGGGTTCATTGCAAGCCAGATCGTGAACCGTACTGGTGCAGGGGTATTGATGGATATCGTTTTGGGCATCGTGGGAGCGCTGGTAGGCGGTTTTCTCTTCAACGCTGTTGGGTCCGTCGGCATCACGGGTTTCAACATTTGGAGCATGTTCGTTGCCGTGATTGGGGCGATCGTAGTGCTGTGGATTTACCACGCGTTGTCGGGGCGCCGGGCGCTATGATGATTGCTGGCTCTAATAACCGGGAGGAATCGTGACAACATGTCGACCTGTGCACCAGTTGCGTCCGCGTGAGCTGAGTCCGCAGGAGGAGGCTAAACGGCTTGCGGCAATTCGGCGGTATGACATCCTCGACACGCCTCCCGATGGCTCGTTCGATCGGATCACGGCGATCGCGGCTCGGCTCTTCTCAGTGCCGATTTCGATCATCAGCCTCGTCGATCACGATCGTATCTGGTTCAAATCGCATCATGGTCTCGACGTGCGCCAGATCGAACGCGAACCGGGCCTGTGTGCTTCCGCGATCCTCCAGAATGCTGCCTGGGTACTGACCGACGCCAAGACGGATGTGCGCTCGCTCGCCAATCCGCTGGTCGCCGGAGAGTTCGGGCTACGCTTTTATGTAGGCATTCCGCTGCGCACCCACGATGGATTCAATTTGGGGACGCTCTGTGTCATCGATCGGGCACCGCGCTCGGTGAGCAACGAACAGATTGCGCATCTCACCGACCTTGCTTCTACGGTTATGGATCAGATGGAGCTGCGCCTTGCGGCGCGTCGCGCCATTGCCGACCTGTCGCAGGTGATAGACGAGAAGGCGGCGGCCCTTCGACGTGCGGAATTGATGGCGAAGGAAATCGACCACCGGGTGATGAACAGCCTCCAATTGGTCTCCGGCTTGCTCAATATTCAGAGCCGCGCCACCGACAACTCAGAAGTAGCCGAGCAGCTGACGCTCGCCTCAACCCGGATTTCGGCCGTCGCTCGCGCGCACCGGAACATCTACCGGAACAAGACCGTCGGCCGAGCGAACGGCCAAGACTATCTCGAGCGCCTGTGCAGCGACCTCTCCGACATGTTGGGCCTAAACGGCCGGGAGCGGATCGTGGTCGATGCAGTCGACGCCGAATTACCAACGGAGCAAATCGTCCCCCTCGGCTTGATCGTCAACGAGCTCGTGACAAATGCCGCCAAGCACGGCGCGGGCAATATCACCGTCAAGCTCGAGGACGCAACGTCAAAGGGCTACATACTATCGGTCTCGGATCAAGGAACGAGCTTGCCTGCGGACTTCGATCCCGCAAGGACCCGTGGCCTTGGCATGAAAGTAATCGGCGCACTCGCGCAGCAACTCGGCGGGGAGCTGCGTTTCGATGGCAACGAGACAACCGGCGAAACCAGGTTTGCAGTCCTTTTTGGTCGACAATCGGCCCGCAGCCTAAGTGATGCAAGGAACAGCAATTCTCTCTCTAGTAGTCCTGGCGGTGCCGCTTGACGTGTTGCGGGCTGCCAGGAACGCTCGTACTGTAAGTCGCGCATGCCGCTGGGGACGGCGCAGCGAGTATAACGAGCCTGAAGAGGCCGAAATCCGTGCCGCCTCTGAAGTGGTCCCTTGATTGTATCGTTGCTAGCCTAGGGACGGAGCATGACAGACGTTTCTTCCCCTCTGAACTTTAAAGCTCGACGACCGGAGATTTCCACGCCGCGTTTATCGTCCTCAAGTGCAGGCGCGGTGTTCGTAGGGCTTGCCATCGTAGCGGTGCTCTATTTCGGCCGCGACATATTCGTGCCGATTGCTCTCGCGATCTTGCTGAGCTTCGCTCTGGCGCCGCTGGTGCAACTCCTTCGCCGATGGCATGTGCCACGGCTCGGGGCAGTCATCGTGACGGTCCTGGTCGCCCTTCTCGTGATCTTTGCCATCGGCACAACCATGACCCGCCAGATTACGCAGCTCGCCGAGGATATTCCTAGATATCAAATAACGATCAGCCAGAAGATCGAATCGGTGCGCGATGCAGCCGGCAGTGGCGGCATAGTCCAACGGATCACAGGAGTATTCGAGAATCTCAGAAACCAGATATCTAGGCCCACAACGCCGAAGGAAACCGGAGCGCCGAAAGCGCCAAGTGACACGGGTGAGCAATCCGAGACCAAGCCCGTCCGCGTCGAGGTTCAGCGGCCCTCCCCGAAACCGATCGAAATCATTCAGAGCGTCGTCGGTCCGATTTTGGGACCGCTGGCAACCACCGGCATTGTAGTCATCTTTGCGATCTTCATTCTGCTCTATCGGCAAGACCTGCGGGATCGATTGATCCGGCTGGCCGGCTCGCACGACCTGGGACGAACGACGGAGGCCATGGACGATGCTGCTCACCGGTTGAGTCGCTACTTCCTGGCGCAGTTGGTCCTCAATGCGAGCTTCGGCGTCATCATCGGCACCGGTCTCTTGTTCATCGGTGTTCCAAACCCATTGCTCTGGGGCATCTTCGCAGCACTGATGCGCTTCGTGCCCTATATTGGCGCCTTCATTGCGGCGCTCTTTCCGGCCGCTTTGGCTATCGCTGTCGATCCAGGCTGGTCAATGCTGATCTGGACCGTGGCCTTGTTCGCGGTGGTTGAGCCGGTGATGGGCCAGCTCGTCGAGCCATGGCTCTACGGCCATAACACCGGGCTTTCACCGGTGGCAGTTGTTGTCGCCGCGACGTTCTGGACGTGGTTGTGGGGCCCCATCGGCCTACTGCTTTCCACGCCACTAACGGTGTGTCTGGTTGTGGTCGGCCGCCACGTCGAGCATTTGGCTTTCTTGGAAGTCATCCTAGGCGATGAACCCGCTTTGACGCCGGAGGAGAATTTCTATCAGCGCATGCTGGCGGGAGATCCTCACGAGGCCGCGGATCAGGCCGAGGTGGCCCTCAAGGAGCGATCGCTCTCGGCCTATTACGATGAGGTCGCGATGAGGGGGCTCGCGTTGGCGCAGGCCGACCTGAGCCACGGCTCTATTGACCTCGAAAAGCTCGTGCTGATTCGGGACACGGCTTATGAGGTCATCGACGATCTGTCGGACCACGATGATGAGATTCCATCTGCAAAGCGCGAAATGAAGGAAGGGGAGTCGCCGTCCGGAAGCCGACCAAGCGCGGAAACGAATGTTGTGCCTGCGGTCGTGCAAAAAGAGCAGCTTGCACCTATCTGGCGTGAAGGCACGCCCGTTCTCTGCATTGGCGGACGAAGTCCGCTCGATGAAGCCGCTGCGGCGATGTTGGCGCAGCTTCTTGAGAAGCACGGGATGGGTGCCAGGGTCGAGCCGCGCGAGGCCCTTGAAACGGTGAACATCTTTCGCCTCGATGTAACTGGCGTCGTGATGGTCTGCCTCTCCTACCTTGACGCGAGCAAACCGGCGGTGGCGCGATATCTCGTCCGACGGCTGCGTCGGAAGTTGCCGAAAGCCCTGATCCTTGTTGGCTTTTGGGGGCTGAAAAAAGATGGAGTCGGTAAGGAGCTGCAAACCTCTGAAGGGGCCGACTTGTACGCGACCTCGTTGGTCGAGGCTGTCAATCTTTGCATCGAAGTGGCGCGGGTGGCGGTGGAGCACGAAGCGCCCGCACGCCCCGGTGCCGAGTCGTCGACCAACCAACAATCGAGTGCCGCTTAGTGGATCGATGAGAAAGCGAAGGTCCTCAGGAACACAAAGTCTGTATGAGGCGGAGAAGGCCGGAACTAGGTTCGAGCGCTGCGGTGAAGAAGGCAGTGAAGGGTTGCAGTACCCGGAAGGAGCCGCGCGGCCCGGGATCGGCTATTCGATTGAGCGACCAAGGAGAGCATCTTGCCAGAGGAAAACGACGTGGAAGGTGCCCAAGATTACGGCAAAAAAGCACGATCAGCGGGCAGGCCGAAGCAATCATCGCGCCCGAAGCCACCTGAACGCGACGAGGATGCGGTCTCCGAGGATGTGATCTCCAAGAGCAAGAGGTTGGTCCGCACAGAAGAGGGCCGCTGGTGGCGCTCAATCGGGAGGTTAGGACCTTACCAATCTTTGGCTCTGCTGGCCGTGCCTGTGTGTCTCGTTGAGCCTCTAAAGCTGCTCGCGCTGGCCGTCGCCGGCGATGGGCATTGGCTCACCGGCACCGCCATGATCATTGCCGCCTATGCTGTCAGTCTACTCGTCATCGAACGATTGTTCGTGATCGTACGACCCCAGCTGCTGACCCTTCGGTGGTTCGCCAAGCTGTGGACGTGGTTCGCTGGTCTACGCAGGAAGACCATCAGACCGTTTGGCGGTGTCTAATTCAATCGGCAGGTGCTTGGGCGAGACTCATTCGTCCGCGAAACTTAATAGAAACCAAACGACGCCACCAGCGTTAACATTCCACGAAAAGAGGAAACACTTTCGGCCCCGTCGCATCGGCGCAGGGCTTTTCTTGTGCCGAGTATGAACAAGCTTGGCCGAGGCGCTCTCCACCCATTTTATCCAGTGACGCGGCCCGGCAGCCATATGGCCCTTGGTGGCTCGCCGGCGGTCAGCTCACCATTGGCTCTGCCGCACAGCTTCCTTGGCCCCGTCCGCTTGGTTCGATAATAATCGCTGAACCGCGGGATACGGCCCGGATGTTCAGCAGTCTCGCGGCGAAGTTGACGGCGTCTCCCCCATCCCGATTGCGTTCTCTTAACACACGCCACCTGAAGCGATGCGTCACGTATTGAGATGCACGTAGAAGGAACCGCGAGTTCCTAGAATTGTTGTTTGGCGCGCGGGCAGTGAAACAAGTGAGGAGACATTCGATGAGCAATCGTTTCTTGATCTCGGTCGCTGCGGTGGCCTTGTTCGCCGGAACCGGTTTCGCCAACGCACAAGGAACTGGGGCTGCGCATGAGCCGGGCGGAGGTGCAATGCAACAGAGCGCGCCTTCGGCGGGCGGATCGGCTTCCGAACGTGCCGGCGGCGCGGCGCAACATCACGAATCTCAGTCCGATATGAAGTCGACGCAGTCAGAGCAGAAGTCCCCGGCTGGGGGCAAGGACATGAAGTCAACCCAATCGGAGCAGAAGTCACAGCCTGGTTCCAAGGACATGAAGTCGACGCAGTCGGAGAAGGACAAATCGTCGACGGTCGGCCAGAACCCGCGGAGCGAAGAAGCCGCTCCGGGTCAGAAGTCGAAAGGCATGAGCTCGGAACACGAGACCAAGGGCAGCAAGGAAATAAAGGCCCAGGGGCGTGAAGGCCGCGATGAAAATACGAATGCTCAGCGCGAGCAGGGCCGCACTGGTGAGATGAAGAGCCAGACGCAGACCCAAACCGGAACCGAGCGGTCGCAAACTACCACCACTGGCCAGGCCGGTGCCGGCGCCAAGCTCTCAACAGAGCAGCGCACCAAGATCACGACGGTGATCAGGGAGCAGCACGTCGCACCTGTCAACAACGTCGACTTCTCCATCTCGGTCGGCACCCGCGTTCCCCGCGAGCGCGTGTCTCTCCACCCGCTTCCGGCCGAAGTGGTGACCATCTATCCGGAGTGGCGCGGATATGAATTCATCCTGGTCCGCGACCAGATCGTGGTGGTGGATCCCCACACTCTGGAGATCGTGGCCATTCTCGAGACTTGACTTTCTTGAGGCTACGCGTCTTGGGCTGGCAGAGATGCCCGCCCATTTTTGCGCGTAGCGGCGGCTTGCGAAGTGCAGTCTTAGGACCTGGCATGAGCTTTCATTCCAAAAAGAGCGATTTTGGTCAGCGATGCTCTCCAACAAATTAGCGCAAGCTGTCGTATCAATCTCGTTGTTTCAATGACATACGAATCCGCTTCTTGATCCTGAATGGGACCAAATCGCCGCTTTTCAGAATAACCGCAAACGCGCGTAGATGCCTGTTCAGACAACGCGAGCTTCGTTGGCCGTTCAGAGAAATTCGTAATTCGCATAGAGGCACCTCGCGCCGAGCTTTTCGGAGACGGTTGCGAAGTCCGCGTCGCCCTAAAGACATCCGAACTGTCGCCTAATTGGTGATTGCGGTCTCGCAGCTACTGACGAAGGCACGACCCTGACTTTGCGGGCGGGATACGGGCAGACCGCGGAATGCGTGGCCGGTCCTTTGCGACGAGAATCGCCAGCCGAGACAATGCGCCGGCCGTTCAAATCTACCAGCTTCTTTTCAACCATGATATTTTATGGACCGTGAAGGATCTCGTAGAAGCGCGGCTGAAGGGTACACTGGCTTAGGGTGATCACTTTGACCCATCCGTACATCAACGATCCAAAGTATTGGCTCGAGCGAGCTGAGGAGCTTCGCTCCATCGCGAAACTCCTGGATGACACAGACGGTAAACGGCAAATGCGCGCCATTGCTGCGAGCTATGATCGTCTCGCCGATCATATGCAGAAGCGGTCCAAAGAGAACAAAGTGATGAAGCCCGCGCGGCGTCAACCTTAATCAATGGAGCAGAACATCTCATGCTGGACCAACTAAAGGAAAACAACCGCGCCTGGGCGGCGCGGATGACCTCCGAATATACAGATTTCTTCCGGCGACTCGAACGCCAGCAGGCGCCGAAATACTTGTGGATCGGCTGTTCCGATAGTCGCGTACCCGCCAACACGATCGTTGGTCTTGATCCAGGACAGCTTTTCGTCCACCGGAATGTCGCGAACCTCGCCTCACCCCAGGATGCCAACTATCTGTCCGTTCTCCAGTTCGCGGTCGATGTGCTCAAAGTGGAGCACATCATGGTGGTGGGGCATTACGGTTGCGGAGGTGTCAGCGCGGCGGTAGACGGTCAACGGCGTGGATTGGTGGATCACTGGTTGCATCCGATTCGGGAGGTCTACAAGGCGCACTGTTCTGAACTCGATGATATCGCCAACCCTCACGCACGCCTCGATCGACTTGCGAGTTCAACGTCATTCGGCAGGTGAGAAACGTGGCCTCGGATGTCTTCGTGCTCGACGCCTGGACACGCGGCCAGAAGCTCGCGGTCCACGGCTGGATCTATTCCATTTCCGACGGTCTCATCAGAGACCTTAACGTGACCGTCAGCCGGCCGGAAGATTTGTAGATTATGTGGAGTGCCGCGGTCGACACAGCTCCACAAAACTGCGTTCACGGCACCACTTCGCATAATTGATCCCCTGATCGATTAGCCGAACTTGAGTTTCCCAGTAAACGCTATATCCCACCCCGGCAGTTAGACCGGGATGGTGCTTGAGTTATAGCAAGAATGGTTACACGGGCAGGCTTTAAATCTCCACGGCCAACAAGTGTCGGTCTCGGTCAAAACCTGCCCGGCCATGACGAGGGAACTGGGTGCAATCTTCCCGGAATCCGGGTGGATCGCAATACTTTCCAAGCCTAGATTCCGCATCAAGACCCAGAATGGTCTCCTGCTCCTGGCGCTCGTTGGGGTCCTGCTTGCGCAGGCGGATGATTGTCCGCAACGCCTTCACGTCGAAGCCGTTGCCCTTGCTTTCGGCATAGACGTCGCGGATGTCGTCCGAGATCGTTTTCTTCTCTTCTTCCAGCCGCTCGATGCGCTCGATGATCGACTTGAGCTGATCCTTGGCGAAACGTGTCGCCGGTTCTTCTTCCTTCACGGCGGCGGGGGTAGCCATCTCTTACTCCTGAAAGCGAACTGACAATGAGCCTGGAGCGCGCAAGCCTGCTTCCATCGCCCGCGGCTCTTCGCGGACGACCCTCAAGTTTGGGGGGACTTCCGTCAAGGCAACAGGCGGTTCATCCACAGCGGCACCCACACCTTCCCGCTGAGTCGGAGAAAGCTGTGGATCGCGGGACGGGGCGCTCCTGTAAGGCTACGGGAGTTGCGTCTAACCGGGGATCAGTGACCCGGATGCGCCTTCTTCATCGCCGCCATCTGTTCGGGCGTGGCGCCGCCCTGATATTTGGTCTTCCACGTCTCGTAGGGCATGCCGTAGACCGCCTCACGGCTTTCGTCCTTGGTGAGCGCGACGCCATGCGCGTCGGCAGCCTCCTTGAGCCAGTTGGACAGGCAGTTGCGGCAGAAGCCCGCGAGATTCATCAAGTCGATGTTCTGGACATCGGTCCGCTCGCGCAAATGCGTGACCAGGCGCCGGAAGGCGGCGGCTTCGAGTTCCGTTCTGGTTTTGTTGTCCATGATCGTTATCCCGCCGTTACACATTTCGCTATTATGTGGACCTTGTCATAGATTTTGCCATATCGCAGCATAAACAGGCGCTTATGGGACGATTCGGCCGGTGTCGGCCCCTGAAATACCCGCCCAAACGTTGACGCCGCCTCGGCTTTACGCGAAATCGATAAGCAACCCATAGTGCTTCGCGCAATGATCCCTCAAAGCTTCGCTCGCCCTCGCCATCTCACCGCCAGCGTACTGCCAGCACTTGTGCTTGCATTCCTCTGCCTCTGGAACAATCCCGCTGCCGCAGACTTTCGTCTGTGCAACAACACCTCCAGCCGGGTCGGCATCGCGCTTGGTTACAAGGATGCCGAGGGATGGACAACCGAAGGCTGGTGGAACATCTCCTCGCGAAGCTGTGAAACCTTGCTGAAGGGCGCGCTGGTGGCTCGTTACTATTACATCTACGCGCTCGATTATGATCGCGGCGGCGAGTGGTCGGGACAAGCCTTTATGTGCTCGCGCGACAAGGAGTTCACGATCAAGGGCACCGACAATTGCCTGGCACGCGGCTTCGACCGCACCGGCTTCTTCGAAGTCGACACCGGCGAGCAACGGGCCTGGACCGTGCAACTGACCGACGCCAATGAGCAGCCCACGCCGCAGACAGTGCCCGGCCTGCCGGGCACGGTTGGGCCGGGCGGCAAGGTTCCGGGCCTGCCCAATACGACGCCGGGTACACCGGGTGCTGCGCCTCCGGGCGTGACTGGTCTGCCGCCAGCCGCCACGCCCGGGACCAAGCCATGAGACGGCTGCGCCGTATCAAGATCCTCGCTACCCTCGGACCGGCCTCATCGGACAGCGCGATGATCCGCCGCCTGTTCGAGGCCGGCGCCGATATCTTCCGCATCAACATGAGCCACACGCCGCACGACAAGATGCGGGAATTGGTGGCAACCATCCGCAACGTTGAATCGAGCTACGGCCGGCCGATCGGCATTCTGGTCGACCTGCAGGGCCCGAAACTGCGTCTCGGTGCGTTTGCGGAAGGCGCAGTGCAGCTCCACAACGGCCAGAGCTTTGTGCTCGATTCCGACAAGGCGCCCGGAGATGCCACGCGCGTGCAGCTTCCGCATCCGGAAATTCTGGCAGCGCTCCGCCCCGGGCACGCGCTCCTGCTCGATGACGGCAAGGTGCGGCTGATTGCCGAAGAGACTTCGCCCGAGCGCGCCGTTACCCGCGTCGTGATCGGCGGCAAGATGTCGGACCGCAAGGGCGTCAGCCTGCCCGATACCGACCTGCCGGTCTCCGCGATGACGCCGAAGGATCGCGCCGACCTCGAGGCGGCGCTGACCACGGAAATCGACTGGATCGCGCTGTCCTTCGTGCAGCGCGCCGAGGACGTGATCGAAGCCAAGAAGTTGATCCGCGGCCGCGCCGCGGTGATGGCCAAGATCGAGAAGCCGCAGGCGATCGACCGCCTGCCCGACATCATCGAGGCCTCCGATGCGCTGATGGTGGCGCGCGGCGATCTTGGCGTCGAGCTGCCGCTGGAGCGCGTGCCGAGCCTGCAGAAGCAGATGACGCGGCTTGCGCGCCGCGCCGGCAAGCCGGTGGTGATCGCAACCCAGATGCTGGAATCGATGATCCAGGCGCCGGTGCCGACCCGCGCCGAGGTCTCCGATGTCGCCACCGCCGTCTACGAGGGCGCGGATGCGATCATGCTCTCGGCGGAATCGGCGGCCGGCAAATTTCCGGTCGAGGCGGTCGCGACCATGAATCGCATCGGCGAGGAGGTGGAGCGCGATCCGACCTATCGCCAGGTGGTGACGGCGCAACGGCCCGATCCGGAGGCGACCGCGGGCGATGCCATCGCCGACGCTGCGCGGCAGATCGCCGAGACGCTCGATCTGCCCGCGATCATCTGCTGGACGTCGTCGGGCTCGACCGCAATCCGCGTGGCGCGCGAGCGTCCCAAGCCGCCGATCGTCGCGATCTCCCCGAACCTCTCCGCCGGGCGCAAACTGTCGGTCGTCTGGGGCGTGCATTGCGTGGTCGCCGAGGACGCCCATGATCTCGATGACATGGTGGACCGCGCCGGCCGCATTGCTTTCCGCGACGGCTTTGTCCGCGCCGGTCAGCGCGTCATCATCGTCGCCGGCGTGCCGCTCGGCATTCCCGGCACCACCAACATGGTGCGCATCGCCTCCGTCGGCCCCGACGGCGACGCGAACATGTGAGCGCGGCTCACGCTCCGACCAGTGTTTTCGCCGGCAGCACCGCCTGCACCACGAGGCCGCGGGCACGCGCGTCCATCACGCCCACGGCGCGGAGCGCCAATAGCGTCACGCTTTGCACCGTGTCGCGCATCTTTCCGGGATCATCGAGGTTGTCCGGCGCGAGCGGCCCGACGAGAGCCTCGTGCAGCGCGCCGAGCAGCGCGGTTGCGGCGAGCTGGCTATCCTGCGCCGGCAAATGTCCGGCCTTGACCGCGGCATCGATGCGGCTTGCGATCTCGCCCGCGATCTCGCGCCGGCTCGCGAGCCGCGAGGCCGTGACATCGACGTCGACCGGCTCGGCCAGAATGCCCCAGGCAAGCTTGCGCTGGGACAGCACATGCACCGCAACCGTCGAGACCGCGGCGGCAAGCGCCGACGACGGCCCCGGCGCCGCATCCGCCGCGCGGCGGATCGCGGCGAGTTCGTCGCGGGAGACATCGGCGATCAGCTCCGAGATCAAATCCGCCTTCGAGGGAAAATAGCGATAGACGGTGCCGGCGGCGACATTGGCGCGGACCGCAACCGGAGCAATCTGCACCGCCGACATGCCGGCCTCGGCCGCCGCATCGCGCGCGGCCGATAAAATCGCGCTGCGGCGCGCCGCAAGACGCTTCACGACTTGATGGGTCCGCCGATAAACCATGGCGCGTTTCTCGTCCCGTTACGCGGACCGGCTTCGAGGCACGATCGAACGCGTCTTCACTGTTTTGAGCGATTTGGCTTGCAAATCGCTGTGAAGAACTGAACTACTATTCAGGACGGAACACAAGAAGCAAATATGACGGTTCTCTATGTTTCTATACGGGAGCCGCAGCGCCGGCGGACGCCGGCTCTCGCCGCCACCAGGGACCGGCGCGGCGCATAACCAGAGCGCCGATGATCAAGGTCGCGCCGAGGCCGGTTGGAATGCCCCAGAAGGTGAAGCAGAGGATCAGGCCAAGCGCACAGGCAAAGCCCGGCAGCTCGTAAGGCAGAAATCCCTCCGCAAGTCCGAGCCGCGCGAGATAGGCAACCGGAATCGCCAGCACCATCATGTCGTACATGAAGAGATACGGCGTGATCAGCATGGTGCCGATCGCCAGGCTAGCGGCCTTCAGCTCATAGCGTACCTTTCGGCTGCGCCACATCATGATGAGCGCGACCGCAACCGCGAGGCTCACGATCCACTGGCAAATCCAGGCAAGCTGCTCGCTGCCGCCAGAGTAACGCACCAGCGACAGCACGCTCTGCAACTTCCACCATGTCGCCTTGCCTTCGGACAGGAAGGCTTGCGAGAACATCGGCATCCAGTGGAAGAACGCCTGCCAGCTCGCGGTGCCGAACGCAAGCCACGACGCAAAGGCGAGCGCGACCGCCGTGATCGCGGCGCTCATGAACACCGTCCATTCCGACGCCGCGATCAACACAAGCGGAAACAGCAAGCCGTATTGCGGTTTGTAGGTGAGAAGCCCGAGACAAATACCGGACGCGACCGGACGCGTCGGCATCAGATAAAGCGTGCCGCCGATCAGGGCCGCGGTCAGAAATCCGTTCTGCCCGACCAGCGCATTGTTGAGCACCATCGGAAACGCGACCGCGAGCACGAGGCCAAAGCCGCGGCCGACGATCGCGCGCATCACGGCAAGATAGGGCAGGATGCTGACCGAGACCCAGCCGATGAAGGCGGCAGCATAGGGAAACATCGCGAGCAACGACGCGACGAACAGGAACGGCGGCGGATAGTGCCAGGCGAAATAGCCGATGAAATCCTGCTTCAACAGCGCGAGCTCGACCTGCTTCTGCAGGTCCCAATCGTAGGCAAGCGCGGGGTGTCCATCGAGCACCATCCTGCCGGCGGCCCACACGTTGACGAAATCGGTCGGCACGCCGAGGCCATGGTTGTCGTAGATCCACGCGTGCGAGAGATATGCCACCGGAAACAGCGAGAGGTTGATGACGAGCAGCACGAAGCAGACGTTGAACAGGGCTGATGGCACGCCGTTCGGCGCAACGTCGAGTTTCGAAGTGGGAACGGCAGTTGCCGAGTCAAGTGCCATGGGAAGCCTCATTGCGCCTTGACACCGGATCTGCGGGCGCATGCGCTCCAGCAATAGGCTCGTTTGCGTTGAGGAAATCTTAAGGTTTGGCGGCGGGCCAGGCGGAATCACGGTCGCAACTCCATAGTCTCGCGGCATGACATGCCCGAGTGATGCACCGTCATTGTCCCTCGGAAAATTCAGAGGGCGCAGGGAATGCCGGGCGCCGTTGCACCCGCGGTCTCGTGTGCAGCAAAATTAAGGGAACGCACACGAGTTGGTCACAGGTACAACCGAACACGTCCGGCATTCCCCGCGCGATGTTGGACGACTTACTCCGTGCTCTCCTCGGCGTACCGGGCTTTGTAGTCACCGTCGCCCCGGGCTTATGACCGGGGGTTGACACCAGCATCGGGGTGTCGGGACCACACGGCTTCGTCGGACGCCTCACGCGCGCTTCGTCCTTGCGCGCCGACGGCGTCCATCGCATCCCCGCCTCACGTGTCGTGACGATTGGCCGAACGTCCCTCGTGTCGAGGCGGGATGGCAGGACTATATTTCTGATTTGTCGATTTCTGCAATATCGAAAAGATGCGACAAAATAACACGACGGGCAATTTGCGCATGGCGGGTATGTGCGGACTGCCCGTCGTCGGGCAATCACTTCTCCGGCCATTCATGCCGGCCTGGCGGCGAAAAACTGCACAAAATTGCACCGCGATTGCCAAGCCGATATCGTGACACCTCGACCAAAGCAAAGCCAACGGCAACCATTCGCGTTCAGGGAGAGAAGCCATGACCAACACTTCGCGCATGCTCGGGCTTTCGCGCCGTCATATCCTTGCCGGACTCGCCGCCACTCCCGCCCTGAGCGCCGCCTTCCCGGCGGCCGCACAGACAGCCGGACCGCACTGGACACCGCAACAGACACAGGCGGCACTGAAAGACGCCAAGGGCACCAAGCTTGTGCTGCTCGGCACCGCCGCCGGCCCGGTGCCCGGCCGCTCGCGGCAAATGACGTCGCACGCGATGCTTAGCAACGGCTCGGCCTATGTGCTCGATTGCGGTATGGGGGTCACCGATCAATACGCACGCACCGGCATCCCGTTCAGCGCGCTCAAGTCGATCTTCATCACCCACCATCACCCCGACCACAATATCGAATACGGCCCGCTCTTGATCGTCGGCTGGGTCCAGGGTCTGCCGCTCGACATTCGCGCCTTCGGTCCGCCGCCGCTCAAGCAGATGACCGAGGACTTCATGCGCGCCTACAAGCAGACCGTCGATTTCTGGGCCGAGGATTTCCACATGAAGCCGCTCACTGCCGTCAATGTGCAGGAGGTCCCCGGCGCCGGACCGGTGATGCAGGACGACAACGTCAAGGTCTCCTCGATCGTCGTTGAGCATCCGCCGGTGAAGCCGGCGCTCGCCTATCGCTTCGACTTCAAGGACCGCTCGATCGCCTTTTCCGGCGACACCACACCGCTCGAGGCCGTCGCGGAAATGGCGAAAGGCGCCGACGTGCTGGTTCACGAAACAATGTACGTGCCGGCCGTCGAGACATATGTCAGAGGCATGGTTGCCCAAGGTCGGCCGGTCAAATTCGACGCCTTCATGGCGCATATGAAGGCAGACCATACCCCCTCCGAAGATGTCGGCCGTATCGCCCAGGAAGCAGGCGTCAAAACACTGGTGCTGTCACACCTCACTCCGGCGATCGATAGCATCGACGATGAAACCTGGCGTGCCCCGGTGGCAAAATACTTCAAGGGCGAGATCATCGTCGGAAAGGACCTGATGGTGGTGTAAAACGGTCAGAGCCCGCGATGCCCCTTTGGCATTTGCATCGCTCGGGCGCGGGTCGGCTCATCCGGTCCGCCCTCGATAACGGACACGTAAGCGAACACCGGCACTCGCCGGCCGTCACTGACATCATTCGATCCGGACCGACCACTCCGTGGGGCGATCACTGGGCGCTGCAAGTCGCCGACGTAATCCGCGGCTTGTCGCAATAGGCGAGTCCGAAGGATGTCACGAAAGTGTATTGTCGTTTTCCCGGTTTGAGCCGATGACTTATCTTGATCGCGCACTTGTGGCCGCGAACTGTGAGATCAATCACCAGCTTGTTGTTGGGATAGTCCCGTATGGCGCGAAGACTTCGCCTGCTGGTCACTCGCAGTGAGGCAGAGCCGCTCTCGGCCTCTATCGGCTTGCCTCCAAGCTTTGCATTGTAGATCGTATTTTCAACATTGCCCGAGACGGCCAGGGTGGCGGTTCGGTCGGTCGATAGCTGTCCCGCGCCATCGATATGAAGAGGATAATCGCGAACGGCAGGTTGGGTGCAATTGACCAGTCCATCGACGGTGAATTTTGCTTCTGCTTGAGCATGTGCCGGCAACGAAGAGAGCAAAAACGACAAAAGCGAAGCAACGACCACCGTACCGCGCATAACTCTTCGAGCTCCACCCAGCAATGTGCAACATTATCATTGCGCAAGACGCGGGGGAAGCCCGTGGCTAGACCACCCTCAGCCGTCATCCCAAGTCAGCCCCGCCAGGTTGAGCCCTGAGTGAGAGCGATCCTGTCCGCTTGGCGCCCAAACCGGCCCAAAAGCAGACAAGCGAACATCGATGCGATGGGCCAATATATGCGACCTGGACGTGTTCGGCTGCGCGGACCTCCAGGGTACTGGGTCCGCCCTGACAAGTTCATTTTGGGATAGTGAAGCCGCTTACATTTGTCTGCTCTTGGACGAGCTAGCATTGACCCAGCTTCTTGTTTTCAAGGAGGCGTCCGATGCTAAGGGTGATGAACAAGCGAAAGACCCAACATAATGCTCACGACTGGATGACGACGCTCTTGGGTAGTGTCGGCTTTCCGCCATCGATTGTGTTTCGAAGGGAGCGCGGTGAACGCAAGCCCAAGCCGGCCTGGAAACAATTCGACGACACCCATCATTGGAATTCAACCGCTGAGGAATGGATCCCGAATGATCTGACGCGATGATATTGTTCGACATGCACTGGCACCGGTCAGCGAGAAAGCGGATGAATGCGCGTCGTTCGGTCGATTTGGCCACACTCGGCGCTTTGCGGTTCAGCCCGAACAGCCGCGTGCGGATGAACGCCAGCCTTCGTCGGTAGGGGCCAGTTGCGGAGTCTGCCCATGTTTGGTGGCTCACTCCGCCCTGACACTAGCGTCTTGACGCCGGCGGTGCTTTCGACACGGGTCGTGTCTTCATCAAGCTGCGCGATATCAAAATCTCCTTTAAGGGGAGATGACCATGATGGTTCTATTTCTCGTTGCTGCCATCGGGTTCGATTTAAAGATCGCTGGCGACTGCGAGGCGAAGTCCAGTTACTACGTTGTTCGCGATTGATCGAACTCAACGATCCGCGGTGCAGATTGATCTGCAGCACTTGGATGTCCTCTGATACCGATTTCGTTTCCTGCTTTAGGCGCGAAATCGCCATCGGATTCATCGGACACAAACTCCCTCCGGCACCTGTTCATTTTGCGCCGAGGGTGAAAATGACCGAAATCTATCGCGTGGGACATTAACGGTAATGATCAAGCGAGGGTTCGATCATGCCCGCCATATTCGATCTGATTTACCGCGAGTACTGCCGTGCCCGCCTCGCCGAAATGCGAAAACAGCTTCGGCTCTCGGTTGCTAGCGATGAAATCCCGGAAGCGAGTTGGGATGCCAGCGATCCTGCCGGCCCTGGTGATCGGGTTAGCGGTTTGGGCGACGGCGCCGCGACGAAAGAAGCCTCAGCCATCCAAGCCTCGGAACCGCGCAAGGCACGATCTGCTTGGTAGCGCATCTGTATTGTCGCACCACTCGCAAAGTTCGAGCGCCAGCCGCGGCTGAATGCCGCAAACCAATTCATGTTAATCTCGAAACGTGAAAAGATTGGGATATCTTTCTTTGCCGTAGCCCAGGATTTCGGCTAGCCGCCAATCAGTCAGTGGTGGTGCGAAATGCAGCAAATTGCGGACTGGCTCAACACACTTGGCCTGGTGCAATACGCGCAGCGTTTCGCCGACAACGACATTGATCCAAGCATTCTGCGCGATCTGACGGACGAGGATCTCGAAAAAGTCGGTGTCTCGCTCGGCCATCGCAGGAAGATATTGCGCGCGATTGCGGGGCTCGACCAGGACGGACCGAGACCCAGGATGGAGGCCGAGAGACGGCAGGTCTCGGTTATGTTCGCTGATCTTGTTGGCTCCACGGCGCTTTCGACAAGGCTCGACCCTGAGGACTTGCGGGAGATCATTGGTGCGTACCACCGCTGCTGTGCCAAGCAAATCGAGAAATCTGGCGGGTTCGTTGCCAGATACATGGGCGACGGCGTGCTCGCATATTTCGGCTATCCACGGGCGGATGAAGACGACGCTGAGCGCGCGGTATCCGTCGGGCTGGCATTGGTCGCGGCCGTGGCAGGGCTCGATACTGGCCCGGAGGCAAGATTGCGAGTGCGAGTTGGCATTGCCACCGGCTTGGTGATCGTCGGAGATCTCGTCGGGAGGGGCGCATCGCAGCAACATGAGGTAGTCGGCGAGACTCCCAACCTAGCCTCGCGCCTTCAGGCGCTGGCCGAGCCGGATACTGTCGTCATCGATGGCAGCACCCGCCGCCTCGTCGGTGGGCTCTTCGAGTATCTTGCTCTCGGGAGCGTGCCCATCACAGGCTTCAGCGAGCCAGTGCCGGTCTGGCGAGTCATCGGTGCGAGCGCGGTCGATAGCCGCTTCGAGGCCTTGCGCGTAGCCAGGACGCCACTGCTCGGCCGCGATGAGGAGATCGAGCTACTGATGCGACGCTGGCAGCAAATAAAGCACGGCGACGGCTCGGTCGTGCTGATATCGGGTGAGCCCGGCATCGGCAAATCACGCCTCGCCGAAACTACGCTGGAGCAACTGAGCAAAGAGCCACACATCCGCTTGCGCCGTTTTTGCTCACCGCACCATCAGGACAGCGCGCTGTTCCCAACCATCTCACAGCTTGAGCGGGCGGCGGGATTCCGGCGTGACGATACGGACCATCAACGGTTGACCAGGCTAGAGGCCTTGCTCGCGGAAGCAAACGTTGACCTCAGCGAGGCTGTTCCTCTGATCGCGGACCTGCTGTCGGTGCCAATCGGCGATCGCTATCCACCACTCAACCTCAGCCCGCAGAAGCGCAAGGAGAAGACGCTTGGTGCCCTCCTGGCCCAGCTCGAGGGGCTGGCGGCGCGCCGGCCCGTGCTGATGGTGCTCGAGGATGTGCACTGGATCGACCCCACATCGCTCGACCTGTTGGACCGCATGGTCGACCGGGTGGCCACCCTGCGGGTCTTGCTCATCATCACTTTTCGTCCGGAGTTCGCGCCAGCCTGGATCGGGCGTTCGCATGTAACATTGATCAGCCTTGGTCGCCTGCCACGTGGACAGTGCGCCGAGATGATCATGCGGGTGACCGGTGGCAAGGCGTTGCCCCGGGAGATCGCCGAACGGATCATCGATCGCACCGATGGAGTACCGCTATTCATCGAGGAATTGACCAAGACGGTGATCGAAAGCGGCATGCTGACCGACGCGGGCGACCGCTTTGATGCGAGGGGGCCCGTGCCTCCGCTTGCCATCCCAAGCTCGCTCCACGCCTCGCTCCTGGCACGGCTCGATCACTTGGCACCCGTGCGCGAGATTGCGCAGATCGGTTCGGCTCTCGGTCGGTCGTTCTCGCATGAGCTTATCAGTGCCGTCTCGCCCATTCCGCGGCAACAGGTGGACGAGGCCTTGGCGCAGCTCGTGCGTGCTGAACTAGTCTTCCAGCGGGGTACCGCGCCCGAGGCAGAGTACACCTTCAAGCACGCGCTGGTCCAGGACGCAGCCTACAGCACCATGCTGCGCGGCCGACGCCAGCAGATTCATGCTCGCGTTGCGACGACGCTGGAGAGCCAGTTCCCTGAGATCGCAGCCGCTCAGCCGCAACTCATGGCCCACCATTGCGCGGAGGCTGGTTTCAACGACAAGGCGGTCGGCTACCGGCTCAAGGCCGGTCAGCAGGCGCTCGCGCGGTCGGCGATGACGGAAGCGGTGGCGCAATTGCGGAGGGGTCTGGAATTGCTGGCGAACATGCCCGAGGAGTCGCGGCCCCCGCAGCATGAGCTCGACCTGCAAATTGCCCTCGGGCGGGCCCAGATGGCAGCGAGCGGGTATTCGGCACCAGTGGTGGCAGACACCCTCCTCAGGGCGCGAACACTCGCTGAGCGGTTCGACCGGGCGGATCGTCTCGCTCCGCTGCTCTATTTCCAATGGGGTTTCCATATGGTTCGGGCCGAGCACGAGCTGGCGGTGTCGCTTGCCGAGCAGATGGAGAAATTGGGTGAGACAAGAAAAGATCAAGCCACTCTCCTGCTGGGTCACTATATTCACGGCGCCAGTTGCTACTTTCGCGGGGAGTTTGTGGCAGCGCGAACCCTTCTCGAGCGGTGTGATGGCCTGAGAGATCCGGCCGCCCGCACGATTTGCGCCGCGATAGCCGTGGCCGATCCGCACGCGGCGAGCCTGGGTCACTTGGCGTCGACATTGGCGCTTTTGGGCGAGATCGATCAGGGATGTGCGCGCGCGGACGAAGCGTTGTCGGAAGCCCGCCGGCTCGACCATCCGTTCACGGTGGCCTTTGTGCTGAGCAAGGTGTGTGCGGTGGAGGCGGCCGCCGGCTTGCTGCATGACGCAAGGCGGCACGCGGAGGAGCTCGTGGCTCTCTCCAACGAGCACGGCTTTCCGCTCTGGTTGGGCGTCGGACTTCTTCAGCACGGTCGTTCATTGACAACACTTGGACAGGTGCAGGACGGCCTCGCGCTGCTCGCCAGGGGGCTCTCGGTGCTTCGTGCTGCCGGAGCCGTCGTGCATACGCCGCTCGCGCTCTGCTTTCTCGCCGAGGCTCACGCCAAGGTTGGGCTTCTGCAGGAGGGGCAGAATTGCCTCGTTGAGGCTGCGCAGCTGATCGAGACGACCAACGAGCGGTGCGGCGAGGTCGAGCTGTATCGACTTCGAGGCGACATGATGAATGCGCGAGGCGACCAGGCTGCTGCAGAGCAGAATTATCATCGAGCGCTCGCTCTGGCGGAGCACCAAAGCGCGAAGACGCTTGGGCTCCACGCGGCAACCAGCCTCGCCCGCCTGTGGCGCGATCAAGCCAGGTGCGCCGAAGCTCACGACCGCCTCGTACCGGCGTATCTCTCGTTCACCGAGGGCTTCGACACGCCGGTCCTGCGAGACGCCAAGGCGCTGCTCGACCAGCTCGCCTGATGCAGTTCACCGCTTGCGCGGCGGGATAGCCGTTCATCGCCTGCACTGTAAGGCTTGACGCATTTCGGCCGATGATCCCATCACGTGTCAAGTGCAGCTCGTCGCCGCCGGTGCGCAGAGCGTGAGCATGGGGTACGATTGCAGGCGCATGACCCACGTCGTCGGGCTCGAAAGCGGACCGCTGGCGCCAATGGCCCCTGATCGAAGTCGAGGCCGTCCGAACTCTTATGCGGCCATCAGCATGTGGATGTCGTGGTCCTCGTCCAGCGTGGCGACCTGGCGCTGGAGCATGCTCGCTCGTTCGGCTCCAATGACCGGATCGGCGAGGCTATGAAATTTGGCCACGAGGCGCCCACCCTGGCGATCCAGATCTCGATCCGGGATCGCCACGTCAAAGCTGGCGTCAGCCGTTTGGCCGCCGCTCGTCTTGACCATGACGTGGGCATCCCGGCCTGCACCGCGATCGGCGTGCACAGTCACCCGTTCGCGAACCATGGTGAGCGTCGCATCACGGGCGTTCTCATCGGAATAAGTCTGGATCGCGGCGGTATCCTTGCCGCAAGCGGCGAGGGAAGCAGTGTGACGCAGACTGAACTTGGTTTCGAGCCCGCTCCGCGGCGAGGCAATGTTGCAAACCGACAGATGTCCCGGCCCGACATGGATGTCGATGCTTGCCACATCAGGGCCGCTGAAGGACAACTGCCGGCGCAACAGCTTGATCGCCTCGATGCTGGAATGGGTGAGATAGCAGGCGGCGTGGTATTTGAAGAGCGTCTCCACAACCAGGCTGCCCGGACGCGGCAAGGGCAGATCGGCCGATGGGTCGCCATCGCTCTGGGTCGCGACGAATCCCTGCGCCGCCTCGAGCACGCCGGGATTGGCCGTGAATCCGCGCGCCGCAAGGCGTGCAGCGAGCACGCCGTTGGCCGCGGCGCGACCGGCATGGAACGGCTTGGCCATGGTGCCAAACATCGATTTCAGCCCGGCCGCCTGGGTGCCGGCAAGACCAAGCGCAATCGTCATCTGCGCCTCATCGAGATCGAGCAGGAGCCCAGCCGCTGCGGCCGCACCGAACGAGCCGAGGGTCGCGGTCGAGTGAAAGCCACGCTCATAGTGTGAGCGCATCACGAGCGAGCCGACAAATCCGGCCGCCTCATAGCCTGCGATGAAGGCACGCAGCACGTCCATTCCCGAACGCCCTTTCGCCTCAGCGATCGACAGCACCGCCGGCAGCACTGCGGCGGTGGGATGACCGATCAGCGGATGAACGTCGTCGTAGTCGAGCGCATGGGAGGTCGCGCCGTTGATCAAGGCAGCATCGACCGGCGAGCAGCGCAGATTGAAGCCCACGATCGACGATGGACCTTGCGCAGAGGCCGCCAGCTCCTCACGCAGAATGCGCGCAACCGGCTCGTTGGTGCCGGCAAGCGTAACGCCGTACCAATCCAGAACGCACTGCTTGGCCACCGTCAGCGCCGCGCGATCCAGCTCGGCGCTGCGATAGCCAACGATATGGCGGGCAAGCTTCGCGGTGAGGTTCGGCATGTTTCGCTCCCGTGCCTTAGGACTTTGATGAAGTTAAGTTTGAACTGACGCGGCATCGGAGCTTCCACCTCTCCCTTTGGGAGAGGTGAACCGAATTCGCGGCCGACTGATTCAATCAGAACTCATCCTGCCTTTTGGATACGGCACTGTCACGCGGCGCGCCGTTGTATGCAAGACCGGGATGCTCCCTAAAGATCGAAATTCGTGGGCAGCATGACGACGTCGCGAATGGTCATGCCGCGCGGCCGCGTCAGCATGAACGTCACCACATCAGCCACTTCGCTGGCCTCCAGGAGGCTTCCCGACTCCCTGGCTTCCTTCAGCTTCTCGGGTGGCCAGTCCGCGAGCAGTGCGGTGATGACGGGTCCGGGCGAGATCGAGCCCACGCGAATGCCGTATTTGAAGACCTGTCGTCGTACCGTCTGGACAAAGCAGTTGATCGCCCATTTGGACGACGCATAGACCGGTTCCCATGGTGTCGGAAAATGCGCGGCCAGCGAACTTGTAATGATGATGTCGCCCGTCCGGCGCTCGATCATGTGAGGCAGCACGTCGTGCACATTCTTCATCACGACGTTGATATTCAGGTTCAGCATCCGGTCGATCGCTGCCGTATCGGCATCCACCAGATCGCCGCCGACATAGGTCCCCGCATTCGCATGCAGGATGTCGAGTTGGCCGGTCTTCTCCAGGATTTTGGGCAGCAACGTCGCGCAGTCCTTCGGCTCTAGCAGGTCGATGACCAGGGGGACCACGACGTCGCCGTGCTTGTTGCCGAGCGCCTTCAGGGCCCTCTCGTCGCGGTCGACCATCACCACGCGCGCGCCTGCCGCCAGCATCGCCTCGGCACTCGCCAATCCGATGCCCGACGCCGCCCCGGTCACGGCGGCAATCTTGCCTTCCAACTCTCTCGCCATCGCTCTCCACCCTGATCGGGTCACCATGACACGTACAGACCGAACCAGCTAGCTAGACCGCGCTGATCGTGTGCAACGCCTTCAACATCACGAGCGCCTTTTCGTCGCCGACGCCGAACTCGTTGATCACATCCGCAAGCCCGATTGCAGCCTTGGACATCGGTGGCGGCGAAATGCAGAGCTCGCATTTGACATCTTCGGGCAACGTTGGCGCAGCCATGGCGGCGGCATAGTCGATCATGGCAGCGTAGCAGATCACGTGATGATTGCAGAAGATATCGAGGCGGATGTCGGCCTGCGCCGTTGACGGCTGAAGGACGGTGGCCTTCGACAGCGTCGCATATCCGAGCGCAGGGACATGCGTCACGAGATCGAGGATGTAGTTGTAGAGCTGGTAGTTCGCGACGGTTCCGTCGAACAGCGCCGTCCAGGCGGCATCACCGGTGCGCGGCGAAGCGAACAGGCACGCCGTGGCGCGCGCTCCAAGTTTCACCGCAACGTCGAGGGTGAGATAGGTCGCGAGCGCGCTGCCGAGACTATGGCCGGTGAGGGTGACGGAGCCGGCGCCGATCATGGCCGCGATGCCATCCGCCGCATTTGCATGCGTGGTCGCGCCCGTCGCGGGATCTGCAAGACTCATGGTCTGATAGACACCCAAAAATCCCTGCTCCACCTGAGTGGTGGGATAGGCCGGATGCTTGACGAGCAGGAATTTCGCATCGATGAGCCATTCGACCAGACCGTCGGTGCCGCGGACCGCTACGACAAAGGACGCGGGATCTGCCTTGCTCTTCGCAAGAAAGCCGTAGAACACGCGCTGTGACCGATCGACGGTCAATCGACGGTCCGCGTCGCTGGGGTCTGGGATCAGCACATCGTTGGCGGTGAGATAAGCCGCGATGTCCCAGCCTGCCGCGGCGACGCGGGGATCGGCGGGCGGATTGAGCAATCCACCGGTGTACATGTCCTCCGCATACATCGCGAGAAGACCGAACGAGACCGCTGTGTTCATGGAAACTACCGCGTGCTGGAGGTGGCGATTATTTCGAGGATCACGCCACGGATCGAACCATCGGACCGGGCGGGATGCAACCTGAAAGTGAAACTGACACCTGAATTGGGTTCGCCGAACCTCCACTCATTAGCGAGGATGCGAATACCGATGCGACGGCCCGTTTGCCGAACAATGGGAGACGTCAGGGAAGCCCAAGAGAATCGACTATCCGGCGCAGCCCGTTGACCGATCGTCGCGTGGTTGCGGCCGGCTCCGAGGCGGCATGCGTCTCGATCGTCAGCGTCAGGGGCGCCTCGCGGGCGGGCAGCGTCGCAGCCAGCAGGGCCGCGATCGGGATGTCTCCCTCGCCGACGGCGACGAAACGGCGCGCCGCATTGGCGTAGTCCTTGATGTGCAGGATATCGGTGAACGGCAACAGCCGCGCGAGATCGACTGCCGATGGCGGCGTGGGCGTCAGATAAGCATTGGCGATGTCGGGCAGTGCCCTGAGCCGCGGATGCCGATACGCCGTGATCAGCGCCTCGAGCTCGGCTAGACCAGCGATGTTGCAGACGCCCTCATTCTCGACGTGCAATGTCATGTCGAACTTTTCCGCAAAGCCGAGCAGTTCGTCGATCGGCTCGCGCAGATCATCCTGGCGGTAACCGTCGTAGGCGAGGTAGCTGAAGACGCGGAGCTTGCGCGCGCCGAGGATCTCCGCGGCCGCGAAGGCGTGGGCGTAGACGTCGCGCGGCGTATGGTCGCCGAGCTTGAAGCCGAACTGATCGCCTTCGCTTCGCGCCGTCTTGCCGGGCGGGCTCCATTTCAGGAGCGGCGTGCAGAGGCACGACACCGATAGTCCCGCAGCCCGCACGCGCCGTGCCGCCTCGGCCAGCTCGCCGCGTGACAGCGCCAGCACATTGCGGCCATCGATGACGCGCAGGTCGATCGTGCCGATCCCCTCCTCGCGTGCGAAGGCGAGCCCGTCGTCGAGCGAAGGCGAAACCTCATCGGTTATCAGGCCAATTGTCAGATCCGAGCGGCGCATGGGGGATTTCCGGTTCATCGCAAGCCGGACTCACGAGCGCAAATTCCTCACGGGTGAAGATCAGCCGGGGAGCATGCGCTGCATGACGCGGTCCCGATAGACGAAGATGTGCACCAGGGCCGCAAGCACATGCAAGCCGACGAAGACCAGCAGCGTCCACTCGGCCACCTGGTGCCAGCCGTCAATCGCCTTGCCCGCGGCCGCATTGTCGGCAGCGAGCATCGGGAGCGGAAACAGGTCGAAGAAAGACACGGTCCAGCCACGAAAGGATGCGAACAGCCAGCCCGACAAGGTCGTTGCGAGCACCAGGACGTAGAGCGTCCAGTGCACCAGTGCGGAGCTCAGGCGCTGCCAGGGCTGCAACGTGCTCTCGAGCGAGACGGGATGGGTAAGGCGCCAGATGAAGCGCAGCACGATCAGAATGAGGATCGAGATGCCCAGGGAAATGTGGGCGGTCATACCGGCACCGGGCTCTTGACCGCGGTGAATGTCCGGCATCAGCCAACCGATCAGGTACTGCACGACCAGCAGCCCGACGATGAGCCAGTGAAACACCTTAGCCGTCGTGCCGTACTGGAGGCGTGCAATCATGGAGAAAATCGCCTTGAGACTCGTGAACCCACAACCAGCGGCCGCGCAGCGCAAGTTGCGAGCCGCTTCGTAGCCGGCTCCCGCGCCCATGTCCAAGGCGTTTTACGGAACCTCTCGGCCAAGGTCGAGTGCAAGTCCATGGACTTCGAGCACGCCGACCTGGTCACGGTTTCCAACGGCGTATCAACCAACAGTTTTCAAGTCACCAGGACGATCCAGCCCGGGTTGAACTACAAATTCGACTGGATGCCCTGAAGGTGCGCTCAGGGCCTCAGACTGGCTGATGCCGACTTGATCTATTGGCGCCCACCGAGGCTTTGAAAGAACGATGGGGCCTGGGGTGGCTGGGCATTTTGTACGGGCTGACCCTGTGCTTGCCGGGGTTCAACCGGCGCATTCCGATCCCGCTGGACCCTTGCGCGGGGGTTCCGCACCGGTCGCATCTCTGCCCGCGCATTTTGGTCTGCCCGCGCATTTTGCACGTGTCGGATCTTTTTGTGCTTTAGAGCGGGCCGGACCGATGCTTGAGCATCCTGCATAATTGGTGCTGGTCCATCTTCGACAGGCTGCACCGGCTCGACTTGCGCCCGTGCGTCTTCCACGGGTCGCACAGACTGCTCGACTTGTGCCTCTGCATCCTGTTGAGCCGCCCATGCCTGAAATTGCTGAAACAGGGCGGCAGATGATGCCTCGCTGGTTTCTGCCTGCTTCTGATCGGCGTTGTCAAAAGTGGCAGAAATGATGTTGTCGCGCCCAGGCGCGCCCGTCGCGGTCGGAGGCAAAGTCGCCGGCAAAGCCTGAACGTCAGCGGCTGATTGAATTTTCACCGTCGCTCGAACGGTGTCGGGCCGAGAGGTCGACGTGCCGGTCAGCGAAGCCCTGACGTCAGCAAAGACCTTCGCCGGATTTCCCAGCGATAGCATCATCGCCAACCCGACCAGCGCCGTCGTCAGGACCAAAATGCTCATATTGAGGAGTACGGGCGAGTCGCGCTGCTCCTCTTCATCAGCGTGACGAGAGAGAAACAGGGGCAAAGGATCGTCAGGGGCAAACCTGTCTTCCGTCGGCACTGGGACGTCTCCTCTTGTTGTCCTCTTCGACCGGTAGCCTGCTATCGAGGTCCAAAAGAGGAGAAATCTTGGATTCAACGGGGCCGGCCCCCCCCGGAAGGGGCTACCGGCGCCGGATTGGCAGGGTGGCCCGCGGCCGTTATGGTTTGGCTGCCACTTTGGCTGCCTTTTGGGCCAGGACCGATCCTATGACCGATCTCAGCTTTGAAGCCGCCCTGAACGAGCGCGTCGGCGAGATGCTGGATGCCTGCACAAGGTGCGGCAAATGCGTCGAGGCTTGTCCGAGCGTTCGGCCTGCGGGTATCGCGGACGCGTCCCCGACCGATGTGATCGCCGGCGTGATCGATTTGGTGCGGCTGGGCGAAGGCTCCGAAGCCTCGCGCAAATGGGCATCCTCCTGCATGCTGAGCGGCGACTGCATCCGCGCCTGCGACTACGGCGTCAATCCGCGCTTCCTGCTCGCGATGGCGCGCAGCGCCATGCGGCGGAAGGAGTCGGATCTCGCCACGCGGCGCCGCGCCGGCGTGACCCGCTATCGCGAGACCAGCCGTGACGTCGCGACGCTGGCGCGGATGCAGCTCGACCATGCCGCACTGGAGCGCCTCGGCCAGGGGGCGGCCACGCTCGCCGCGAAGGACGAGGTGCCAGATTTCGTATTCTACACCGGCTGCAACGTGCTGAAGACACCGCACATCGCGCTATTGGCACTCGACATCATGGATGTGCTCGGCATCTCCTATTCGGTGATGGGCGGCCCCAGCCATTGCTGCGGCGTGATGCAGTTCCGCACCGGCGACACCGAAATGTCCGGGCGCATGGGCACGAGCTCCGTCGACAAGATGTCGAGCAGCAGGTCGGGCGTCTTGTCCTGGTGCCCGAGCTGCTATGTCCAGTTCAGCGAGACGACGCTGCCGGCGATCGAACGGCAGCGCGGCGCAAAGCCGTTCGAGATGACGCCGTTCCTGCGCTTCCTGCGCGGCCGGCTCGACCAGTTGCGGCCGCATCTGCGTGCGCCGGTCGAAATGCGCGTCGCGCTGCATCGCCATTCCGGCGTCGCCGGTATCGTCGAAGCCGTGCTCGAGTTGCTTGAGGCCGTGCCCGGCATGGAGATCGTCGATCTCAGGCAGCCAGCGGCCGGGCTGCAGAGCGCGAGCATGTCAGTGCTCCCCGACTACAAGCGCGAGCTGCAGCGCGCCGAGCTGGAGGCGGCACGTGAGGCGGGCATCGACGCGCTGGTCACGATCTACCATTCCGATCACCGTGAGCTGTGCGCGCATGAGCGCGACCAGCCGTTCCGCATCCTCAACATCCTGGAGGTGCTCGGGCAAAGCATGGGCCTCCATCGCCGCGACCGGCACAAGGAATTGAAGATCACCCAGGATGCCGACCTGATCGTCAGGGAGTGCGAGGATCTGATCGCCGCGCACGCGCTCGATTCCGCGTTCGCGCGCGAGGTCGTCGTCAAGGCGATGCTTGGCGACCAGCCGCTGCCGCTGGAGGCAAGCCCGCGGCCGTGATGGTGCCCTTCCTTCTCCCTCTCCCCGCTCTTCGCGGTAAGAGGTTGGGTGAGGGGCTGGTTCAACGAAGGATACGGTGAGCGACGGAACCGCGGAGAGTCCAAAGCGTCAGCGCTACTTCGAATGCTTGCCGCGCTCCGCCTTCGGGATCACGAACTTCAGCCCGGACCACACCTCGTCGACGGCGCAGACCCTGGTGTCGACGAGGCCGAGCGGCAACGCGGTGTCGCGCACCGCGACATCGCTGAGATAGGTCTCTACGCCTGAAGCTTTTTTCGGCCAGGACACCCAGATCATGCCGTCGGGCGCGATCATCTCGCGATATTTGCGCAAGGCAGCGGCAAGCCCCTTCGCCTCGCTTGTGAACAGATGCACCATGTCGAGCGGCACCTGTGGTTGTCGCACGAGCTTCGCGCCGTCAGGCCATTCGCCGACGATCTTGCGATAGTCCGCGGGCGAGCCGTCCACGAAAATACAAAAGCCCGGCTTGATGCCGAGCTTTTGCGAGAGTGACTTACCGGAATACCCGGCCATTTTCGAAGGACCTCAAGCCTGCGGCTGCGGCTCCAGGCCGGGGTCCGGATCGGGACGCGGGCGCGGCTTGCCGGCCGGCGGCACCGCGGAGGCGCGAGGCGTGGTCGGCTCCAGCACCGACTCGCGGTTCGGCTTCTTGCCGTTGATAAGCTCCTTGATCTCGTCACCGGTCAGCGTTTCGAACTCGAGCAGACCCTGAGCGATCTTCTCCCAGTCGCCGCGGTGATCGAGCAGGATGCGGCGTGCCTCCTGCTCGCCGTCCTCGACGAGGCGGCGGATTTCCGCGTCGATCAGGCGCGCGGTCTCTTCGGAGATGTTGGTCGAGCGCGCCACCGAATGGCCGAGGAAGACCTCCTGCTCATTGCTCTGGTAGCGCACGCGGCCGAGCTTGTCGGACATGCCCCATTCCATCACCATGGCACGCGCGAGATTCGTCGCCTGCTGGATGTCGCCCGAAGCGCCATTGGTGACGCGGTCCGGACCGGAATTGAGGATCTCGGCCTCGCGGCCGCCGAGTGCGATCGCAAGCCGCGACACGCACCACTGGCGCGTATAGCCGATGCGGTCGCCTTCGGGGAGCTGCATCACCATGCCGAGCGCGCGGCCGCGCGGGATGATGGTCGCCTTGTGCACGGGGTCGCTCGCAGCCACGTGCAGCGCCACGATCGCATGCCCCGCCTCGTGGTAGGCGGTGTTGCGCTTTTCCTCTTCGGTCATGACCAGCGACTTGCGCTCGGCGCCCATCATGACCTTGTCCTTGGCCTCTTCGAACTCGGCCTGCGTCACCATGCGCTTGTTGCGCCGCGCCGCGGTGAGCGCAGCCTCGTTGACGAGGTTCATCAGGTCGGCGCCCGAAAAGCCGGGCGTGCCGCGCGCAATCGTCTTCAGGTTGACGTCGGGCGCCAGCGGCACCTTGCGGACGTGAACTTTCAGGATCTGCTCGCGGCCGACGATGTCGGGGTTGGAAACCACGACCTGGCGGTCGAAGCGGCCGGGGCGCATCAGCGCAGGGTCAAGCACGTCGGGCCGGTTGGTCGCGGCGATCAGGATCACGCCTTCGTTGGCCTCGAAGCCGTCCATCTCGACCAGGAGTTGGTTCAGCGTCTGCTCGCGCTCGTCATTGCCGCCGCCGAGGCCGGCGCCGCGATGACGGCCGACCGCGTCGATCTCGTCGATGAAGATGATGCAGGGCGCGTTCTTCTTCGCCTGCTCGAACATGTCGCGCACGCGCGACGCACCGACGCCGACGAACATCTCAACGAAGTCGGAGCCCGAAATGGTGAAGAACGGCACGTTGGCTTCGCCCGCGACCGCGCGCGCGATCAAGGTCTTGCCGGTGCCGGGAGGGCCGACCAGGAGCACGCCGCGCGGAATCCGTCCGCCCAGGCGCTGGAATTTGCCGGGGTCGCGCAGAAACTCGACGATCTCCTGCAGGTCCTGCTTGGCTTCGTCGACGCCGGCGACGTCCTCAAAGGTCACGCGGCCATGCGCTTCGGTCAGCATCTTGGCGCGCGACTTGCCAAAGCCCATCGCCTTGCCGGCGCCGCCCTGCATCTGCCGCGACAGGAAGATCCACACGCCGATCAGCGCGATGAACGGCAACCAGGAGACGAGCAGCGAGACGAACCACGGCACGTTGTCGCCCGGCGGCTTCGCCGTGATCGAGACCTTGCCGTTATAGAGGCGCGAGACCAGCGTCGGATCGCTCGGAGCATAGGTCTGGAAGCTCGAGCCGTTGGTGAAGGTGCCGTGAATTTCGGGGCCCTGGATCACGACGTCGCGCACATGGCCCTGATCGACTTCGGTCAGGAGCTGCGAGAACGAGATATCCTGGGAGGAGGTGCGTTGACCGGGATTCTGGAAGAGCGTGAACAGCGCCAACAGCAACAGCACGATGATGACCCAGAGGGCGAAATTGCGCAGATTGGCGTTCATCGATTTTCCTTCGTGGTCGCGCGGATCGCGGCCTTGTGTCCTTTTTGGACTGATCCCTTGGTAGCCACGAGGGAATCCCCTCCACGACCATATTGCAAATTTAGGTGCCGCCCGCCTCGATGCCAAGGGAACCACGCCTGACTATTTAGCGCATCCGGGCGAGATTCCCGGGAAAAAAATGGTGCTGGAAACGGCCTTTTCTGAGGTGGTTAAGACTCTGCAACGCGGATTATGACGCAACCTTCGGTGTTATTTGCCACCCGTTGAGGCTGATCCGCGTCGCCGCTTGGGCGCCGGCGTAATCAGGACCCGGCCCCGGCTGACGCTTACCAGGGCGCCTGCAAGGGTCTGTTTCAGGTGGATTTGCGCTCGCTTCGGGCTGCTTTCGGCGCCGTTTGCGGCAAAACACCGGTCCATTTGCGCGAGCAGGGTCTCGGCCTTGCCGAGCTCGGCCGGGCCCTCATGTCCGAAGGCGTTGATAGCGCGGATCAAAAGGCGAAGCCGGATCTCCTCGGGCAGCGCGGCAAAGGCTTCCGCATCGAACTCCCGCCCCTCCTGCCGCGGCGGCGCGCGCCCTCTCAACGCAAGATAGCGCTCGGCGCCATCGGCCAGCACCTCGACCGCCTCATTGGCCCGACCGAGCCGTGCGGCAAGCCGGGCGAGGCCGCGCGCGTCGCCGCCCTCGGCTGCAAGCATCGGCAGCAGCGCACGCAAGCGCGGGCGGGCGAACGCAAGGTCGCGGTTGGTCGGATCGTCGGCGTAGGCGATGCCCGCTTTGCCCAGCGTCGCCACCAGCCGCGATTTCGGAACGGAGAGCAGCGGGCGCGCCAGCACGACGCCGTCGCGCATGCTCTCGCGCGCCATCGCCGACAGGCCCGCAATGCCGCTGCCGCGGAACAGCCGCATCAACACCGTCTCGGCCTGGTCGTCGCTCGTATGCGCGGTGAGGATATGGGTCGCGCCCGCGCTTTTCGCGGCGTCAGCGAGCAGGCGGTAACGCGCGGCGCGGGCCGCGGCCGGAATGCCGTTCTTCGGCTTGGCGCCGGTCCATTTCATGGTGCGATGTTCGATTTCAAGTGAACGCGCAAGCCGCTTGACGTCGCGCGCCTCGCGCGCAGATTCCGTCCGCAGGCCGTGATCGACGGTGACCGCGATCAGGTGCGGCCCGCGCGAAAGCGCGCGGCGCCAGCGCGCGAAAAGCCACATCAGCGCGACCGAGTCGGGCCCGCCGGACACCGCAAGTACCAGGGCTGGCGCGTTTCTCCAGCCCGCGAACAGGGTTTTCGCGTCGCTGGCCGAGATCGGGGATTGGTCGTCATCTCGCATGGCGGTGCTGCAGTTCGAGCCCGCTCATCCTAAGCGCGCGAGATGCGAGGCGCTACCGGATCAGGCGCAGCGCACGCCTCGATCTCAGCACTTGACCCGCTTCTGCTCGCGGTCGACGGCGGCTTTGACGCCGGCGGCGGCGCGCGGATATTTGCGCATGACCTCGCCGAAGGCGGCGCAGGCGGCCTCCTTCTCCTTCAGTGCGGCGAGCGATTGTCCGAGCCGCAAGAGCGCATCGGGCGCCTTCGTCGCCTTGTCGTACTTGCTGGTGACATTGAGGAAGACTTCGGCGGCGTCGCGATATTGCTGGCGCTGGAAGTAGCTTTCGCCGAGCCAGTATTGGGAATCGCCCACCAGGGGATCGTTCGGATATTTCTGCGCAAAATTCTTCATCGTGTCTTCGGCGAGCGCGTAGTCCTTGCGCTGCATGTAGCCGATGCCGAGATCGTATTCGTCGCGCGGCGAGTTCGTGGGCGGCGCGGTGACGAGGCCACCGCCGGTGCCGTTGGGATTGCGCGGCGGCGGGGGCGGCGGAGCACCCTGCTGCGGCGGCAGGCCGGCCTGGATGTTGGCGCCGTTGGAGAGGTCGAGCGGCGCGCCGGGTACGCGCCCGTCGGGCACAGCGCCCGAGCCGTCGGCCTGAATCGGCATTCGGCCGCCGCCCAAGGCCTGCGGGGCGCCCGGCGCGTTCGGGTTCTGGGTGGGATCGAAGGCATCGCCGCGACCGCCGCGCGACGCCGGTTCAACGATCGGCGCGGGAGTGGTCGCGATCTGCTGCTGCGGATAGCCTTGGCTCGGGTAAGCCTGCTGCTGCGGATAGCCCTGCTGCGGCCGGCTATAGCCGGGCTGGGGTTGTTGCCCGTAACCCGGCTGCGTGTAACCGCCTTGATAGCCGGGTTGATAACCCGCCTGGGCCGGCTGCTGGTTATAGCTCGGCGCGGTCTGCGCCGGCGGCGACGCGGCGACGCTGGGCTGCTGCCCCTGCGCCGGCTGTGGGTTGGCCCCGAGTTGCCGCAGTTGCTGCTCGAGCAGTTGATTGCGGTGCTGCAATTCCTCGTTCTGCCCGGTGAGCTGCCGAAGCTGCTCTTCCAGCTTCTGGATGCGCATCTCCGGATCCGCATCATCCGATTGAGCAAAGGCCTGCGACGACAGAAAGACCAGCGCGGCGATCGCCGCGGCGCCGGTCAGCTTGAGGAAATTCGACGACATATTGCCCTGACGAGGAAATCAGCCCGACATCGGCGAGCCCGGCACAAATGGGAGACGGAGTACGCCGGAATTGTGACCGGAGTTCCGAATCCGACGCCGGATCGCGCAGGTCAGGTTTAGTACCGGCTTCCAAACAAGCAAGGGGCTTGTTGGCGCAGGCTGTTCATCAAGATGACTGAGGCCGGAACCTGGGGCAATTCCGCGGTTCATCCCACGCCGGCTTCAGCACCGCCAGCCGCGGCGCGCGATGCCCGCGTGCGAGCCTGCTGAAATGAAACCGGCGCCCGAAGGCGCCGGCAAATTCGAGGCTGGCTTGCGCGCCGCTTTCTCAAGAGCTCGCGTTCAGCACAGTGACCGCACGGCGGTTCTGCGACCAGCAGGAGATGTCGTTACAGACTGCGACCGGGCGCTCCTTGCCGTAGGAGATCGTGCGCATGCGGCTCGGATCGATGCCGTGGCCCTGCATATAGGCTTTGACCGTCTGGGCGCGGCGGGCGCCGAGCGCGATATTGTATTCGCGGGTGCCGCGTTCGTCGGCGTGGCCTTCGATGGTGAAGCTGTAGCGCGGATAGGCCTGCAGCCACTGGATCTGCTTGTCGAGCGTGGCAACCGCCTGCGGGCTCAAGTCGGTCTGGTCGCTGTCGAAGAAGACGCGGTCGCCGACATTGACCACGAAGTCCTGCTGGCTGCCGGGTGTCGCAGCGCTCGCCATCGCGTCGGCCCCGAGCTTGTTGGCGCAGGCGCCCATTGACAGCGCGACAGCCAGCACCGCAGCCAGCCTCAATCCCTGGAGGATACGCATAGCATTTTTCATTCCGGAGCCTCCACGCTCACGTCTTGGTACTGCCATCCGGTCTACAGGGGGTTGGTTAAGCGAACGTTCCGTCAACCTTGATGGGGTGTTGCCTCGCCCGATCAAATGCCCCCGAACCGCGAAAAGCCGCGGCAATAGTTAATGGGTTGTAAATGTGGCGCGAGGGTGAAGGCAAGTCACGTCAGGCAGCGCAGGCGCCCCTTTTCGCGGGAATTTTGCCCGTGTTGTCCGAATGCCACCGCGGAGCGCCGCGGGTGAGAGGGAACCGGCGGCCGGCTAAAGCGATAGGGCCTCGTCCGGGCTGAGCGGCACCGAAGCGAGGACCGGCCGCGGCGAAGCCTTGCGGTGGCTTGTGCGGTCGAACAGCATCCGCCGCTCGAATGCATTCGAGCGCATGATGGGAAACCGCGCCAGAATCTTTTCACGGACCTTCCGGAAGTCTGACGCCATCAAGACGACCTGTCTGGTATTCCAGCCCGGAAATGGACGCGGTCCGGCGATCGTTTCGGACAGAAGGACGCGGCGATAGAACGCCTGATGATCGGTACGCACCATCGCAAGGCCCGTATCGGCGTTGAAATAATCGCAGGCCATATAAGCGAGCCGAACCGTCAGATAAGGGAGTTCCTGGAACCGTTGCGCCTTTTCCGGGTCTGCCGTGAAGCGCGCCGGGTCGACGAAAACTTCGCCTCGATCGAGGCGTTCGTGAAGGACATCGCCAAACAATTCAGTTGAATAGGACTGCCGCCACTCCGACGTCAGCACATGGATACGGAAAGAACCACAGAGCTCTCCATCGACGAATATGCCGAAAAGCCAGACGTTAGGCGCATCGTCATAACGATCAATGACGCGCCGCGACTCCGATGGCGAAATCAATCCGCCATGCAGGTAGGCCCGGTAACGCATCAAGTAGATGGCATCTTTTTCTTCGGGAGCTTCGATCAGCCGGTAGTCGACGCGCTCAAACAGCCTTGCTCCTCGCACAAGCGGCGAGCTGGGTTCGGCGCCGGACTTCATCAGGTACTCCCAAACTTCCTATCAACTTCCGCGAGTGGGAGACCTTAACGGTTCCTTAAGGAAATTGCAAAGCCTTGAAAGGGTTAGGGTTAACCTTTCGGCACCGCAAAAACCCGGTTATGCCGGGGAAAAAAGCGGCGGATCGGGACAGATCAGGCGATCGATCGCGAAGGGACGGAGACGATCCGATCCTCCGGAGTGCGGCGGCCATGCGAAGCGTTGAGGAGCTGGCGCACGCGAACCGCAGGGACCGGCCGGCTGAACAGATAGCCCTGCGCCTCGGTCACCGTGCCGTCGGCCGAGATCCGCTCGAGCTGCTCGTTGGTCTCGATGCCTTCGACCACGACGGACATGCCGAGATCGGCCGAAAGCCGAGCCACCCCTCGCAGCAGCGTCAGCGGGCGATCGCTGTCGATGCCTTCGAGGAAGGAGCGGTCGATCTTCACCTTCTGCAGCGGGAAGTTATGCAGATAGGAAAGGCTCGAATAGCCGGTGCCGAAATCGTCCAGCGAGATACGCACGCCGGTGGCGCTGAGCTGCGACAGCACGTCGTGAGTGAGCTGCGTGTTGCGCAACAGCGAGGATTCGGTGATCTCGATCTCGAGCCGTTGTGCCGGCAGGCCCGAGACCTCGAGCGCATAGCGAACCTCGCTCAGGATATCGCGCTGATGGAATTGCTGCGGCGAGAAGTTGACGGCGACGCTGACGCCTTCCGGCCATTTCATGCATTCCATGCAGGCCTTGCGCAGGATCCAGCGGCCGAGATCGACGATCAGTCCCATGTCCTCGGCAACCGGGATGATGTCGATCGGCGACACCGTGCCGCGCACCGGATGATTCCAGCGCAACAGCGCCTCGCAGGTGGTGATCTTGCCCGACTTCAGATTGACCAGCGGCTGGTAGAAGAGCTCGAACTCCTCGTTCGCCAGCGCCTTGCGCAGGTCGAGCTCGAGAGTCCGGCGAGCCTCGACGATCTGCGCGAGCTCGTCGCGGAAGAAACAGAAGGTGCCGCGGCCGTCCGCCTTGGCACGGTATAGCGCCATGTCGGCGTTCTTGAGCAGGGTATCGGCGGAGACGCCGGGCGAGGTCATCGCGATGCCGACGCTGGCGCCGATCTCGACAAGGTGATTATCGATCTTGTAGCGCTCGCTCAAGTGGTCGACGATGCGACGCGCCAGGCCGGCCGCGTCATCGGCGCCATGGATGTTCTGCTGGAACACCACGAACTCGTCGCCGCCGAAGCGCGCGACGAAATCTTCCGGCCGCATCATGTTGCGCAGCCGCTCGGCGACGGCGCACAAGAGCTGGTCGCCGCAGGGATGACCTAGCGTATCATTGACCTGCTTGAACTGGTCGAGGTCGATGAACAACAACGCCGAGAGCCGGTCGGCATCGCACGGCGCCTTGAGCAGGCGTTCGATCTCGTCGCGGAAATTGACGCGGTTGGGCAGCGCGGTGAGCTCGTCAAAGCGCGCCAGATGGATGATCCGGGCTTCGGCGTTGCGCCGTTCGGTGATGTCCTCGAGCAGCACGACGCCGCCGCCGGCCATCGGCTGGAACTTCCAGGACAGCGAGCGGCCGCGCGCAGAATCGGGATCGGTCGTGATGATCTCGCGCGTCTGCGTGCGCTCGATCTCGGCGAGGATCATCGTGCCGCCCTCCGCCGGGATCGATCCCGCGGCGACACAGGCTTCGATGAGATCAGACGCGCTCAGATGGCGGTCGAGGGCGTCATCCGGCAGGTTCAGCATTTCACGGAAGCAGTTGTTCATCACGACCAGTCGCCCGTCGGCCCGAAACATGCAAAGGCCGTTCGGCATGTTGTTCAGGGCCGTGTCGAACTGGCCCGCCAGCGCTGCTTCGCGTTCGCGCGCCACGACCGCGCGCATGAAAATCCTGTGCAGATTGGCCGAGAGCTGCATGACGGCAAAGAGGAATGCGGCGCAGACGGCCGACATCGCGATGTAGTAAGGAGTGGCATGCAACGCCAACGCAATCACGGTTGGGCCGAACATGATGATAGCCTGGAGACGGAATATCCCCTTCCGTCCGTAGGCCCTCCCGGCAGCTCCCGCCACAATTCCCGTGGTAACGGACAGGGCGATCATGTGAGCGACTGCGTCGTCATTGCTCAACAGGCTGGCGAAGCACCATAGGCCGATCACGGCCGCCTGGATCATCGCTCCCACCTGATAGCGCCTCTGCCATCGCGCAGCTTCTTCGGCGGTCAGGGTCGATTTGCGGGTCTGGTACCGCCACAAATCATACGCGCGGGCAGCTCCGGCGAGAATGAGCAGCGGAACGAACATCCAGATCAAAATCTGTCCCGTCTTCAACGCGGTCAGGGATGCCGCGAAGGCCGAGAAGACAATGCCGGTCAGCACCGTACCAGGAGCCTCGAAGAGAGAATCGGTCAGCGCCGCCGCAACGTTCGGCGAGACCTGCTGATCTGTCTCCTTGTTCTGGCTTTGGAGCTGCATTTGAAGACGGCGCGTCCTGTTCGAGAGCAGTTCTACAATTGCTAAATGAAGCCTTTCTGAGCGAACATCGTTAAAGGCGCGTTGTCTCGCATCGCGCATGAACGAAATTCCGTCATACAATCAATTGAATAGGAAAAGTTTGCCGACCACGATGCAAAGCGAACGCGCATGCGCCTGAAAAAGCGTGCAAAGTTTTCCGAAAACAGTGCGTGTTCAGGCGGGCGGCGACAAACGCAATGGGAAGCGGACGAATGTCCTTTTCGCTCAGCCTTCCTGCTCGCTCGCACCTGATTGGCCTGAAAACCGATCGCCGACTTTACGCCGGCGCGCACCTCCGGGTCCGGATCATCCGCTCGCGCATGCTCACGACAACAATGGCGACCAGGCGGGGTCGGAGGCATAGCCCGGCGTCGGCACGCGTTGCTCGTTGCGGCCGTTGACGTCGACGGTAAACAACGACGGCCCGCTGTTGCCGCCGGGGTCGCGGAAGAACATCAGCACGCGCCCGTTCGGCGCAAAGGTCGGCCCTTCGTTGTGGAAGCCGGAGGTCAGGATGCGCTCGCCGGAGCCATCGGTCTTCATGATGCCGATGGCGAACTGGCTGTCACCCTGCTTGGTGAAGGCGATGTAGTCGCCGCGCGGCGACCAGACCGGCGTCGAATAGGTGCCGTCGCCGAAGGAGATGCGCTGCGCCTGCCCGCCGGCCGCCGGCATGACGTAGATCTGCGGCTTGCCGCCACGGTCGGACTCGAAGCAGATCTGGCTGCCGTCCGGCGAATAGGAAGGCGCGGTATCGATCGCCGGCGTGTCGGTGAGGCGCGTGGTCGATTTGGAGCGCAGGTCCATCACGAACAGGTTCGCGTTGCCGCCCTCCTGCAGGCTCATGATGATACGCTGACCGTCCGGCGAGAAGCGCGGCGCGAACGACATGCCGGGGAAGTTGCCGACGATCTCGCGCTGGCCGGTCTCGAGGTTGAAGAGATAGACGCGCGGCTCGTCCTGGCCGAATTCCATATAGGTGATTTCCTGGGTCGAGGGCGAGAAGCGCGGGGTGATCACGAGATCGGCGCCCTTGGTCAGGTAGCGCACGTTGGCGCCGTCCTGGTCCATCAGCGCGAGGCGCTTGATGCGGCGTTGCGAGGGGCCGCTCTCGTCAATGAACACGACACGGCTGTCGAAATAGCCCTTCTCGCCGGTGAGCCGCTCGTAAATCTGATCGGAGATGATGTGAGCGATGCGGCGCCAATATTCCGGCGATGTGACGTATTGCTGGCCGGTGAGCTGCTGGCCGCTTCCGACGTCCCAGAGACGGAATTCGGCTTTGAGCCGGCCGTCGCTTTGGCGGGTCGCACGGCCCGTCACCAGCGCCTGTGCATTGATCTGCTTCCAGCTTGCAAAAGTCGGAGGCTGGTCAGGGTTCTTGATTTGCTCGATGAAGGCATTCTGGTCAATCGGAGCAAAGAGCCCCGAGCGCTTCAGATTGTTGGTGATCACCCCCGTGATGCCCGCGCCGACATCGTCGTCCGTCGGCGCGCCGCCGACGAAGTTGGGGATCGCGATCGGCATCGGCTGGAATTCGCCTGGATCGATTCGCAGCCGTCCCTGCCCCCATGCGGATTGAATACCGAGGGTGGCCACCGCCGATCCGGTGGCGATCATGAACCGGCGTCGCGTGACAAAGGGGATGTTGCTCATTTCAACCACTGCCTTGGATTTACAATCACAGCAAGTCTTTAAGGCCGAACGTCATCGGAATGTACTTCCAGGTGTCATACTGATCCTTCGGCAGGAACGCATAGGCCTGGCATTCCTCGACGGCGCGCTTGGCGCTCTCGGCCATGGCGTTACCGACCGAGCGCGAGGGGCCACGGACGGCGACGATCACGGGCTCGGAGGCCACCGTGCCGTCGAGCCGCAACCGGATGTCGATATCGACCTCGAATTGATCGGCGTCCTGCCCGTTATAGGGGAAGTTGAAGCAGCGGCGGACCGCCCCGACGAACGCGCCCTTCCAGGTCGCGATCATCGCATTGGCGTTGCCAGTCTTGGTGCCGAGCGCGGCGTTGGAATTGATCACGGCACCGGTCACGGCCTGCCGCGTCGGATCGCGCTTGTCGAGCAATGCGGCGATCCTCGACTCGTCGAAGATGCGCTCCTTCCGCTTCGGCGGCTGCGGCGTGACTTTGGCTGCCTGCTTCGGCACCGGTTTCTTCTTGTCCGCCTTCAAGGCATCGGCGATCGGATCGTCGCCCTTCTCATCAGGCTTCTTGTCCGCCTGCTTGGATTCCGCTTTCTTGGGCTCCGGCTTCGGGTCGGGCTTTTTCTCGATCGGCTTGTCGACGGGCTTCGGCGGCGGATCAGGCGTAGAGGTTGAGGTCACGACCTCCTTCTTGTCGATCTTGCCGACCGCGTCATCGACGGGTTTTGCCTCGGCAACCTTGTCGACCAGGGGTTTCGGATTTTCCTTCTTGCCGCTCTTGATGCCGGCGGTCATCTTCGAGGTGTCGTCCATCGAGATGTCGACGGGGATGATATCCTCCGGCGGCGGCGCCTCCAGCGAGCGCGCCGAAAACGAGATCAGACCCCATCCGATCACAAGCACGTGCAAGGTGATGGACAGCGCCGTCCCCTTACGCTCGCGCAGTTTCCGGATGAGGTCGCCGGCTCTCACGAACCCTGCTCCGGGACCACCACGATACTGGCGCGATAGCCGGCGTCGCGCGCCAGGCCCAGCACCTTCATCATGTCGGAGTAACAGGTGTCGCGGTCGCCGCGGATCTTGACCACCTGCTCGCCGCCGCCCTTGGAATCCTTGATGGCCTTGATCTTGGGACCAAGTTGATCCAACGGGATCTGCGTGTCGCCGAGATAGATATCGACATTGGAGACGCAGGTGCTGTTGCCGTTCTTCTTGACCGTCACCTCGAGCGGCTGCGTGTCGGCGTTGCTTGCGGTGCCGCCGGCGGCCTTCGGCAGATCGACCTGGATATTGACGGTGAGCAGAGGTGCGGCCACCATGAAGATGATGAGGAGCACCAGCATCACGTCGACCATCGGCGTGACGTTGATCTCCGCCATCACCGGTTTGCGCCGGCCGCGGCGGCCGCCACCCCCGGACGAGCTTGCCACGTTCATCGCCATGTCTTGGTGCTCACCGCTCCGCTCATATTATACCGTGCCTCAAGCCCGCTCGTCGATCTGACGGGACAGGATCGCCGAAAATTCATCGGCGAAGCCCTCGAGCCGCTGGGCCTGCCGGTTCACCTCGGATGTGAACTTGTTATAGAAAATCGTCGCCGGAATGGCGGCAATCAGGCCGATCGCGGTAGCAAACAGGGCTTCCGCGATGCCCGGCGCGACCACCGCGAGCGACGTGTTCTTCGAGGCCGCAATCGACTGAAAGCTCGACATGATGCCCCAGACCGTGCCGAACAGGCCGACGAAGGGGCCCGCGGAGCCGACGGTCGCGAGCACGAGCAGCCGGCGCTCCAGCCGCTCGATCTCGCGCGCAATCGAGACGTTCATCACCTTCTCGATCCGCATCTGCAAGCCGGCAATCGAGCGGGCGTGGCTTTCGAACGACCGCTTCCACTCGCGCATCGCCGCGACGAAGCAGGCCGCCATCGATTGCGTCGGTTTGGCTGCCAGCGCGCGATAGAGCTCTTCGATCGATTCACCCGACCAGAACGCCTGCTCGAAACGATCCATGGCGCGGCGGGTGCGCGAATACAGAAACAACTTGTCGATCGCGATCGCCCAGACCCAGACCGAGCACGACAACAGGCCGAGCATCACGCATTTCACGATCCAGTGCGCCTGCCAGAACAACGCGATCAGCGATACGTCTGCGGCAGCTGGCAATGGAATGGCTGCCTGGGCCACATCGGCCGGATTCATCAGCGATATCCCTTCAACGCAAGTGTCCCAATTTACGGAGCGCTAGTCGGCCGCCGGACTCAAAACCCGCGCGGCTCGAGCCGCGGCGGTAAGCGCCTGCGCAAAAAGCCCTGTCTCTCGCATGGGAGGCCCGCCGAAGCCGTGAGGCCTGCAATCCCCTGCCAACATGTCAAAACGAGGGCTTCGTGCCCGGCGTTACCCTGCTTACCCAACGCTAATCAGAGTTAACGTCCAGTTACCAAAGGGGAATTTTAACTGCGTCAAATGCGGCAGGATTAGCGTCCGCCAAACAGATTTAATGTTCCCGGATAAGAAAACCGCCCGTTTGCGGCTTGCAAACGGGCGGTTCTGTGGGGCCTCGGGCTTTTTGGGGGCATGACGCCCGGGCTTTGGCTTAAGGTTAGCGCCTGATCCGATCGGAAAACCGCTGCGCACTTTTACGGATCATGTGAAGCACTAGCCTTGCGGCGGCTGGTCGTTCGGCGGGGTCGTCGGACGGTTGCGGTGCTGCGCCATGAACGCGTCGAACTCTTCCTTGTCCTTGGCGTGGCGGAGGCGGGTCAGGAATTCCTTGAAGTCCTGCTGCTCCTCCTCCAGGCGCCGCAGCGTCTCCTGACGGTATTCATCGAAGGCGCGGTTGCCGCTCGACGGCGGACCGAAGCCGAAGCCATGCCGCTCCATGCGGTTCCTCATGCGCTCCATCTTCCACTGCATCCGCTCCATCTTGTTCTGCCATTTGTCGTTCCAGCGATCGCGGTCGTAGCCGTTCCAGCAACCCATTTTTCTGCTCCCGAGTGTGAAAAAGAGAAGGGCAAGTCCGATCGGCCACCAGATCAGGAAACCGAGGATGGTCACGGCGATCCAGCCGGGGTGCCACGGACTCTCGAGCATGCGCGGGCGGTAGTAGGGCTCTTCTGTGGGGCCGCGCCATCGATTGACATCTGAGGTGTAGGCCATCTGCCTCTCCATACATCATCACGCTACGGCATCACGCCGCCGTGAATGTAAATAACATTTACATACGTATCGCATCCCCGGATTTTGTCAAGCCGACGACGGGTCGCGCCGGCCAACTTATTTTTGGAACATTATTTCGGCTTGCCCCAGGGACTGGGTTTCTCGTCCGCCGGCTTCGGCTCGGGTGAGCGGCGATCAATGGGGAAACCGAGTCCGCGAAGGTAGATCAGCACTTCGGCTTCGAGCAATTCATCCGCCGTCATCGGCAGCCTGCGCCGGGCGCCGTCGGCGCGCGCAAACAGAGACGCGACGCCATGCGACATCGCCCAGATGTGCAGCGCCATCATCAGGGCCGGCGGGCGCGGCACGCCAGGGGGCGCCAGCGCAGCCAGTCGCTCGGCCGCGGCGCGGATGATCGCAAACGCCCGCTCGCTGGCAGCAAGCAAGGCCGAATTGGTGTCGAGCGGAATGCTCGATTCGAACATGGCCGAATAGTACGCGGGATTTTCACGCGCGAAGTCCAGATAGGCCCTGCCGACGCGTTCGAAGGCGGTCACGGTATCGGGACGACCGTCGTCCCAGGCGTCCGTCAGCGCCGCCTCGAACTGCTCAAAACCGCGCTGGGCGATAGACGACAGCAACTCGTCGCGGTCGCGGAAATGACGATAGGGCGCGGCGGGACTGACGCCCGCCATGCGCGCGGCATCGGCAAAGGTGAAGCCGGCCGCGCCCTTCTGCCCGATCAGGTCAAGCGCTGCCTGCAGCAGCGCTTCCCGTAAGTTGCCGTGATGGTAGCCGCGCTCGCGGCCCTGATCCTTGCGCCAGTTCATGTAAACAGCTTTTACATGAAGCCGGCGCAAAAAGCACTAGCAATGCCGCGCAGGCCGGCGCGGCATTCATGCGAATGAACGAGGCGGCAACAACCGCTAACGGCCTGGGATCGGCAACACCGGCATGATCTCGACGGCTTCACCCGGAAAGATCGCGAAATGCGGATGACTTTCGAACATCTTCGCCGCCGCCTCATGCGATTCGGCGCGAACGACGGTGAAGGCCCCCATCTCGTTGCTGATGTCGGCAATTCCGCTCGCGCCAACCCGCTTGGTCTTGCCGAGCGGCCCGCCCATGTCTGCGAGCGCCCCCTGGTGCTTCGCCACCCATGCATTCCAGGCGGCCATGCCCTCTTTCTCCTTGGCCTTCCGCTCAGCCTCGGATAGCGCGTCCCATGCGGCCCGCTTCGCACTGTTCTTGCTGCCGACGAAAACGGCGAGGTAAGTGTTGCTCATCGTGTGTCTCCCTGGTTGAGGCGATGGATCAGTTCTTGCGAGCCTGCAATTCGTTAAAGCCGGAGGCCGCCTCCTGAATCTCCGGCGGGAAATCGGCCATCTCCTGCACCTGGCGGATCTCGATGACCTCGTTATTGGAAGCCGGGCATTTCTTGGCCCATTCGATCGCCTCCTCTTTCGATTTCACCTCGATCATCCAGTAGCCGCCGATCACCTCCTTGGCCTCAGTGAACGGCCCGTCGGTCACGACAGGTTTGCCGCTTGCAAAGGAGACGCGCACGCCCATCGACGGCGGATGCAGCCCGTCGAGCGTGACCAGCACGCCGGCCTCCTTCAGCGCCTCGTTGTATTTCATCATCGCCGCCACACGCTCGGGATCGAGCTTCACATCGGGCGGCGCGGTCTCGTAGCCCGATGGGATCATCAGCATCATGAATCGCATTTTTGTTTCTCCGTTTCGAAGTCTTTTTGGCGGCGGCTCAAGCCGACACTCGTCAACAAGACGATGGAGGTTGTGCGGCGCCGACAGTCCTGGCGGAATTATTCCGACGTGGTTGCCTCATGAGCGTCGAGGCTCAATCGTCGATCGCCTGATAGGCGGCGGTCCAGAAGTCGGCCATCACCTGTGGAGCTATCGGCGAGTCCATCAGCCGCTGGGTCAACAGGATCCCGGTGAGCTGTTCCCTGGGGTCGGAATACCAGGACGTGCCGTAGCCGCCCTCCCAGCCGAAACGGCCGGGGTTGGTGTGAAGGTGATCGCGCCTGGTGAAGACAGAAACGCCAAAGCCCCAGCCGCGATTGTCGTTGAAGAACAGCTCCGAGCCGACCTTCTGTTCCGCTGTGAGCTGGTCGGATGTCATCAGCTCGACCGCGGGCCGCGACAGAATGCGCTCATTGCCGAGACGGCCGCCGTTCAACAGCATCTGTGCAAAGGCGTTGAAATCTTCCGCGGTCGTGACCAGCCCGGCACTTGCATTTTCGAACACCGGTGGACTTGAAAATTTGCCGGTGACGGGATCATCGAACACGATGAGCTTGTTGGACTCGCGATCGCGGACATAGGTGGTGGCGAAGCGGTCGTGCTTCTCCGGCGGCGCGTAGAAGCCAGTGTCGTTCATACCAAGCGGCTCGAAGATGCGCTCGCGCAGGAATGCGCCGAGCGTCCTGCCGGAGACGCGCGCGATCAACACGCCCAGGATTTCCGAACCGGCATTGTAGAGCCAGCGCTCGCCCGGCTGATAGACCAGGGGCAGCGTGCCGTAACGCCGCATCAATTCGTCCGGCGGCATTTGTGGAAACACCGGTCCCGGCGCGAGGCCTATCGCGGTGATTGCCTTCTGGATCGGATAGCGATCCGGAAAGACCGGGATCATCCCGATGCCAAGGCGGAAGGTCAGGATGTCGCGCAACGTGATCGCGCGCCTCGCCGGCACGGTGTCGTCGATCTCGGATTCGATGGAGCGCAGTACCCTGCGGTTGGCAAGCTCCGGCAGGATATCGTCGATGGGATCATCGAGCCGCAGCTTGCATTCCTCGACCAGGAGCATCGCCGCGACCGCGCCGACCGCCTTCGTCATCGAGGCAATGCGGAAGATCGTATCGGGCTGCATTGGCGTGCCACCTATTGCCATATTGCCGATAGCATCGACATGCACCTCGCCGTGACGGCTCACCAGCGCCACCAGACCCGGCATGCTGCCGTTCTCGACATGGCCGGACATGATGTCGCGCATGCGCCTCAGGCGGGCCTTCGACAAGCCTCCGATCGCGACCGATCCTTGCATCCTGCTACTCCCCGAAAATTTTGATCCGCAGTGCTAAGACGAACGAGGCCGGCCTGATGCGACATGCCAGGCCAACATTATTTCGTGCTCGCCTGTCATTTCGTTCCTACCCACCGCCGCACCGGTTCCCTCTCGCCTTCCGGCGTCGCCTCAAAGATAGGCGAGGCCAGCACCGCGTGAAGATGCAGCGTGCCTTCTCCGCTGTTGCGAAAGCCGTGCAGCCGCCCGGCAGGGATCAACAGCGATTGCCCGGCCGTGACCCTGACATGATCGGCGTCGATCCACATCTCGGCCTCGCCATCGCGCACGGTCAGCACCTCTTCCACCGGATGCGAATGCGTCGGCGCGCCGGTTCCGGGAGCGACCCATTGCTCGAAGATGCAAAGCTGCGCTGCCCCGCGCTCTGCGGAAAACAGCATCCGTGTCTCAACGCCCGGGCGCCAATGTTCCACCGGGCACCTGGCAGAATCGCAGATCGTCATGACAAACCTCTCGCGTAACCGTCCGTCCGCGCAGTAAAAGCAGACCGCTCGCCGCTACGCCAGATTTGACAGGATAAGGATGGACCATCGATGACCGCTTCCGCGCCAAAAGTCGCCCTTGTCACGGGAGCCGCGCGCGGCATCGGACTTGCGACCGCCAAACGCTTTCTCGCCGACGGCTGGCGCGTGGCGCTGCTCGACATCGAAGGCGACTTGCTCGACCGCGCGGTGGCCGCGCTCGAGAAGCCGGACGACACGCTGGCGCTAAACTGCGACGTCTCCGATTCCGCCGCGGTGGCGGGGGCTATCGCTCAAATCGCAAAGCGCTTCGGCCGGCTGGATGCGCTGGTCAACAATGCCGGCGTTGCGGTGTTCGCGCCGCTCCTGGAAACCTCGGACGCCGACTGGAGCCGGATCCTTTCGGTCAATCTCACCGGACCGTTTCTCTGCACCAAGGCGGCAGCGCCCCTGATGCGCGAGCACGGCGGCGGCGCCGTGGTCAACGTCACCTCGATCTCGGCGGTGCGCGCCTCCACGCTGCGCTCGGCCTATGGCACCAGCAAGGCGGGGCTTGCGCACCTGACCAAGCAGCTCGCGGTCGAGCTCGCTTCGCTTGGCATCCGCGTCAATGGCGTCGCGCCCGGGCCGGTCGACACCGCGATGGCGAAGGCGGTCCATACGGCCGAAATCCGCGCCGATTATCACGATGCGATCCCGCTCAACCGCTATGGCCTTGAAGAGGAGCTGGCCGAGGCCATCTTTTTCCTCAGCAACGATCGCGCCAGCTACATTACGGGGCAGATCCTGGCGGTCGATGGCGGATTCGATGCCGCAGGCATCGGCCTGCCGACGCTGCGCGGCCAGCGCCGAAACGGATGACGCGCCCGAGGACAGCAGACCATGAGCATGATGCGTATCATCTTCATTCTCCTGCTTGCAATCGCGCTGTGGTTCTTCGCAGCGAGGCTGGCGCGCGCGGATGTGCGCATCCTCAGCAGCCCTGGCGGCGCGGTCGAGCCCTTCATCGACCTGTTCGACAAGGTGCGCACCTCCGGAGAGCGCGTCGTCATCGACGGCCCCTGCATGTCGGCCTGCACACTGGTGTTGAGCATCGTGCCGAGCAACCGCATCTGCGTGACGCGGCGCGCGGTGCTTGGCTTCCATGCCGCCCGCTCGATCGACCGCCGCGGGCACATCTATGCCGAGCCGGAAGCCTCAAGGCTCGTGCTCGAAGCCTATCCCGGCCCGGTGAGAGACTGGATCATCCGCCGCGGCGGATTGACGTCGCACCTGTTGTTGTTGCGCGGACGCGAGCTGGCGGCGATGTACCGCTCGTGCCGGTGACGATCACGGTCTGAGATTGTGCGGAAGTTCGTAGGGTGGGCAAAGCCAACGGGTCCGCGCGAACGCGCGGCCCGATGACAGACTCCGCGTGCCCACCATCGCGACATCAGATAGATGGTGGGCACGGCTTACGCCTTTGCCCACCCTGCCAAGTCAGCTCACATCCCTTCGAGCGGGCAGTTGACCATCCAGGGCGTGCCGAACTGGTCGACGCACATGCCGAAGCCCTTGGAGAAGAAGGTCTTGCCGAACGGCATGTTCTCAGCTCCGCCATCGGCGAGCTGCTTGAACTTGTGCTCGGCCTCGGCGAGATCGGCAATCGTCAGCGACACCGAAAATCCCTGCGGCTTGTTGAAATGTCCGGGAGGGGCGTCGGAGGCCATCAAGGTTTGGCCGTTGATCGACATCCGCGCATGCATGATCTTCTTTTCCCAGCCGGGTTGCGGCTTCATGTCCGCCGGCCCCTCGTCGGCGCGCAGCAAGAACTCGATCTTTCCGCCCAGCACTTTCTCGTAATACTTGAACGCTGCTTCGCAGTTGCCGTTGTAGAACAGGTAAGGATTCAACATCGCTTGCTCCTTGGTGGGTGATGGGCGGGTGGAACTAGGTCTCGGTGATGGTCTTGAGGTTGGCGAGGCCGGTCTCGAAATCCTTGCCGATCATGCGGTCCATGTTCATGAACACCTGCATCACTTTCGACATGAAGGGAGCAGGACCATGCATCACCCAGATGACATTGGTGGCACCGCCCAGCGGCGACATTGTGAACTCGGCGGTGTTGTGCCCCTCGAACGGCTTGAAGAAATCGAGCTTGATCACGATCTTCGAGGGCTGCGTCGCCTCGAGGATTTCCATGCGACCGGAGCCGACATTCTTGTTGCCGTCCCAGGCGTAGACCGCGCCCCTGCCCCGCTCGGCTCCCGAATAGGTCCGCTTCAGCGCTGGATCGCGTCCCTCCCATGGCGACCATTTCAGCCATTGATGGAAATCCGCGATCAGCGGAAACACCTTGTCGGCCGGCGCGTTCACGACGGCCGTGCGCTCGATGCGGAAGGTATCGGGCTTGCGCGCGGCCAGGATCAGCACCACCACGATGATGATCGCAAGCACGGCGCTAATGATGATCAGGGTCTCGAACATGAATAGCTCCATTTGCTCTCAAAAGATCTTCAGGTGCGTGGCGACGACCTCGCCAAGATAACCGGTCCACAGGATGGCGCCCACGAATGACGTCGGCGGAAAGGTCGTTAGCGCCAGACACGGCATGCTGATGGTGCCGAGCGCACGCGCCAGCGCCTCGCTCGCACCGTAGCCGATCCGGTCCATCGCTTCCGTCACAACCGGCCACGGCACCAGCCGGTTCACGCCGTCCAAAAGCAGGAACAGGATGACAAGTCCGCCGATCAGACGGCCCAGCAAATAGGCCCGCATCGAGACCGGCTCGCCCAGCGCGTAGGTCGACATGGCACTCTCCCCGAAATTCGTCTGCATCAGTGATGCTCTGGCCAATAGACGAACGGGGAAGACGCGGACCGACAGGTGGGTGCAAATTTTTCGCAATCCATTCTGTCGTCATGCCCGGGCTTGCCCCACGGCTGTCCGGTTTAATTTTGGTGGACATGGCGCATGGCGTGGATTCTTCTGCGGTCTTGAGCATCGCCAAATGTTCGAGACACACAAGGAAGATCTCGCCATGCGCCACCACAATACAGTAA
>Ga0209166_10000287_pt1 | contig 62606 bp, 54 predicted proteins | sample Coa_R1_3_FD_187151 | JGI IMG/M metagenome (GOLD analysis project Ga0209166, IMG submission 187151) | Surface soil microbial communities from Centralia Pennsylvania, which are recovering from an underground coalmine fire - Coalmine... | ecosystem: Environmental > Terrestrial > Soil >...
TGCAATCCCGAGCGTGTCGCGATTGATCCAGCGGCCCTGGCCCTTGACGAAGAAATAGGCCGACGAATGGGCGTGCATCATGCCGACGGTGCCGCTGGAGAACGCACCGTTCGGTTCCACCCAGCGCCCGGTCCAGGAAATCTTGTTGATGCCGCCCGACGCCGTCGCTTTCGCCAGGCGGTCGACCACGGCGGCCGCCTCCGGCGTGTTGAAGGCGGGCTTCTTGAGGTCCGGCGTCAACAGCTCGATGCCGTTCATCTTCATGAGCGGCCAATAGAGCCAGTCGAAATTCAGCGTGATGAAGCCGGTCTTTTCGGCTTTCGCCATCGACTCGGAGAATTTGATGATCTCGTCGAAGCTGGTGGGTGGCGCGGAAAGGCCGGCGTCCTTGAACATGAGCTTGTTGTAGAACAGCAGCGTCTTGGCGATGTAGAAGGGAACCAGGTAGTTCTTCTTGTTATAGATCCAGCTCGACAGGTAGTCGGTATTGAAGAGTTTCGGGAACTCGGGGTCAGCCTGGAAATAGGGAGTAATGTCGAGCAGAGCGCCGTTGGCGGCCCATTCGACCCAGATCTCGCCCTGCAAATCGACGATGTCGGGCGCAGTGCCGGCCACAAGCTGGGTCTGGTAGAAGGCCGGCACATCAGGGCCCTTCTTGTCGAGCCATTCGATCTCGACGCCGGGATGGGCGGCCTTGAACTCGGCGAACTCTTCCTTGAACAGCGCTTCCTGGTCGGCGATGTTCCAGGTCAGGATGCTGAGCTTCTTGTTGGATTGAGCGCGCAGGTAAGCGGGCGCGAAAAGCGTCGCCGCAGCCGCGGCAGCACCGGTCTTCAGAACGTGTCTGCGGTCCACCGTCTCCTCCCCAAGATTTGTTGGCGGTCGCCCGGTCTGACGTCTTGTCAAATCGCGCGGAGCCGCGAGGGCGATTTGATAATTTGCCTCTCGCGCTGTCAAGCAAACCCGCACTGCAAAATAGCGGTTGCGCGACCGCTCTCAATTGACAGAAAGTCGGAACGGCGATCACATTCGGCGCGCATGATCCGGAAAAGTGTGTAGCGGTTTTCCGAAAAGATCATGCGCAAACAAAACCGCGTCGGCGTGATCTGGAAGCAGCAATGGCGACCGTGGAATTCAAGCGGCTGACGAAACGTTACGGCGCCCTCGCTGTCGTCAATGCTATCGACATCGCCATTGCCGATGGCGAGTTCATCGTCCTCGTTGGTCCCTCCGGCTGCGGAAAATCGACGACGCTGCGCATGCTCGCGGGCCTCGAGGACATCTCCGAGGGTCAGATCCTGATCAATGGCCGTGTGGTCAATGAAGTGGAATCGCGCGACCGCGACATCGCCATGGTGTTCCAGGACTATGCGCTCTATCCGCACATGACCGTCCACGGCAACATGGCGTTCTCGCTGCGCTATCGCAACGTCGCCCGGCGCGAGATCGACCGTCGCGTCCGCGAGGCTGCCGAGATCCTCGGCCTCACTGATTATCTCGATCGCTATCCCAAGGAGCTCTCGGGCGGGCAGCGCCAGCGCGTCGCCATGGGGCGGGCCATCGTGCGCAAGCCGCAGGTGTTTCTGTTCGACGAGCCGCTCTCCAATCTTGACGCCAAGCTGCGCGGCACCATGCGCGTGGAGATGAAGAAGCTGCACCAGCAGCTTGGCGTGACCACGGTCTACGTCACCCACGACCAGATCGAGGCGATGACGCTGGCCGACCGGGTTGTCGTCATGAATGGCGGACGCATCGAACAGATCGGTGCGCCCGAAGAGGTCTATCATGCGCCCGCGAGCCTGTTCGTGGCGGGCTTCATCGGCGCGCCGACCATGAACATGATTCCGGCCAAGCTCGAGGGGGCGGACGGTTTGCGGCTCGCCGGCAGCGAGCTGATCCGCTTTCCGCGCGCCTCTGCCGCGGCCGCCGACCTCGTGCTGGCGGTGCGCCCAGAAGACGTCGACATTGCGCCGGCCGCGGGCGGCGAGGGGCGTGTCGTGTTACCTGCGACCATCGACGTGGTCGAACCGCTTGGCGCCGATACGCTGGTGTTCGCGACCATGGCGGGACATCAGATGGCGGTGCGCGTCCGGCCAGACGCGCGCCCGCAGCGCGGCTCGCCTGTCCACCTAAGCTTCGATCTCGATCGCGTGCATCTGTTCGATGCCGCGACCGGCAAGCGCTTGGCTGCGGCGAGTGCGTGAAGGAAATGTGGCGTGGGCACGATCCGTGATTCTCTCCGTCATTGCGAGCGAAGCGAAGCATCCAGCCTCTTTGCGCGGAGAGAGTCTGGATTGCTTCGGAGCTTACGCTCCTCGCAATGACGAGCCCACGCAACGATGACGCGGCAGTTGGCGGGTTGCCGTCCCTCCCTTGCTATGCTTAGGCTCGTCATCTCATGACTACTCCCTTCGTCACACCCCCCGACATCCGCTCCGCGCTGCTGTTGCGCCAGGAAATCGCCTTCCTCGACATCCGGCACGAGGCTGTCTTTGCCACCGCACATCCCTTGTTTGCCGCCAATATGGCGGCCGACCGGATCGCGCTCGAGGCCGCGGTGAGGTTGCCGCGCAAGGACGTGGCCGTTGTGCTGTATGATGATGGCGAGGGGCTGGTCGCGCAGGCGGCCGATTGCCTCGCGGCGCTCGGCTATAGCAATATCCGCGCGCTCGGCGGGGGCCTGAAGGCCTGGCGCGATGCCGGCTATGAAATCTTCCAGGACGTCAATTCCTATGCCAAGGCGTTCGGCGAACTGGTCGAGGCGCGCCGCCATACGCCGTCGCTGAGCGCGGACGAGGTCGCTGCGCTCATCGAGAAAAAGGCCAACATCGCCATCCTCGATGTCCGTCGCTTCGACGAATATGCCACCATGAACATCCCCGGCTCGCTCAGCGTGCCCGGCGCGGAGCTGGTGCTGCGCGCAGGCAACGCGGCGCCCGATCCCGACACCACCATCGTCGTCAACTGCGCCGGCCGCACCCGCTCGATCATCGGCACGCAGTCGTTGATCAACGCGGGCGTCCCCAACAAGGTGCGAGCGCTTCGCAACGGCACCATGGGCTGGACACTGGCGAAGCATGGTCTGGAACGCGGCTCAGTGCGACGCGGCGGCATCGGTCTGTTCGAGGGCGCAAAGGACAACGCCCGCGACGTCGCCTATCGCGCCGGCGTCCGCCATCTTGGTGTGCGCGACGTCGCGGCGCTCGAGGCTGACATCGATCGTACGCTCTATCGCTTCGATGTGCGGGATGAAGCCGAATATACTGCGGGTCATCTTCCGGGCTTCCACCACTATCCCGGCGGCCAGCTCGTCCAGGAAATCGACATGGCCGCCCCCGTGCGCGGTGCGCGCATCCTGCTTACTGATGACAAGGGCGTTCGCGCGGACATGACAGCGTCGTGGCTCGCGCAGATGGGTTGGGAGGTCTATGTGCTGGAGACCGGCTACGCCGGCCTGCTCGAAGCAGGCCCGCCGCTGGTACTGCCCAAGCCCGATCCGTCACATCGCTATCGGCGTCCCTATGAGGGCACCGAGTCGGCCGAGAAAGCGATGCAGGCCTATCTCGATTGGGAGTTCGGCCTGGTCGAGCAGCTCCGCCGCGACGACAGCCACGGCTTCTTCGTGATCTGAGGGGCGCGCCGTTACGCGAGGACCTTCGCTTCAAGCATCTCTTCGACCAGCGGCACGACTTTGGTTCCGTAAAGCTCGATGCTCGTCATCAGCTTCTCATGCGGCAGGGGACCTGCTGAATATTTGAGCTGGAAGCGCGCCACTCCGAGCGCCTTCACGGTCGCCGCGATCTTGCGCGCCACGGTTTCCGGCGAGCCGACGTAGAGCGAGCCGTGCTCGGCCTCGTGCACGAATTCGTCGCGGCCCATCGGCGGCCAGCCGCGCTCCTTGCCGATGCGGTCGCGCATGGTCTTGTAGTCGGGCCATAGCTCCTCGCGCGCCTGCTCGTCGGTGGCGGCGACATAGCCCGGCGAATGCACGCCGATCGGTTTCGCCGCGCGGCCGAACTGCGTCAGCGCGCGGTGATAGAGATCGACATAGGGCCGAAACCGCTTCGGATCGCCGCCGATGATGGCAAGCATCAGCGGCAAATCGTAGTGCGCCGCGCGCACCACCGATTCCGGGCTGCCGCCGACGCCGATCCAGGTCTTGAGCCGGCCGTGCTCGATCGGCGGATAGACGAGCTGGTCCTTCAGGGGCGGGCGGAGGCTACCCTGCCAGGTCACCGGCTCCTGTTTCAGGAGTTGCACGAACAGATCGAGCTTCTCCTCGAACAGCTCTTCATATTGGCGCAAGTCGAAGCCGAACAGCGGGAAGGATTCGGTGAACGAGCCGCGGCCGAGGATCACCTCGGCGCGGCCGTTCGAGGCCGCATCGACCGCCGAAAACCGCTGGAATACGCGAATGGGATCGTCCGAGCTCAACACGGTGACCGCGGAGCCGAGCCGTATGTTTTTGGTGCGCGCAGCGATCGCCGCCAGCACGACTTCAGGCGCGGAGATGGCAAAGTCCGCGCGATGGTGCTCGCCGAGCCCGATGAAGTCGATGCCGAGCTGATCGGCCAGCCCCGCTTCCTCGATGACGTTGCGGATGACCTGCGCATGCGGGAGCAGCGCGCCGTCCGCGCCGCGGGTGACGTCGCCGAATGTATCGAGGCCGAATTCGAGTGTTTTGGTCATTGCTTCCATATCGCGTGTGCCGACCGCCTTCCGCCGGCTTTGCAGGCATTTAGGCGGCCTACCAGCGCTCCGGCAGGCTGCGCCGCGAAACCCACAGTTTCCGGTTTTATCCGGCGAGAGGACCTTCCCAAGCCTACTCGCGGCCGTAGTCTCCGGCCCATGCACCCTTGCGCAGCGGCAGCTACCTCAATGTATATAAAAGCCAAGCTCGCATGACGAGCAGCTATCGGGAGGAAACACGATGCAAGCAGAAGAACCGGCCCCGCCGGCCTTCGAGACCGATTTCTGGAAGGACGCCAATCTGCGGAAGGTCTGGGACGAGATCGTGCCTGGCGAGCCGCGCAATACGCTGCCTTATCTCCTGACCTTTGAAGCGATCGCGCTCTTCTGCAAGGCGGTCGGTGAGACCAATCCGCTCTATCTCGACGAATCCGCCGCGAAAGCCGGCCCCTATGGCGGGCTGATCGCACCGCCCTCGATCCACATCCTCCTGATGTTCGCCTGCACGCCTGCGGATGACTGGATGCGCTCGCCGGGGACCATCAATGCCGGACAATCCTGGAGCTACAACATCCCGGCGCGGCCGGGCGACACCATCACGCTGCAGGCCCGCGCGCTCGACAAGTTCATCCGCCGCGAGCGGCTGTTCGTCGTGCACGACAATGTCTTCTTCAACCAGCACGACGAAGTGATCTGCTCCGGCCGGGGCCAGACGATCCGTCCGATGTGAGGAGACGACCATGACAGTGACATTCGACAATCTGCGAGCCGGCGATACCATCATTGGTCCTTCGTTCGCCGTCTCGCGCGAATCAATCCGCCTGTTTTGCGATGCTTCGCTCGACTACAACCCGCTGCATCTCGACGACGCCTACATGAAGGGCAATTTCGGCAAGACCAGTTTCGGCGGCATCATCATGCACGGCATGAACAATTTTGGCCTGATCACGCGCATGCTGACCGATTGGGCAATGCCCAGCGGCGCGATCCATCGCCGCCTCGAGACGCGCTGGGTCAAGCCGGTGAAGCCCGGCGACACCATCCGCCCGAGCGGAATCATCAAGACGAAGCAGGTCACGTCGAAATCGCGCTGGGTGTTGATCGACGTCATCGTCCAAAACCAGCGCGACGAGCCGGTCGCAACCGGCGAGGCGATGGTGGAATTTCCCGTGCTCGCGAAGGCGGGATAGTCGGGGGCATCGAAGAGCCGGCGGTGAAACCGCTCGCCTTTTGACGAATTATGCTCCTATGGCTTTTGCCTGAGATGGCAATCGTCTTGCATGGGGCTTTTCATGAGCGGACGGCGACTGATCGGCGATATCGGTGGCACCAATGCGCGGTTTGCGATCGCGGAGGGCGGCAAGTACCGCCAGTTAAAGCATATCGAGGTCGACAAATACCCCTCGCTCCGTGACGCGATCTCGGACTATTTGACGGCGCTGCCGGAAGACGAACGATCCGGCCTTGCCGGCGCGCTGGCCATCGCAGGGCCGGTGCTCGGCGACCGCATTGCACTCACCAACCAGTCGTGGTCGTTCTCGATTGCGGAGTTGAAGCAAAGCCTCGGCCTCGTCTCGCTTGCAGTGGTCAATGATTTCGCCGCGACCGCGCAATCCATTCCCCATCTTGCCGCGCAGCAGAAATTCGCGATCGGCCCGATGATCCCGAACGCGAAAGGCAATATCGGCGTGGTCGGCCCGGGCACCGGCCTCGGCATGAGCTCGCTGATCCCGAGTGGTGATGGCTGGACGCTGGTAGCGGGCGAAGGCGGACACGCTACCCTCGCCGCCTCGACCGAAGAGGAGTTCGCGATCATCCAGATGCTGCGCAAGCGCTGGAGCCATGTTTCGGCCGAGCGCGTCCTGAGCGGCGCGGGCCTCGTCAATCTCTATGAAGCGCTATGCGCGATCGGCGGCATCGAGCCGTTGATGCTGTCGCCCGCCGACGTCACCCGCCGCGCGATGGATCGCTCGGACGAGACCTGCGTGCGGGCCTTCGCCCACTTCTGCGGATTCCTCGGCAGCGTCGCCGGCGACCTCGCGCTGACGGTAGGCGCGTTCGGCGGTGTTTATATCGCCGGCGGCATTCTGCCCCGCTTCAAGGACGCCTTTGCGGCCTCAAAATTCCGCGAGCGCTTCGAGGCCAAGGGACGGTTTTCCAAAATGCTCGCGGGCATGCCGACCTGGCTCATCCTTGACGAAAACCCCGGCCTGATCGGGCTCGCCAACATGCCGCTTAATCAATCTGAGCCAAAAGTAAGATAGTAAAATAATATGACTAGTAATGTTCCTTAAGGTATGGGACGCTCCCTCCTCACCGGCAAAATCAAGCCGGAAACGGTGCTTGGATACCAAAATCCGGCGCCTTATCACCATATTGAAGAGGAAGCGTCTGATGGCCCTGAAAACACTGATGGTGAGCCTTGCCCTGGCCGGCGCGGCGTCCATTGCCCCCGCCACCGCCGCCCAGCTCACGGTGGGCTTCTCGCAGATCGGATCAGAATCGGGGTGGCGCGCGGCGGAAACCACCGTCTCCAAGTCCGAGGCCAGCAAGCGCGGCGTCAATCTCAAGATCGCCGACGCGCAGCAGAAGCAGGAAAATCAGATCAAGGCGATCCGCTCCTTCATCGCCCAGGGCGTGGACGCGATCTTCCTCGCGCCGGTGGTCTCCTCGGGCTGGGAGGCCGTGCTGAAGGAAGCGAGCCAGGCCAAGATCCCGGTGATCCTGCTCGACCGCGACATCGATCCGTCGGGCAAAGACCTCTATCTGACCGCGGTCACCTCCGACAGCGTGCATGAAGGCGAGGTCGCCGGTGATTGGCTGGCCAAGGCCGTGGGCGACAAGCCCTGCAACGTCGTCGAATTGCAGGGCACGGTCGGCGCCAGCGTCGCGACCAACCGCAAGAAGGGCTTTGACACCGCGATCGCCAAGCACGCCAACATCAAGATCGTGCGCAGCCAGACCGGCGATTTCACCCGCGCCAAGGGCAAGGAAGTCATGGAAAGCTTCATCAAGGCCGAAGGCGGCGGCAAGACCATCTGCGCGGTCTATGCGCACAACGACGACATGATGGTCGGCGCCATCCAGGCGATGAAGGAAGCGGGGCTGAAGCCCGGCAAGGACATCCTCACCGTGTCGATCGACTCCGTGCCTGACATCTTCAAGGCGATGATGGCGGGTGAGGCCAATGCGAGCGTCGAGCTGACGCCGAACATGGCGGGCCCCGCGCTCGACGCGCTGATCGCCTACAAGGACAAGGGCACCATGCCGCCGAAATGGATCCAGACCGAGTCCAAGCTCTACACGCAGAAAGACGATCCTCAGAAGCAGTACGACGCCAAGAAGGGGTTGGGCTACTGAGTAGTTGGGGCGCTCGCTGTTCACCTCTCCCCGTCGGGGAGAGGTCGGCGCGCGAAGCGTGCCGGGTGAGGGGTTTCTGCTCTAACGAGGGACCTGATCCCCTCACCCGGATCGCATCTTACGATGCGATCCGACCTCTCCCAAAAGGGAGAGGTGGAAAGCGACCCTCAGAATCTGCTCCGATAAGGCTATGATGGCCACGCGTCGCCGCTCTTGGCGGCGCGCCGGCGAAAGCAAGTTCGATGATGGAAGCCAGTGAGCCTCGGCCGCCTTTGCTCGACGTGCGCGGGCTCAGCAAAAGCTTTGCGGCGCTGCGCGCGCTCGATTCTGTCGACTTCACGCTCGCCGCCGGCGAGATCCACGCGCTGCTCGGCGAGAACGGCGCGGGCAAGTCGACGCTGATCAAGGTGATCACCGGCGTGCTGTCGCGCGATGCCGGCGTCGTCCGCCTGGATGGTCATGAGGTCGCACCGCGCACCACCAAGGAGGCGCTCGCGGCCGGTATCGCCACGGTCTATCAGGAAGTGAACCTGCTGCCGAACCTGTCGGTGGCGCAAAACCTCTATCTCGGCCGTCAGCCGACCTTCTGCGGCATCGTCCGCGAGGGCGAGATGAAGAAGAACGCAGCGGCGCTGCTGGCTGGTTATGGCCTGCATATCGACGTCGGTGCGCCGCTCGGCAGCTATTCGGTGGCGATCCAGCATGTCTGTGCGATCGCGCGTGCCGTTGATCTGTCGGCGCGCGTCTTGATCCTGGACGAGCCGACCGCGAGCCTCGATCGCCATGAGGTCGAGATGCTGTTCAGGACCATGCGTTCGCTCGCAGCGCGTGGCATCGGCATTATCTTCGTTACCCATTTCCTCGACCAGGTCTATGAGATCGCCGATCGCATCACCGTGCTGCGCAACGGCAAGCTGATCGGCGAGCGCGCAACCGCTTCGTTACCGCGGCTGGACCTGATCCACATGATGCTCGGCCGCGAACTGAGCGAGACTACCGAAACGCGCGCCGCGCGCGACAAGGCGGCCGGAAGACCCTGCGCGACCTTCAGCGGCTACGGCAAGGCCGGCATGATCGCGCCGTTCAATCTCGAGCTGCGCCACGGCGAGGTCGTGGGACTTGCTGGCCTGCTCGGCTCCGGCCGGACCGAGACTGCCCGCCTTGTGTTCGGCGCCGAGCGCGCCGATAGCGGCATCGCGCGCGTCGAGGGCGATGCCATCCGCCTGCATTCGCCGCGCGACGCGGTGCGGCTCGGCTTCGGCTATTGTCCCGAGGAGCGGAAGACCGATGGCATCGTCGCCGACCTCACCGTGCGCGAGAATATCGTGCTGGCGCTGCAGGCCAAGCTCGGCATCGCCCGGCCGCTGTCGCGCCGCGAGCAGGACGCAATCGCCGCGCGCTTCATCAAGCTGCTCGATATCCGTCCACCCGATCCGGAGCGGCCGATCGGTCTGCTCTCGGGCGGCAATCAGCAGAAGGTGCTGCTGGCGCGCTGGCTTGCGACCGAGCCGCGGCTCCTGGTGCTGGACGAGCCGACGCGGGGGATCGACGTCGGCGCCCATGCCGAGATCATCCGCCTGGTGCGCGAGCTGTGCGACCGCGGGCTCGCGCTGCTCGTGATCTCCTCCGAGCTCGACGAGATCGTGGCCTATTCCGATCGCGTCGTGGTGCTGCGCGACCGCGTCCATGTCGGCACCTTGCAGGACGCCGACATCAGCGTGCCCTCGATCGTCGCGGCGATTGCCGCCGATCGCGCGGCCGCGGCGGAGGAAGCCTGACATGCCCGATGTGCTCCGCCTGCCGCGCCGCGGCCTCGCCCAGGTCTTTGCGCTTCTCGCCGTCCTCGCGATCGACCGCATGGTCTCGCCGCAGTTCTTCGACCTGCGCCTGCAGGACGGGCGGCTGTTCGGCAGTCTTGTCGATGTCTTCAACCGCGGCGCGCCGGTGGCGCTGCTCTCGCTCGGCATGGTGCTGGTGATCGCGACCGGCGGCATCGATCTTTCCGTCGGCGCGGTCATGGCGATCTCCGGCGCCATCGCCGCAAGCCTGGCCGACAGCCATGCCTGGCCGGTCGCGGTCGCAGCCGGCTTGAGCGCCGGACTGATCTGCGGCGCCTGGAACGGCTTTCTGGTCGCGGTGCTGCGCATGCAGCCGATCGTTGCCACGCTGATCCTGATGGTCGCCGGCCGCGGCATCGCCCAGCTCATCACCGAAGGGCGGATCGTCACCTTCACCTCGCCTGATCTCGCCTGGTTCGGCACCGGCTCGGTGCTAAGCATTCCCGCGCCGGTCGTGCTGGTGATTGTGATGCTGCTGATCACGGGCATCGTGGTGCGCGGCTCCTCGCTCGGCCTCCTGATCGAAGCCGCCGGCGGCAATGCCCGGGCGAGCGAGCTCTCCGGCGTCGGCATCCGGCCGATGATCATTGCGGTGTACATGTGGTGCGGCCTCTGCGCGGCACTCGCCGGCATCGTCGCCGCCGCCGACATCATGGGAGCCGACGCCAACAATGCCGGCCTCTGGCTCGAGCTCGATGCCATCCTCGCGGTCGTGATCGGCGGCACGTCGCTGTTCGGCGGCCGATTCAGCCTCTTGCTCGCGGTCTGCGGCGCGCTGATCATCCAGGCCATGAACACCGGTATTCTTCTCTCCGGCTATCCGCCCGAGTTCAACCTTGTCGTCAAGGCCGCAGTGGTGATGGTGGTGCTGTTGTTGCAATCGCCGAAACTGTCGGCGCTCGCAGCGGGCTTGCGGAGGCGGAAGGCATGAAGCGGCTGCCTCCGGTTGCGATCACGGCGCTGGTATTTCTGGCGGGCTTTGCAATCTGCTCCGCACAGTTCCCGCATTTCGCGTCCACCCGCGTCGTCGCCAATCTCCTCACCGATAACGCCTTCCTCGGCGTGGTCGCGACCGGGATGACCTTCGTCATCATTTCCGGCGGCATCGACCTTTCCGTTGGCTCGGTGATCGGCTTCACCACCGTCTTCGTGGCGCTCTCGATCGAGCGGCTGGGGATGCCCCCGATGCTCGCCTTCGTGCTCTTGCTGTTGATCTGCGCCGCCTTCGGGGCGATCATGGGCGCGATCATTCATTTTTTCGACATGCCGCCCTTTATCGTGACGCTCGCCGGCATGTTCGTTGCGCGCGGCATAAGCTTCCTGATGTCGACGGAATCCACCCCGATCACCGCGCCGCTTTATTCCGCGGTATCCGACTTCGCCATTATGCTTCCCGGAGGCGGGCGGCTGACCACGATCGGGCTGATGATGCTGGCGGTGGTCGTCGCCGGCGCCGTACTGCTGCACTTCACCCGCTTCGGCGCCAACGTCTATGCGCTCGGCGGCAACCGCACCGCGACCGAGCTGATGGGTGTCGCGGTGGGCTCGATGACCGTGCGGATCTACATGCTCTCCAGCGTGCTCGCGGGGCTTGCCGGCATCGTGTTCTCCTTCTACACCGCGGCCGGTTATTCGCTCTCGGCGGTCGGCGTCGAGCTCGACAGCATCGCCGCCGTGGTGATCGGCGGCACGCTTCTCACGGGCGGGCAGGGCTCCGTGCTCGGCACCTTCATCGGCGTGCTGATCCAGGGCCTGATCCAGACCTACATCAATTTCGACGGGACGCTGTCGAGCTGGTGGACCAAGATCACGACCGGTATCCTGCTGTTCGTCTTCATCGCCCTGCAGCAGGGCATTGTCCGCCTCGCCAGCCGGTCGCGCCCAAGAGGGGAAGGAGTTGTCAAGTCATGACTTCCCGCCTGGTTGTCATCCCGACGCGACGCGCGCATTCCAATCATGAGCAGGTCGCCCGCTCGATTGGCATCGACATCATCGCTGGCCGCTATGCCGAGGGCGCGCGGCTGCCGGGCGATGCCGAACTGACGACGCATTTCGGTGTGTCGCGGCCGGTGCTGCGCGAGAGCGTCAAGACGCTGGTGGCCAAGGGCTTGCTGACAACGAAGGCGCGCGTCGGCACGGTGGTGCGCGAGCGAGGCGCCTGGAACATGTTCGACGCCGACGTGCTGGCCTGGCATCTGGATGTCGGCATCGACCGGCAGTTCCTGTCCGACCTCGCCGAGATTCGCCTCGCCATCGAGCCGCGCGCCGCCGCGCTCGCCGCGACGCGGCGCTCGGATGCCGATATCGCGGAATTGCGCCGCGCCTTCGACATCATGCAACGCGAACCCTCCGACTCGGAGGCCTTCTCCGACGGCGATCTCGCGCTTCACATCGCGGTCGCCAAGGCCTCCGGCAACCCTTTCATGCGTTCGGTCGATGCGGTGATATCAGCGGCGCTGCGGGCGTCCTTCCTGCTCTCCGCCCCGGTCGATCCCACAGATCGCACCACTGTGCTTGACTGGCACCAGCGTATCGTGGATGCCATTGCCGCCGGCAACTCGCAAGCCGCGGCGGAGGCCATGACCGCGGTGATCTTCAACGGCATGCGACGGCACGGCGCAAGCCCGGTCGATCCGACGCTGGTTGATCCGGCGATGGACACCGAGACCAAGGACAAGGAATGACAAAGCTTCGTCTCGCGATCGTTGGCTTCGGCAAGATCGCGACCACGCGCCATGTGCCGGCGATTGCAGCAAGCCCCGACGTCGAGCTTGTGGCCGTCGTCGATCCCAAAGCCAAGTCGCCGGACGTTCCGAACTTCGCAAGCCTTGACGCGCTGCTGCTTGACGGGCCGGACATCGACGCGGTCACGCTTTGCACGCCGCCGCAGGTGCGGAGCGCGCAGGCACGGCTCGCGCTCGCTGCGGGCAAGCATGTGATGCTGGAAAAGCCACCCGGCGCGACCGTGAGCGAGATCGCGCCCTTGGTCGCGGTGGCGCAGGCCGCGAAGAAGACACTGTTTGCGACCTGGCACTCGCGCTGCGCGCCCGCGGTCGAGCCCGCGCGAAAACTCCTGGCCGAGCGCACGATCAAATCGGTGACCATTATCTGGAAGGAAGACGTGCGGGTCTGGCATCCCGGCCAGGACTGGATTTTCGCGCCCGGCGGTTTCGGCGTGTTCGATCCCGGCATCAATGCGCTATCGATCCTGACTCGCATCTTGCCGCGGCCGGTGTTCGTCACCCGCGCCGAGCTCGGCTTTCCCGCCAACCGGGAGGCTCCCATCGTCGTCGAGATGGAGATGGCCGACGCCACGGGGCTGTCGATCCGCACCGAGTTCGATTTTCGCCAGACCGGTCCACAGACCTGGGACATCCGCATCGAAACCGATCGCGGCCGGCTGGTGCTATCGGGCGGCGGCGCCAAGATGAGCGATGGCGGCAACGGCGTCGTCGACGCGATGAAGGAGGAATATCCGACGCTCTATCGCGATTTTGTCGCGCTGACATCGAAGGGCGAATGTGATGTCGATCTGGCGCCGCTGCAGATCGTGGCGGATGCGTTCCTGCTCGGCCGCCGCCGCACGGTCGAAGCCTTCGAGTTCTGACCATGGCCGCGAGCAAACCCGGTGTCGAACGCGCGACCTTCGGCCGGATGCCCGACGGCACGCTGGTCGAGCGCATCACGCTGCGCGGCGCGGAAGGATTCGAGGCCGGCGTCATCCCCTATGGCGCGGTGCTGCACACGCTGCATGTGCCCGATCGTGCGGGTAAGAGCGAGGACATCGTGCTCGGCCATGACGGGTTCGACGAGTATCTCGCCCAGCGCAAATTTCTGGGCGCGACCATCGGCCGCTACGCCAACCGCATCGCAGGTGCGCAGTTCACGCTCGATGGCGCAACGATAAAGCTCGACGCCAACAATGGCCCCAACATGCTCCATGGCGGCCATGAGGGTTTTGACCGCAAGCTCTGGCGCGTTGTCGAAGTCACGGAGGCGCCGGAGCCGGCCGTTGTTCTCGACTATACCAGCGCGGACGGCGAAGGCGGCTTTCCCGGAAAGCTCGAGGCGCGCGTCATCTACTGCGTGACCGGTCCAATGCAGCTTGCGGTGACGTTCGAGGCGACCACTGATCGGCCGACGATGGTGAACCTCACCAACCACAGCTTTTTCAATCTCAATGGCGCGCTGTCGGAACGCCAGATCCTCGATCATCGCATCCAGATCGTCGCCGATCATGTCCTGGCCACCGATGCGGCCTCGATCCCGCTGCCGGGCCCGCCGCATCCCGTTATCGAGACGCCGTTCGATTTTCGGCAGATGCATCCGATCGGCGCGCGTATCCGGACCGATCACGAGCAGTTGCGGCGCGGCCGCGGCTACGACCATAATTATTGCCTCGTGCCGGGCGAGGGCGTGCGGCTCGCCGCGCGCGTCGAGTCGCCGCACAGCGGCCGGGTCATGGAGCTATCCACCAATCAGCCCGGTTTGCAGTTTTACTCCGGCAATTTCCTCGACGGCACGCTCTCCGGCAAAGGCGGCCGGCTCTATCGCCAGTCGGATGCCTTTTGCCTGGAACCGCAGACCTGGCCGGACACGCCCAACCGTCCGGATTTTCCCTCCGCGCGGCTCGATCCCGGCAGGCTGTACCGGCACGAGACCGTGTACCGCTTCTCGATTGCGTGACTTGCGATGGCGCCGGATGACGCAATCGAGGACGTCCCGACTTCGGTCCTGTCGGCGGAGCGCTGTCATCTCGGCGAAGGGCCGACTTATGATGCGGCGATCGGCACCGCCTGGTGGTTCGACATTCTCGGACGGAAGTTATTTGAAGCGCACATCGCAACAGGAAGCGTGAAAATTCACGGGCTTCCCTGGATGGCAAGCGCGTTGGCGCGGATCGATGCGGCGCGCCAGCTCATCGTCACCGAGGATGGGCTTTACATCCGCTACCTTGCCGATGGCCGCATGGCGCCGTTCTTGCCCGTCGAAGCCGACAATGCCGCGACGCGCTCCAACGATGCGCGGGTGCATCCCTCCGGCACGCTCTGGTTCAGCACCATGGGCCGAAAGGCCGACCCGCGCGCCGGCGCGATCTATGCGCTGCATCGTGGGCAACTCTCGCGGCTCTATCCTGACATCACCATCCCGAACGCGATCTGCTTCTCTCCCGACGGCGCAATCGGCTACTTCGCTGATACCGCGACCAACGTAATGCATCGCGTCCCGCTCGATCCCGCGACCGGCTTGCCGGTGGGCGATGCCGTGCCGTTCATCCGCCGCCAGGGCATCGGCGGCATCGACGGCGCGGTGGTCGATAGGGATGGACTGATCTGGAACGCGCGCTGGGGCGGCGGCTGCGTCGATCTCTATGATCCCTCCGGCCGGCGCTTACGCTCCTTGCGCGTACCCGCGCGGCAGTCGAGCTGCCCTGCCTTTGTCGGGTCCGATCTCTCACGACTGCTCGTCACCACCGCCTGGGAAGGCATGGACGAGCGCGCCCGCGCCGCCGATCCCGGGCACGGCCAGACCTATATCCTTGACGTGGCCGCACGCGGCCATGCCGAGGTGGATGTGAGGCTCGGCCCATAGGCCGCGCGCTTTCCACGGCCAGTCGAATCACCCTATCCTGTGCGCTTTCCACATTCGACAGCTCCAATGAACCGGGCCGACGGCCAGAACCTCAAGACGGCCCCGAGTACTGAGGCGACCACGCCCGCGGCGCTTTGCGAGTTGGCCAGGCAGCATCTGCAAGCCGGCCGGAATCTCGACGCCCAGCTTTACTGCCAGCAGGCGCTCACAACCGACTCTCATTTCGCCGAAGCCTTGTATCTGATGGGCCTGTTGTCGCTCCGCGCCGAGCAGGCCGATCATGCGATTGAATGGTTCACTCGCGCCATCCGACAGGATCCAAAGCCGGGCTATCTGATAGGCCTGGGAGCAGGGCTGAAGCGCCAGGGCAGGCTGGAGGAAGCCTTCAAGACCATCGAGCAGGCTGTGCGACTCGACACCGACTCGCCCGACGCGTGGAAGGCCCTCGGCCAGTGTCTTGCCGATCTCAAGCGCTACGCTGAGGCGGCGCTTGCCTTCCGCGAGGCGCTCGCACGCGATCCATGCGATGCCGACGCGGCCTATCAGGCAGGATTTCTGTTTTTACAAACTGGAAGGTTCGAAGAGGCCGTCGCTGTCCTCGGTGCGTCGAAGCGATTGCAGGCCAATCATGCACCGACGCTGCAGATGCGCGCGCTGGCGCTGCAAAATCTCGGCCGCCTGGAGGAGGCGCTGGTCGACATGGGCCGCGCGCAGGCGCTCGATCCCGACAGTGCCGAGATCTGCAACGACACGGGGGTGCTGTTGCGGCGGCTCGGCCGGCAGGAAGAGGCGTTGAGCTGGCTCGACGAAGCGCTGCAGCGGAGGCCCGACTTCAAGCTCGCGCAGAACAACAAGGCCTATTCGCTCTCCCGCCTGCACCGCTTCAAGGAGGCGCTGGCGATCTATGCCGAGCTGAAGATCGCCCATCCCGAAGACGCCGAACCGGACTGGAATGCAGCGCTGCTGCAGCTCCTGATTGGACATCTTGAGGTCGGCTGGGCCGGCCGCGAAGCGCGCTGGAAGCTGCCGGGCCTGCCGGTCTATCGCGGCAACTTCTCCCAGCCGATGTGGCTCGGAAAGGAGCCGCTCGACGGCAAGACCATCCTGATTCATCAGGATGAAGGATTGGGCGACGCCATTCATTTCGCGCGCTACGTGCCGATGGTCGCGGCAATGGGTGCGCGCGTCATCCTTCACCTCGACGACCCACTCGTGCCGTTGCTGTCAAAGCTCCCGGGCGTCGCTCAATGTATTCCAAGGTCGTCCAGCACGTCCGTGCCGTTCGACACCTATTGCGCGATTGGCAGCCTGCCCTATGTGTTCGGCACAAGGCTTGAGACCATTCCCGCGACCGTGCCTTATCTGCCCCCGCCGGAAGAATCGTGCGTGCGGGCCTGGAAGCAGCGCCTCGGCTCCCATGACAAATTGCGCGTCGGCCTCGTTTGGTCCGGCAATCCCAACTACAGGGACGATCACATCCGCTCGGTCTCCTTGCGCGCCTTGCTGCCGCTGCTCGATCTCGAAGTGACCTTCGTCAGTCTGCAAAAGGATCCAAGGCCGGCGGATCAGGCAACGTTACACGACCGGTCCGACATCGTCGATTTGACCGACCACCTCACCGACTTTGCCGAGACGGCGGCGTTGATCGCGTGCCTTGATCTCGTGATCACGGTCGACACCGGCACCGCCCATCTTGCCGGCAGCCTGGCGCGTGAAACGTGGATCCTGCTGCCGCACACGCCGGACTGGCGGTGGCTGCTTAATCGCGACGACAGCCCCTGGTATCCGACCGTGCGGCTGTTCCGGCAGACCGTGGCGGGCGACTACGCGAGCGTCGTCGCGCGCGTGCGAAGCGAGCTCGTCGCGCGCATCGCCACGTGGTCGCCGGCCGCCGCGCTGGAGGGCGACGCAACGCCATTGTCCGCGGTCGCGCTCATCTTCGACGCGGCGCTGGCGCAGATGCGCGCCGGTCAATCGGCTGAAGCCAGGCGCTGCTGCGAGCAGGCGCTCGCGCTCGATCCCCATCACGCCGAAACGCTGCACGTGATGGGCCTGCTCTGTCTCAACGAACAGCAGTTCGATCTGGCGGTGGAATGGATGTCGCGCGCGATCCGCAGCGATCCCAAGCCGCTTTATCTCACGAGCCTCGGCACCACGCTGCTTCGTCAGGGGCGGCGCGCGGAGGCCGTGCAGGTTTTTGACAAGGCCGTGCAGCTCAAGCCCGATGACGCCGAGCTCTGGCGCCACCTCGGCGACGCGCTGGTCGAGACGGGGCGGCGAGCGGAGGCGATCCTGAGCTTGCAGCAGGCGCTGAAACTCAAAGCGGACCATTTCGAGGTCGCGCACAGGACGGCGCTGCTGCTCTATGAGGCGGAGCGCTATGACGAGGCACTTTCGTACTTCAACCTGAGCGCGGAGCTCAGGCCCGATCATTTCCCGACGCTCTATATGCGCGCGCTGACGCTTGAGAACCTGAAACGGTTCGAGGAGGCACTCGCTGACAACGCGCGGGCTCATGCGCTCGATCCCACCAGCGCCGATACCTGCTACAACACAGGCAACCTGCTGAGGCTCTTGCATTGCCACCAGGAGGCTCTTGCGTGGTACGACAAATCACTCGCGTTGCGGCCGGATGTTGCGGAGACGCTCGGCAACAAGGCTGTCGTGCTCACTGAGCTCCGCCGATTCGACGAGGCGATGGCGGCTTATCGTCAAGCCATTGCCGCGGGCGACACGGCCGCGGAATGGAATCTCGCCTTGCTGCAATTGCTGCTCGGCGATTTCGAGGCGGGCTTCGCCGGGCAGGAAGCGCGGTGGAAAGTCGCGTCGCTCTCGACCAGCCACTACCCCGAATTTCCGCAGCCGAGATGGCACGGCGCCGAGCCCATCGCCGGCAGGACGGTGCTCGTCTGCGCCCATGAGGGGCTCGGCGATACCATTCAGCTCGCGCGCTACGTGCCGATGGTTGCAACGCCCGGCGCGCGAGTCATCCTCGTCGTGCAGGATGCGCTACGCGGCTTGCTGTCGGGGCTCGAGGGTGTCGCGCAATGCCTGCCGCTCTCGGCAGGTCCTCCGCCGCGGAGCGATTTCCATGTGCCGCTATCGAGCCTGCCGCTCATTTTCGGCACACGGCTCGACACCATTCCGGCGAAGACATCCTATCTGCCGCGACCGGCGGCGGAGCGCGTGCAGGCCTTTGACGCACGGCTTGGCGCGCACGACCGACTGCGGGTCGGCCTCGTCTGGTCGGGCAATCCCAACCACAAGAATGATCGCAACCGCTCCGTGCCGCTGCGCGCGCTTGCGCCCCTGCTCGATCTCGACGCGCGCTTTGTCAGCCTGCAGAAGGACGTGAGGCTGGAGGACGCGGCGGCCTTGCGCGAGCGTGCCGAGATTGTCGACCTCACCGCCGATCTCGCCGATTTCGCGGACACGGCGGCGCTGATCGCCTGCCTCGACCTTGTGATCACCGTCGACACCAGCGTCGCGCATCTTTCGGCGGCGCTCGGCTGCCCGACCTGGATCCTCTTGCCGTACACGCCGGATTATCGCTGGCTGCTCGATCGCGACGAGAGTCCCTGGTATCCGACCGTGAAACTGTTCCGGCAAACCGAGAGCTGCGATTATGCCGGCGTGATCAAGCGCGTCCGCGCCGGGCTGGCGGCAAAGAGTGCCGAATGGCGGGGCGAGCGCCGGGCCGACTAACCTTGGCGGTCACCCGCCCAATCAGATCAAGGCGATGTCAAATCAGTTGCAATAGGGCACGCCGTCGAGCGTGGGACAGCGTGTTTGCGCGCTCGGGTTCTCCATCGGAACGGCGTTGCCATGGCCGTTGCCGACCATGACGCCCTTGCCGACGATGATGGACTGCTTGTTGCCGATGATCACGCTTGGGTGTTGCGAGGCGAGGTTGGAGCGCGTGCCGTCGGGCCAGATGATCGCGTCGCCCGTGAATATCCCGCGCCGGCCGTCGTCGCAGGTGACGTCATTGCCCTGACGCGTGCAATTCTGGGCAGCCGCGGGGCCTACGCAGAGAAGCGCGATCACGGCGGTAAACGCTGCTATTGGCGTGAAGTTCATCGAATCCCCTGTTGGCAAAAGCGAAAGCTCAAATCAGCAGTCGGAGTGGAGCGGTTTTGGGTTCACCGGGAGGTGAAATCGGGGCGATCCGAAACTCCCGGTTGTCTTGGAAATATGATTTAAATTCAATATGTTATGCAAATACCGGCAAAGCGGCGCGGCATTCGCTTGCAAAAAGTGTCATGCCGCTCCAAGAGAGGCGATCCGGAGAGATGGCCGAGTGGCTTAAGGCGCACGCTTGGAAAGCGTGTGTGCGGGAAACTGTACCGTGGGTTCGAATCCCACTCTCTCCGCCAGAAGCTCTTTCCAGCCAATTTCATCCAGTCCCCATTTCTGACACGAACGCCTGCAATACCAGCTACTTGTGCAGGTTTTGGCGTTCCATTCAATTTCACCTCGTCTCGCCAAATCTCGCGCCAAAGTGTATGTAGAAGTGTATGTAGCCGAGGTGCCGATTATGGCGCGCGGGTTCGGAAAACTGACGGCCAAGAAGGTCGAGCATCTATCAAAACGTGGCATGCATGCTGACGGCGGCGGGCTTTATCTGCAGGTCGCCGAGGGCGGCTCAAAGAGTTGGCTCTTTCGATACAAGCTCCACGGTCGCGCGCGCTGGCATGGACTCGGGTCACTGCGCGATGTGAGCCTTGAAGAGGCGCGTGAGAAGGCGACCGACGCGCGCAAGGTCCGGCGCAATGGCGCAGACCCGATCCAAGTCAAGCGCGAGGCGGAGGCCGCCGCCCGCATCGAAGCGGCCAAGGCAATCACGTTCGGGGCGGCTGCCAAGCGCTTCATCAAGGCCAATCGGGCGGGCTGGAAGAACTCCAAGCACGCGGACCAGTGGCAGATGACGTTGCTGGGCACCGACCCCAACGGCAAACCGGCCAAGAACGACTACTGCAAAACGATCCGCGATCTTCCGATCGGCGCTATTGATACGACGCTGGTCTTGCGGATCATCGAGCCGATCTGGGTGAGCAAGACTGAAACGGCCAGCCGCATTCGCAGTCGCATCGAGCAGGTGATCGATGCTGCCAAGGCGAAGGGCGAGTTCAAAGGCGAAAACCCGGCACGCTGGAAGGGGCATCTCGACAACTTGCTTCCGGCGACGTCGAAGGTGCGCAAGGTCCGCAATCATCCGGCGCTGCCCTATCGGCGGTTGCCCGCATTCATGCGCGATCTGCGCGAGCGCGAGGGTGTCGCTGCAGCAGCGCTTGAGTTCCAGATCCTGACGGCCGTCAGGCCCGGCAACGCGGTGGCGGCAAAATGGGACCAGATCGATCGGCAGACATCAGTCTGGACCATTCCGGCTGCACTCATGAAGAGCGATGCCGAACACAGAGTGCCATTGAGCAAGGCGGCGCTCGCCGTTATCGATCGCACGGAAGCCACGAAGGATGACAGCGAGTACATCTTCCCCAACACCAAGGGCAGACCTCTGAGTGACGCCTCGATGGCTGCGGTGATCGACCGGATGAATGAGCTGGAGCGGCGCTGGATCGATCCGAAACTCGACCGCGAAATCGTGCCGCACGGATTCCGGTCATCGTTCCGCGATTGGGCTGCAGAGCACGGCTATGACGATCCCGTCGCCGAAGCAGCGCTTGCGCACAAGGTCAGCGACGAGGTGATCGCGGCTTATAAGCGCACAACGTTCTTTGAACTCCGCAAGCGGATGATGAAGGACTGGGCCGAATATTGTGCCCGGCCTTCCAGTAGCGATGACACGGTCGTGCCGTTCCGGGCGCAGTCATGAAATCGGCGAACCAGGTTTTAGCAACACAGATTGCGCATGAGGCGATTGGCGATCATTGAGGCTGCGCCGTCTCCGCTGCGAGACGCCACTGATCTCGCCGGCGCGATCAGCGAGCTGGAAGACTAACTATCAGGGCTCAAACGTAATGCGCACAAGCCGGCCGCGGGGAGGGCACTGGCAAAGCCATCATGGGCTGGATCGAGTGACGGTCGGACATGGCAGAAGCTCGAATCTCCTCGGGCGCGCCACTTTCGCCAGAGCACGCTACTGCGCCTTCGGCCTAACCATTGCTGCGCTAGCGTTTGCCCTTGGTGCGCCTTCCCGTAGCCCGAAAAGCAGCTCGTCGCAGCTTCACCGCGGCGCGATCACTGTCGCCAAGGCGCTGAGCCAAATCGTTCCACGAGAAAATCGAGAAAAACTCTGACCTTGGGCAGGCGGTGGCGTCCTGGCACATAGACCGCGGACAAGGGGACCGGCTCGCGCTTGTGAACGTCCGTCAACAACGGGACCAGCCGCCCGCGGCGGATTGCCTCCCCCACGATGACATCGGCAAGCCGCACGATCCCGACGCCGTCGAGCGCCAATTGCAGCGCGGCCTCGCCATTGTCGCTCGTCACCCGCGGCAGGATCTTCAGAAGATCCGTGGCCTCGCGCGCATGAAACGGCCAGCGGCTCGATGGAATGGCAACGATGCAGACATGTTCGGTGAGATCTGCTGGCTTGCGAGGCACGCCGTGTCTTTCAAGATAAGTCGGCGCGGCGCAAATAATCCGCTCGAACTCGGCAAATTTGTGCGCGCGCAGCGACAGTTCGTTGATCTGACCAGCGCGGATCGCGACGTCGGCATGCTCGGCGATCAAGTCCATGGTGCGATCGGCAAACGACAGCTCGACCTCGATTTCCGAATAGCGCTGCAGAAAGTCGGGCAGTGCCGGAACGAGTTGGTGCATGCCAAATGCATTGCTGGTGTTGATGCTGAGGCGGCCGCGGGGAGCACCGCGTAATTTCCTTACTTCCATCTCGACGTCATCGATATCGGCGAGGATCGATCGCGCGCGAGCGAAATAGACCTCGCCTTCCGAGGTCAGGGTCAACCGCCTCGTTGTGCGGTGAAGAAGCCGCAGGCCGAGGCGATCTTCAAGCTTGCTCACCAACCGGGAAACGGCTGAAGGCGTCAGCCCAAGCGACGCGGCGGCGGCCGAAAAGCTTTGCTGCTCGACGACCCGGACAAAAGCCCGCATGTCTCCGGGAGCATCCATTCGTTCCGAAAACTCATCAATCTCGTTCCGGTGTGACGGATTATCGCGCCCAGATGACTGAAATACAATAGCAAAACATCTGAACAGCGAGGGACTAGCGAGACTAGGGACTGCCAGGACCAGCAGCGGGCAGAACATCCATGGTGGACGTAGACAAGATCTTGATCGTTGGAGGCGGGATTGCCGGGCTGACTTTGGCCACGGCCTTGCATGCGCAGGGCTTCGCAGTCGACCTGATCGAGCGCAATCCGACCTGGCAGACGCTCGGCGCCGGGATCGCCGTTCAGCCCAACGCGATGCGCGCCTTGCGTGCGCTCGAACTGGATGGCGCCGTTGCGGATCGCGGGATGACGCTGCGTCATTGGGGTTTTTGCGATCGACAGGGTGAACTGCTGTGCGAGATCGATCTGCAGGATTTCTGGAATGGCGTCGGGCCGTTCATCGGAATAGAACGCGCCAGGCTGCAGCAAGCCTTGTTGATTGGCGTGGCCGCAGTGCCGTGCCGGTTGGGCATGTCTGTCATCGCGTTGCTGCAAGATCATGATGGGGTTTCGATCTGCTTCAGCGACGGATCACGCGGCCGATACGACCTTGTCGTCGGTGCCGACGGCATATCTTCCGGCGTTCGCGAACTGGCTTTCGGAGCGAATCCGCCAGTCGGCGCTGGTCATATTGCTTGGCGTGCCGTTGTGCCAATGCGGCCGGCCAAGTTCTCTGATTTGCGGTTCTTCTTCGGAGACCGGTGCTTCTTCGGCCTCTGCCCGGTAGGCGGCGGCCATACTTACGGATTTGGCCATGTCGCGGAGCCGCATTTCCACGATGACGTGCGCGGCCGGCTGGCGCGTCTGCGGCGTCGCTTTGACGGGTTTGCCGATTCAGTTCAGGAGTTTCTCGCCGCCTTGGAGTGCGACGAGCAAGTCCACTGCTCTACGGTCGAGTGGGTGGATCAAGAAGAATGGCACCGCGGCCGCGTCGTACTGATCGGTGACGCCGCTCATGCGAGTTCACCAATGATGGGCCAGGGTGGCGGGATGGCGATGGAGGACGCTTACGTGCTGGCCGAGTGCTTGCGCTCACCCGACACGGTGGAAGCCGCGCTTGATCGATACGTCACCAGGCGAAAGCCGCGGGTCAGATGGGTGCAGCAGGAAAGCCTTGCGGTGTCGCAAATCATCGGCTTGCCATCCGAGACTCGCGATGCCGCTCTGCGGACACGCGGAGAAGAAATGTTTAGGCATCGATTCCGGCCGCTGATTGCGCCGCCGTAGTGGAATTGAAGACGCCGCAGGCGTAGACAACTCGATTGCTCGGGCTTTTGGCACGTCACTCAAAATCCCGGAAATGTTCGGCATGGCCACTATCGAAGGGTAAGCAGACGACCCTGCGATATCAGGAAGTCCATGACGCGTGGTGCAAGATCGGCAAGATCGCAGGCCGTCGCAAATTCGCCGGTTCGAGCGGGTGCCGGGCTGCCGTATCATAGCGCCACGGCGAACGAGTAGTACCCATCTTCATCGGCCGTGGCGCGCCACTTCGGAGTGGCCATCGCCGCCAGGATTGGGCGATGCATCGATTAATTCCGAATTGAAGGGCACAGTCAGCGTAATCAGAGGACTGGATCGAGGTCAGGCGGGAAAGGCTTCGAGGATGCTTACCGCTGATTCGGTCGGCACAACCCGCGCAAGCCGGAATCCTGCTTTGTCGAGAAGCCGACGATACTCCGGTTCGGTCCGCTCCTGCGCTCCCGTAAACAAAGCAAGCATGATCATGTCGAGTACCTTGCCTGGGTGCGGCGCGTCCCCTTGCGCAAGCACTGACTCGACGATTAGCAATCGGCTATCAGGCTTCATCGTTCGGCGACAGTTGCCGAGGATGGTTAGGCACTCGGCCTCGCTCCAATCGTGGATGATGTGGGAGAGCAGACATGCGCTGGCGGCAGCGGGAATGCTCTCGAAGAAATTGCCGGCTTCGATCGTGATGCGATGCGCCAATCCGTGCGCTCCAATCAGAGCCGGCGCGTCGCGAACAACATGCGGCAGGTCGAAGAGTATGCCACGCGGTTCGGGATGACGGGCGAGGATCGCCGCGAGCAAATTGCCCGTCGCACCGCCCACGTCGATGATGGTCTCGAACTGAGAAAAATCATAGGCTGCAGCGACAGCAGCAGGTTCCGATCCGTGAAAACCAACCATGGTCTCACTGAACATGGACGCGTCCGCGGGATGGTTTGCCAAATATTCAAAAAACGGGACGCCGAAGGCTTTCTCGAAGCCGCTCTTTCCCGTCTGAACCGAATACGGTAGCTGTTCTAGTGACTTCGTGATCAAGTCCCCGGCCGCTGTCAGGACGGTCGCGCGGATTGTATCGGTCCTTAACGCCTCGCCCAGCGGCGTCAAAGAGAACCGGTGGCTGCGACCCTCGGTGAAAAGCCCGAGGCTAGCCAGCGTCCGCATCAACCGGTACAGCGAGGGTGCATCGCTGGCAGTTGACTGGGCGAGCTCCTCAGCAGTCCTCGGCTCCTCGCCCAGTTTGTCCGCTAGATTCATTTCGGCCGCGACATAAAGAAAGCGGGACACCCAATGCGCCGTAGCCATCTGGATCAGTTGATCCTGGTTTGTTGGCGCGGTCTCCGCACGAGCGATCTCAAGCATGCAGATCTCCCAATGTGCCGTGAGATTGTCCGTGCAAGTTAGCCCCCTGGCCGACGGTGGGCTTGGAAAAGAGAGAACACTGATTTGGACTAGAGCGAACTTGTGCTAGATTTCGAGCAAAGAGAGTTACCGGCGACCTTTCCTGAAGTGGAGGGAAAGATGCCTGTGCAGAACGCATCCGCTTCCTTCAGGTTTTCGTCGGACGATTTTCCGGAAGGGGCGCGCGCCAAGGTCGTCCGCGAGCTTCACGAGCATGCGGCCTTATCCAGCAAGAACAAGCCCGAGCCGATCGAGCCATTGCGGGATCATCGTGTCCGTCTCAACATCACCAAGCGAGGGTTGCGAGGAGTTATCATCATGTCCGGCAAGCTTTGCGGGGTTCGTCACGCGGTCCGATCAAGAGGATCCGTTTCCAGCAGTGAGGACGATGTTCTGGTCGGCGTCAATCTGAGCGGACGTACGATCGCGCAGTCACGCGACCGGGAATTAGTTCTGCGAGATGGGGACGCGATGGCGATGACGCGTGACACCATCAACGTCAACCTTACCCATCCGGCGTCGGTCAACTTCCTGGGTTTTCGGGTACCACGCGAGGCGATTGCACCACTCGTCGGCAGCATCGATGACGCTTTGATCCGTATGGTCCCGGCAGGCTCGGAGGCGATTGGACTGCTTGTTTCTTATGCCCGCGCGATCGCAGAGGAACAACAATCTCTCGACACGCCTGAGCTCCAGCGACTTATCGCAACCCACATCCACGATCTCATCGCGCTGGCTATCGGCGCAACACAAGATGGCCATGCAATCGCCAGTGGGCGCGGCGTCCGTGCCGCGCGGTTGCGCGCGATCATGTCCGACATAACGGCGAATCTCGGCGACTGCGATCTGACGGTTGCCACGGTTGCGCAGCGGCAGCGGGTGACGCCACGTTACTTGCATAAGCTTTTCGAAGGCGAAGACCTCACCTTCTCCAGCTTTGTGCTTGGCCACCGCCTTTCTCGCGCGCACCGAATGCTGTGCGACCCGCGGTTTGGCGATCGCAGCATCAGTTCGGTGGCATTCGATGTTGGGTTTAGTGATCTCTCCTATTTCAATCGGACCTTCCGTCGACGCTACGATGCGACGCCGTCGGACATAAGACATTCGGCGCAAGGAGCGAGTCGTCCCCCGCGCGCTAGCTGAAGTGGATTGCGATCAGCATCCCTCCGTGGAACCTGCCAAGGGTTTCCAGGGGCTACCGCTGTGATGCTAGGTAATCCCGGTCCTGAGCCCCGGATTGCCCGATAGCATTGCTCGAAAGGCTTCTTTTTCGGCGGCCACAAATTCGAAAAAAGCGCGGACGCGCGGCGTGCGATGCAGATCGCGGTGGGTGAGCAGATAGTGCTCCGAGGTGAGTTCCGGGATGTCGCCGATCACGCGCATGAGCTCACCGTCGCGATCGCCATCGGCGACGGGCATCGGCGCCAGCCCGGCACCGGATCTGACGGCGAGAAGCAGCCCAGGCCAATTGTCGCAGCGAGCGGCAATGGTCGCATGTGGCGCAATCGATCGCAGCCATCGGGCAGCGCGGTAGTTCGTCAACGCGCCATCCATCGCCACCACGAAGTGGCGCTCGATGTCTTCTGTGCGGCGGGGCCGACCGTGGCGTTCAACATAGGAGCGACTTCCATAGACCGCCCAACGCGTCTCTCCGATCTTGCGCCCGACCAGGGTCTCATCGGCGGACGTGCCGACGCGTATCGCAATGTCGGCCTCACCCTTGGACAGATCGAGATACTGATCGCTCATGACGAGTTCGACCCTGAGGCCGGGATACCGCTCGTGGAAGGCATCGAGCAGCGGCGTTCGTGCCAAGCGGTCGGCAACCGTCGTCGGGCAGGTCACGCGGAGCGTGCCCGTGAGCTGTTTGTCGCACGCACTCAGATGGCGCTCGAACGCCACGACCGCCGCCTCGACACCCTCAGCATAGGGTCGGAGCTGCTCGCCGACTGTCGTCAGTCGATAGCCGCCAGGATGGCGCTCGATCAGCGGGCAGCCGAGACGCTCCTCCAGGTCCGCCAGGCGCCGCTGCACCGTGGACTGATTGACGCCAAGCGCCTTTGCCGCCGCCAGCATGCTTCCGTTGCGGACGAGCGCCAGAAAGTATTTGAGGTCGTTCCAGTCGAACACGCCTTGAGTATGCAACTGTGCGGGGCATTCCGGCAATGTTGCGGCTCCCAGTCGGCTCGCGCCGGCGCTATCTTGGTCTTGGCTGGGTCCGGTGTTGCGTCCAACCAGCTCGACCCTGCCGAACCGATGGAGGGAGGACATGTCCACGATGTTGCGGGGAAGAATCGCGTCAGAGGCGGACATGCGGGCGGCGAGCGGACCTGCCGACGCCGCGAGCCTCATGCAGGCCGCGCGCGAGCTTGTGCCGAAGATTGGGGCGGCGCGTCCAGACATTGAACGAAACAGGCAAATCCCGGGTCAACTCGTCGATGCCATGGCCGCGGCTGGCCTGTTCTCGCTCTGGCTGCCAAAAGCGCTCGGTGGCCCGGAACTCGACCTGGCCGACTATATCGGCGTGATCGAGGAGGTCGCCCGCGCCGACGGCTCGGCGGCATGGTGCGCGAGCGTCGCCAGCTGCTACAGCCGCTTCGCCGGCTACCTGAAGCCTGATGTCGCCCGCCAGATCTGGGACGGAGGTCGCGCCGTCCTCGCCGGGACGATCAACCCGACGGGAAAGGCATTCGTCGTCGACGGCGGCTACCGCGTAACCGGCCGTTGGGGCTATGGCAGCGGCATTCTCCACAGCACCTGGACGGTAGGCAACTGCATCGTGCACGATCGCGATGGGCCGCGGCGTGGACCGAACGGTACGCCAGAGATGCGTCTTGCCATCTTCCCGACGAGCGCGGTCGAGGTCATTGACACCTGGCACGTCAGCGGGCTGCGCGGCACCGGAAGCCATGATTACCGCGTCGCCGATCTCTTCGTGCGCGAGGACTACGCGATCTCCTGCTTTACTGCGACGCCGTTTCAAGCCGGAGCGCTCTACGCCGTGCCGATGATCTCTGTGCTGTCGATCGCAATCGCCGCCGTCCCGCTTGGCATTGCGCGAGCGGCGATCGATGCGATCCTGGAGCTGGCTCCGGGCAAGACGCCATACCTTTCATCTCGCCTGTTGCGCGACAAGCCGACGCTGCAAGCTGATGTGGGACGTGCCGAGGCGCTGCTGGGCTCGGCACGCTCGTACCTGCTCCAGACCGCCGGCGAGCTCTGGGATGAGGCCGCCTCAGGTCGGCCAGCTTCGCCGCGCCGGCGCGCGCTGCTGCGCCTCGCCTGCACGCAGGCCGCGCAAGCCGCTGCCCAGGCTGTCGATCTCATGTACAACGCCGGCGGTGGTAGCTCGGTCTACGAAAGCGGTCGGCTGGAGCGCTGCTTTCGCGACGTGCACGCCTGCACCCAGCACATCGCCACCTCGACCAACAGCTATGAGATCGGCGGACGCGTGCTGCTCGGCCTCGATCCGGGAAGAGATCAATTCTGAAACGGCGGAGGTGATCGATGCCCGGCATTGCCCTTGGCCTAGCGGCCCACGAACCGCCGACCCGCACCGGGAACACGGATCTTAAACGTTCAATGCGCCGGCGCGTCATCCTTGCCGCCACCATCGGGAACACACTCGAGTGGTATGACTTTCTCGTCTACGGTTTCCTGGCGGTGACGATCGCCAAGCTGTTCTTTCCGACTGGAAGTGAACTTACGTCCGTGCTTTTCTCGGTCGGGACGTTCGGCGCTGCTGCTGTCGTGCGGCCGGTTGCCGGCGTCGCACTTGGCATCTACGCCGATCGTGTCGGTCGCAAGGCCTCTCTGACCCTGACAATCTTCCTGATGGGTTTGGGCACCGGGCTGATTGCATTGGCGCCGACCTATGCATCGATCGGCGTTGCGGCACCGCTACTCATCGTCATCGCGCGTCTGCTGCAAGGTTTCGCCTGCGGCGGCGAGCTCGGCGGCGCGACTGCCATCCTCGTGGAGAACGCGCCGAACGGCAGCCGGGGACTGTACGCGAGCTGGCAAACGGCCAGTCAAGCGGCGGGCGTGCTGCTTGGTGGATTGGTCACGCTGCTGATCTCGCTGTCGATGACGCCGGCCCAGCTCGAGGCCGGGGGATGGCGCTGGCCCTTTGTGATCGGTCTATTGATCGTGCCCGTCGGTCTTTATGTGAGATCGAAGCTGGACGAGCCCGAGCTGTTTCAAAAGGTGCGGAAGGAAGCTCCCGATCTTTCCGTTCCAGAGATGCTCAGCGTCGAGCCTGGTGCATTACTGACCGGCATTGGCATCGCCGTACTGTATCTCGCCGCGGCCTACGTTCTCTTCGTCTATATGCCGACCTTCGCGGTCCGCCAGCTAGGATTGGGGTTTTCCCAGGCCTTGATCGCGACGACTGTCGCAAGCGCCATCTTGTTCGTCTGCAGCCCGCTCGTTGCCGCGATCTCCGATCGCTATGGCCGCAAGCCGCTGCTCATCATCGGCGTCCTGGCCTTCGGGCTGGCGACTTATCCGGCGTTCATGGCGATCACCGCCGAGCCGAGCCTTGTTAAGCTCGCCGTGGTCCAATCAGCGTTCGCGCTCGCCATGGCTATCTACGCCGGACCCGCCATCTCGGTCTATGCGGAGCTCTTTCCGACGCGCATGCGTTCGACAGCCGTGTCATTGGTCTACGGTATCACCGTCGTGCTCGCCGGCGGGTTTGCCCCGCTCATCGTGACTTGGCTGATCGCGGTCACCGGCAATCCGCTCATGCCGGCGCTCTATGTGGTCGGGGCGGCCATTATCAGCGCGGTCGCCGTTCTGGGCTGGCGCGACCGCTTCCGAGATCCACTGCGTTAATGGGCACTCGGTGCCGCCGTCACGGAGTCGTTGCCATGAGTTAATGGCAGGTTCGGTTAGGGGCGAGCTTCGCGTCCCGGCCGAGGCTGACTGAGAACCGGGCGCAGCCACCGGCGGCACCTGATATTCTCGCGGCCCCTGAGCTATCCAATTGGGTCAAATGCGTCGATTCGACCCTGGGTCCGCCAAGTCCGGTCTACCCGCGACAACCGACATGCGGCCAACCGCTGAATTTGGAAAGTGTGTGCCAAAGGCCTAGGCCGCTCGCGCGGTAGGTACTTCAACACAGTTGCTTGTATGTTGCCGGATCCGCCTCGAACGCCTGCTTTCCCTTTACGGCCCACAGCGCTCGTGCCCGTTCGCCCTCATCACTTTGGAGCTTGCCGGCCATCCAGAGCAGCGCACCGAAGATCATGGCGCGGTCATCGCCGGTCAGATCGACAATGCCGGCTTTGATGACGAGGCCGCCGAGTTCGATGAGGTGCCGCGTGCGCTTGCGGCGCTCGACCTGCCAGGAGCGCATATCATGCCGCGCCCTTGCGGCCTGACGCCGGTTGCGCGCTGCCCGGTTGCGCTGGAGCGCCGCCTGGATTCCGGTCAGCTGCCGGTGCAGTTCGCCGTGCCCTGCTTTGAAAAAACGCGGCCCCGCGCCGGGCCCATGCCTCCCTCTTTCCGGCCTCTTTTGTCTCGGCCAGCACGATCAGCGCGCCCGCCAGTTCGTCCGCGGTGAGTGTGTCAGCCCCGGTGGCGATGACCAGTTCGCCAAGCTGCTGCACCTTGCGGCTCTTGAGGTCACGCGCCTTGTCCCCAAGTACCTTCAGTTCAGCATCGAAATCGCGTGGTTTGCGCATGGGCGCCTCCATCAGTGGTGATGGAGAAATGATAGTCGAGCGCCCGGCACAATGCTGTAAGGTCGTCGAGACTGTCTGGGACGGGGTAGTCCCTCCCGAGATTTTTTCGAGGGAGGGCGCGCTTATACGTCGTGCCGACGTGCGCTTCGCCGTGTAGATGATCCGGTCGCGATGGCGATCTATCATCTTCACGTCAAGGTCATTGGCCGCAAGTCTGGCTCCAGCGCGGTGGCGTCAGCCGCCTACCGCTCCGGCTCGCGGCTGTGCGACGAGCGGATTGACCGCAGCCACGATTTTTCCGGCAAGCGCGGCGTCGTCCATTCCGAGGTGATGCTGCCGGAGAACGCGCCGGAAGCGTGGAGCGACCGCGAACGGCTCTGGAACGATGTCGAGGCGTTCGAAGTCCGCAACGACGCCCAGCTTGCCCGTGAGGTCGAATTCGCCATCCCGCGCGAGATGAGTGAGCGCGACGGCATCGAACTGGCCCGCGACTTCGTTCGGGGCGAATTCGTCGATCGGGGCATGATCGCCGATCTCAATGTGCATTGGGACATGGCCGAGGACGGCATGCCCAAACCGCATGCGCATGTCATGCTGACCATGCGCGCGGTGGACGAGAACGGTTTTGGCCAAAAGGTGCGGGAATGGAACCGCACCGCGATGGTGGAGCGCTGGCGCGAACGCTGGGCCGAGCTTGCCAATGAGCGCCTGGCCGAACTCGACATCGACGTGCGCATTGACCATCGCAGCCTCGAAGCCCAGCGCATCGCGCTGGAGCCGCAAACCCAGATCGGCGCGGCCGCCAAGCGTATCGAGGATCGGGGCATCGAGAACGAAGGGACCAAGGCCGACCGCGCCGAGATGCACCGCGAGATCGCGCGCGGCAATGGCGAGCGGATCATCGCCAAGCCGTCGCTTGCATTTGACGCGATCACGCATCAGCAATCGACCTTCACGCAGCGCGACATAGCGAAGTTTGCGCACCGGCATAGCGACGGGATCGAACAATTCAACGAGGTCATGGGCGCGATGCGCGGTGCACCTGGTCTGGTCGAACTCGGCAAGGACGCTCGCGGCGAGGATCGCTTCACTACGCACGAAATGATCGAGGCCGAACAGCGCCTGCATCGCGCGGCCGAACTGATGGCTGAACGGGAGCGCCACGAGGTGCGTGACGCGGATCGCGAAGCGGTGCTGGCGCTTGCTGAACGGCGCGGTCTCGTCCTGTCGGGCGAGCAGGCCGACGCGCTGGCGCATGTCACGGATGGGCGCGATTTAGGCGTCGTGGTCGGCTATGCCGGAACCGGAAAGAGCGCGATGCTGGCCGTGGCGCGGGCGGCATGGGAGGCCGCGGGCTACGAGGTCCGGGGCGCGGCGCTGTCTGGCATCGCGGCGGAAAATCTCAAAAGCGGATCGGGCATATCCTCCCGGACCATCGCCAGTATGGAACACGGCTGGGAACAAGGGCGCGACCTGCTCAGGTCGCGCGATGTCCTGGTAATCGACGAGACGGGCATGGTCGGCACACGGCAGTTGGAGCGCGTCCTATCCCATGCTGCCGACGCTGGTGCCAAAGTCGTGCTGGTCGGCGATCCGCAACAACTGCAGGCCATCGAGGCGGGTTCGGCCTTCCGCTCGATTCACGAACGCCACGGCGGGGCGGAAATCGGCGAGGTTCGCCGTCAGCGGGAGGACTGGCAGCGCGACGCCACGCGTGATCTCGCCAATGGCAAAATCGGCAATGCGCTTGGAGCTTACCGCTCCCACGGCAGGATGCATGAGGCCCAGACCCGCAAGCAGGCGCGAGGCGATCTGATCGATCGCTGGGACCGCGACCGGCAGGCATCACCGGATCGCAGCCGGATCATCCTCACCCACACCAACGACGAAGTCCGCGCCCTCAACGAGGCAGCGCGCGAGCGGATGCGGACCGCCGGCGATCTGGGCGATGAGGTGCGTATAATGGTCGAACGCGGCACGCGGCAGTTCGCCCGCGGGGATCGCGTCATGTTTCTGCAAAATGACCGCGGCCTGGGCGTCAAGAACGGCACGCTCGGGTCCATCGAGCAGGTCAGCGCGCAATCCATGACCGTGCAGACCGACGATGGCCGATCCGTCCGCTTCGACCTCAAGGATTACAATCGGATCGACCATGGCTATGCCGCGACCATTCACAAGGCTCAGGGCATGACGGTGGACCGCGCCCATGTGCTGGCGACGCCGGGCCTGGACGCCCACAGCAGCTATGTCGCTCTCTCGCGGCACCGCGATGGCATGGAGCTGCATTATGGTCGTGACGACTTTGCCGGTCAGGACCGCCTTACCCGCACCCTGTCACGCGACCGCGCCAAGGACATGGCCTCGGATTACGAACGCACCGATCCGGCGCAGGGGTATGCTGAGCGGCGCGGAATTACCTTCCGCGAGCGGGTCGCAGAGATCGTGCGCAGGGTCGTGCCGGAGAATGTGCGTGACAGGATCGATGGCTTGCTCGAAGGATTGCGCTCGCCCGGAGACGGCGCGGCTGGCGGGAACGCCGCGCAGCCGCCGGAAAAAGGAATTGGGGGCGTGGACGCCGCAAGGCGCGAACCTGCAGCGCCAGCAAAAGAGGTTGCAGATGATCCCGAGGCAGCCCTGCGTCGTGTCCGCACAAAGGCGCTGGTGCGCCATGCCCGCGCCGTGGATGCGATCTTCGAAGCGCAGGAGATGGGCGGCAAGGCGAGTCCCGAGCAGGTGAAAGAGCTACAAAAGGCCCGCCAGGTCTTCGAGGAGGTGCGGCCCTATGGCTCGCATGATGCAGAGGCCGCCTACAAGAAGAGCCCGGATCTTGCCCGCGAGGCTGGGTTGGGCCGGGTCAACCGCGCCATCCGCGCCCTCCAGCTCGAAACCGAGTTACGCATCGATCCCAGCCGCCGCGCCGACCGTTTCGTGGAGCGCTGGCAGGAGCTCAAGCAGACCAGTCAGCGCCAGTATCAGGCCGGCGACATGTACGGCTGCAAGGCGACGCGCTCTGCGATGGGCGACATGGCCAAAAGCCTCGAACGCGATCCGCAACTGGAATCCATCCTCGAAAACCGCAAGAGAGAGCTCGGCATCTCCTTCGAATCAGGACGCCGGCTCGGCCTCGAATTGGCCTTCACCCATGGCATCGATCTTGGAAGGGGTCGGGGCCTTGGAATTTGATCCATCATCCTGTTTGCCGCCGTCTGAACGCCATAGTACGACGATGTGTAAAATGCGCTTGCGCGTCTGCAACCGTTGTCCTGTCTGGTCCCAGAAGCTGTCAGAAAAAGCCAGCAGGAGGCAGCGCGGCCATGCGCGAACCAGATCGTATCGTCCGTTTGAAAACCGTCCTCGCCAGGACCGGGCTGTCCCGCTCCACCATCTACCGTAAGATCGCCCAGGGCACCTTCCCGGCTCAGATCAAAATCAGCGTCAACGGCACCGGTTGGCATGAGTCCGACATCAACCGCTGGATTGCCGACCCCGTCTCATGGCGTCCGAAACCCGAGTTCGATGAGGTCTAGTGAGGGCGATAGTTGTACCATTTCCTCGCACCGGTCCTCCGGGCCTCCATACTCATCGCTTTAGACCGCCACCGAAGTCTGGAAAATACTTGACTTACTGGCGCGTCCCTATCCGGCTTAGGCCGCGACACTCTCACTGGCCAAAATCAGCAAATCCGCCGGAACATGGAAACGCTCGCGCAGGCGCTTTACCATCGTCATGCTCAATTCGCGCTTGCCCGACATGACCTCGCTGACACGGCTCGCCGTGCCCAGAAGCGGCACAAGATCAGCGCGCGTCAAACCATGCTGCTCCATCAGATAGGTCAACAAATCGGGCAACGGCGGCGCTTTGCGCGGCCATCGCGTGCGTTCATATGCCTCGATCAGGCGAGCCTGCGCCACCATGCGCGCGCGGTCGTCAGCCTCGCTCGATCGCATCAGCTTGCTGACAAGCGCCTTCGCCGTCTCATGATCGGCCTCATTCTGGATAATGATCAAAGTCGCCTTCATCACACCGCCTCCGCATTCACCTTATCATAGTCTTCATGACTGCCGAAAAAGCGGATTATCAACACGCCGTCGCGATATTGTACCAAGGCGATCAAGCGGTAGTCGTTGGCCTTGATATTGAACACTACGCGCCCGCCTTTTAGGATGCTCGCCTTGGGATGCGAACGCTTCACGTCCTGCGGCGTGCGCCAGTCCGAAGCCTCCGCGATCGCCAGCCACGCCCGGTACTGGGCGCGCGCCGCGTCGATACCGCGATGGCCGGAACGTTCGGCAAAGTAGCGCTCAACAATGTCCGTGCCGATAACCAGCATACGAGCGGACGCTAGCGCGGATTTCCCAAAAATGGAAGAAGGGATTTCCATTTTTGGGAATAGTATGCTCTGGTGCTAAGATTCTGAAAGACGGCCGATGAATATCGCTGGCTCTCAACGCGCGGGGAAACTACCTTGCGAGGTGTATGTACAGGTGTATGTAGCAAAAAGGTGCATGCTACTGACCCCGATAAAATGGGCGTTTCTCTCATTTCCCGGCGGACACTCTCTCCGCCATGTCTTGTTGATTCTAATGATATTTTTATGTTTTGACCTCGGATTAGTTTCCCAAATGTGCGCTTTTCCTTTTGTCTCGTATCTTCATGCCATGAGATACAGCGTGCGGATCACTTGATAAGGTCGATCCTTGGCGCGTCGTAAAATAGGATATCAGGGCGAGCAAAACGGACTCTCTGAGAATGGCGCAGTATTAACGAGCGGAAATCGTCACTCGGACCAGTGAGCAATTGGCGACCCGCCACGGATGTACCGGCGCAAACAGTTGGGACGCCGACATGGACCTCGGGAATTGGCTGCGTAACCAAGGTCTCGAACGCTTTGAGGCGACATTCCGCGACAATGGCATCGACGAAACGGTCTTGCCTCACTTGACCCAGGACCATTTGCGCGAACTGGGTCTTCCGATGGGAGCCCGGATCAAGCTTCTGGCGGCCATTGCCGAGCTTGCAAAGGAAGCGGAACGTCTTGCTCCCGCGCCCATATCAGCGGCGGAGCCGGCGGCCGATGCCGGCGAGCGGCGGCAGATCACCGTGCTGTTCAGCGATCTCGTGGGTTCGACGGCGTTGTCGACCCGGATGGACCCGGAAGATCTGCGCAAGCTGATCTCGGCCTATCAGAAATGCGTCGCCGAAACAGTTCGCCGCTTCGGAGGCTTTGTTGCGAAATACATGGGCGACGGAGTGCTCGTCTATTTCGGCTATCCGGAAGCGCACGAGGACGATGCGGAACGAGCCGTAAGGTCGGGCCTGGAGTTGGTCGCGGCCGTCGCGAAACTGAAGATGGATACGCCGCTGCAGACCCGTGTCGGCATTGCGACGGGTCTGGTGGTGGTCGGCGATCTCGTCGGATCGGGGCAGGCACAGGAGCGGGGGATCGTGGGCGAGACGCCGAACCTCGCAGCGCGGCTGCAAGGGCTTGCCGAGCCGGACATGGTGGTGATCGCGGATGCCACAAGACGTCTCCTCGGCAATCTGTTCGAACTGCAGGATCTCGGCCACCGGGAGCTCAAGGGTATCGACGGTGCGGTCCAGGTCTGGGCTGCATTGCGATCGGCGCAGGTGGAGGGCCGCTTCGAAGCTTTCCACGCCGATGACCTCTCCTCGTTTGTGGGGAGGGAAGAGGAGTCGGAATTGCTGCTGCGGCGTTGGTCGAGAGCCAAGAGTGGTGAGGGGCAGGTTGTGCTTCTTTCGGGCGAGGCCGGAATCGGCAAATCCCGATTGACCATGGCACTGCTGCAACAAATCAGCGACGACCAGCATACGCGGCTACGCTTCTTTTGTTCACCCCAGCGCACCGATGGCGCATTCTATCCGATCATTGACCAATTGGAGCGCGCTGCCGGACTGAAACACGATGATACTGCGAGGGATAAGCTCGACAAGCTCGATTCCTTGCTGGCACGGAGCGCGACTTCTCCTGAAGATTCGGCCCTCCTTGCCCAACTGCTGTCGCTCCCGAATGACGGTCGTTATCCGCGGCTTAACTTGGATCCGCAGCAAGTCCGGAAGAAGACACTGGAGGCGCTGCTCACCCAGGTCCAAGCGTTTGAGCGGTCAGAACCGGTGTTGCTGATCTTCGAGGATGCGCATTGGACTGATCCTACCAGTCTCGAGCTCATTGGCCTCATCCTGGAGCGGATCGTGACGCTCCGCGCGTTGCTGGTCATCACATATCGTCCGGAATTTCAGCCGCCTTGGATTGGGCTTCCGCATGTGAGCGCCCTGACCATCAATCGCCTTGGCCGGCGGGACATCGACGCGATCGTCGACCGCATGATCGGCAACAAGATCCTGCCCGCAGGCATTCGCGAGGACATGATTGAACGGACTGACGGCATTCCCCTGTTCATCGAGGAGATGACGAAAGCGGTGCTCGAGGCGGAGAACGAGGACGAGGCCCGGAAAACCACGGCCGCCATTCCGCACCCAAGGTTTGAAATTCCAGCGACGCTGTATGCCTCGTTGATGGCGCGTCTCGACCGGCTAGGTCCTGCGAAGGAATTGGCTCAAATCGGCGCGGCGATCGGCCGCGAATTTTCGCACGCGCTCATCGCAGCCGTCACGGGCAAGCCGCAGGCAGAACTCGAGATGCGACTGCATAGTTTGATCAGCGCCGGACTGTTGTTCCGTCAGGGCATCCCGCCGCATGCGAAATACCTGTTCAAACACGCATTGGTGCAGGACGCTGCCTACGGCACCCTGTTGAGGGAGCCCAGACGGGCCCTTCACGCGAAAATCGCGGAGACCATCTGCAGCCGATTTGCGGACGTCGCCGAAAGCAATCCCGAGCTCGTGGCGCGGCACTATACCGAAGCCGGCGAAATCGAGAAGGCGGTCGACTTCTGGGGTAAGGCGGGAGAACGGTCCTTGGCGCGTTCGGCTTTGCTCGAGGCGCTGGCCCAACTCGGCCGTGCACTTGAGCAGATCGCCGCGCTCCCCTCCACACCAAAGCTGCGCCGCGAACAGATCCGGCTTCAATTCGCGCTGATAAACCCGCTGATCCATGTCAAAGGTTACGCCGCGCCGGAAACCAACGCTGCAGTCGAGCAGGCAAGGTTGCTGGTTGAACAAGCTGAAGCGCTCGGTGAGCCCCTTGAGGATCCGTTGCTGCCCTTCGTTGTCCTTTACGGCCAATGGGTGGCCAACTTCGTTGCATTCAGCGGCGACCGGATGCGCGAACTCTCATCGCAATTCCTGGCACTGGCGGAAAAACGGGACGCCAATATCCCGCTTATGGTTGGCAGCCGCCTGAAGGGCATGACGCTGATGCATACAGGCGAAGTTGCACCGGGACTCGAGCACCTCGACCGAGCTCTCGCCCGTTACGACCCCGTCGAACATCGTCCGCTGGCTGCCCGCTTTGGTCAGGATGCTCGAACTGCAATTTTGTCATTTCGGGCTTTGGCGCTCTGGCTATTGGGCTATCCGGATGCAGCATTGACCGATGCAGCCAGAACCTTGAGCCACGCGCGCGAGTTCGGCCAGATCCCCACGCTGAACCACGCACTGATCGTTACGTCGTTTGCCTTCATATTCTGCGGCAATTCAGCCGCAGCCAGGGCAAACATCGAGGAAGTGGAAGCCCTTGCGGATGAGAAAGGCTCTCAGTTCTGGAAAGCGATCGGAATGGCAAATCAGGGCTGCGCTTTGGCACTGACCGGGCAGACGTCGCGTGCCGTCAAGATGATAACTTCTGGCCTTGCAGCCTTCCGTTCAACCGGATCGACATTGTTCACGCCGTGGTATCTGTCAAACCTGGCCAAGGCTCATGCAGAGCTTGGACAATTTGACGATGCGTGGCGTTGCCTCGATGAGGCCTTGTTGACCGTGCGGACAACTAAAGAAAGGTGGTGCGAAGCTGAAATTCATCGCGTAGCGGGAGAGGTCGCGTTGCTATCACCCCAACCTGATGTCTCCAGAGCAGAGGCCGCGTTTGAACGCGCGCTTTCGACTGCGCGCACGCAACAAGAAAAATCCTGGGAGTTGCGTGCGGCGACGAGCATGGCGCGCCTTTGGCGAGATCAGGGTAAAGGCCGCGAAGCTCGAGAGCTTCTTCGACCAATCCGCGATTGGTTCACGGAAGGTTTCAGTACGCGCGATTTGCAGGTGGCTAAGGCCTTGCTCGACGAACTGCATTGTTAATCGGCGTGGGGGTCCCGACGCCGATTGGCGAGCTAAGCTATTGATCTATTGAGCGGCGAAGGGGTCGATCTTGGGCGCCTATTCACAATCGGACTCGCTGATTTCGCAATTGTCGAACCAGCGTGCGGCATCTTCAAAGCTTTCGAAAAGAAGGTCAAACCGCGATCCTAATCACGCCCGTCGTCTGGCTGAACGGCGCTGGCGAGCGGTTAGCACAGAGCCGATTTGCATTGTTGGCCCGCTTTATGTGCCGATGAGCGGTTATGGAACGGCTGCTGTCGGGCGTGATGAGAGCGAGGTAAAAGCGCGACAGCTTCAGTTCATGTGGTGATGCGGAAGCGGTGGTCGTCGTCCTTGGCCATATCGTTGGCCAGATTGATCTCCCAGGTCAGGTATTCGCGCATCGCGTCTTCGCGATTCTGGCCGCGCTCGCGCGGCGAGAGAAAGACATCGTCGGGCTGGTCCGTCATTCGGGTTGCCCCCATCTCGAGAGGCAATCCCGCCCGAACCCAGGCCTGCGTGCCACCAACAAGTGTCATCACCGGTACGGACGCGACGGCCTGCAACTCAACCGCCGCCAGTGCCGCAAGCACGCCATCTGGCGACGTCAGCACAATCGTCTGACGGGCGGGGAGCGTCGTCAGTGCAACGCCAAGGCGCGATCGGATTGCAAACCAGGCACCCGGAATATGGCCCAGCCGGTAGCGCGTGCTCAGGTCGAGATCAATCACCGTCACCTTGCCTGCGGCCAATCGATCGCGCAAATCGATCGCATCGATTTGCGGCGCCGAGGCCGCTTCGAGACCGGGAACGCGCGGCACATGGGGTCCGGTTACCCAGTCGCCATCGGCCGGCCCGGCGGCCAGAACCGCAATGTCCGGCCAGCCCATTTGTTTCAGCCACGACGCTGTCATGGTTGCGCGGACGCCGTTGTCGTCGACCAGCACGACGCGGGCGCCCCAGGTTGCCATATGCGAGTCGGTTTCCTGCACAAGCTGGCCGCCGGGCGCCGAGCGTGCACCGCGCAAATGGCCAGCCTCGTATTCCTCAGGTGAGCGGACGTCCAGGACGTAAAGGCTGCGCTGGGCTGCCTCGGCGCGCCATGACTCGAGCGTACACTTGTCGATACGCGCGATGCCGCAGCGCGCGGCAACCCGTGCAGCGGCCTCGCCGGCGGACTGCAGTCCGTGCGCACTGACCTCGGGCGGCTTTCGCGTCGCCCCACGCACGACTTCGAGGCCCGCGAGGTGCCAGGCCATGGTGCCGTCCTTCAGAGACACGACTTTGTTGCGCACGCCGGCATTGATCAGCGATTGCGCCCCGATGATACTGCGCGTGCGGCCGCCGCAATTGACGATGACCGTTGTATCCGGCGACGGCGTGAGATCCGCGAAGCGATAGACCAGCTCCGCGCCGGGTACGCTGATGGCCGTCGGAATGCTGTTATTGTGGTACTCCTCGTACGAGCGGCTGTCGTAGATTGCGATGTTGGCCTTGCGATCGATCAACACCTGAAGATCCCGAACGGAAATCCACGGTGTGCCGGCCTCGTGCTCGACGACTTCGGCAAACGCTTTGCTGGGCACGTGCACGCCGCTATAGATGCGAAAGCCCGCCGCCTCCCACGCAGCGATTCCGCCGTCCAGCGCAGCGACGTCATGATAGCCGAGCGCGGACATCCGTTCCGCGGCGCGCGCCGCCAGGCCTTCACCATCATCGCACCAGATGACGCGTGTACCGCGCCGCGGCACCAGGTCGTCGATCAGCAGCTCCAATCGGCTGAGCGGAACGCAACATGCCATCAGAAGATGGCGCCTGCCGAACGGCAGTTCCTCGCGCGCATCGAGCAGGGTCAACTCGCCGCCATCGTGAAGCTGGGCTTTCAATGCTCGTGCATCGATGCGTTTGATCGTGTTGCCCGACATGCCTTCAGCCCCCGCATTGGAGATATGACGACGCCGGCAGCGCGATCCTGCTTCTTCCGAAGCCGGCCCCGCGCGCCGCGCCGACAGGCCAGTGCGACTTCCACGAGCCTCTCATGGAAGGCGTCGAGATTCGTGTTGCGATCAAACCTGCGACGCCGCGGCGTTTCCCGGTCGTCAATCCGTCCAGCCTCACTCAGGCCGCCCTGATGTTCGAACGCTTAACGTGATCCAGGTTCCTGCCCTCAATACGCACCAGCTTCGTGAGCCCCTCTCGCTTCGGCGAATGGACCACACCGACATCATAGAAGTGGCTATCGCCCGGCTTCAGGACATAAGTCTTGGCCGGCTCGACCAGAGTCGGCTCGTCACCCTCACCTTTCTTGACAACGCGCCAGTCGGTCATCTCCGTATCACCAATCGCCAAGCCGTAGATTGCCCAACTGGAACCGTGATCGTGCGGCGCGCCGTGAGCGGCGTTCTCGTAAACATGTCCGCAAACGCAGAAGCCCAGCTCCGGATCCTCATACAACACCTTGCGTGGGCGGCACTGTTCGGCGGTCAGGTGCCTGGCAACGAATTCCTGGTCGAGCAGCGCCTTCGACACAAGTTTGCACACCAGCTGCTTGCCGGTCACCCCGGAATCCGCCTTAAGAGTCTCGCGGATGTCAGTGCTCAATTGCTCAAGGGTATAGGCCATTCGCTCCCTCCGTCATGTTTGAAGCATTTCGCTTCCGGCTTGCCGGCATTATGAAGTGATTAGCTAACGGGGAGCAATCCTTTGAACTACATAAATGACCGGGCGGGAGAGCTCACTTCTCTCCAGGAAGAGCTCGGCTTGAAATTTAAGGAGCGTGAGCCATCCCGGTTGCCAGCCTCCAATAGGTGCACATCTCCGTATTGGAGAAGGGAGGGGCGTTCGCGAACCGTAACGGTCGCCAATGTTCAGCGAAGTCTGGGCGTCAAGTCCGGGGCTCAGTTTTGCATATGCCCGACGACCATCGCGTTTGCCACGGCCGTGAGCGCGGCACCCGGGCCCTTCGGGCCGCCAAGGGTCTGGCTGATCGTATAAGCGCCTTCGACAAGAAGCAAAAGGCCGTCCGCAAGGAGCTTCGGCTTCGGCACGCCGAGCGCCTCGGCGATCGCCGTGAGGCGGCGGCGCCACTCGCGCCTGTTGGCCTCGACCACGCGATGGCCGGGATGTGAGGGGTCGGCAAACTCGTTCGCATAATTGATGAACGGGCAGCCGCGATACCCGGCCTGCGTGGTGCGGCGCGCGAAAAAATCCGTGATAGCGTTGAGCATGGTGCGCGGGTCGTCGGCAAATGGCGAGAAGTGCGCGTCCCACTGCTGCCAGAACTCGACATTGCGCTGTTCGAGGTAGGCGACGATCAGATCGTCCTTCGATTTGAAACTGCGGTAGAGGCTGATTTTCGCCACGCCCGCATCGTTGACGATTTCCTCGACGCCGACTGCGCGGATGCCCTTGCGATAGAACAGGTCGGCCGCAACCGCCAATATCCGCTCGCGCGCCGGCTTTTGTTTCGCGTTGCCCACCCTGCGTCTCGCTGCCTTGGCCATGTCGTGCCTCTATCCCTGCTGCCGATGATTTCACTTGACATGTAACCGACCGGTTCGTAGTTGTCACGTGTTACGAACCGGTCGGTAACATTTGCCTTCGCGTAAGGTCCGACCATTGATGCGAGGAGTCTACCGATGACCGACAACACCGATGCGCAAATCCGCCACATCCACGACCGATGGCAAACAACGATCGTGCAGAAGGACGTAGATGGCCTGATCGCACTCTATGCAGAGGATGCCATTTTCGAAACGCCGGCGATCCTGGTGACGCTGAAGGACCGGAAGGAAGGGGTTCTGCGGGGAAGGAGCGAGATCAGGCCGTTTTTCGAGGCGGGATTCCGCAAGCTCGGAAACGAACTGAGCCGCTGGTATCGCACCGGAGAGTTCTTTTCCAACGGACGGCAGCTGATTTGGGAATATCCGCGCGAGGCCCCGAAGGGCGACCAGGTGGATTTGGTCGAGGTGATGGATATTGCCAACGGTCTGATCGCCCATCACCGGGTTTATTGGGGATGGATTGGCTTCCAAACCCTCGTAGCCGCCATGAACAAAGCTTGATCAGCTCAGGTCAAGGTTGGGCAATGACGAAGTAAATCATTGCTCATCTCACCGACACGCATCTTGAGCAGAGATCTGGCCGAGAGCGCCACGAAGATCCGCTCGCATCGCAAAGGAGAACTTCAATGTCACGCATCGCGATTCCGACTTTGGCCGAGGCGCCAGCCGAGACCCATGCGACCCTCGAAGGGGTTACCAAACGGCTCGGCTGGACGCCGAACCTGTTCCGGTTTATGGCCCTCAGTCCCAACACACTCGCAGCCTTCGTTGCCCTTTCTGGGACGCTTTCCCGGACCCTGGACGTCGCGACAATCGAATCCACGGGCTTGGCTGTCTCGGAAGACAGCGGCTGCAAGTACTGCGCGCAGTCGCACGTCTTCCTGGGCACGTGGCTCGCGAAGCTCGACACCGAGGAGCTCGATCTCAATCGCCAAGGCAAATCGCGCGATCCGAAGCGCGCTGCCGCCGTCCGCTTTGCCAAGGCCATCGCAGACAGGCGTGGCAAGGTGAGCAATGAGGACCTCGCCGATGTGCGCGCGGCTGGGTTCACCGACGGCGACATCGTCGCCATCGCCGGCCTCACGGCCCAGTTCCTGTACACCAACTTCATGAGCAACATCTGCCAGCCCGAGCTTGACTTCCCTGCCGTCGTGCCCGCGCAGGCGTGAGCCAATCCTCCAGCGATCCACCGGCCCACGGCGCGATCGTGCGAGGCGCCCTCGTCCACGCGCTGAGTGTCGGGGCAAGCACCGCTTCCTTCACTGCAACCGCTCTCGGGAGACCGACCGAAAATACCCCACGTTTAACACAGCGGACAAACTTCGTTTGCGTGGGGCCCGGTGCTGGCGGCGCGGTCCGGGAGATCGCGGGACGGCTGACACTCGTTCGCGTAGCGAAGAATCCCAACATCAGACCCGCGGGTGCAACCGATATTTGCAGCGAGGGGATTGGCGACATGCCGCTACTGTCGGGTAGTTTCCACCATCGCAAAAACCCGAATCAGGAGTTGGCCATGAACGGGACACGTCCGACAGTCTATTCAAAGTGTGGTATCGTGGCGGCGGCGCACCCTATGGCGGCATCAGCAGGTGCCAAAATGCTCGCACGCGGCGGCAATGCATTTGATGCTGTCGTGGCGGTGGCATCGACGCTCAATGTGGTCGAACCATTCATGTCGGGCCTTGCCGGCATGGGCCTGGCGACGTGCTGGATTGCGAGCGAAAAGCGGGTTCGCACACTGAATTTCGTGCCGCCGATTCCGGCGAAGTTCCCCTATCAGATATTTTCCAAACGCGACGAGATAAAACGCGGCGCCCATGCGGTCGGCACACCAGGTAATCTTGCCGGTTGGGCAGAATTGAACAAGCGCTACGGCAAATTGTCGTTCGGCGATTGCCTGCAGCCGGCCATAGCTGCCGCACACGACGGCTACGGCATCACCGAATTCAATGAGTTTGAAACGAATTCGACATCGCCTGAAATCGCCGAGCATCCGGCGCTCTATGCCCCTTGGGCAAAAAACTATACCGAGGGCTCCGGCCGAGTTCGGCTTGGCTGGGTGCTCAAACAGCCAGACCTCGCCAGGACCTATGAAGCGATCGCCAAGCATGGCTCTGGTCATCTCTATGGCGGAGCACTGGGCCGGGCCATGGTCGAGCACCTGTCCGCGACGGGCGGCTCGGTGACGATGAAAGACCTCGAAGCGACGGCGACGACGATCCCGAAATCGTGGAGCGATCCGATCACCGCCCACTATCGCGATCTGGTGGTGAACTTGCCGCCACCACCCTGTGAGGGCTTCCAGATGCTGTCGGCGCTCCGCATTCTGGACGGTTTCGCACTCGGTGCGATGGATAACAACGGCGTTGAGCACGTCGATACCGTGCTGCGTGCCATTCGCCTCGCCGCCGGCGATCGCATCGCGCATAACAATCCACCGCCGGCGAAGCTCGCCGAGCTGCTGTCGGACGCGCATGTCGCCAAGTTGCGCGCGCGCGTGCGCGACGGCGCCATCATCGATGGGCCGACGGAGCAATGGGTGGGGATGCCCGCTGGCGAACATCACACCACCTCGATGTCGATCGGCGATAGTGACGGCAATCTCGTATGCCTGACCAACAGCATTGGCTCGCCGTATGGCGCTGCGGTGATTGTGCCAGGTACAGGTGTGACGCTGAATAACTTCATGTATTGGGCCGATGTGCAGCCGCATTCGCCGCACCGCGCTAAGCCGGGCGATGCGTTGCCCATATGCATGGCGCCGACCATATCGACCCGCAACGGCGCACCGGTGTTGGCCCTTGGTACTCCCGGTAGCTACGGCATCTTGCAGACACAGGTGCAGGCGCTGGTCCAGCACGTCGATTTTGGTCATCCGTTGCAGCAGGCTATCGAGCAGCCGCGCGTGCGCTTGTGGGACGGCCGCCAGATCGAACCGGAAACGCGGTTGGCGCCTGAGGTCCTGGCCACCCTTGCCAGGCGCGGCCACGTCATCATTCCAAGCCAGAACTGGATCATGCGTGTTGGCGGCATGCATGGCGTGACGCGGGATCCATCGACTGGGTTGATGAGTGGCGGCTGCGATCCCCGCCGCGATGGTTATGTCGTGCCGGTCTAGACTAGCGCGCGACGTCGACGATCTGTCGCGTCAAACTCAAACTGGCGCGCCCGGGGCAGCGGTTGACCGGTGCTAAAAGTCCGTATATAGGGACTTTATGACTTTCGATCCCGTTCTCTTTCAGCGAAGCAGGGCGCCGATCTATCTGCAGATCGCGAAGCTGTTCCGGCAGAGGATCGAGCAGGGCGAGTGGCGCGTCGGGCAACGCATACCAACGCTTGAGGACTTGATGGCGGCCTATGGGGTGGCGCGCTCCACGCTGCGGGAAGCGTTGGCGCAGCTCGAGAGCGAAGGGGTGATTCGCCGTTCGCGCGGGTCCGGCACCTTTGTCACAAAGGACCTTTCGGCCCAGCGATGGTTCAAGTTGGCGGTGGAGTGGGATGAGCTGCTGGCGTCAGTGGCCGATCTTCGTGTCAGGGTTTTGCCGATTGGGCGTGCCGCCAACAGGGCCTTGCCTGAGCTGGACTTCATTGCGGGCGAAGCTGCCGAAGCCTACCGCCATTTGCGTCGCGTCCATTATCGAGGGGACGCTGCCTACTGCCTGATCGACATATGGCTTGACCGGAACATATTCGAACAGGATGCGGGAGCTTTCACCCGCGTGCCGGTGCTGACGCGGCTTGCCGAGGTCCCCGGCCTGACGATCGGGGCCGCCAAGCAAATCGTCCGCATTACCGTTTCCGATGCCGATACGGCCGCCTTCCTCAACATCGGCGTCGGGGATCCGATAGCGGACGTCCGTCGGGCGATCGCCGATGGGACCGGGCGCGTCGTCTATTACGCCAACATTCGTTATCCGGCTCAGCTCATCGAGATCGAAATCGATCTTTTGCGGGGCGGCAGAGCTGCGGAGAAGAACAAGACACGCAACGCCTCCCCGGTTAGTGAGGCGAAGGAAGGAGACGCCGATGGACGGCGAAAAAAGCTCGAGCGTCGTCGCTAGCGCCGCGCTCACGACCATTCCCTTTGTGGCGTTGATTGCACTCTGGGCCCTGCTGCGCGAGACGGGGCTCATTAATCCGGGATTGCTTCCGTCGCCATTGGCGGTCGTGGCGGACTTTTGGAGCGGCCTTACTCACGGAGATCTCGTCATCAACATCCTGATGTCGGTCGAGCGCGTGCTCGCGGGTCTGCTGATCGGCACGGCCGCGGCCATCCCGGTCGGATTCCTCGTCGGCTGGTATCGTCCCGTGCGGCGGTTGATCGATCCGCTGATCAACTTCTTTCGGGCGCTGCCGCCTATCGCGCTCATCCCCCTGGTTATCGTCTATCTCGGCATCGGCGAGATCGCCAAGATCGCTATCCTTTTCTACGCCTCCTTCTTTGCGGCGGTCATCGTCATGTACGAAGGAATGGCCGCAATCAGCCCAATCTACATTCGGGTCGCCAGAACGCTGGGCGCCACCGACCTCGAGATCTTCTGGCGTGTGATGGTGCCGCTCACCGTGCCGCACATGCTGGTGGCGCTGCGCGTGGCGCTTGGCGTCTGCTGGGCAACGCTCGTCGCCGCCGAACTGGTCGCCGCACAGCAAGGGCTGGGCGCCATGATTCAGAACGCCTCGTCATTCTTTGACCTCAACACCATCTATCTCGGCATCATCTGCATCGGCGCGCTGGCGCTACTCATGGATACCGTGCTGCGAAGGCTTTCGACGCGGCTCGTCTCCTGGCAGGACAAGGTCGGATCGTGAGCATGTCCGCAGCCAACGCGCCCGAGCGCATTCGCTTTGACGACATTTCGATGCAGTTTGCGACTGCGGGCGGTCGCCTCGATGTCGTGCAGCACGTCTCGCTGTCCATCATGCAAGGCGAGTTCGTCTCACTGGTCGGTCCCTCCGGTTGCGGCAAGACGACCCTGATGAACATGGTTGCCGGCTTTCTTCGGCCCACCCGAGGAAGCGTGACGCTGGACGGCAAGGCAATCGCCGGGCCGGGGCCGGACCGCGGCGTGATGTTCCAGGACTACGGCGTGTTCCCGTGGCTTTCGGTTGAGGACAACGTCGCCTTCGGCTTGAGGCTCGCGGCAAATCGAAGGTCGGCGCAGGAGCGCGCGGCGACCGTGGAGCGATACCTGCGCCTGATGGGCCTTTGGGATTTTCGGAAAGCCTACCCCAAGACGCTGTCCGGCGGGATGCGACAGCGTCTGGCCCTGGCGCGCGCCTACGCCGTCAACCCCGAATTCCTGCTGATGGACGAGCCCTTCGGTGCTCTTGACGCGCAGACGCGCAGCGCGATGCATGATCTGCTGCTCGATGTCCTGCATGCGGAGGGCAAGACGGTCTTGCTGATCACGCACTCCGTCGAGGAGGCGGTTTACCTGTCGACGAAGGTGGTCGTGATCTCGGCGCGCCCCTCTCGGATTCGGGAGGTGATCGATATTCCATTCGCATATCCCCGGCGTCACGAGCTGCAGGATACACACGAGTTCGGCGCACTGAAGTCTCGGATCTACGATCTCGTCATGCGCGAATACGCTGCGCAGGAAGCGCAGCGCAAGCCGGCAGATTACAGCTGAAAACCACAGGGAGGTCCTCATGCATCGTCGTCATTTCCTGAAATTGGCGGGTGCCGCCGCTGTCTCATCCACGCTCTCATCGCCGACGATCGCTGCACCGGCGACGAAGGTCAGGCTCGGCTATCTGCACACCCTGGCGGTGGACGGTCAGATCTGGCTCGCCGAGTCGCAGAAACTCTGGACAGAACATGGGCTCGAGATGGACTACATCCAGTTCCAGACCGGGCTCGAAGCCTTTCAGGCGATGACCGGGGGCAGCATCGACATGCTCGCGACGGGAGCCGTGCTCTCGAACTTTCCGGCACGCGGCCAAGGCAAGGTGTTTCTCATCAACGACGTCGAGTTCGCCACCGCGCAGCTCTGGGTTCACCCGGAGATGGGTATCAAGACAATCGGCGATCTGAAAGGCAAGACGATTGCGACAACCATCGGCACCACTGCTCACGTCTTCCTCGATACGGCGCTGCGGAAGAACGGCATCGACCCGAAAACCGTGACATTGATCAACCAGCGTATGCCTGATGCGGTAACCGGCTTCATTTCAAAGGCGGTCCCCGCAGTCGCGCTCTGGGTGCCGTTCAACGTGTCGGTGGAACAGAAGTCGCCGGACGCGAAGATGCTGATCGACGCGTCCGCATTCTATCCGGAAGCAGCGATCGTCGACGGCTGGGTTGCCGCGAACGGTTTCCATGAGAAAAACAAGGATGTCCTCACGCGGATCATCCAGGCGTGGGCCACGGCGAACGATTATCTGGTGCAGAACCCGGATAAGGCGATCGCCACCTTGCAGGAGCAGCACTATCAAAACGTCGCCCTGCCGGAGCTTATGGGGCAGTTCAAAGCGGAGAAAGTCTTCACCTCGCGGGAATGGCGTCAGAAATATGCTGACGGCACGGTCACCAAATGGCTGCAGCAGGTTACGGACTTCTTTACCGGCTTCGCGAAGATCCAGGACCCGGTACCGGCATCCAAATATTTTGATACCTCGCTCTACATGAGCGCCATCAAGGCATAAGCCGGAGCTCCGGGTGCATGCTGCGTGCCGATTACGACTACATCATCGTGGGTGCCGGATCGGCCGGTTGCGTTCTCGCCAACCGGCTTTCAGCCGACGCATCAGTTCGAGTGCTGCTGCTCGAGGCCGGCGGCTGGGACCGGAATTTCTGGCTGCGGTTGCCGGTAGGCTACTTCAGAACCATCTACGACGAACGTTTCTCGCGCCTGTTTGTCACTGAACCGGGACCTGAAGCAGGCGGGCGAGCCATCGTGTGGCCGCGCGGTCGCGTGATGGGTGGCTCGAGTTCGATCAACGGTCTGCTGTACATTCGAGGACAACATCAGGACTACGACGACTGGGCAAAGAAGGGTGCGACAGGCTGGGACTACCGTTCCGTCCTCCCCTACTTCAAGAGATCGGAACGCTACGAAGGCGGAGAAAGCGAATATCACGGAGGCAGCGGCGAGCTTGGCGTCTCTGAGTTGCGCAACGACCATCCGTATTGTCGCGCCTGGCTCGAGGCGGCTCAGCAATATGGATTGCCCTTTAACACCGACATGAACGGCAAGACCGAATACGGTGTGGGCTCCTACCAGCTTTCCATTCGGAACCGGTGGCGCTCGAGCGCGGCAAGGGCGTTCCTGCATCCCGTGCGCAACCGGCCGAATCTGAGCATCCTGCCGCGCGCTTACGTGAACCGGGTCCTGTTCGACGGCCAGCGGGCGGTTGGCGTCGAATATGCCTCTGTGGGATCGCGGGAAGTAAAGATCACGCGCTGCCGGCGGGAGATTATCCTCGCCGCGGGCACGATCCAGTCGCCCCAGATTCTTCAGCTCTCCGGAATCGGTCCTGCCGCGCTGCTTCGGCAGCATCGAGTGCCGGTGGTCGTGGATGCTCCCGAAGTCGGCGAAAATCTGAAGGACCACTATCAGGCCCGAACGATCGTGCGACTGAAGCAGCGCATGTCGCTCAACGATGATGTACGCAACCCTGTCAAGCTCATGAGAATGGGGCTGGACTGGGCATTGCGCAGTCGAGGACCACTGACCGTCGGGGCGGGGCAGGTCGGTGGTTTTGCCAAGACCGAACATGCTTCGGACGATCGAGCGGACATTCAGTTCAACGTGATGCCGCTTTCCGTCGATAAGCCGGGAGATCCCTTGCATGACTATTCGGGGTTCACCGCTTCGGCCTGCCAGTGCCGACCGCTTTCGCGCGGTCGGATCACGATCCGCTCTGCTGATCCACTGGAAAGCCCCCGGATTGACGCGAACTATCTCGCCGAAGAGCGGGACCGCAAGACGCTCGTCGCCGGAGTTCGGATGCTGAGAGAGATCTATGCCCAGCCCGCATTTCGCGACCTCATCGCTGCGGAGGTGTTGCCGGGATCGCAGCGGCAAGGCGACGCTGATCTCTTGAATTTCGCGCGGACGATCGGCGGTACGGTTTTCCATCCCGTGGGCACGTGCCGCATGGGGAGCGACGATCGAGCCGTCGTTGATCCGCAGTTGCGGGCTCGGGGAGTCGTTGGCCTGCGTGTGGTCGACGCCTCGGTAATGCCCGACATGATCTCATCCAACACCAACGCAGCCTCCATCATGATCGGCGAGAAGGGCGCTGCGCTGATCCTTGAGGACGACGGGACGCCGAATTATGGAGCCTGAGGCGGAGCTTCCATATTCTTCCGGCCATCCTGCCCTCGTCCTTGCGAAGGTCGAGGCGATGGTTTTTCGTGCTCCGATCGAAGATCCCGTTATCACCTCGTTCGGCGTCATGACCAGTCGGCCGAGTGTTGTGATCAGGATCGAGGACGCGGACGGTGCTGTCGGCTGGGGAGAAGTCTGGTGCAATTTTCCGGCGGTTGGCGCCGAGCACCGTGCCCGGCTGTTCGAGAATGTGGTTGCGCCGCTGCTCCTGGAGCGGGACTGGGCCACGCCGCTCGAGGCGTTCGAGACACTCAGCCGCAAGCTGCACGTTCTGGCTATTCAGTGCGGCGAGGAGGGACCCCTGGCCCAGGTCATCGCAGGCGCGGACGTGGCCCTTTGGGATCTTGTGGGGCGGCGGTTGAACGTCCCGTTATGGCAGTTGTTCGCAGGCGCCGCTGAGGTAACGGTCTATGCGTCAGGTATCAATCCTGTCGAGCCGGAGGCGACCGCGGAGCGGAAGCGCAAGGAAGGGTATCGCGCGTTCAAGCTGAAGGTTGGCTTTGGGCTTGAGCGCGACATCGCCAATCTGCGAGCGCTTCGCGATCTTCTTGGCAGGGACGTTCCGCTCATGGTCGACGCCAATCAGGCCTGGGACGCGGATACCGCAATTCGGATTGCGCCGCAGCTCACCCAATTCGAGCTCGATTGGCTCGAGGAGCCGATTGCGGCGGATCGTTCGGCGGCGGAATGGCTTCGTGTCGCATCGGCGAGTCCGGTCCCGCTTGCAGGGGGAGAGAACATACGCGGGCTCGCGAGCTTCGCGGAAGCGATCGAGGGAAACGCCCTCAAGGTGATCCAACCTGACCTCGGAAAATGGGGAGGGTTCAGCGGCTGTCTCAGAGTCGGCCGACAGGCGCTTGAGCAGGGCAAGCTGTTCTGCCCCCATTGGCTCGGAGGGGGCATTGGCCAGGTCGCGTCGATGCACCTCAAGGCAGCGGTTGGCGGAGACGGTTACGTCGAGGTCGATTCCAACTTCAACCCGCTTCGCGAGCTCTTGGGCAATCCTTTCCCGGCAGTTTCCAAAGGGAAGGTAATGCTGAGCGGCGCGCCCGGCCTAGGTATCGAGCCGGACATCGAACGGCTTAGGCCTTTTCTCGTGTCTTTTTAAGGAGGACGGTCAGGCGCCAATCCATTTTCGGGAAATAAAGGCCGGTACGCCGCCCACCGCGATCAGAATGGCCAGGACTTGTGAGATAATCCGAAGGGTGTCGAAAGGGTCGACGTGTTGGCTGTCCTGCTTGCAAATCAAGCGCAGCAGCAGATCACTCGACAATTCTGGGAAGCTCAATCAATTCGAGCAACAAAAAGGTGTCGGGGACCCGAGAGAACCGGTGGCGATCAATGCACTGTCGCTTTCTCGAAAGGCCTGCGCAAGCGCCTTATACCGGATCGAGGCACGATGGCGATCGCAATGAGATGCCAAAGGCCGCGTCTCTCTCACCCGTGCATTCAAGCCGGCTCAGAATGATCCCGCCATCGAGCCGATTACGATCACGACAACAAGCGCAATCAGGGCACCGACGATTCCGACCATGACGATGTCGCGATAGCTCTCGCGGTGCGTCGCGCCGCAGACTGCGAGCAGCGTTACTACCGCGCCGTTGTGCGGCAGACTGTCGAGGGTGCCCGATCCGATCACAGCAACGCGATGCAGGAGAGCCGGATCGAGCCCGATCGACGTCGCGCGCTCCAGGTAGGTCGCGCCAAGCGCGTCGAGCGCGATCGTGAGCCCGCCGGATGCCGATCCCGTGAGCGCGGCAAGCACGTTGGCGGCGACCGCCAGCGACACCAGTGGGCCGCCGCCGATACCGAGAACGGCATCGCGCACCACTGCGAACGCCGGCATGGCGGCCACGACCGCGCCGAAGCCGACTAGGCTCGCAACACTCATCGCCGGCAGCACGGCGGCATTGGCGCCGGCGTCCATGGTCGTGCGGAGAGCCGGCAATCGTCTGTGACTGACTGCGAGCACCGTGACAATCGCGCAGGCGAGCGCAGATATCACCGCCCAGACGCCACCCAGATCGGCCAGCGAGACGCCGCCGAAACGAGCCTCCGCCAGATAGCGCGTGTCGAGTGCGGGCAGAATGAACAGCGACATCGCGAGATTGACCGATATCACCACGACGAGGGGCAAGGCGGCGAGCACGATGGGCGGTGGTGTGTCTGCTTGCTTGCCATGCACGATTTCCGCCGGATCGAACTCGCGCGCCGTGGTCGCCCGCTCGCGTAATTTTTCATCGGTTGCGAGACGATCGGCCGGCATCGGTGCGCCGCCGCCAAAGCCTTCGCCCCGCCGCTTCGCCGCTCTCTCCTCGCGGTCGAGCCACCACAGGCCGAAGCCAAGCATGATCAGCGACGCCAGAATGCCGAGCCCTGGTGCTGCGAATGGCGTGGTGCCGAAGAACGGCATCGGGATTGCGTTCTGGATGGACGGCGTGCCGGGCAGCGCCGACATGGTGAAGGTCGAGGTGCCGAGCACGATGGCCGCCGGCATCAGCCGGCGCGGGATATTTGCGGCGTGAAACAGCTCCTGCGCCATCGGCGCCAGAACGAAAAAGGCGACGAACAGGCTCAGGCCCCCGTAGGTGACCAGCGCGCCGGCGAGCACGACGGCCAGCATCGCTCGCTCTGGACCCAGCCGCTCCGTCATGAAAGTCGCAATGGCGGACACCGAGCCCGAATCCTCCATCAGCTTGCCGAACACCGCGCCCAGCAGAAACAATGGGAAGAAGCGTGCAAGAAAGTCCGCGGCACTGCCCATGAAGGTCTGGGTCCAGTGCGCAAGCAGGGGTTCGCGGGAGAACAGGGCCGCGACAAGAGCTGCGATCGGCGCGAGCAGCAATACGCTCCAGCCGCGGAACGCGAATGCGATCAAAAGAGCGAGCCCGCCAAGCATCCCCGCAAGTCCGATCAGCGTCATCGGCTCAGCACTCCGTGAGCAAGACGTCGAGGTCAGCGGTCGACCGTCGGCCGAGATCATCACCATGGCTTGCAAGGAATTCATCGGCGCAGCGGCGTCCCTCCTCCTTGAGCAGCGCGATGAACGTGCTTTCGGCATTCAGCTTCGACGACGCGCCGAACTCCGCGAGCCTATCGCTCTTGATCGCGTGCGTCCGCATCCCGGCCCAACGTGCGCCTTCGCCACTGCCCGGATCGGCCACCTGGCGCAGCAACGCAATCATGCGCAGCTCCTTCATGAGCGGCGAATTGAAGGAAATCTCGTTGAGCCGGTTCAGGATCTCGGCTGCGGAGCGCGGCGAGTCGGTGCGCTCGCGCGGATTGATCTGGACCAGGATGGTGTCGTGTCCGTCCGTCTCCCGGACCAGCGGCGTGATGGTGGGATTGCCGGCATAGCCGCCGTCCCAGTAAAGCTCGCCGCCAATCTCGATCGCCTGGAACATCGTTGGCAGGCAGGCCGAGGCAAGCAACACGTCTGGTGTGATTTCGGCATTGCGGAAGATGCGGCCGCGGCCCGTGCGTACACTCGTTGCGGTCACGAACAGCTTCATGGGGGCCTGCTTGAGGCGATCGAAGTCGATGCTTTCCGCGAGGATCGTGCGCAGCGGGTTGAAGCCGAGCGGATTGAGATCATAGGGCGAGAGCATCCGCGACATCAGGTCGAACGCGAAATAGGCGGGCGAGGTGTCAAGGGTCCAGCGGCCCATCAGGCGATCCAGCGGCGAGCGCTGCAATGGGCTGAACGCGGCCGCGCGCGACACGCGCTCCCAATAGGCGTCAAGCGACGCCTTGGCGCTTGCGGCGCCGCCATTCGTCCAGCCACACGCCAGCACGGCGGCGTTCATCGCGCCGGCCGACGTGCCGGAGATCCCCGCGATTGTCAGCCACGGCTCCTCGAGCAGGCGATCGAGGACGCCCCAGGTGAACGCGCCGTGCGAGCCGCCGCCCTGCAAGGCGAGGTCGATCAGGATCGGCTTCCGCGCGGTCTCGTTTGGCGGCTCTGGCTCCACCGGCGCTCCGAATTCTCAGGCTGAACCCATGACGCTCCGTCTCGATCCCGCGTAGGACCGGCGCAGCAAGGCCAACAGACTGCCACCTGTCGCGGCGCCAAGGAGGTAGACGACGATCACCAGCAGCGCGAGCGGCGCGCGGACCTCGAATCTGAGGAACGATACGGTCACGACTTCAAGGTTCTGCAGTGCGAAGATCAACGTCGCCAGCGCGAACAGAATGATCAGGGACAAATAGATCCAGCGCATGGAATCTCCTCCCTCCCGAAGGGCGGGAAACTGATACTAAACCGTCGATCGCGACGGCACGGTCACGACGCGATCAGGCCGGTCGCGCAGCCGGAACGCGATGCAGGCCAAGGCCGAGCCCGATCCATCCGGCGCCCGCCATGATAAGGTCGATACCCAGGAACAGGCCGAGGATGTAAACGCTGTTGACCGGCCAGTGCACCAGGATCACGAGGCCGACCAGGAGCGTGATGACGCCGGAGAGCGCCACCCAGATCCATGGCATTTCGCGCTTCATGTTGAATGCCAGAAAGATCCGCACGACGCCGGAAGCAACCAGCGATGCGCCCAGTATCAGCGTGAGCAGCACGGCGGCGAACAGCGGGTTCTCGAACGTCACAAAGCCTGCGACGATGTAGAGCACGCCAAGCAAGCCCCAGATCAGGAATTTGCCCCAGCTCTTGACCTGGAAAGCGTTGAAGAGCTCGGCGACGCCGGCGACGATCATCATGACGCCGACGACGAAGACGCTCGCGACCGTCGCCATCACGACGCTGCCGAGCGCAACGAAGCCGGCGACGACATAGACGAAACCGAGTGCGACGATCCACCCCCACTTTGCGCGGAGCGGCGCCACATCGGTTCCGGTTCGAAGACTTTGCAGAATAGCCGAAGAACTTGTCATGACGGTCCTCCGATGCGAAAAACCTGCCCGACATTGGTCTGTAAGAGACACGCCAAGATAGCGGAGGTTTGATGGCGGCCACAACAGCGATCTTCCGTCCACGGTCCAGTTCCATCATGTGTCAGGGCGGCACACCATGGCGCTGCTCGGCATCCGTGATCTGCGGAAGATCGGGTAGGGCGTGCATCATGTGCCGGGGGCTGATAGCGCCATGCACGAGATCGATGGTGTGATGACGGCACTCCGACCTGCGGTGTCCAAAGCGGCAATGCGTTTGCGCGCTAAAGCGCGATGATCGATCATCATCGCGCCTGGCCCATTGTTTGCGCACGGTCTTGTCGGACCTGTCTTCGCCCGCCGAAGCACCAGGCCACGAGGACAGCCCATTCCAGGGGCGCGCGCAGGCGGGAAACGGCTGCACCCTCGTCCGGACCATGCGTTTATCGCTTGATAATTTACGCAAGACAGGTTTCCATCGCGACGCATGGCGGCAGCGGGGGGCGTGCGGATGGCCGCCACGGTGGTCCAGGACGGCATGGCGATCGACCGGGATGTCGATATCCCGGTCGACGATGGCGCCGTGCTCAAGGGCGACGTGTTTCGGCCAATCTCGGGCGAACCCTGTCCCGCCCTTTTGACCTACGGCCCCTACGCCAAGGGCCTTTCCTTCCAGCAAGGTTATCCGACCGCCTGGCAGAAGATGGCAGCTAGCCATCCGGACGTCGCTTACGGGTCGACCAACAAATATCAGAACTGGGAGGTCGTCGATCCCGAGAAGTGGGTGCCGCACGGCTACGCCTGCGTGCGCGTGGATTCGCGCGGGACCGGCCGCTCACCGGGGTTCATCGATCATTTCTCGCCGCGTGAGACGCGCGACTTCTACGGCTGCATCGAATGGGCCGCGCGGCAGCCGTGGTCGAACGGCAGGATCGGCCTTTCGGGTGTGTCGTATTACGGCATCAATCAGTGGCATGTCGCTTCACTCCGGCCGCCGCATCTCAAAGCCATGTGCATCTGGGAAGGCGCGGCCGACTGGTACCGCGACATGACCCATCACGGCGGCATCCTCTCGACCTTCTGGGCGAACTGGTACGACATGCAGGTGAAGACCGTGCAGTACGGTCTTGGCGAACGCGGTCCGCGCAATCCGGTCTCCGGCCTTTGGGTGTGCGGCGACGAGACGCTGTCCGACGACGAGCTCGCGCGCAACCGCTGCAGCTTCGGCGAGGACATTCTCAAGCATCCGCTCGATGACGACTATCACCGCGCGCGTTCGCCGCAATGGGACAAGGTGACGGTGCCTTTCCTGTCCGCCGCGAATTGGGGCGGGCAGGGCCTGCATCCCCGCGGCAATTTCGAGGGATTTGTGCGCGCTGCTTCCGAGGAGAAGTGGTTGGAGGCCCATGGCCTTGAGCATTGGACGCATTTTTATACCGATTACGGGCGCACGCTGCAGAAGGCCTTCTTCGATTACTATCTGAAGGGCGAGGATAATGGTTGGCGCGAGCGGCCTCGCGTCTTGCTGCAGGTGCGCCACGTCGATCGCTTCGAGGAGCGGAGCGAAGCAGAGTGGCCGCTTGAGCGAACCGCCTGGACCAGGTTCTATCTCGATCCGGCTTCCCAGACCTTGTCAGCTTCGCCGCCTGCGACATCCGGCAGCGTGCCCTTCGACGCGGCCGGCGACGGCCTCACCTTCCTGTCAGAGCCACTTATCGAGGAGACCGAAATCACCGGACCGCTCGCCGCGCGCCTGCGCGTTTCCTCCTCGACATCCGATGCCGATCTCTTTCTCGTATTTCGCGTCTTCACGGCCGACCTGCGCGAAATCGTGTTCGTGGGCGCGATCGATCCACATACACCGGTGGCCCAGGGCTGGCTGCGCGCCTCGCATCGCAAGCTCGATAGCCGCCTCTCAAAACCATGGCGGCCCTATCACTCCCATGACGAAAAGCAGCCCCTCGTCCCGGGCCAGCCGGTCGATCTGGACATCGAGCTCTGGCCAACGTCCATCGTCGTGCCGGCCGGATGCCGGATCGCATTGTCGGTGCGGGGGCGGGATTACGAATGGCAGAAGACGACGGGGCTGCGGCTCTCGAACTTCAAGAACGAGCTGACGGGGTGCGGACCGTTCCTGCACGACGACCCGCGCGACCGGCCGGCGTCTGTCTTCGCCGGGCGAACGACCCTGCATCTCGACGATCATGAGGCGAATTACCTGCTGCTTCCGATGATCCCACGGAAGCAGTGACGGAAGGACGAAACTGCGCGAACGATAGATCATACAAAATCAGGGAGGACGTCATGAGGATCACGAGACGCGACTTGATGCAGGCGGGTGCGGCGACCGCGCTGGCAGGCTTTGCGGGGCAGGCGGCTGCGGAAACCGCCGGCGCGATCCGCGTGGGACTTCTCACGGTGAAGACGGGGCCGCTCGCCTCAGGCGGCATCGATATGGAGCGCGCGCTCGTGATGTACTTGAGCGAGCGCAACAATGAGCTTGCCGGGAGGAAGGTCGAGCTGATCGTGGCCGATACCGCCGGCGTTCCCGCGACTGCGCGCACCAAGACGCAGGAGCTCGTCGAGCGCAACAACGTGCATTGCCTGATCGGCCCGCTCGCCGCCTTCGAGGCGCTCGCCATCGACGATTATATCCGCCAGACCAAGACCCCGACGCTGTCGGTTGCCGCCGCCGAGGACATGACGCAGCGTCATCCCAACCCCTGGTTCGTGCGCGGCACCTCGACCTCGTCGCAATGCGCGCATCCGATGGCGGACTATTGCGCCAAGGAATTGAAGTTCAAGCGCATGATCACCATCGCCGACGACATCGCCTATGGCCAGGAGATGTGCGCAGGCTTCCAGCGCGTATTCGAGGAGGACGGCGGCAAGATCATCCAGAAACTGTTTCCGCCGCTCACCGTGCCCGACTATGGGACCATCGTGACCGATCTCAAGCCCGACGCGGATGCAATCTTCCTCGGGCTTGCGGGCTCGAACGGTTTCCGCTTCCTCCGACAGTTTGTCGAATACGGCATGAAGGATAAATTGACGCCGGTCGGCGGCATGACGGCGCTCGATGAAGCCGTGCTGCGCAACATGGGCGACGAGGCGCTCGGCATTGTCACGGCCTGCTGGTATTCCGCCGAGCTCGACAACCCGCTCAACAGGAAGTTTGCACCGGCCTTCCGCAAGCAATTCAGTTACGACCCCGGCTTCTACGCCGCGAGCACCTATGTCGAGGCGGCCGTGCTGGAAGCGGCCTTGAAGGCGGTCAATGGCAAGGTCGAGGACAAGGATGCCTTCATGGCCGCGCTGCGCGCAACCAATGTCGATACCGTGCGCGGGCCGGTCAAGTTCGACCAGTACGGCAACGTGGTCGGCAACGTCTATATCCGCAAGGTGGAGCGCAAGGACGGTCGCCTGGTCAATTCGGTGATCAAGACCTATTCCGATGTCAGCCAGTTCTGGACCTACGATCCGAAGCAATTCCTCGCCAATCCCGTCTATTCGCGCGACTGGCCGCCGGCGAAGAATCTCGAGAAGTAGGGAGACGATGCAGACCTTGATGCCGGGGACCAGGGACCGTCAGCTTGCCTTCGCCCATTCGTCATCTTCGGGAGAAGACTGGAAGTAGCCGGTCTCGAGGTCCGTCCAGCAAAGATGATCATGCACCTTGACGACTCCCTCGACGTTCTCCGCGGCAACGATGGCCGCCTGCCGGGAGCGTTCGTCGGTGATCGAGCCGCTCAGGTGCACGATGCCATCGCGGACGATGACGTTCAGGCCGATGGGACGCCAGTCGTATTTCTCGATCTCGGCGATGATCCGCCGGCGGATGTGGTCGTCATCGGCTGTGGGGTCAGGCACATCACGGGCAAGGCTTGCGAGGGCCTGCAACAGATTGGATCGCGACACGATCCCGACGACTTTTCCGTCGCGCACGACCGGGACCCGCTTGATGTGCTTCCGCTCCATAACCGCAACGATTTCCGGTAGCGATGCCTGCTCGCTGACCGTGATCGGCGGCCGCGTCATGATTTCCGAAACCTTGCGGCCATGTTCGCGGACATAGTCCTCGGCGGCGCCGCCGTAACCGAGAAAGAAACTCAACAGACGACCGCGCTGGCGCGGCGTGCCGATTTCGCTCCTGCGTAGAAAATCACCCTCTGACAGGATGCCCACGGCAGTGCCTGCCTTGTCGACCACGGGGAGCCCGCTGATGTGCTTCCGCAGCATGAGGTTTGCCGCCTCGGCGACCGTTGCGTCGGGATCAACTGAAATCACATTCCGCGTCATGATCTGGTGTGCGCGCATGCAGGGCTCCAAGGCTGGTTTGGATCAGGTTAGGGGCACGCCGGCAGGGATGGCTTGATTTGAATCAACCGGAATCGGGGGCCGTGAACCCCGCTTGGCCGGCCGGGCCATGTTTGATGAAATCAATCACCCGCGATATCAATGATTGCCATCAAGGACACCCCATGACCCTGCCGCCAGCCACGCCTGCCGATCTCGCCGCCGTCAAGGCCTGGTTTGCCGAGCTTGCCGAGCATGTGCGGGCGGTCGATTTCGCCGCCGCGCGTCATCTGTTTGCCGAGGACTTTGTCGCCTTCGGCACCTTCACCGATTTCATGATCGGCCGCGAGCTTGCGGAGGACAATCAGTGGCGCAACGTCTGGCCGACCATCGACGGGTTTGTCTGGCAGCTGGACGAAGCGAGGGCGATGGTCTCGCCGGACCGGCTGTTTGCGGTCGGGCTCGCGGTGTGGGATTCGACCGGGTATTTTCCCGACGGCAAGCCGTTCGACCGCAAGGGCCGCGCCACCGTGTCCTTCACCCGCGCGCATGTCGGCGATCCCTGGACTGCGACGCATACGCATATGTCGCTGTTCCGCGGCACGCCCGATGTCTCGCACGGCAAGAAGCCGTCGAAGAGCTGATTCCGCGCGGTCCTCTCGTCGCCAGGCTCAGCGCATAAGACACCGGTATTCGAGCCGGGCGAATGCATCGGCGGCGCGATCGACGAGCGCGGCACATGAGGCAGGAATGCCGGCGGCGAAGCGAATGAGTTCCCTCAACATGCGCATCTTCATCTGACTGGCCTGCCGACATTGGCGAGGCGGTTCTGGCCTGATCTCCGGCCCATGCCGCCGTCGGCGGACGCATCCGCCTTGTTTTTGGTGCCGGCTCCATTCCGCTGGGTTCGATCCCTCTGTTCCAGGTCTGCGCGCGCCCTCGTGAGCGTGCGCTTCCTCACAGAATTTTCCCCGCCACCATCGAAAAATCGCCCTGCCTGTCCGTCGAGCCCTGACGAAGGAACCAAGGACAAGGACCCGTGACCCACGCGCTGCATGATTCGCTGATGGACGACGCGAGCGAAACATCCGCTTTCGGCCATGCCGCCGATGCGCCCGGCCTCGCGCCGCCACCGTTGCCGCCGGCCCCGCTGCCGCCGCCGCTGCCGAGAGCGCCGGCGCAAAATGTCTTCGTGCGGCATTGGCGCGGCGAGCTGTCGCTGGCGCGCTCCTATTGGGTCAACCATTTGGTGCTCGGCATTTGCGTCGGCGTCTCGCTCGCCGCGCTTGCGGCGGCCATCAACCACCGCGCGGCCGAGCAGCCGGTGCGCTGGCTGATCTCGCTCGGCCTGACCTGGGGCGGGATCATCCTGTTCTCGCTCTGGGCGATGGTCGGCGTCTGGCGCGCGGCGACGGCCTACCGCCGAAGCGGCAAGCGCTTCTGGGGCGCGGCCGCCAAGGTGACGATCGGGCTCGGCTTGCTCAACCTCGTTTACAGCCTTTGCGTCGTCGCGATCCCGCAGACCTCCGGCGTGCTGGAGATTCTCGCCGGCGACAAGCGCCTCGGGCCGCATCACTTCAAGGTGATGAACAACGGCACCATGCTCGATTTCTCCGGCGGCATCTCGTTCGGCACGGCCAGGGAGTTCGAGACCATGCTGAATGCCATGGACAACGTCCGCACCGTGCGGCTGAATTCGATCGGCGGGCGCATCGCCGAAGCGCAGAAGATCTCCGACCTGATCCGTGCGCGGCGACTGTCGACCTACGTCACGCAGCAATGCCTCTCCGCCTGCACCATCGTCTTCCTCGGCGGCAGGCAGCGCTATCTGTTCGCGAGCGCCAGGCTTGGGTTCCACCAGTCCTACTTCCGGGGTCAGACCGCGGCTGACAAGCGCCTTGGCATTGCGCGGGAAGAAGCGCGGCTCGAACATTTTGGCTTGAGCCGCGCCTTCGCCGAGCACGCCAATGCCGCAGGCCCCACGGGCATGTGGTTCCCTGGGCAGAGCGAGCTGTTGAGCGAGCATGTGGTGACGATGATCATCCAGCCGCGGCCGCCGAAGCCGGTCAAGCCTGCGCCGTTCAACACGGCGAGCGCTGCGCCAGTAGCGCAGGCGAGGTGAGCGCGCGCTGCGTTTCTGCGCTAGAATTGCCGCTCCTCCTCATTGGAAGGCGACGGACATGGCAATTCGTGGTCGCGGGCCTGGCCGCATCCTTGTCGCGGCTGCCGTGCTTTCGGCTATCGGCGCGCCGGCGCGTGTGCAGGCGCAGGCCACAGACAAGGTTTCGCTCAGCAAGTCGACGATTTCCTGGAGCACCGTCAAATACGCAAGCGATGCCGAGAACGGATTCGTCGCCGGCTCGCTCGACAA
>Ga0209166_10000289_pt1 | contig 61895 bp, 52 predicted proteins | sample Coa_R1_3_FD_187151 | JGI IMG/M metagenome (GOLD analysis project Ga0209166, IMG submission 187151) | Surface soil microbial communities from Centralia Pennsylvania, which are recovering from an underground coalmine fire - Coalmine... | ecosystem: Environmental > Terrestrial > Soil >...
TGGTGCGCATGCGGAATCTGATGCGCAGCGTAGTTCCGACGTAGTACGTCCGGGCCGTAGTGTCTCTGAACGACGCTGAAACGCTTCTTGCGGGCGCTCGGTAGCACGAAAAATCACGCCTCCGACATTCAAAAACTCCCGAATGACTCAAGCCAACCCAGAAATTACTCGCTCAGCACGATTTTTCAGCAGCCTGATAGAGTGCGCCAAACCCGCATGAAATGAGGCTAAATGGATTTCCACCATCCAAAATCTCTAGCTTCGCCTGTGACAGAAAATTGGAGCGGTTCAGAGTTTCGAGTCTCGTATGATCCCGTGCGCGGAGACAGGGGGCATATTTGGACCCATCCCGTACGGAAGGGCTGCGAAAGGTTTGGCGCTTTGGATTGAGACGCATGCATATATCCGGCCTCGAACAACTGTGGAGTGGGTTACTCCTCGGGCCCAAATGGAATCTGCGCTTCCTCTCCTACTCAGATCATCGGCCTGTTACGGCCCTGCCCCCTTCAGGTTTTGAAGAAGCTGGTCTCAGCCTATTGCGTCATCTTCAGCCATAGAAGAAACTGCTCTACTTGATCTGCTGGTCTGCCGACAACGCCTGGTTAATGCTCTTTAGTGTCTGGAACCCGTCCTTGACCACCGTTGTCTTGATATTGTCCTTTGTCACGAGGATCGGTTTAAGCAGGATTGCGGGTACTTCAACCTTGCCATTGCTGACTGTTCTCGTCGGGCGTGGCTTTTCGCCACGCGCCAGGCGAACCGCTTCCTCGGCGGCGATTGCCGCTTCATTTGTTATGGGTTTGTAGACCGTCATGGTTTGCGTGCCCTGGGCAATGCAGATGACCGCCGCCAAATCCGCATCTTGCCCGGAAACCAACACTTTGCCGGCCAGATTATGTTCGCTGAGGGCTTGAATCGCGCCTCCCGCCAACCCGTCATTGGAAGCGAGAACGGCAGCGATATTGCCCTGAGCGGAATTAACGGCCTTTAGCATGAACAGGTACGCTTCCGAAGGCAGCCAGTCTTTGATATAGGCATCAGCGATCACTTTGATGTCGCCGCGATCGATATATGGCTGCAAAACGTGCATCTGTGCGTCATGCAAAGTTTTCGCACCTTCATCACGTGAAGAACCCGCGATCAGCACATAATTCCCCTTGGGTGCATGTTTTACGAGATATTCCGGTTGCATCCAGCCGGTCTCAAGGCGATCAAAACTCACGTAGAGATCGACATCGCTGTTCAGGACCAGGCGATCGTAGCTGATGACCTTAACATTCGCTGATTTCGCGGCGTCCACCATCCGGCTGGCCGTTGTAGTATCGCGGGGCATTAATACCAGCACTTTGATACCTGCCTTGATCATGTCCTTGATTTGCTGGAGCTGACGAGCATCGTCGCCGCCGGCATCGCGCGAGATCACCTCCGCCCCTAACTGCTTGGCCCGCGCCTCAAAGGAATCCAGGTCCGTTTGCCAACGCTCTCCCTTCATGTCTTCTATAGAAAACCCAATTTGCAGTTTGTTCCCGTCTTGCGCCTGCGCGGCTTGTCCCTTAAAGACAATAAGCACCATAACGAATACCGCGAACAGAACCGTTATCCTGCTTTGGGCTTTGGTCAAGACACTTCCTACCCTTTCACGCTGACCATAGCACGGCCGGCTAAAATCTAGCCGTGCTCAGCAAGATGTTGTGCGCTACAAAGAACCGGGCAACGCTGGCATCCTCCTGCACTTGTCCCTTTCCGGACAAGTGCTGCCATTGACGGCGACGGTCGTTCATGGTGCGTTTATCTCCCCTTAGGCATCGTGACTCATGACTGCGGTCGACTGTCGCTCCCCCTCAGGACGTTTGGAGGTCTTCGATGTCAAAGAAAAGCGTTCGCTGTAGCGTAGCCTTTGTGGTTTTCTGCCTTGCCCTATTTGCTGCTCCCTGCCTTCCCGCGGCTCCACAATCCAGCGGCGGCTCCGGCTACCATTTGATCAAAAAAGTAAAGCTCGGTGGTCCCGGCGGCTGGGACTATCTTGAAGTGGACCCTGCCACCCATCGCCTGTTCATCTCGCGCGGCACGCACGTTATCGTCGTCGATCCAGAGCAGGGCAAAATCATCGGCGATATCCCGGATACAAAAGGCGTCCACGGTATCGCCATCGCCGATGAATTCAATAGGGGTTACACCACCAACGGCGGAACCTCCGACTCCACCAATTTTGACCTTACGTCGCTTAAGGTCCTCGGCAATACTAAAACGGACAAAGATTCGGACGCGGTCATCTACGATCCATTCTCCAAGCGCGTGTTCACTTTCAACGGTGACGCCAACACCGCATCGGCGATCGACGCCGCATCCGGAAAACTTGTCAGTACGTTTCCTTTGGGCGGCGGCCCTGAGTTCGGGGCCACCGATGGCCACGGCAAAATCTTCGTCAATCTCGAGGACAAAAGCTCCCTGGTCAAATTCGACGCCAAAACTCTCAAGATCGAGAACACCTGGCCGCTTGCGCCCTGCGAATCTCCTTCCGGCCTCGCCATTGACGCAGCTCACGAAATCCTGGTCGTCGGTTGCCACAACAAGCTCATGGCGTTTGTGGACGGCAATACGGGCAAAGTCCTGGGCACTGTTCCCATCGGCCAAGGCGTGGACGCGAACCGCTTCGATCCAGGCACCGGCTTCGCGTTCGCCTCTTGCGGCGACGGCACGCTCACCATCGCCCACGAAGACTCCCCCACAAAATTTTCACTTGTGGAGATGATCCAGACACAGCGCGGCGCACGCACCATGGCACTGGACTACGCGACCCACGCCGTTTATCTGGTCACCGCGGAATTCGGACCGGCTCCTGCGGCCACTACGGAGAATCCGCGGCCTCGCCCAGCCATGATTCCCGACACATTTACCCTGCTCATTTACGGTAAGTAATCGCTGTTTCATTCCGATCCCAGGCCCATCGCGGCGATTGCAATCATTTGAGCGACGGTGCCTTGGGCTGACTCGTTGGACCCAGTGCCCGATAAACGCGGCGGTCTCAATCGGTCGACGCAACACTAGGCCGAAATCCACTCACAGGGGCTTCGATAGCTGAGAGTCGTTAAGGCGCACTGATTCGATCGGAACACCATCCTGGCTAGGGTCTGATCGTTTACAGCCGGGCAACGCGATTCGCGATGCGGAAGTCCTGTCGGATCAACTGACTAGATGGTGTTGCATCGACCGGTTGAGCCGGCACGACTTATCGGGACTTAAGACCACACGGCCAGGGTCGATTAGTAGTATTGAACGGACCTATCGTTGGTGAATTCTGGCAGATAGTCCGACTTACTTTTCTTTGCGTTCGGTATGCTCGAGCAGGCTTCTGAACTCAGGCTCTTCATGCAAGCAAGTTAAATCGGGATCTCGAGAAGCCAAGTCCCACTCGCTGTAGCCTGCTTGCGCCGCTCTTTTCAACGTGCTCAAAGCCTCTTTCTTCATCTGGAAATGACCATATACGCAAGCCGCGTTGTAAATCGTGTGCGGATCCGTCGGACCCGATGCCAGGACCTTTTCAAGCTCCTGAGTCGCTTCGCTCCGTCTGTCCAACTTGGCATAGCTGCCCGCGAGAAGGATTCGCGCACGGCTGTCTTCCGGAACCCATTCGAGCTGTTGTTCCAGGACAGTCACCCAGCGCTCGGCAAGCGCCCGCGCGGCATCTGTCCGGCCCAGCGCGGTGAGTATATTCCCGTAAGGGACATACACGTTGTAGTCATCTCCATTTGCTTCCAGAGCTCGGTCGACCAGGTCTGCCGCTTCCCGCCAACGGTCAGAAGCAAACAGGGCTCGCCCCAACATGTCCCAAGAGCTTTCGCAATCCGGCTTGCGCGCAATCGCCATTCGAGCATATTCCACGGCCTCGTCATATTTTTCCTGGGCGTAGGAGATTCGCGCGCGAGCCACGAATGCTTCGGGAAGTTGAGGGTTCAGTTCAAAGGTTCGCTTGACCGCCGCGATTCCCCTTTCAATCCAGCGGGGATCGCGATCCTGCAAATAAAACTGCATCCCACAGATATTTGCAATGCCCGCGTGCGCCAGAGCGAAGTTAGGATCGAGGTGGAGAGCATGCTCAAACATCTGAAGAGCAAATTCCCGGTTCTGTCGACGCGTATAGTTCCGCCCTCGCAGAAAGAAGTCGTAAGCCTGAAGGTTCTCTGTGGGCTTGCGGGAAATGGTCTTTTCTTCCTGGGGCGAAAGCGAGATGCGGAGGGCCTGGGCGATGCTGCGGGCAATATCCTCCTGCACTTCGAAAACATCTTTCATTTCCCTATCGTACCGTTCGCCCCAAACAGAGCGACCCGTCCGCGTCTCCACCATTTGAACCGTGATTCGCAGGCGATTCCCGGCGCGACGCAGGCTACCTCCCAGGACATGGGTGGCACTCAACAGCTGGCCGACTTCGGAGGCCGTTGCGACTTTGTCGCGAAAAGCCGCCACCGCCGCCCTAGGGAAGACCTGAAGGCTCTTGATTTTGGTCAGCTCGGTGGTGATGTCTTCAGTCATGCCGTCGCGGAAGTATTCGTCTTCGACAGCGCCACTCAGATTTTCGAAGTAGAGTACGGCGATCAACTTCTCGGCGGGCATCGCAGCGGCCACTCGTCCCGATTCCAACTCGCGCCTTAGGCGCTGCAAATCCGTACGGATTTCTGCAGCGCCCTGGTAGCGCAGCTTGCGGTCTTTCTCCAGTGCCTTTCCAATGACTTCTTCGAGCTTTGGCGGGAGTTCTGCCTTTAACCGTGCCAGGGGAACAGGCGCCCGATTCAGAATCGCCTCGTGTACGATGGCGGATGTATTACCGGGGAATGCCATTCGGCCCGTCGCCATCTCATACAGCACCGCGCCGAAAGAGAACAAGTCTGTCCGTGCATCCAATTCTTCGCCCCGTGCCTGCTCAGGAGACATGTAAGCCAAAGTGCCCATCGTTGTGCCGGGGCTGGTCAAGAGTTCATCCCCGGTCGCAGTCGGCATCTGCGAAACACCGACGTTTGAACCAAGCGGTACCACCTTCGCTAAACCAAAATCCAGAATCTTGGCGTGTCCGCGTTCGGTGACAAATATGTTGGCAGGCTTGATGTCGCGGTGAATGATTCCCTTGCTGTGAGCCGCATCGAGTGCGTCCGCAATCTCAACCCCTAACTCCAGCACTTGCTCAAGCGGCAGCGGCTTGCCAGAAATGCGGTGCTTCAGCGTTTCGCCGTCGAGGAACTCCATGGCAATAAAGGGCTGACCGTTGTGTTCGCCGATTTCATGGATGGTGCAAATATTTGGATGGTTCAGGGCGGAAGCGGCCTGTGCCTCACGCTCGAAGCGGCTTAGCGCTTGTGAGTCTGGCGTGAACCCGTCAGGAAGGAACTTCAAGGCAACGAAGCGGTGCAGCTTGGTGTCCTCAGCTTTGAACACAACACCCATGCCGCCACCACCGAGTTTTTCCAAAATGCGGTAGTGCGAAATGGTCTGGCCGATGAGTATTGCCGGGTCCACTATTTGGCGGTCATCTTAGGTTGCGGCAAGAGGCAAGTCAACGAAGAGGGGCAACGTAAGAGTCAAGTCCTGATTAACGCGATTACCGCCCATGTGAAGTACTGGAAGACAAGTTGCCGGCTTGGTGACTTCTCGTCCTTTCCCGAAAAATCGCGGATACTCTAAGTCCAGGAATAATGAATCGAGAGGTCTGATGCTCACACGACGAAAATTCCTTGCCACCGCAGCCTACACGGTGGCCGCAGCGCGTCTTCGCGCGCAGGGCCAAAGCAAGATTAGGGTTGCGCTCGCCATTCCCAGCGAAGCGACTGGCCCTCATATGCCCGTTGACTTTGTCGGCTTGTCCTACGAAGTACAGCAACTCGCGGATCCGACTTTCTTTTCGGCGCAGAACAGCCGTCTGATTCGCGAGTTCAAAGCGCTTTCGTCAACTGGTGTTTTGCGCCTTGGGGGCAACACCAGCGAGTTCGCTTACTGGAAACCTGCGCCCGATTCTCCCGAGCCAGAGCATTCTCAAGTCCGCGAGGCTGAGGGCGAGCCGAAGACCCACTATTACGCGGTGACGGTCGAGGCAGTAAGGAACCTGGCAGAGTTCCTCCAAACCGCCGGTTGGACTTGCCTGTACGGAATCGGGATGGGCACGAATACACCAGCACGCGCTGCGGAGGAAGCGGCCTTTGTAGCCGAGACGCTGGGCAACCGCCTGCAGTATTTTCAGGTTGGAAACGAGGCGGATCTATTTGCCAGGCACCTGCGCGATCCGAAGACATGGTCGGCCAAGACGTACCTGGAAGAATGGCTGACGCTGGCGCGCGCTATCGCAGCTCGGGTGCCTGCCGCCAAGTTCGGCATGCCTGATGTTGCCGGTGCCGTGTCGTGGCTGACCGAGATTGCTGATCGGTGGCCTTCCATCCAGACTCCGCCCCAGGTGACGACCCTGAGTCATCACTATTACTTTGGCGGACCGGCGACGAACCCGGACGTCAACATTCCGAACCTGCTGAAGCCGGCGACGATGCAAAGGGTGGAGAAAACGGCGAATATCGCAACGGCAGCAGCCAGCAAGATTGGTGCGCGCGTCCGCATGACGGAAGGCAACACGTGCTATCGCGGAGGCAAGCCGGGTGTCTCCGACGTATTTGCCGCTGCGCTTTGGTCAGCCGACTATTCGCTGCTCCTGGCCAGTAACGAATACCTTGGCATCAATCTGCACGGTGGTACCGGCAAATCCGTGGCCAATTCCGTTGGCGGATCTCTTCCCGGCGACGCGCTTCTCGAAGCGAAGGGCGAAACTCCCGAACAGATTGCCGCGCATCCCCATCCTTTCTATACGCCGATTGCGACGTTTGGCTCAGAGTATCTCCTGGAGCCGGTTGCGTATGGGCTCAAGTTTGCAGGTTCGTTTAGCGGCGGAACAATATTGAAAACCGAGTTCTCGACGAAGCTGCAGGACGCGGGAGTCAACGCAACTGCCTACGCCGCGAAACTGCCCGGCGGCCGGACATCGGTGATCATTCTGAACAAGGACGCGATAGCGGACCTTGAGGTGGAACTCGATTTCGGTCGCGGCGTCAGCGGAGCGTTCGAAACCGAAATATTGCACGCGCCGGCACTAGATAGCCGCGAAGCGCACATCACAACCTCAACGAAAACCGACTCGCTCAATCAGGGCAAGTGCTCCGTCACCGTTCCCCACGCAACAGGATTACGCCTGACGCTGACTTGAGACGCTGGCACATTCCAGCTATTTGTGGACCTGCTTGAAGTCGAAGTAAGCAAGGTTCATGTTGCCGTTCGTCAATATGTGGACGGTGAGGACATTTTTGCCTTTCTTGAGGCGAACCTTGAGGAGTTGCGAAGCCAGATTCCAGTGGTGCCACTGGCGCCAAGCTAACGGGTCTGCAGGATCATTTTTAGACGTGATCTGCAGAGGTCCTGTCGCGTCCTTTCCATTCACATCGACTGATATTGTTCCGCCACGATTCGATGTGTACAGGAAATCGGCCGCATATGTTCCCGAATGTGTCACATCAACAGTGATGTCGAACCACTCTCCCGGTTCGGTCCAGCCAACGTAGGGCAGCTCTGTGGGGGGAACAACCTTGTTGAAGGGGTTGTCGTCGATCGGATCTGGCTTGCGGTTGAACTTCGTGTAGGAAGTATCCACTCCCTCGTGGATGCGAAATTCGTTGAGGTAGGTCCCATCGGCGGGGTTCAACTCTCCGCTGCCGTGATTCTGTGGATCGCTATCGTGATACGCGACCCCTTCGCCGCCCAGGTCATAGTAAGCGCACAACACGCGTCCCGGTATTTTTTGTGGGCCGCCCTGATAGCGGCTGTCGTGATAAGGCAAGCCTTTATAGCGGCTCAAGAAGGATTGGGCGAATGCAATTGCCGGCAGCATCGAAGCCGCTACGAGGCATAAGGAAAACGCTCTCCGGCTCATCTTGCCTCCCCGAGTACGGCTCAAGTATGTTCCGCACGTCAGACGTGGAAAAGTTCGATCCCCTGCGCATTTCCGAGATTGCGCGAGTACTTCTTTTCTGTCCCATTGTTCCAATGTTCGTGTACGCCAAGGCTGCGGCATCGGATGCCGTCGCGTTCTGGATCATAGAATGTCTTCGAAGGTGGGTCATTCGCTAGGGCAGATTCGCGCAGGTAGTTATCGGCATTCGCGATATCCGGAAGATCGGGCCATTCCGAGGTGAGAAAATCGAAGCCGACGGAATCGATCGCTACGCCGTCAAACGACATAAAGATGCTATTCGGCCAAGCATCGTTGAATGGCGCCATCTTCCACTTACGATGGGGCGGGCCGTCCACGTTGTCGTTTCCATAGAGCCCGTCAGTAATGAAAAGGATGGTTTTCTCGCCGAGGTCTTTATGCCCCAGAAAATCGGTGAATGCAGAGTAACTCGCCGAACCATCTTTGTTGTGGTGGAAACCATCGTGCGCGTTCTTGCGCCAGTCGGTATAGATACTGGTAGCACCAAACAGATTCTTCGCGCAAAGCGTCACCCCTGAACTCACATGCGCTCTCAATACCGCGGCATCAATCAAGTAGGCAGCCTCAATGACCGTGGTATCGAGTCCCTTAGCGTTCTTGCTTTCTGTGGAGAAAGGGATCGCGTTGGGTTTGAACTCGGCCTTTAATCGTCCATCCCCTCCGATATGGTCCACGAACACGACACCCGGAAATTCATGATGAATCTTGTCGTAGAGATTGCCTGGGATGAACCGGCTGGAATCGAAGACGGTGATCGATGACTGCAGCACTCGTCCGGGACCGGTCAACTGGCGGACTAGCGAAAGCAGCAAATGCGGCGAAGAGTTTAGGCGTTCGATCGTGCCGTGGTCCGTTGTGTTGTTCAGGTTCGCCTTGATCGCGATCTTCTCGCCGGCTCTATATCCGGCTTTGCCGCGCCCGTGAGTGCGGTTGAAGTATTGAAAGATGGCGCTCCATGCCTGCGCATCGTTTATTTGATTTGTAAGACCGCAAATAGATCGCGAAACCATGCGGTCGATTACAGATTGGTCGTTGTTGGCATCGCTCCACCAGGAACCCGTGCCATCCCAGGTCACAGCCGCCGGATCGTGTGCCCAAGTGACTCGGCCAGGAACGACGCCACGGGGAACTCCTAATGGAGAAAGCGGCTCGAACAAGGAGGGCCGCAGATAGGTGGCAGCTGCGAGAGCCACGGTGAATTGTCGGCGCGTCATGTCCATTTTGACTTGCTCCTCTCGCACAGAATCTTAAAGTCCCGCGGATCATTCTGCCTGAAAGTGCGGAAACGGCTCCAGCCTCTTCACTGACAGCGCGGTCCTGCTTTGGAGATCTGTACTTGTAGCACGGCGATCTTACAGTGGTCAGCGAAGTGTCCCTGGCCGCGCAAGTATAGTTCTGTTGGCTATGTGAAGTTACTTGATTAACTTTTCAACCGTCGGGATGAATACTCGACCATGGCCCAAGAACATACTGCATTGGATAAGGGCCTTGCTGAGCGCATTGTCACAGAGTGATTCGGGGGTTTCAACCGCTCAGATGCAAACCGGTTGGTACCGAGAAAGTGCGCTCATCACGATTAACGCCCGGATTGTCGGCTACACAGAAGTTATACCGAAACGGGGTTCTGGGAAGTCGCCAAGTGCACCCAGGCGTGCGCACAAAATGGAGTGAACCCTTGAAGTGGCACACAAAATTGGGCACAGTTTCCGGGAAAGGAAACACAAGTGGAGAGAAAGAGATACTCCCGGAAATTTCAGCGAATGGCTGTCGCATGGATGGAGACTTGCGAAGATGCCGGTGAGCCAGCGCGAGACCTCGCGGTACGACCGAGGTGCTTGTACAAGTGGCGCAGGAAGCTGGAGATGGTTGAACCAGGACAAGAAGCGTCACGGCCCAGCACACACGCATCGGCTCACCGCTAGGAAATCCATCGCTTGAAGCAGCTTTTGGCCGAGAAGAGCCTGAAAGTGGATTTTTTCAGAGGTGCCTTGCAAAAAGTCGAGGCTCGACGCCAGAAGAGCGGCGAAACTGGCGAGACGGGATCTTCGAGCAGATCCGAGAAGTAATGCTTTTGCAAGGCAGCCTGAGTATCGAGCGCATGTGCCAGTTGGTTCCGGTCAGTCGCAGAAGTTTCTATCGATTGCTGAAAGAGCAGCGACATGCGGAAGAAGTGACCGAGGTGCGATCGGTCATCCAACAGCTTGCCCTGGAGCATCGTCGTCGTTACGGGTATCGACGAATCACCGCGGAGCTCCGCCGCCGAGGAATGCAGGTGAACCACATGATTCCGAGCATGAGCCGACCGGCGAACCCCTACGACAATGCCAGTTGCGAAAGCTTCATCAAGATACTTAAGCGAGAAGAAATCTACGCGAACAAGTACACCGATCTGGAAGATCTGAGAGCGAACATCGAAGACTTCATCGAGCAGTATTACAATCGGCAGCGTTTGCATTCGGCGCTTGGCTATCGATCGCCGGAAGAATTCGAGCGCAAGGCCGTAAGTCAGGCCGAAAATCGAGGCGCAACGATCGAGGCTTTTGTGAACAAAGAGAACGATGAAAAGATTTCGAAAGGGCTGCTGGGGACGGGGACTCAAATGCCGTTCCCTTCCCCAGACCCCTTCTCCTGCTAGGAGATGCAAAAACGCTTTTACGAAAGCGGAAGCTGTGTCCAAAAAAACTGTGCCATCTTAGGGGTTCACCCCAAAACTTGGGTCCAACTTAGGTCCAACAACTGACAAATTGGGTCCAAAACCGAGTACTGTGACGTAGAACAAAGCTAGACGGGTCAATAAGATAGCATTTCTTTCGCTATCTTGGGCGCAGGCACAGCGTGGGGCGCCTCGAACAAGGGTATCCAGCCTCGTTCAGATACTGAATCAAATCAAACTTCACAGTAAGCTCCACCCTATATATTAAGGATGGCCGCGGCACAGATCGAGCTATAAGTTGAGTGGTGAAGAAACAACAAAAATGAACAGTGCCTACCGCGGCTACGCCCATCAACGGCTTCGATGCATTGCATAGTTTCTTTCACCGCACGGGCTGTGCGTGTGGATGCTACGATCACGCCAGAAATTGATCCCTTGATGGAGTTCGGAGTCGGTGCCAAGGGCGTTCCGCAGATACAGACTATGGCCAACGGAAAAGTCTATTTGGTAGGCGCCGGGCCCGGTGATCCGGCCCTTTTGACCGTTGAGGCTACGCGCCTACTGGAGTCTGCAGATGTAGTTTTTCACGACGACTTGGTTTCTTCGGAAATATTAGAGCTGATTCCGGACCAGGTTCATGTTGAAAGCGTTGGCAAGCGTTGTGGCCACGCGCGCCTTGTGCAGCACCAAATTCATTCATTGATGATCAATGCCGCAAACGAGGGTTGGAAAGTGGTACGCCTTAAATCCGGCGACCCGCTTATTTTTGGACGAGCTGGCGAAGAGATGGAAGCGCTTCGTCAAGCGTGGGTCGAGTACGAAGTCGTGCCTGGAATTACGGCGGCATTCGGCGCGGCTGCGCGAGCTGGGATTCCACTGACGGACCGGCACCCGGCTTCGAAGCTGGTGTTTCTGAGCAACCATCAGTGTGCCGGAAAAGACTTGTTTGACTGGAACGGAGTTCTGACGAAGGACACGACCGCACTCATCTATATGCCAGGCGCTGACTTTGGAGGGCTGGCGACGCGGCTCTGCGATGAAGGGCTTGATCCAAACACACCGTGCCTGATCGTGTCGCGAGCCACCACAACGCAGCAACAAATCCATTTTGCGAGGCTCGACAACCTAGGCGACAGTCCGAAGTGTGAGGCGCCGGTTGTCTTAATTGTTGGGGCCGTCGCCGAGCGTTACGCATCCGAAAACAGGGGATGCATGGGAGGCTCCGAAGCTCTCATGTTCGCGATCGATCTCGAAGCGGCGAAATTGACCACGCACAGTCGCGCAGAATAATCAGCCGAGCCCAACATGTCTTCAGGACGCATTCCGTTTTTTCTGCCCGTGTTCCGCGTCCTCGCCCAGGATACGTTCCGCAACTTCTCTCATGGATTTTCGCTGCTGGCGGCTTTGGCGCCGCAGCGTTAAGTAGGCTTCTTCTTCGCTAAGGCGGGATTCGCGTTGCAAAATTCCCTTGGCGCGCTCGACGACTTTGCGCGTTTCCAGCTCTTCGGTAAGTTCTGAACTTTTGTCCTCGAGCCGGGCCATTTCGATTTCCGCTCCAACAAGAAAGCCGATTGTCGAAATCAGGCGGATTTCGAGCTTGCTGTAGGTATGCGGCTCGCGGTTCTGGAGATTTATCACGCCCACAGGGCGGCCACGGCTCAACAGCGGCACAGAGAGAAAAGATTCGTAGCGATCTTCCGGAAGTTCATTGAAGAACTGGAAACGCGGATCTTGAAAGGCATTGCGGGCGATAGCGACGGGTTGATGGTGTTCGGCGACCCATCCCGTGATGCCTTCACCGAGACGCAAGCTGACGTGGCCGATTTCCGCGGGATGAGGATTCTTGGATGCGCGGAGAACGAGTTCGTCTTCTTCCAGGACGAATATGAAGCACGAATCGAAACGCGCAACGGAGGCCGCAAAGTCAATAATACGGTCGAGAACTTCGCGGAGCGGACTGGCGGTGGCCATACGCCTGCCGATTTCGTGAAGGATGCTCAGCGCGGGATCCCCGTGTTTTTGTTCAAGGAGCTCGGTAGACCGTTCGGCGGCTTCCTTGACGAGAAAGCCCATGCGCGGGTGGGAAACTTCCATATCCGGCTGGAGGCCGAGCGAGCGGATGCACTCGGAAGTGGACGGGCCGATGGAGGCGATGACGAGACGCTCGAGACCGCGACGAACTTCGTCCTGGATTTTCAGGTCGGCGGCTATTTGGAAAAGATGGGTGATCTGGATAGCAGAGGTGAGGAGCACAACATCAAATTCCCCCGTGGCAATGGAGCGTGCAGCTTGACGAAGCGGCTCGACATCTTCCGGAAGCGACCATTGATAAACGGGAACCGCAGTGACGTGGGCGCCCCGTTCACGAAGCCCTGCCAAGAGTTCCGGCGCGGGGACGCCGTATTCCTGGACGGCAATTTGTAGATCTTTGATCGGATGGGATGCGGCGATTTCGTCGTCAAGGACGCGGAGAACTTCACGCCAGGTATTGGGCTCAGGCGCGATGAGCGAGGGACGGACACCGAGTTCACGGAGGGCGGAAACGGGCTTCGCGCCGCGCGCCACAACTACTACGCGCTCGAGCGCTTCCGTGAACTGTTCGCGCGAGTAGGTGCCTTCAACGGCAGTGACGATGGCGCGTGTGCCCGCTCCGGTAAGAAAAATCACCATGTCGAATTTGCCTTCGATGAGCGCCTTGGCAAAGGCGAGCGCCTCGGATGAGTCTATGGAAACTTCGCGCATCGCGGGCGCGACGGTAGGCCGTCCTCCGTAAGAGGCGATGAGCTTCGAAATTTCCTTGGCGTGGCGGCTTTCCAGGGCCAACACGCGCAGGTCATTAAAGCTGGCCGGCGCCATTTGTCCCTTTTTGCGGGCTCCCGAAAGCTTTCCAGAACAAATTGCTAAAAATGAAAATTCGTCTCGACGTAACCGAACTGGGCGTTGGGACCAGAAGGATAGATATTTTGGATGAGATCCTTGCCCCAGGCATGCGCGTAATACGTCGTGAGCGAGAATCCGTAGCGCAACGGAACGTCCATGCTGACGTCCCACACGTTGGCGAGAGAGCGATTGCCGGCGCTGGCGCGGCCGGTGTAACCGAACGTGTGCGGTTGAAACGCTCCGCCGCCGCTGTACCAGAGGTCGTTCGCGTTTGCCAAACGCAGGGCATGCAACTCGCTCTTGACGACGAACTTACGGGGCAGCCGAAACGTTGCTGAACCGAAGAAATCTTCATTGTTCATCATATTGTAGAACGGAAAGCGCGCGTACGGACGAGGTGTTGGAAGGATTTGGAAGAACGTGCCGTGGCGTGTGTCAGTGGGATTGCTATCACCACTGCCGAAGGAATAGCCGGCACGAAACCAAGGATTTATGACGTGGATCGTGGGTTGCCAGCCTGCTTCGCCCACAAATGCACCGGCGCGCTGCGTGAGAACTCCCCAGCTACCGTTTTGCACGGCGCCCCAAAATAGGACGTCGAATTGACCATGATTTTCCGTTCGGAAGACGTGAACGTAGTCGGCGCCATATGTTCCAATGCGGATGTGAGCGTAGTCCGCAGCCCGCGATGCCGCGGCGCGATTGTCCGTTTTCAGAACGGAGGCACGCTCATCTATGTAACCGAGGCTGAAGAGGCGAAGTTCGCCCGACGATTTAGCGAGATTGACTGGCACAGTGTATGCGCCATAGAAGAGATCGATGTCGAGTTCGCCCATGGCATCAGTTTGGTAGACGCCGCGGGTTGGGCGCGCTCCGAGGAGAGTGAAATTTCCGGCGTGTGTCTCGAGGGCGAGTTGCGCACCATCGTAGCTGCGACCGACGGCGGAGAAGCCAAAATCGCCGATGAGACGCTGAGTGATGCGGGTGCTGACGAGCGTCGCCAGAGATTTGTCTTTGGGCGTAACTTCGGCGCCGTCAAGAAACGTGAAACGGCCCACTTTCAGTTTCGCGTTGACAGGTAGCGCGAAGCCCACATAAGCCTGACGAACGAAGCCATTGGCCTCGTACTGGCCGCTACCGTTGGCCGCGAAATAAGTTCCACCCAGGCCGAGTTGTCCCGGACGTCCCGCCAGAACCGCGCCAGTGGGAAGATCGAGAATCGCGTCCTGCGCACCTTCAATGAACCATTCGAAGCGTTCTGATTTTTGGCCGAGGCCGATGCGTAGCAGCGAGTGTTCAAGCGGATATGCGTTTTGGGCGGCAACAGGAGGCTCGAACCAATCCCACGCTTCCGTACGGAATCGCCAGTTAACGGAGAGATCGAGTGGGCCAAGCTTGTGCGGCGATGCCGTTTGCAGAGCTGGCGTCGGGCTCGATTCGGTTTTTGAGGCGGCTGACGCTGGTTCCGTTGGAGTGGCCACGGAGAAAAGCCCTTGCGCACAGGAGCCGCTGGCAAAGACCAGCGCGAGCACTGGAAATACACTTCGAGTAAGCTTTGTGAAAATCATTGTCAGTTTTCCTTTCTGCATAAAGGCCGCGAATGCGCGGCTATTCCACAACCTCTGGAGACGGAGCCCGGAAAAGTTTTTGATACGAAAAAATTCCAGCGCGGTCGATGGAAGCTTGGTGCCACCTTAGTTGCCATTGTGTGCCGAGCTGCAGCAACGCAGCGGTCGCGAGGAAAAATGCCGCGGCGCACAGATACAAACCCCAGGAATATTGGCCAGTACGGTCTTTGATCGTGCCGAGAAGCGAGGGAAGCAGGAATCCGCCGAAGCCACCGGCTGCGCCGACCAGGCCCGTCAGCAGGCCGATGCGTTCTGGAAATCGCTGCGGAACAAGTTGGAAGACGGAGCCATTGCCCATGCCGAGCATGCCCATGGTGAAGAACAAAAGAACCACTTCGGTTGTCAGTGCGGGCAGCGTAGCGACGGAGCAGAGCAGAAGGGACAGCGCGCCAAGAAGAACGAGTAGCAAACGATATCCGCCAATCTTGTCCGAGAGCCAGCCGCCGACCGGACGCAGAAAACTTCCAGCAAGCACAACGATCGTTGTGAAATCGCCGGCGCGAACTTTGGCGAGGCCGTATTGATCATGAAAGAAAACGGTGAGGAAGCTGGCGAAACCGACGAAACCTCCGAACGTGAAGCAGTAGAAAAAACAGAACCAGGCGGTGTCGGGTTCTTTGAGGACAGAGCGGATGTCACTCCAGGCAAGCGGTTTGCCTTGGCGCGGACTATCTTTTGCGAGAAGTGCGAAGAGAAGAATGACCAGCAACACGGGAAGCATTGCCAATGCAAACGTGTTGGCATAACCGAATTTCTGTGCGAGCCGCGGAGCGAAAAGTGTCGCGACAAGCGTTCCGGAATTCCCCGCGCCCGCTATTCCCATCACGAGTCCTTGATATTCGGGTGGATACCACTTACCCGCGAGCGGCAACGCTACGGCGAAACTCGCGCCACCAATCCCCAACAATAGACCGAGGAAGTAAAACTGACCCGGTGTATGAGCGAACTTCCAGGCCAAGACGAGCGGCACGAGCGTAAGGCACAGGCCGAGTAAGCCTGTGTTGCGTCCGCCGAGGCGATCGCCGAGAACGCCCAAGACGGGCCGGAAGAGCGAGCCCCCAAGCAAAGGAATTGCGGTCAGCAAACCCTTTTGTGTTGCAGTGAGGTGCATCTGCTCGCCAAGGAAAGGCGCAAGCGGACCGAGCAGCACCCACACCATGAAGCTGACGTCGAAATAAAGAAACGCAGCCATGAGCGTGGGGAAGTGGCCTGCTTTGAAGAACCCTTTTGTATCCATGATTAGACCTCGTGTGACGCACTTTTGCTGAGATAGGGGCCCCGAGAAATCGAAGCTAAGCAGTTCGCGTGGAAATGCGTATTCGCAGAGGCAGCGACGGCAATTTCCAGTGAAATCACTCCATTCTCGACGCGCACCGGAAACGTTTTTACGCATCGCGGAGGCGCAGGCTGATTGGTCACTTCGCCTGAAGCGAGGTCAACTTTCCATGCGTGGAGCGGGCAAACCACATTTCCGCCGGAGACGATGCCGTCGGCGAGCGGACCGCCGCGATGCGGGCATTTATTCTCGACGGCGAGGAAACGATTGCCGAGGTTGAAGACGGCGATGTCATGCCCCGCGATCTGAACGGCACGGCCTTCGCGCAGAGGAATGCTTTCAACGTGTGCAATGCGTACCCAGTGTTTGGCAAAAGATTCGCTTTGGCTCATTGCAACACCTTTTCAATTGGCTCGATTTGAACAAACTGGGTGGGATGACGCGGCTCATCGCCTTCCAGCCAAGCGTCGCGAGCAAGGCGTTTCGATTTGCGCAGGCGTTCGCGCAAGCCCTGCTGCACGGCAAGCGGCGCGTAAACGGTTTCTCGCCGGACTTTCTCAACGCCGACGCGTTCGATGAAGTCGTACGTGCGTTCGAGATAGTTCGCGTTCTCGCGGTAGTACTGGAAAAACAGCGTTGCAGCCTGCAGAGCTTCTTCGGTGGATTCGACCGTGATGAGCAAGTCTGCTTTGCGAACTGTTTTTCCCGCTGCGCCGCCAACGACCACTTGCCATGTGCCTTCCTGCCCGACGAGGCCGATGTCTTTCACGGTGGCCTCGGCGCAATTCCGCGGGCAGCCGACGGCGCCCATTTTTACTTTGGCAGGAGCGAAAAGGTGTTCGAGGCGGCGTTCAAGTTCGATGCCGGCCTTGGTCGAATCCTGTACGCCGAAGCGACAGAAATCCGTGCCGACGCACGTTTTCACCATGCGCACACCTTTTGTATACGCCTGGCCGCTCGGCATGCCGAGGTCAGCCCAGATCTTTGGAAGATCCGCTTTTTTGACGCCCAGAAGATCGATACGTTGGCTGCCGGTGACTTTCACCATCGGCACGTTGTATTTGTCGGCAACGTCGGCAATGCGACGGAGTTCCTTTGCGGAAGTTACGCCACCGCGCATGCGGGGAACCACCGAGAAAGTTCCGTCTTTTTGAATGTTGGCGTGAACGCGATCGTTTATGTAGCGTGCGGAACGGTCCTCGTCATGATCGCCGCACCAGACCACGTCCATCATGTAGCTGAGAGCGGGTTTACAAATTTCGCAGCCGAGGCCGTTGCCATAGATATCGAGAACCTGCTGGACGGAAAAGATGCGCTGGCCGCGGACGATGTCGCGGAGTTTTTCTTCGCTATACGAGAGGCACTTGCAGAGAATGCGTTCAGATTCTTCCTGAAACTCCGGGACGACGGCTTTAAGGAGTTGTTGGCAATGTTCTGTGCAACTGCCACAGCCGGTGGAAGCGCGCGTACATTCTTTCAACTGCGCTAGGGTGTTGACGCCTTTGCCGTGGATCGCTTCGATGATCGCGCCCTTGGTCACGCCAACGCAGCCGCAGACGATCTTGGTGTCCGGCATGGCCGCCACATCAAGCCCCAGATCTTCCGAAGGCGCGGGAAAGAGAAGCTGACGCCGATGCGACGTAAGGTCTTTCTGTGTGCGGAGCCAGCCCATGTAGCGATGGCTGTCGGCCGTGTCGCCGACGAGGATGGCACCGGAAAGTTTTCCGTCGCGCAAGGTTAGCTTTTTGTAGATCCCAAGCGCGGCGTCTTCGTAACGGACGACATCGGTGCCAGGCGTCTTGTCAGAGAAATCCCCTGCGGAGAAAACATCCACCCCCATGATTTTGAGTTTTGCAGCGGGGACGGAGCCTTCAAAACGCGGGCCCTTGTTGCCGGTGATTGTTGCCGCGAGAATTTTGCCTTGTTCAAGCAGCGGAGCTACAAGGCCGTAGCACGTGCCGTTGTGCTCGACGCATTCGCCGACGGCAAAAATATCTGGATTCGACGTCTCCATGAAATCGTTGACGACTATGCCGCGATTGACGTGAATGCCGGCTTTCCGGGCAACTTCGACATTTGGACGAATTCCTGCGGCAACGACGACGAGATCGGCTTCGATGCTGGAGCCGTCTTTGAACGCGATGCCTTCGACTTTTCCGTCGCCGACAATTGCGGCGGTGCTGCGCTCGAGAAGGACTTTTACGCCGAGGCATTCCATCTTCGATTTGAGATATCCGCCGCCTGTTAAATCGAGTTGGCGTTCCATCAGGGTGTCCATCAAATGGACAACAGTGACGTCACAGCCTTGGACCTGCAGCCCGCGTGCAGCTTCCAGGCCAAGCAAACCGCCGCCGATCACGACGGCTTTGACGCCTTTTCCGGCACGGTCGAGCAACGCGCGAGTGTCATCGAGGTTGCGGAAAACGAAAACGCCGTCTTTTCTCGTCCCCTCCATCGGCGGAATCAAGGGAACGCTTCCCGTAGCTAGGAGAAGCTTGTCGAAAGGAGCGACGGAGCCGTCGTCGCCGGTGACAGTCTTTGAGGTGGGATCGATTCCCACGATTCGTACGCCAAGCCGCAGGTGAATCTCATTTTTCTCGTACCAACCAAGAGAATTCAGAACGATGTCGTCGGCAACTTTTTCGCCCGCCAGTACCGAGGAAAGTAAGATCCGGTTGTAATTGACGTGCGTTTCTTCGCCGAAGACAGTAATCTCGAATCTCGGCGCGTGCTTCAAGATCTGCTCGACACAGGCAACGCCTGCCATTCCGTTTCCGACAACGGCAAGTCTCTTCAAGTGCGGTTCTCCTCGACGGTGACGGATTTCTTGAAGATGAAGCCACGTCGCGCGGATTTGGCGGCGGACCGAGGCGTCTTCTCAATTCGTACGGCACACTGCTTGTAATTCGGCTCGCGGGAAAATGGATCGAAGGCGCTCTGGGTAACTTCGTTGATGTTGGTTTCCGCGAAATGGAACGGCATGAACACCTGGCCCGGCGCGACAATCTCCGTGATGCGAAGCTCCACGCGGTTGGTTCGGCCTCGCTTGGAGACGATGTCAACATGAGCGTGCGGCAAGAGTTTCAGAGCCTCTGCGTCCCGCGGATTCATTTCGAGCCAGGCGTTTGGCGAGAGGTGTTGCAGGATGGCGACTTGCGCTGTTTTTGTTCGTGTGTGCCAATGCTCGACGGTGCGACCGGTATTTAGAACGAATGGATAGTCTTCAGTTGGTTGTTCGGGGAACGGTTCCCACTCGATGGGGAGCAGACGCGCTTTGCCATCTTCGGTCGGGAAACTTCCGTCGGAATAAAGACGACTCGTTGTGACTTCTGTGGTGCCGGCAGGGAAGGGCCATTGAATGCCGCCGTGCGTTTCGAGGAGCGTATAGTCCAAGCCGGAGTAATCGCAGAGACGGCCGGCGGATACGCGCTTCCATTCCGCGAATGCATCTTGTGGGCCGCGCCAACCGGGAAAAAGCTCATCGCGGCAGCCGAGTCTTTCTGCGACTGCAAGAAAAATATCGAAATCGGACCGCGCTTCACCAGGGGGCGCGACCGCAGCATTCACCTTGCTGACGCGCCGCTCGGAATTGGTGTACGTCCCTTCTTTTTCACCCCAGATTGCCGCCGGTAGAACGAGATCGGCGAGTTCGGAAGTGGGCGTCGGATGGAAGCCGTCTTGCACGACGAAGAAATCGAGCCCTTCAAGACTTTGTTGCAGCACGCCCAAATTTGGAAAGGAAACGATGGGGTTTGTGGCGATGACCCACAAGGCGCGGATTTTTTTGGCGAGTGTCGCTTCGACGATGTCTGGATACGCAAGGCCGCGCGATGTGGGGATGCGATCGGCCGGAATGTTCCAGAGTTGGGCAAGTGCTTCGCGGTCGGCGGCTTTTTCGAACTTGCGATAGCCGGGCAAGCTGGACGTGAAGCCAGCTTCTCGCGTGCCCATCGCATTGCACTGCCCAGTGATGGAAAACGGGGATGCGCCAGGTTTGCCAATTTTCCCGGTGACCAACGCCAGATTATTGATGGCGTTGACTGTCTCCGTGCCTTTTGTGCTGTGGTTGACGCCCATGGTCCAGCCGATAAAAGGCGCTTCCGCATGGCCATAGAGCAGCGCGACTTTCACCAGCAGCTCTTGTGAAAGGCCGGTCAATTGCGAAACGAATTCCGGCGTGTACTTGGCGATCGATTCTTCGAGGGCGGCGATTCCGGTTGTGTGGCGATCGATATATTGTCTGTCGACAAGATTTCGCGCGAACAAAATGTGCAAAAGTCCGTTGAGCAGTGCGATGTCCGACCGGGGCTTCAGGGGCAAATAGATGTCCGCCATCATCGCCGTTTTTGTGACCCGTGGATCTGCGACGATCAAAATCTTTGCTCTGTTGGCCTCGAGCCGTTGGCACAAAATCGGATGATTGTCGGCAACGTTCGCGCCGAGCAGGAGAATCAGGTCGGCTTTCTCCAAATCTTCGTACGCACCTGGCGGACCGTCGCTGCCGAAGGAACGCTTGTAACCGGAAACGGCGCTCGCCATACAGAGTGTGGTGTTTCCATCAAAGTTTTTCGTGCCGAACCCGAGCTGAATCAGCTTGCCGAGCGCATAGAATTCTTCGGTGACCAGCTGTCCGGTGCTGAGCACTCCCAGAGCTTCCGGGCCATATCTTTCCTGCACGCTGCGGAATTTGCTGACCAGAGTATCCAGCGCTTCGTCCCAGCTGACGCGGGCCAGCTTTCCGTTCTTGCGGAGCAGCGGAAATTGCGCGCGCGTTTCGGCCTGCAGCGTGTGGTGCTCGGAAAGGCCCTTAGGGCAAAGCAGGCCGCCGTTCACCGGATGATTCGGATTGCCGCGCACGCTCACGGCTTTACCGTCTTTGACGCCGACAAACATGCCGCAGCCGACCGAGCAATAACCGCATGTCGTTGCAACCCAGCGTTCCGGAACTTTTTGCGCCGAAGTGAATCCCATCACCGGATCGGCGGCATACGAATATTCTTCTGTGAGAATGTCGAGGCCGAGCTGCCGCTTGAGCGTCATGCGGCAGCCCTTTGGCTGCCGAGGTAGGAAGCAGCCATGTTTTTCGGCACGACGCTTACAAAGAACAGGTACCGGCCAAGGATTTCGCCGCAGAAAGCCAGAGCCAGCGCGGACGTAGGGCCGGCCATGCTGCGCGATTGCAGCGGCAGGATGATTCCCCCAATAATCAGCAAAACACTTCGCAGTAGCAGTAAGGAGCGAAGTTGCGTAGAGAGGAGCCGCGCGCTGGCTTTTAGTTCGAATGCATCTGAGCTGACCAGCCAGAGAAATTTTATGGCAAGGTTTAAAAACTGCAGTCCAGCAGCCACGATGGTCGCTGTAAGGAGCCACGGCCGCCCGCCGAGTCCTATAGCCGCTGCGAGAAGAGGGCCTAAAATCGCGCCGGAAAGATAAAACTCCCCAACCGTGTGTTTGCTGCGCCACGCTGGCCGCGGGCGGACAAGATAAATGCATGCGCTGGCAGTAACGCCGGCAATGCCAGCCAAAACCGTGAGCGCGCCGACGATGGCGCTCGCCGGCAAGCCCAGCCAGAGCATCGCCGCATATCCAAATGCAACTTGCGAAAACGCGCCAAAAAGCAGCACTTCGCGGCTCAGCCAGGAGCGCCGCCACATCTTCAACGCGCGGTACGCGAACACAGGGCGGCCCAAGTGCAGCGTCGAAGCGCAAAGTGCTAATCCGCCGAGCGTCAACGACACCAACGCCGCGAACTTCAAACGCGCCGATTGCCCAAAGATTTGCAACAGCCAAATCGCTGCGAACGCACCGACCGACAATTGCGTCAGCACGGTCATGAAGACCAATGGCCAGTGAGGGTGTTCCGGCCGGACGCGGTTCATATCGACTTTGCGAGTATCGGGAGGGAGATTCTTCGGAAGGGTGATTCGCGTTGAAGAGAGGCTGTCGTCCGCGGTCGGAAGTCCGGGAGCATTCGCGGTGGCGGCGTAGTTTCGCTTCCAGTCAGCGATGTTCACGATCTCGATTTGAATCGCGCCTTCGGGGCAAGCGCCGACGCACGCCGGTTCACGTCCCTCGGCCAGTCGGTTGTGGCACATGTCGCATTTCCCGACCACGCCACGTTCCGTGTTGTACTGCGGCACCCCGTATGAACAATTCCATGTGCAGTACTGACAACCGATGCAAGTCTCGGCGTTGTGGAGCACGACTCCGGTGATGGGATCTTTTGAATACGCGTCGACGGGGCAGCCCTCAAGGCACGTCGGCTCCAGACAGTGATTGCAACCCATCGACAAATGCAGCCGCTGCGTGTTCGGATACCAGCCACCTTCAATCTCGCCGACGCGTCTCCAATTGATGTGCGCGGGATTTCCGTTTTGCTCGTTACAAGCAACGACGCAACACTTGCAACCGATGCACTTCGTCATATCAAAGTGAAAGCGGTATTGCTCGCCGATCTCTAGTGCGCGCTGGGGAATCCGAGGGACGGATTGATCGACGGAAGTGGAGCAATGCGCCGCAGCGATCGAGTGCAGCTGGCGTTTCGGCGTGAAGGTGAACGCCGCGCTTTGCTCTTTCGTCCGCTGTAGTAAAGGTAAGTGCATCTACACCCCGTCGTGTCTGCACGCGCCTGGTAGGTGACGCATGTGCTCGCCGGCTGTGAGCCCGAAAAGAAGAGGACTCAGTACCGATGGCCCTCTGCCGGCCTTTTCTTGCTGGCGGACACGACGTGGTATCCGAAGAGGCTGAACCGACCAAACACTGCGAATGCGGTTCTTTCGACGTGGAAAGAACGGAAGAACGAAGCTTTGAAGTCACCCAACCAAAAAGTGAAAGTACTGCAAACTCTTCTTTGAAGTTAGCGGCAACGGCCTGGTGAGGCAAACGCAAAATTTGAATGAGCTGCATCCAAATTCGAACCTGCAACCTCACGAGGAGGCCGGTGGTTCAAATCCACTCGCCCCGACCATTAATACACTGTCGATGCGGCTGGCCGTCGGTGCGTTGGAGCAAGCCAATGAGCGCCGACAGCCCGCGCCCGGTCTGGTGCATCACTCGGATCGCGGGTTTCAATGGGCTTACACGGAATATATAGCCGTCAGAAGCACTACATGGTTCCAAGTATGAGCCGGCCGGTAAACCCCTACAAAAAGACCAGTTGCGAAGCTTCATGAAGACGCTGAAGCGGAAAGAAATCTGAGAAGAACGATGAGAACAGGCAAGGGCATTCGACAGCATCTTGGGGGGCGACCTCGTCCCCTTCCCCAGACCCCTTAGCCTGCTAGGGAATACCCGCCCTGCAATACCATTGATGGTCAGCGACCCGAGCGGCTGGATTGGGTTTTGTGGCTGAGGAGTCCCGAGATGAATTGTTCCGCAAATTCCTCGCCGATTTCCACAGAAGTAGCTTCGCCGGAAGGATCGAACCAGTAGGGAATCCAATTAAGAGAGCCGAGAAGCGCGAAGGTGGCCAGCTTGGGGTCCGCGTTCCGGAAGGCACCTGTCTCGATTCCGGTGGTAATGATGCGGCGAATCCCCCGGTCGAAGCGGTCGCGCTTTGCAATGACCTTCTGCCGTCGGGAAGCGGAGAGTGCCTGTACGTCCATGGTCAAAGCGGTTCCGCGCAATTCGTCAATCATCATGTGTACGAAGGAGACGATGACGCGCCGCAATTTTTCCTGCGGTGGATAGGAACTGTCTTCGACCTTCTTGAGCATTCTCAGGAGAAGATCGAGAGCAAATTCGTGGCAGGCAAACAGGATGTCCTCTTTGTCCTTGAAGTAGTAATAGAGGTTTCCTTTGGTCATGTGGAGCGCGCGGGCAATTTCGTCGACACTCGCCCCGTAGTAACCTCGCCGGCGAAACGCAGCTGCAGCACTCTTTAGAATTTCCAGGCGCATTTCGCCATTTCTGTTTTGTCTACTGGTCATTCTGAATTTCCCGCGCTCATTGCTCCACGGGCTGTGAGGGCAATCTTGGGATTTATATGGGATTCTGATGTGGCGCGTAGCACAACCAAAATTGAGAGGATCTCCTTCATGCCAGCCGAGTATTCAAGCATCGTCTGCGAAATCCGAGAGAGCGTGGCAAGGATTACTTTGAATCAGCCACCTTTGAACATCATTGACATTCCCATGATTGGGGAGCTGCATGGCGCGCTTGCGCGAGTCCACTCCGCGGGTGATCTGAAAGTGCTCGTCATCGACCACCAGGGGAAAGCCTTTTCGGCTGGAGTCTCCATCAAAGACCATACGCCCGACAAAGTAGAGGAAATGATTACGAAGTTTCACGGCATGTTCCGTCTTCTCAATTCTCTTGCCGTCCCCAGCCTGGCGCTGGTCGATGGAGTGGCCCTGGGCGGTGGCTGCGAACTGGCCGTTTTCTGCGATATGGTCATCGCCTCTGACCGGGCCACTTTCGGCCAGCCGGAAATCAAGGTAGGAGTCTTTCCCCCTGTGGCCGCGGTCCTCTTTCCACACCTCATTGGGCGGAACCGGGCGCTGGAATTGCTCCTGACGGGCGATGTCATCGAGGCCGCCGAGGCCAGGGCGATTGGCCTCGTCAACAAGGTCATTCCTGCGCAAAGTTTTCGCGAAAAGGCGGACGAATTCATCAGCAAACTTACTTCGCTGAGCGGCGCTGTCTTGAGACTGACAAAGCGCGCGGTGGACCGCGGCCTCGTTGCGAGGGTGGATGAAGGCATCAGTGCCGTTGAGCAGCTCTACCTCGGTGAGCTCATGAAGACGGAAGATGCCCGGGAAGGTCTGAACGCTTTCTTGGAAAAACGCAAGCCGATTTGGAAAAACAAATAGCGTCGAAAACCAAACCTTGCTTTGCGGGGACGCAGAGGATCTGTCCATTAACTTGTTCTCTTGCGGGTATAAATCGTCTGGAAGTAAAAAGAGACGACGGTCTTGCAATCTTGACAGTCGTCCTGGAGTTCCTCGGGAAGCACGGGTTCCGCCCGCACTTCGTATCCCAATTGGGTGTAAAGCTCCATTGCTTCCTTCGCGCGCAGTTCATCGGCGGTGAAGCGCCGTTCCCATCCTTGGGCAATTAATGAGGAATCTGGCTGAAGCTGGGCGTCGGAGAGGAATCTCCGGCCCGAGCCATCGAACAAACCTTCGATTTTGACGATTTTCGCCATCGCTCTATTTTTGATGGTCAGTTTGATTTCCCCGCCTCGACCACAGGAGACCCATCGCGGGCGGACGAATTCAGTTTTTGCAGCCGGCGTTGCGCCAGAATCGCGGCGCCCAGCGCACCGACGAACTGCACCAGTTCCTCGGGTGGAACGTTCACTTCCGCCTTGAGGTGCTCGCGAACAACGCGTGCCATGATCTCGAAGCGCAGGATGCCGCCGATCAAAGTGAACTCGGGCTCCATCTGAACGCGCTTCATCAGTTGTACCGAACGGTCCACCAGCGATGCGATGGCGCCGTGCATAATGTCCGCGGGTGCGCTGCCTATTGACAATTGGTTGATCACTTCGGATTCCGCGAATACCGCACAGACACCGGAGATCGCGACTTGCCGCTTCGAAGTTACCACCAACGGACCAATCTCGGTGGTGCCGTAGCCCAGGTATCGCGCGGTTTTCTCCAGGAAAGCACCGGTTCCGGCAGCACACTTATCATTGAGACGGAAGGACTTGACCCGGGCCAACTCATCGATCCGCGTGGCTTTCATCGTTTGGCCTCCAACGTCGAGAATGGTGCGCGTTCCGGGGAAGAAGAAGGTCGCGCCCCGCGCGCTGGCAGTGAGGTCGGTCACTTGAGTATCGCTGAACGACACCATGTGACGCCCGAACCCCGTGGCCACGACATAGGAAATGTCGGATTCCGCGAGTCCCGCACTTTCTAAGGCGCTGTGATAGACCTGGCTTGCCACTTCGGCGAGCTTAAAACCCGTGTTGTTCACGGCGCGGCCGAGGATCACGCCTTGCTCACTTAGGACTACGGCTTTGGCATAAGTGGAACCAACGTCGATTCCGGCAGTACAAATCATGACGTCCTCCCTGCGGTTGCGGGTGTCCGCCCAGCAAGAACGTGATCCAGAGCGAATAAGGCGGCGCCCAGCGCACCCAGGAAGTGGGAATCGTCGCTCACGTTCAGTTTGGTGCCAAGACCCTTCTGCAGCGCCTCAATCATTCCGATATTGCGCGCCACTCCGCCCGTAAACGTGATCTCTTCCTCGACTCCAACTCGCCGAAGCAGCCCGATGGAGCGCGCGGCAATCGATTGGTGAACACCCTGTAGGATGTCTTCGATCTTTTTCCCTTTACCCAACCAGGAAAGTACTTCCGACTCAGCGAATACGGTGCAGGTCGGGCTGATACGCACGGGCCTTTCGGAGCGCAGGGCCGTCGGACCCAATTGATCCAAGGGAATGTCGAGGGCGCTTGAAGCCGCGCCCAAGAATCGTCCTGTACCTGCCGCGCATTTGTCGTTCATGCAAAAATCCACTATCTCCCCTGACGGACGTACTCGGATCGCTTTTGTGTCTTGACCGCCCATGTCGATCACCGTGCGAGTGCTGGGAAACATGTGTACTGCACCGCGACCATGACAACTAATCTCAGTTACCTGAGTGTTTCCAAAAGTCACGCGGTACCGGCCGTATCCAGTACCGACCACATACTCGACTTCTTCCTCTCGCGCGTTTGCATTCTTGAGGGCCTCTGAGAAAGACTGCTCGGCAGCCATGATCACGTTTGCGCCGGTATCAATCAGCGCTCGTCCGACGATGTGTTTCGCTTCATTGATCACAATGGCTTTTGTTTGCGTGGACCCAACATCTACCCCGGCTGCGTATGCCATTTTGCGATACCTTTCCGTGCAAGACTCATCCGCCTTAGCGAGTGACAGCCTCTTGCTGCCTGCGGGAAGCCAAGCCTTCAAAAAAAGCATCAATGCGGTTCTTCATTTGCGCTTCGGACACCACACGGCGATCCATCATGTCGGATTCGATGAAGAGACTGGGGATGTCCCGGGCGGCCATTAGCGCGCGGCGGTTATCAGCCATTCCGGTCGAAGTTGTGCGGCAACTCTTGATGGGATGGTAGACCACGCCGTCCAAGTGAAAGGAATCGACCATTTCGATGATCGCTTTGTCTTGATAGAACATGCTGTCCATTGCGTCGCGCACGCTGATGAGAACGCCTTCGGCCAGGCTTTCCAGTGGCCGCGCCAGGTCATACTCGAAGCCCAGATTGGCACCACCAGAGGCGAACCAAAGGTACGTGGAGTGGACGAAGGTTCCGCCCCACTCGGTAAAGAGTTCATTGAACCTTCGAAAGATGGGATAACAGGGCACGCCGATGAAAGTCAGACGGTATTTTTCTTCTGTGAGCGTGCCAATGCCATGGGAGGCTTTGTAGGCCATCTCTTCGACAAGATTTGTGAAATAGCGGCCCCCCTCCGGAGCGCCACGAAAGCCGTTTGTAACTCCCAGGTAGATGGTTCCATCCGTCAGCGCGTTGAAGAGCGATGGCCGAGTTTTATTGAACTCCAGGACTTGTTTCCAACCCCGAGACATTTCATTGGCATAGCCCATCACTTCACGGAGGCGGTCGATATCGAACTTGATGCCAGTCACACGCTCGCATAGTGCGATCAGCTCGGTGATCTGGGCTTGCACATAGCGGCGATCGTTTTCAAAGTCGGGATCGCCGGACCAGGTTTGCGTTCCGGCTGCGCGGGTGCCGGGTATGTCGAGTGTAAAGACGGGAATGTGATACATGCGTTCCCAAATTTCCGCCCACTTGATGTAGGTATTGCAAGCGTTGGTTAACACCGCGATGGAGGGCTTCGGAATGCGCCCCATCGGGTGCTCACCGCCGCGCAGTTGCACGGCTACATCGGCTTTCACGTAGCCGCAGATATCCGGCGAGTACCCGTAGTCTTCGGCTTGGTTGAGATATTCATGGGCCACACGGCGCACCGCCATTTGGAGGGAATTGATTTCGGGAAAAACGACGGGAAGGTTGAATGTGCGCAAGATTTCGCACATGCTGCCCATGACGAAAACATAAGCGCACGGATCGCCCTGTTCCGCGGTGCGGTTCAATTCCGAAAACCATTGGCGAAAAAGATCGGCCCCTTCCCGATTTCCCCGGCCAACCATCCCGTCTTGCCGTTGTGGATCGCCCATTTGTGAATCCTTCCTTAACTGAAAAGAATATTTTCCACGAAAGTCTCAAGCTGAATTTCCATGTGGTCGAAGGTGGTCATTTTTTCTTCAAATTCGCTGATGAAATAGGGAATCCCCTCTTTGTCCAGCGCGTGTAAGTAGGCCACCTGTTCTTCCAGGCCGGGTTCGCACATTTTCGCCGCGGTTAGAATCGCGGCATCCGCGCGCGAATTCCTGATCCGCTCAAGAAGCATCTTCTTCTTGGGCTTGCGGAGATCATGCTGCACGGGACTGTAGGAGCTCTTTTCCAGGTAGGCATCGGCAAGGTTGAATAGCGGATCGCCGTCCCGTGGCACATCTTCCAAAATCCACCGGAGGCCAATCAACAGGTCATCATCGACGACGTAGCAGGAGCGCGCGATGGCGCGAATCAGGTCCAGTGGCGGCTGTTCGCAGAATCCGCCTTCAAAAACGAGGCGAATCTTGTCCTGCTTCTTGTTGGGTCGGGCCGAGATCAGAGGCAGAACTGTTTCGAGAAGTTCGTTGTGCTCCTCGCGAGGGATGAGCCCGCCGATTGCGACTAGGACATACGCTTCGTCCGCGGAAACCAGCCATGGTGTCTCGCGCTTGATGGCATACAAATCGCGAAGCAAGGCGCGGTTGCGGTTGTACACAGCCAGAGAGCGGCGCAGGTCATCTTCCTTCACGGGCCGTCCAGCGATCTTCTCGACGCTGCGCTGCAGCCGCGCATACTCATTTCGCAGATAGTTGACCGCTGCGGGCGAATTCGCGTTCTGGGGAAGGTAAAGAATCTGGCAGGGGTATGTGAAATTGCGGCCCCATACGGCTCCCAAGTTGCGCGCCGCGTCACAGATGGGGTGGGTCACGAACATTTCGAGTTGAACCCTATTGCTCAGGGCAAGTTCGAGAGAAGTTTTCAGGATCGAACAAAGATAGGACCCGAAGCGCGAGTCGGCCTGCACAGCCTCGATTGGGGCTCCACGAACTTTGAAAGGCAGGATTCCCGCAGCGTGGACGATCTCTTCCGGGAAATAGACTTGGAAATGCCCGATGACTTTCCCACCCGATTCGCGCCAGCGGCGCACTGTGGGGAAAGTCATGTCTTCGAGCAATTCACGGCATTCATAGAGGACTTCATCGAGGGACTTACCGCGCCAAGCTTCAAATGTGCTTAGTTTCATGAGAATCATGCCTCAGATCACTTTGCGAGCTTTTCGGGTTGCGCCACCCATGGCGCGATCTCATGGACCAACGCTTCGTTCCACCGTGCACCTTCGGCCAATCGCTGGCGCAGACGGATAAAATCCACTTCTCGCTGGTTTTTGGTCCCATGATGAAAAGCACGGAAGCCTGCATTGGCTTCTGTCATCATGTTGAGGGAAAGCCAGGCGCGGTTACTCTCGCGATTCTTGTCCCAGTGTTGGAGCTTGTGCTTGCGCAGGCTCTCGATGGTCTTGATGAGGCAATCGGGCATGGTGTAGAGCAATTTCGTGCACATCTCTTCAACGGCTTCGTCGAGCAAGGAAAGGTCCACGGTGCCCTTGGTCAACAGAGATTTCCCTTGTTCGCGAGCCTGACCCGTCTTCCAGTCGCCGAGCACCACGCGTCCGTATTCGTCCAAAACGCGATCTGTCACTACCAGGGGATTCGCTACCCATTTGTCGTCGGCCTTCAACACCGGAACAATTTGTGTGAGTCCCCCCAACCAGTAGAAGCGGTGCGCGCTCCAGGTTTCGCAGAGCGTCCCGCTATACATGGCGCGCTCGATTCCAACATAGACCGGAAGGAAATCAGTGCTTCCGCCGTCGGGCGCAGACCCGTGCTTCGGTCCAGCCTGGCTAAATACGGCGAGATCGCTCGCGATCGAGAAATCGCAGGCCATTCCGATCTCTTGCCCGCCGCCGACGCGCATTCCGTTCACCCGGCAGATGACGGGCTTGTCGCATTGCAGGACGGTCGTCACCATGTCGTTGAACAGCCGCATGTATTGACGGTACTCAGCGGGCGCACCGGCGTAATATTCGGCATATTCCCGGGTGTTCCCGCCACTGCAGAAAGAACGCGTTCCCGCTCCTGTCAAAACCACGACAACCGCCGCGCGGTCATTGCTGGCTTCGCGCAGAGCCAGAATCAATTCTTTGGCCATGGAGGTCGTGTAACTATTGAGTTCGTTTGGATTGTTCAGGGTGATCCAAACGTTGTGAAGACCTTCCGCCGGTTTTCCGGAGCGATCGCGCACCGGCTTTTTTTCAACAAGGACTTCCCGCGAAGAGTTGCCTTCAACGAGATTATGATTCTTCACTTTGGGCCTCCCATTAGCGCTTCGCCTTGCCATGATTCGGCTGCAGAATCACTCGCCGCCGCAGCGCATGCTTCGCAACCGCATCGAGGATGGCCGGGGCCTCTTCCAATCCATGGAATTCAATGAACGGGGCAAGTGCAACTTTGCCTGCGAGGACCATCTGAAGCGCGGCGGAATATTGATCGGGCGGACAGCCCCAATTGCCCCGTGCCGTGGCATCGAAGGCCATGAGATTTGAGAAGCGCAGTTCGACTGGCTTGGGCGTGAAGCCGACCACTGCCACGTAGGCGCCGTGATCCAACAAGCCGAAGGCTGTCGTCTGACCCGCTGGCGTTCCGCTCATTTCGAAGATCTTCAGACCGATCCCTTGGCGGGCGGATTCTTTGCTAAAGCCGCGAACGGCAGCCTTCAAGCCCTTCAGATCAGTAGAACTAGCATCAAGAACCAGTCCGGCACCGTACCGCGAGGCTAGATCGAGCCGTTCCCGGTCAACGTCAATGGCCACCACGGCTGCGCCCAGTGCGGCCGCGATCTGTACGCCGAATCCTCCGACGCCACCAGCCCCAACGATGACCGCCACGTCCTCGCGCCCCAGTCCCGACCTTCGGATCGCCTCGTAGGGAGTGGTCACCGCATCTGCAATAACGGACAGCATTTCGAGAGTGAGGCCCGCTGGGAGAGGCTCAGGGACCGCACATAAGCCGCGAGCTGGAACAAGCACATGACTTGCGAAGCCACCGTGGCCGTCATTGCCGGGCATGAATTGCTTGCGGCAGATGGTTGCCCGGCCGGCTCGGCAGGCCGGACATGACCCGCACGGAATAACGGCGGGAACAATCACGGATCGCCCTAGCCAAGCACTGGCTTTTTCGCCTGCTGCCACGACCTGTCCAGAAATTTCGTGCCCGAGAATAAGTGGAAGGGGATGGCGCGTAGGAATGCCATCGAACGCGAACCCGACATCCGTATGGCAGACACCGCATCCTGCGACTTCGACAACAAGTTCCTCAGGACCAGGATCGAGAACAGAAAGTTCGCAGAACTGCAACGGGCTGTTGGGAGCGCTCAACTGGAATCCATATGCTCCTTGGATGCGGGTCACCATGAATGTCTCGGTTTCTCAGGCGTTTCCTGCACTTCGCGAAGAATAAGGTGGATCGTCACAGTAAGCAGTGACCGTGGTCACAGCGCTGTGTGACGAGATCGCATCGCGGGCGGAGTTCACTAATCGCTGCTTCTTGCGGAAGATGTTACGAAAGACCTGCGAATTGAACCAATATTCAATACTCATACAATGAGACTCTAATGTCTCACTTATGATAGATAAATACAGATGGGATTGCTCTCTTTGTTGTTGAACGCTAGTTCAAATAATAACAAAGAGCAGTATGGACGTCAAGCCGTTATTTCCATGCCGCTGCCCGTCAGTCCCTTCATTTGTGATACCTCGCCTGCCGCTGTCGCTCCGGTTCGCGAAACCTAATACGAATACATTATTGCCAGCCTCGAGAACTAAGCGCACCGTCAACGCATCTTGGGCGTCCTTGTGGATTCTTAACCCGCGAAGTGGATGTTCGTTTGTCTTTTCTCGATGCTCCAAATGCTTAGCGTTCGCACGTTCACCGCGGCTCCCGGGGGTGTATGAACCATCAACCGACTGGCCTCAATCGCTTACGGCGAGCTTCCGGAGTTTTTCTTTTTATAGCCCTCAGTGGGTTCATTCCCTTCTTGGTTCGTTATGGCGTGATCTCGCAGTGGATCCTCCTGTTGCACATCGTCGTTGGTGTATTGGCAGCCATTCCACTGGCTGCCATCTTTTTGAAACACCTCCGCGAGGCCAATCGCGATGTTCCTACGCCCTGGTGGAGTCCCGGCCTGTGGGCCGGATTTGGCTGGGTGGCTCTCGGCATCAGCGGTTTGTGGCTGGCTGGTAAGGGAGTCTGGGGAGTCTTCGTTCCTTATCGAATGCACTACTTTCACTTCGTGGTCGGGATCGTCTTGGGCACGGTCGGACTATTCCATGTCCTACATGGGCTTGTCCGAAGCAAATTCCCACAGGGTCGCTACGTCCAACTTCTGCGCCCCGTGGCCCTCTGGATCATGGTGCTTGCCGCCGGTGCCGCCGTCATCGGAATCAGCCGCCATCAGGGAACTCTCGCGACCGCAGATTTTAATCCGTCCAACGCTCGCACGGATACCGGCCGTGTGATCCCCGCGAAGTTTCTTATCGAATCGGAGTCTTGCGGCGCCTCCCGTTGCCACGCCACGATCTATGAGGAGTGGCTTCCCAGCGCGCATCATTTCTCCGGCGCCGATCCTTTCTATGCGACGGTGAAAGCCAACTACATCCAGGCCCAAGGGCTCGGATCCGGCCGCTATTGCGCCGGTTGCCACGAGCCCATCACTCTACTCTCCGGCGAGATCATTCCCGCGCACACTTCGCCAAGCTCGCAGGCCGGCAGCTCCTGCATCTTTTGCCATGTCCTGCGCAATCCGGACGTGCGGGGCAATGCGAACTACGTTGCCACCGCCCCAAATCCCTACCTATTCGAATTCTCTTCCCGTCCCATTCTCAGAAAAGTATCGCAGGCTCTCATCCGGCTGCATCCCGAGCAGCACAAGCTGGATTATGACGCGAAACACTCCCAGTCCGTCGAATTCTGCGGCACGTGTCACAAACAGTATTTGGACAAGCGCGTGAATGGCTGGGGATTTGTACAACTCCAGAACCAGTACGACGACTGGAAGAATGGCCCGTGGCACACCGACAAAGCCAGAGAACTCCAGTGCCAGAACTGCCACATGCACGAAGTGTCGGCTGAGGATCCAGCGCGCAACGTCAAAGGCATTATCCACGAGCACCGCATCCTCGCCTCCAACACCTTCGTCCCAGAAATGCTGCACCTTCCTGGAGCGGATCAGCAGATCGAGCTGGTCAAGCAATGGCTCACAGGCCAGGCAGTTATTCCGGAAATCGACAAGGTCTGGCCACGGGGTCCGATCATCTCCGTGAGCTTGATGCCGGAAAATCCCTTGGCCGCCGGTCAAATGGCCACGGTCCAAGCTCTCGTCATCAATACCAAAGTCGGCCACGCCTTTCCCACCGGGCCGCTCGATGTGATTCAGTCATGGCTGGAATTCACGGCTACGGATGGGCTCGGTCATCCTGTCTTTTCTGCGGGAACGCTGGACGCCAATGGGCTGCTCCAGGGCAAGACGATAGAGTACCGGTCTTTTCTCCTCGACAGGCAGGCGCAGGTGCTTTACAACCACGCTCTGTGGGACGCCGTGGGCGCCCGCGATAAACGCGTCATCCTTCCAGGCGCAAGCGATTCGGCCGAGTTCAGTTTCCCGTTGCCTCGTGGACTCGCGGGCCCGCTTCATTGCCAACTCCGCCTTCTCTACCGCAAGTTTAACCCGCAATCCCTGGCGGCGATTTTCCCGAATACGACTCCGCCTCCGGTCCCCATCACGGAAATCTCATCGTTTACGGCTGATTTTTCCGTGAAGCCTGCAAGCCGTAGGATTCTCTCTTCGGTGGTTCGGGCGCCTGCGAGTGGAGCAAAAGGAAGCGGTAGGTGAGACGTCGGGAATTCCTGCGATCGTTGGGAATGGCGCCCTTGGCGGGCCTCATCGGCCGATCCGAAGCACTGGGACAAAAAGCGGGCTCAGCGGTACCCGGTCCACAGAGCGACGTTCATTTTCGTGACGTAACGGCCCAAGCGGGGTTGCAGTTTGTTCACTGCAGCGGGACTCGTAACCGGCTGCTCCCCGAAGACATGGGTTCGGGTTTGGCTTGGGGCGATTATGACAATGACGGATTCCCCGACCTCTACGTCGTAAACCAACCCGCAAAGTTTGGTTCTAGCCGCAAAGAGGGGCCGGGGAATCGTCTGTATCACAACAATGGAAACGGCACCTTCACTGATGTTACCGAAAGTGCCCGCCTCGAACTGCACCACTTTGGCATGGGCGCCTACTGGGGCGACTATGACAACGACGGCCATCTCGACCTCTTCGTCACCGGAGTTGGCGGCTGCTACCTCTATCACAACGAGGGCAACGGCCGCTTCCGTAACGTCACTCAACAGAGTGGCGTCCACGATCCTCTTTGGAGCACCGGCGCGGTCTGGTTCGATTTTGATAACGACGGTTGGCTCGATCTTTACGTCCTGCATTATGTAGAGTATCCCCTGGACTCGTCGCATCTTCACTTCGCGGCGGAGAATCAGTACGGCGTCGTCATTCCCGCCGCCCTGAACCCCCGTTCGTTTCGCGCCCAGCCGAATCGCCTGCTGCGCAACAATCGCGATGGAACTTTCACCGATATCACCCGTCGCGCGGGAGTCGCCGATCCGGAGGGCCGCAGCCTAACTGTCGCTGCCGCCGACTTCAACCTCAACGGTTGGCCCGATCTCTACGTGGGCAACGACGTCAGCATGAATCGCTTCTTCTTGAATCAAAAAAACGGCAGCTTCTCCGATCAAAGTGCCCAGACTCTCACCGCGGAAAACAAGGGCTCCATGGGGATCGCCGTCTCGGACTTTGACGCCAATGGTGATCTCGACTTCTTCGTCTCCCACTGGCTTTCGCAAGGAGATTCCCTGTATCAGAATATGCTATCGGAAACGCGGCAAATGATTTTTGCGGATGCCGCCGAGCTCACAAACCTCGCCTATATTTCCCTACCGATGGTCGGATGGGGCTGTGCTTTCCTCGATTATGACAATGACGGGTTCTTGGATTTGGTCGTGGTCAATGGCAATACGCTAGAAGATGCTCAGGATCACACGCTGCTGGTCCCGCAAAAGCCCTTCTTGTTCCACTACGATGGCACGCAGTACCAGAATGTTCTCCCATCCGTCGCGCCGCAGCTCGACCGCCCGCTCAACGCTCGTGGACTGGCTGCGGCAGACTTCGATAACGACGGCGACACCGACCTGGCGATCTCTTGCAATCGCGGACCGCTGATCTTGCTCCGCGCCGACGGCGCCGAGCAACGCAATTGGATCAAAGTCAGTCTCGAAGGCACGAAGAGCAACCGTCAGGCGATCGGCGCGCTGGTGCGCGTTTCTGCCGCTGGCCGCACCTACCTGCAAGTTGTCGGAAGTCAAGGTTCCTACCTCTCGCAACACGCTACCCCGCTCCATTTTGGATTGGGGCACGCGACTTTCGTTGATCGTGTTGAGGTGGTATGGCCAAGCGGCCATCGTCAATCCGTTGACCATATGCATGTTCGGCAGCGTCTGCATTTGAAGGAAGACTGAACTCACACCCTCGCCGCCGTCGGTGACCGGCGGAGCCGATCGACCTCGGTGGTGCAGCACCGGACCAGCTATGGTTATGAGAAGCAAAGCAGGCAACAGAGCTTGGGTGTCTCAGAACGGAGGCCTGCTTGCGGCCTTGTAGTTCGGCCTCAAGGCCTTTCGAGTGACCTTTGTCACAGACCTGAAGGCAAGGCTGCTGCAGTGCCGCATTGCATACTTGCCGTTCGGAAAATACAAAGCTATTACATTCGGGCCCGGCGGACGGTCAGAAAATAGATAGCGTGAACAACTTTCCGATCATCATCCAGGGTGGCATGGGCGCGGGCGTATCAAATTGGCGACTCGCGCGGGGAGTATCTCAACTCGGCCAACTCGGGGTCGTCTCCGGCACGGCTGTGGATCAGATCCTGGCCAGGCGATTGCAAGACGGCGATCCCGGCGGCCACATGCGCCGCGGCCTTGATCATTTTCCGTTTCAACGTATGGCGGAGCGCATTTGGGAAGCGTATTATGTCCCCAACGGCAAGCCAGTAAGCCAGTCCTACAAGACCTTGCCGAAGCATTCCAAGGACAATTCTCGCGAGCTCATCGAGCTCTGTATTGTTGCCAACTTTGTCGAAGTGTTTCTAGCCCGCGAAGGCCACAACCATCCGGTAGGCATCAACTACCTGGAAAAAATTCAGATTCCGCATCTTCCGTCTCTCTACGGCGCCATGCTCGCCGGTGTTGGCTACGTCCTGATGGGCGCGGGCGTCCCTTTAAAGATTCCAGGCATGCTCGATCGCTTTGTAAATCACCAAGCGGCAACCTATCCCCTGCACGTCACCGGCGCGCAGGAGGGTGATGACACGACAATGACATTTGTTCCGCGGGAATTTATGGAGCACGAGCTTCCGCCGCTGACCCGCCCAAGGTTTATTGCCATCGTCTCTTCCAATACCCTTGCTGCAACAATGTTGAAGCGGGCCAACGGCAGGGTGGACGGATTTGTCGTCGAGGGACCCACGGCTGGCGGCCACAACGCGCCACCCCGCGGGAAGCTCCATCTCGACGAAGCAGGTGAAGCCATTTACGGAGAGCGCGACAGGGTTGACTTGGCGAAGATCCGCGAACTGGGACTGCCATTCTGGCTCGCTGGAGGATACGGCTCGTCAAAAAAGCTGCGCGAAGCCCTGAACGCCGGGGCCGCAGGCATTCAGGTGGGAACCGCATTTGCGTTTTGCGCGGAGTCGGGGTTGCGGGACGACTACAAGCAGGCGATTCTGGAAAAAGTGGTTTCCGGCGATGCCCGAGTAGCCACGGACTGCCTGGCTTCTCCCACGGGTTTCCCGTTCAAGGTCGCACAGTTGGAAGGCTCATTGTCAGAACACGAAGTCTATTTGGCCAGGCCGCGCATCTGCGACCTTGGCTATCTCCGCGAGGCCTACAGGACTGCCGAGGGCATGATTGATTATCGCTGTCCCGGGGAGCCGGAGACCGTATATGTGTCAAAGGGCGGCAAGCTGGAGGACACCGTGGGGAAGCAATGCCTCTGCAATGCGCTGGTGGCGACGATCGGACATCCCCAGGTACGAAGCGGTAAGTACAAGGAGAAAGGTTTGGTGACCTCCGGGAACGATTTGCTCGGAATTGAACGCTTCCTCCCGGCAAATGGCTCGACCTATAGCGCTGCAGACGTCGTGACGGTACTGATGAACGGTTGCAAGGCTGGGTTGTGACATCATTTGTTCTTACTGATTTTTGCGCCCAGACAAATTGCGATGGCCTGGTATTTTCCTTCTCCAAATCAAATCCAACCGTCAGAGAACATCATGGGAGACCTCTCGAGTCAGAGGTGTGCAGAAAGAATCTACGCGCGAGCGGCTGGTTCGTGAGCCACATAGGGTTGTCCCGCGATTCACTAGCTTCCTTCGGTTTGGTTTAGCTCCGCCAAATATTGGTTATGTCCGTCATTTCGGCGGTTAACCGAAGGGCGGTGAGATCATGCCGATTTCGAATCAATTCCCCCTGAGATTCTCGTTAGCGTCAGGCGATGACTTGTCCCGACTTGTCCATCAGAGAGCGGCCCGAAAACCAATAAGTGACGCCAGGACAGCGATTTATGTGATTTTATCCACTGGTTCGGGACCAGGAGGTCGGCTCCCCAATCCCTTCTCCCGCTAGGAGATGCAAGAACGCTCTTACAAAAGCGGAAGCTGTGTCCAAAAAAACTGTGCCAGCTTAAGGGTTCACCCCAACAGTTTCAGTCCAACTTCGGTCCAATTCAAGGGCGAGATAAATGACGCGCTTCCTCGTAAGCGACACCAGATGCGGCACTTAGAGTTTTGTGCTGCACACCTTCGAACCAGAGGGTCGGGAGTTCGAGTCTCTCCGGGCGCGCCAGCTCATTCCGTCAAGTACGCGCGGGACCTCCAGTTCGATCGCTGCCTTTGCGGTCATCGTGGCGTCGCTAATTCTGCGCGCCGTTCGCGAATTGGTTGCGCGAACGTTCGTGTTGACGAACGCACTGTTGGCATAACACTTGCAACTTGCAGGTGGAATACTCTCGTCGCAATCTCGCCGCGCGATGCAACACCGGGTCGTTGCCCTTGCGGTCCGGGCTGAAGTCGTCTAGATCGGCGGTACATTCTGCGACCTTCGCTGCAGCGATGCGCTCTGGATGCGCGGTTTTGCCACAGCGCCTAGGCTTTTGCGGCGGTCTGTGCTTGGCGCGCGGTCTTCGTCTCCCAGACTCTGCGAAGTTCGTCGCGCTGCTTCCGCACGTAGGCCTTGGCTGCGTCGAAATTCGCATAGACGCGCGTGCCCTTGATGGTGTTGCACGGCGTGCAGCAGGCCACCAGGTTGTTGGGATCTTTTTTGCCTTTCTTGGCGCGCGGCAGGACGAAGTCCACGCGCATGACCAGGGCGTTCTCAAAACTCGCGCGCCCGTCCAGCCCACAGTAGCGGCAGACGAAATCGTCGCGCTCGAGGATCTTTTTTCCTTCTTCGCGGGTCACTGGCGAATCCACGAAGGAGAGAGAAGTAATGCTAAGCGGCATGGGAACCTCCAGGGCGGAAATCGGCAAATGCAGGCGGGAGGAAGCGACTTCCGCTTTCTTGCGAAAAACCATAGGCTGCTGGTCCGTCAGTGTCAAGAACAGCCGCCGGGAAACGGTGTTTCGCCCGGGCAAGAACCCGTGAGCCACAGGCATTGACTGTGATAGAAAAGAATCGCAGAGGAACCCGACATGAAAGCAGCGGTGCTTCATAAGCTAGGAAGCGAGCCCTGTTACGAGGATTTTGTCGAGCCCGCCGCCCAGGACGGTGAGATTCTTGTGCGTGTCCGTGCGGCGTCTCTGAAATCCGTGGACAAACAGATGGCCGCTGGCTCGCACTACGCGAGTCCAAAAGAACTTCCCGCCATTTGCGGCATGGACGGCGTCGGCACGCTCGAAGGCGGCTCGCGGGTGTTTTTTGGCGGGCCACGCAAACCGTTCGGCGCGATGGCGGAACGCACGGTTGCTCCGCGCGCCTTTTGTTTTCCGGTTCCCGATGCCATCGACGACGCCACGGCTGCTGCGCTCCCGAATCCGGGCGTTTCTGCGCATCTCGTGCTCACGCAGAACGCGAGACTGGCCAGCGGCGAAACCGTATTGATTCTCGGCGCCACGGGCGTCACGGGAAAACTCGCGGTGCAGGTTGCGCGCTTGCTCGGAGCGCGCAGGATCGTCGGCGCGGGCCGCAATCGCGAAGCCCTGAGCAGACTGCTCGAACTGGGCGCGGACGCGGTTATTCAGCTCGATCAGTCCGATGACGATCTGAAAAAGTCTTTTGCTCGCGAAGCCGGAAAAGACGGCTTCAACGTGGTTGTCGATTATGTTTGGGGGAAACCTACGGAGGCTTTTCTGGCCGCGCTGACGCAATCCGAAATCACAGCCATCGGTGCCGAAACACGCCTCATCCAGGTTGGCGAAAGCGCAGCTTCGGTGATCTCGCTTCCCGCCGCCGTACTTCGCAGCCGAGCGCTCACCATTCGCGGAACTGCAGGCATTCCTCCTCGCGACGCCCTTGCTACTGCCATGAAGCAGATCATGGATTGGGCCGCCGCCGGCCAACTCACGATCGAAACGGAAACGATTCCGCTGGCGCAAGTGCAACAAGCCTGGCAACGCAACGAACGCTCACGGCGCATCGTTCTGATTCCCTAGCTTTTTCCGTTTCGTCTTTCCTGTGCTTTTCGCGTCCGGACGTGCATCGGCTCTTTCCTGCTAAGGCGCGAGCATGCCGCTCATTCATCGCGCAAGGTTCTGGCGGGGTCGATCTTGGCAACTCGCAGTGCAGGTACTGTGGATGCCAGAAACGCTACGGCGATGAGCGTCAGCACCACGACGAGAATCGTTGGTGCATCGTACACGCCCACGCCGTACAAAACGCTGCGCATCGCTCGCAGCACTCCAGCGCACAACAGCAATCCCAACAGCAACCCCGCAACCGAAGCCCCCACTCCCGTTTTCCCGATTTGCAGCATTGCCGCCTGAATCGTCGAACCCAAGGCCATCCGAATCCCAATCTCTCGCGTCCTCTGCGCCACCATATTTGCCACCAACGCGAAAATGCCGACGGCGCTTAGCAAAACTGCAAGTGCCGCCATCACCGTCAGCAGCGCTACTTCGATTCTCTGCATCGCGAGGGTCGAAGCCATGAGGTCTTTCATGTCGTAAAATCCGGAAAAAGGCAGTGATGGGTCTACGCTTGCCATGCGCCGCTGCATTTCTCCAGTCAAGCCCTCCACCGGCCCGGCAGTGCGAACGATCCAGCTAGGCTGGAAAAAGCTATGGGCCACGGCAAGGAATTTGTCGGGAACCTGCGCGGCAGGCACATAGATAGCTTCCTCGCTAGTCAAGGGCGCAGATCCCGGATTCAATCTGCCAGCTGACGACAATACCGTGTCCCCCACGACTCCAACGATCAGGAAATCCTTGTCGAGAAACTGTCCCACGGGATTCTCGTCGTGAAAGAATTTGCGCGCAAAGCTCTGATTCACAACAACAACTCGCTCAGTGTCGGGACCGTCCGCGTCGCGGAACGCTCGCCCGGCGAGCACCGGAATCTGCAGCGTCTCGAAATAGCCCGGCGTGGCATAGACGTTGTTGGTCATAACCACCCGTCCTGCCTCCTTGCCGGAGCTGAGCGTAATTCCACGAAGCCCCGCCCGCTCGTAGGGTAGAGTTGATCCGACTGCCGCGTTCTGCACCTCCGGAATTTCTTTCATGCTCGCCAAGCTCTCGTCGAGCAGCTTCCGGAATGCAGCCCCATCGTGATATCGCGCATCGTCCAGTGAAGCTTGGGCCGCGATGATGCCGTTTGGGTTGAAACCGGGCGGCAGAGTTTCGAGGTGGACTAATGTGCGAATCAACAACCCGGCCGCGGCCAGCAACACCACCGTCAGGGCAACTTCCCCGGCGATCAGGCCTTGCCGCAGCCGGACAGTCCCTCCGCCAATCACCGCGCGACTCCCGATGGAAGATCGCAGATCCACTTTCCTCGACGTCAGCGCAGGCAACATCCCGAACAGCACGCTTGTCGCTAACGAGAGCGCAAGCGTGAACGTCAAGACGCAGTTGTCGAGAGGCAAATTCGCCACGGGTAGAAAATGATCTGGCAGAAGGCGCAATAATCCGCGCAACGTCAAGAAGCCAAACGCGCCTCCCGCAATTCCGCCGACCGCCGCCAACAGCAAGTTCTCAATCCAAAGCTGCCTCTGAACCTGCCAACGCGAAGCGCCCAGCGCCAGCCGCGTGGCTATTTCTCCAGTCCGACGCATCATCCGCACCAGCGTGAGCGCCGCGAGATTCGCGCAGGCAATCAGTAGGATAAGTCCCGCGGCCAGCATCAGCGCCAATACTTGTGGCCGCAGTGGGTCCGTTTCGCCGCGCTGCAGAGGAACGCAGTAAAACGTACGCTGCGCGCCAGGATTGTTCTTCGCAAAATTTTCCGCTCGCTGCGTATGCGCCCACGCTCTGTTGATTTCCGCATCCGCCTGTTGCCAGTTTGCGCCGTCGCGTAATCGCATAAACGAGCGAAAGTTGGTTCCTGCGCCTTCGCCTTCGGGGCTGGCTTGGAGCGCGGTATACAGCTCGGCATTTAAGGGAGTCGTGGCGCGCTCGGGCAGTACGCCAACGATTGTGTATGGTTCGCCCTTCAGCAATGCCGCTTGGCCGACGGCGCTGGGGTTTGCACCAAACGTCGTGCACCACAATCTGAAACTGAGGATGGCTGCCTTGGGCCCGTGCGGGCGATCCTCGTCTGCGGAAAAATTGCGGCCAAGCACGGGCTGAATTCCCAGCACGTCGAAATACTGCGCCGAGACTCGTCCGGCCTGAAGATATTGCACTGCCGAACCTCCCTGCAGGTTCGCTCCGTTGGTCCGGAGACTGGAAACCGCGGAGATCAGCGAAGGCACGTCGTCGCGAAGCAACTCCCATTGTTCGCCATCAATGTTTCTCCGCTCGTCCGACGATTCCGCTCCTGTCGTCCGCGCATAAATTACTCCGAGGCGTTCCGGATGCGGGTAGGGAAGGCTCTTCAGCAACAGGGCATTGACCACCGAGAAAATCGCCGTGTTCGCGCCGATTCCCAGCGCGAGCGTAAGAACAACGACGGCCGTGAACCCAGGTGACTTTCGCAGCATGCGCAAGCCGAAACGTACGTCTTTCCTGAGGTGGTCCCACCACAACGAGCGCCCGGCTTCGTAAAATCGCTCTTCTGCCCGCAGCACGTTCCCAAACGCTCGCCGGGCCGCCGCTCTGGCCTCTTCGTCGCTCAAGCCATCTTCCTGCAAGTGCTCGACTTCCAGCTGCAAGTGCGCTGCAATTTCCTCGCTGAAGTCCTTCGGTTGGCGCTTCTTTTTGAACATGGCTTCACCTCCCGGCGGTCTCCGTTCCGAGAACTCGTCCAATGGCGCGCGCCAGCCGCTTCCACTTCGTGGTTTCCCTGGAGAGTTGTTTGCGTCCTGTAGGGGTGAGCGAATAGAACCGCGCCTTGCGATTGTTCGATGATGTCCCCCATTTCGCGGAGATCCAGCCGCGTTCTTCAAGGCGCTGCAACGCCGGGTACAGCGCGCCGTGCTCCACGAGAAGTTCCTCGGCGGAGGTTTGTTGAATCGCGCGCGCGATGCCTTGTCCGTGTTGCGGACCAAAAATGAGGGTGCGGAGAATCAGCAGGTCGAGCGTCCCTTGCAGCAACTCCAGACGGCCGTTCGCGTCTTGGGTAGACATTTCACCCGAGTATGCTCGCGCTCAGGTAAGATGTCAACCTGAGAGCGGCTCGGAGAGGTGTGGCGCACGCCTGCCTGCTGCCGGGAGACACTATTGCCTCTGCGTCGTTAAGAATCGCCGCGGACGTATTGGTGCCTAATGCGGGGATGCCGAGGATGGAGCGGAAGCCGTTGCCGCAGGTGAACTTTGCGTTGGAGCAGAGTGCCACGCCACGTCATTTTGTTTCAGCAGCGCCAAAGCGTAGCGCATGGGAATCGCGGCGCCCGGAACCGATGCATCGAGTGTGGCGGTATTGCGGATGGACGCGGCCGTGCCGCGCAGCCAGATGCCTTCAATCAGTCCAACGGCCGAGTGCGTCCCAGCGTCCAGCACCGGTGAGCCGCTCTGGCCTTTCACGACCGGATGGCTGAGCAGAAAGACGTCGGCGGGCGGTCCGGCTTTCGCCAAATCCGTGGATTCGAAGGCGATCACCGTTCCCGGCGAGAAATCTTCACGCTGCAACTCGAACGTGTGGGCGTTTTGTACGCGTTTCGGGTGCACCGACAGCGCCAGCACCGTCTCGCCCTGCGTCGGCCGGGTCGCAGAAAGCGTTACGATGGCAACCGAATATTTTGTCGTGAACGGATTCGGCGTGGCGCGCAGTATCGCGACGTCGTGCTGCACGTCTTTTGCGACAACTGCGATCTTTACGAGTTGCGGCGGAGCGTTCGGGCGGCTCAGCAGAATGTACGGCTGGCCGCCGCTGCTGAACGATTCCAGCACGTGCGCCACCGTGAGCAGATAACCGTCCTCGTTAATAAAAAACGCGTTACCGAAAAACGTATACTGATAGCCCTTCGTTCCCGGCGTTTCGTCGTCGTTATAGACGACGGGCGCAAGCGCCGCGCTGGCTGGATCATCGGCAGCGGGTCGGGGAGTGTCCGACTGAACGGCTTTAGAAGTTAGTGCGGTTGTCCGAGGAGTTGGCATAGCAGTTGACGGTTGCCGTGCGACTCCGCCGGTCCTTGTGGAGGTCCCTTGCGGAGACTGCGCGGCAAGCGCGGGGAAGAGGGGAAGAGCGGCGACGAGCAAGACCGCAGATGCCAGCGCGCTCGCGCCAGATCGCAGGGCACGTTTCGTTCGCTGTTTTCGTAGAATTTTCATAGCCGTTCCGAGTGCATCGCGCCAAGCCGCCACTTTCTTGGCTACCGCGCTACGCCTCCGCCTCGAAGACTGTGACAGAAGGCGAAGTTCGGGTAAATGGCAGGGAAGAGCGGAAAAAGGACAGGTGTTCGGGGAAGGCGCAGCGCAGGGTCGCGTGGCGCTCGGAAGCCACTGCAAAGAGGGCCGAGAAGTATCCGCAAGAAAGAGCTTGACAGACATACTGTAATTACGGTATATTCTGTACGGAGAGAAAAGACAGAAATGACTGATACTTCTAAACCGGCACTTTTTCCTGTAGCCCAGAAATTCATCCTGCATTGGGGCGAAATGGGCACCCGCTGGGGAATTAACCGAACCGTCGCGCAAGTCCACGCGCTGCTTTTTCTTTCGCCCGTACCCATGCCTGCCGACGAAATCTCCACCACGCTGGCGGTGGCGAGGTCGAACGTCAGCACTTGCCTGCGCGACCTGCAGGGCTGGGGCATCGTGCGCGTCGTACACGTTCTCGGCGACCGCCGCGACCATTTCGAGGCGCTCAAGGACGTCTGGGAGATCTTTCGCATCGTGAGCGAAGAGCGCAAGCGCCGGGAGATTGATCCGACGCTGCGCATCCTCGGCGAGTGCGTCGCGGAGTCAAAAAACAATCCGCAAAGCGACGCTTACACGCGCGAACGCCTGGAGAGCATGCTGGATTTCCTGACTGTAATGTCCGGCCTTTTTGAGGAAGTGCTGCGCATGCCGATTCCGGCGCTGAAAGGCGTCGGCAAGCTGCGCGGGAAGGTGGTGACGCTTCTCGGAAAGAGAGCCGCGAATGGATGAACAGGCGCCGTAGAAGCGATGGATTGTGAGTCAGCGCCGGGGGAGAAAGAGACGGAACCATGATCTCGCTGGCCAGTGAAATAACCGACGGAAAAGGGAGGCACGCCCGAGGCTGGCTGTTTTTCGACGCCGAGTGCGGCTTCTGCACGCGCATTGCGCGATGGCTCGCGCCCATTCTGCATCGTCGAGGAATGGCGGTTGCTCCGCTACAGGATCCGCGCGTGGGTGCACTGCTCGGTTTGTCGCGCGACGAATTGCTGCGCGAGATACGCCTGCTGCTTTCCGATGGGCGGCAGTTCGGCGGAGCGGATGCGGTTGTGGCACTCGCACGCGAGATTTGGTGGGCGCGCCCGCTCGTATGGCTCGCGAAGCCGCGTCGCGGGATGGAAGCTCTGCGCGCTGGCTACTCCCACATTGCTGCGAAGCGAAGTTGCGTGGCGCATGCGTGCGCCCTGCCGCAAGCTCTACGGCACATTTAGAAGACGAGCCAAGAATCGCGATTGGGAGGTGAGGCGATGCAGCTAATTGAAGAACGAACCAAAAGATCTGGAACTGGTCAGAAAGAGACCAAGGTATTGCGGATTGTGATCGCAGGAGGAAATGGCCACGTCGGCAGTGTTCTGGCGAAGTACTTCCATGAGCGCGGGCACTCTGTGGTGGTGCTAGCGCGCACGACGTATGTGAGACCCTGGCGCGAAGTGGCTTGGGACGGCGAACATTTGCGCGAATGGGTGCGGGAACTGGAAGGCGCGGATGCGGTGATCAATCTTGTGGGCCGCAGCGTCAACTGCCGCTACAACTCATTCCACCGGCGGGAAATTCTGGAGTCGCGCGTCAAGAGTACTAAGTTGCTCGGGATCGCCATCGCTAAAGTGAAGCAGCCGCCGCGGGTATGGCTCAACGCGAGCACCGCAACCATCTATCGTCACGCGTTCGATCGCGCGATGGACGAATCCACTGGAGAGCTCGGAGGACACGAAGCGGACGCGCCGGCTACCTGGAGATTTAGTACGGAAGTCGCCACGCGATGGGAAGAAGCATTTTTTGCGGCGAGCACTCCGCAAACCAGGAAAGTTGCGCTGCGGAGCGCTATGACCATGAGCCCGGATCGCGGCGGAATCTTCGACACGCTGCTGCGGTTGGTGCGTTTCGGACTGGGCGGCCCCGCCGGCGGCGGCGCGCAGTACATGTCGTGGATTCACGAAGACGATTTCGCGCGCGCGATTGAGTTTTTGATTGCGCACGAAGAAATTTCAGGGGCGGTAAACGTTGCCGCGCCGGAACCCATGCCGAACCGCGACTTCATGCTGGCGCTGCGCAAGGCCTGGGGCGCGCGCGTCGGTTTGTCCGCCAAACAATGGATGTTGCGCGTCGGCGCGGTCCTGCTGCGCACCGAACCTGAACTCATTTTGAAGAGCCGGCGGGTTATTCCGGGCCGGCTGATCGCGGCGGGTTTCCAATTCCGGTTTCCGTACTGGCGTGTCGCTGCGGAGGATCTCGTCCGCCGCTGGCGGCTCGCGTCGCGTGCTACGTGATCCTTGTTCAGTGAAAGAGGGCACGAAGAATCGTGCCCTTAGAAAAACAAAAAATTACTCGTAGCGGAGAGCGACCATGGGATCGGTGCGCAAGGCGCGTCGTGTGGGCAAGTAACTTGCCGCAAGTGCGAACGCGCCGAGTATTGCCACGCTCGTAGCGAAGGTGGCGGCATCGCGCGCATGCAGGTCGAATAGCAGGCTCTGGACAACACGCGTGGCGGCACACGTGATGGCGAGCCCCGCCGCGGCTCCCGAGAAGAGCAGCACGGCAACGTCGCGCATCACCAGGCGCAGTATCTCCCCGCGCTGCGCACCGAGCGCGATGCGAATGCCGATCTCTTTCTGCCGCTGGAGCAGCAAATACGCCAGCACTCCGTAAAAACCGATCATCGCCAGCAGTAATGCCAGAGCGCCGAAAAACCCGGAAAGCGCGGCGAGCAAGCGTTCCTGGGTAAGCGAATCGTCCACTTGTTGCGCCAGCGTGGTGAATTGGATCGCGGCGGATTTGTTGACGCTCAGAATGGCTTGCTCGACGAGAGGAGCCAGCTGGGACGGGCGAGTCGCGGTGCGAATTTCCATCGCGGAGCGTTCCGGCATGGTCTTGAGCTGGGAGAGCGGAAAATATGCCGTTGGCGGAGCGTCGTCGCGGAGCGTTTCATAGCGCGCGTCACGAGTGACACCCACAATTAGGAATGTATCGCCGAGAGTTGTGGACGTGGCGTAGCGGCGGAACGTTTTTCCGACGGGAACGCTGCCGGGATAAAATTTACGTGCCAACGCCTGGTTTACTATGGCCACTTGAGGCGAAGTCTGCGTATCGCGATCGTTGAAATCGCGTCCTTCCTGCAAGCTGGAGCGCAAAGTCTTGAAATAGTCCGGCGTGATGTAGTTCATGTAGACGTCGCGATCGTCACCCTGCGGGGCTTTCGGGCCTTCCACGACAATGAAGTCATCCCACACGCGATTGCTAATAGGCGTAACCATAGACTGGCTGGCGGAGAGCACGCCGGGCAGGGCGCGGACGCGCTGGAGGATGTCTTCGCGCGTGGCTGCGAATTGCGCGCCGGCGAGGCCGGCGTTGTGCAAATCCACATCCGAAAGCAACACGTTGTTGCGGTCAAAGCCAGCGTCGAGCATCACGAGATTCGCGAAGCTGTGCACGAACAATCCTGCTGTGGCCACCAGCACGAGTGATATGGCCACCTGCACGGCGACCGTCCAGCGCCCCGCGCGGAACTTTGTATCGTTGCCGGCCTGCCGGGCCGACCCGCTCTTCATCGCGCCGGCCAGCGAGACGCGCGTGGCGCGGAAGGCCGGAAGCACGCCGAAAAGCAAGCCGGTGAGAATCGCGGCAGCGGCGGTGAAGAGAAGCACGCGCCAGTTGAGCGTTAGATCGAGCGAAATGGGATCGCGTCCCGTGGAAATCGCGCGAACAATCAAGCGGCCGCCCGATTCCGCGAAGAGAATTCCGAGAAGCGCGCCGGCGCAGGAGAGCAGCACGCTTTCCGTCAGCAATTGCCGAACGAGCTGGAGGCGCGACGCGCCGAGCGAAAGACGCACGGAAATTTCGCGCGCGCGCGCAGTGGCTCGCGCAAGCATCAGGCTGGCAATGTTGGTGCACGCGAGGAGAAGTACGAATCCCGCGATGACCATGAGCATTTTCAGCGGCAGATCGTATTCATGGCGCAGATAGGAAATTCCGGTGTCGGCCGGGAGAGTGGTCAGCGTCCATTTTAGGAATTTTTGTTGATCCGTGGGCGCCCACGACGTAGGAACCGTTTCGGCGAAAATTTGCGGAGATAGAACGGCGAGGCGAGCGGAGATTTGCGCGTCGGAAATGCCCGATGCGCGGCGGGCCATGATGCGGAACCACCACGCGGAGCGCTGGTCGAGAGATGAATTTGTTCCCTGAACAATCGCTTCGGAGCAGATGGGCGCGGCGACATCGAACGAACTGCCGACTTCTGTACCGAAAAATCCCGGAGCGGAGACGCCGATGATTTCGAATGGATGTCCGTTAATTGGAATGGTGGTGCCGATCACGGGAGCGCCGCCGAAGCGGTTCTGCCAGAATCCGTAGCCGAGCACGGCGACGCCCGGGCAACCACGCTTATCGTCGGCCACCGAGATCAATCGTCCCGCAGCGGAGCGCACCCCGAGCGTCGGAAAGTAGCTGCCGCTGACGAAAATTCCGCGAACGTTTTCCGCGACGCCACTGGGCGCGAGATTGAATTGCGCATTGCCCCACGCGAATGCGCCGTTGAAGACGTCCTGGTGGTCGCGAATAGCCTCCCACAGGGGATTGGTGTAACTGGTACGCGGGCTGCGGCCGAAGCCGTGCGTCAATACCGCCACTTGCACCAATTCTTCCGGCGCGCGAACGGGTAGCAGTCGGAACATGACCGAGTCCATCAGGCTGAAAATGGCGGTGTTCGCGCCGATCCCGAGAGCTAGCGTAAGAATCGCGACCACAGCGAAGCCTGGATTCTTTCGCAGCATGCGCAGGCCGTAGCGGACATCGCGAAATGCCGTTTCTAGCAGCGATTCCCAGCCGGCGGAAGCGACCGCTTCTTTGGAGATCTCGACCGTCCCGCGTTCGAGACGAACTTCGCGTGCGGCGGCGCGAGGGCTCATCCCATCCTTGATTTTTTGTTCCGTGGCCATGTCCAGGAAATCGCGCAGTTCCTCACCGAGTTCCTGATCAACTTCTTTCTTGCGGAAGAGCGAGCGGAGTCCGTCAGTGAAACTGCGCAAAAGAGACATGACGTTTACGATGCCTCCAGGATTCTGGCGATGGCCGCGACCTGACGGCCCCAGGCAGCTTTTTCGGTGTTGAGCCGACTGCGGCCCTGCTCGGTCAGGAGGTAATACTTCGCGCGACGATGATTCGCGGTCTCCTTCCATTCGCTTTTGATGAGGCCGTCGCGGCGGAGCCGCTGCAAGGCAACGAAAAGCGAACCTGCATTGACACAAAAGACGCCTTTGCTGAGTTGCTCGATGCGAACGGCGATGCCATAGCCATGCATGGGCTCGAGAACGAGTGTTTTGAGGATGAGCATATCGAGAGTGCCTTGGACGAGGTCATCGGGCTTTTCGGGCATGAAGGGATTCCTCCTGACAGTCAAGAGGGAGGATATATAGTTCCTCCTGATTGTCAAGAGGAGAGATTCCCGGCGACCGGGGCAACGTTTGTCGACCACCTGGGTCTCCGGATCACTCGGGGTGACGTGAGAGTGATTTGTGAACGGCTGTCGGGATATTGGGGATATTAAGTCGCAATCCGCACACGAGAAACTGCTGGCGGACTGCCACGCTGCCTTGATGGGCTAAGGGCACCTGAACTTCAGGACAGTTACGGCGAAAAATTGCGAGTGCTAACCTCACCGGAGAAACGGGTGTCCGGTGTGCAAAATAAAACCAACCCAGAAGGCAGGAAACGTCATCCAATCGAGGATTGAGAATGGGTAAGTGTGTTCGGAGGCGAAGAGCAGTTTTGGGGAACCGGAACGAGCAGTTGACGGAAGAACGTTAAAAGGGTTTGGACGGGCACGTATGGAATTCGAACGAATAACCCGCAAGATCCCACCAGCGGACAGCACGCACGGTGGCGCATTGGCAGTCCGAGGGAACTGGTCCGCGTGCCCGAGAATGTGCCCGTTTGAAACAACGGTAAGGCGAGCGGCGATTCTCGCAATAGGACTGGGAGCGGTGCTGGTCTGCGGCATTACGGTGGTCGGAGCCCAAGAGACGCCGAGCGTCAGCGGAGCAGATCTCAAGCCAGCCGAAGCCGTTGGAAACGCAACTGCTCACTTGGCTTTGCCTGGCCAGTTCGTGGCAGGGACAATTAGCGGCAGCGTGTTGGACGGGAGCGGCGCGGCGGTCGTTGGAGCGCGTATCACCTTGTCAGGGGAAATGGCTGCGACCAGCGAAGAGGTGGTTTCCGACGAGCAAGGGCAGTATCTCTTTCCCGGCATCACGCCAGGGAGTTTCCAACTGACGGCGTCGGCGGGCGGATTCGCCCGGGCGACATTCGCGGGCACGCTGCATTCGGGCGAGAGTTACATGGTGCCGCCCATCGCGCTGGCGGTGGCGAGTAACGCGACGGAAGTGCGCGTGACGATGTCGCACGTGGAGATTGCGGAAGCGGAGATCAAGGAAGAAGAAAAACAGCGCGTGCTGGGCGTGGTGCCGAATTTTTACGTGACGTACGATCCCGCGGCGCTGCCGCTAACGCCTGGACAAAAGTTCGAGCTGGCGTGGAAAGTGACTTTGGACCCGATCAATTTCGGCCTCGTCGGCGGGACAGCTTTAATGCAGCAGGCGACTGATTCGTGGAACGGATATGGGCAGGGCGCGCAAGGATTTGCGAAGCGCTATGGCGCGAATTACGCGGATCTCGTCACAGGAACCTTTATCGGGAGCGCGATACTGCCGTCGGTGTTCAAGCAGGACCCCAGATATTTTTACAAGGGGACAGGAAGCAAGAAGGCACGCCTGGCGTACGCAGTAGCGAATGCGTTTATCTGCAAAGGCGACAATGGCCGGTGGCAGGCGAACTATTCGAGTTTAATTGGCGGGCTGGCGGCGGGCGGAATCTCGAATTTGTACTACCCGTCGGCGGATCGCGGAGTCGAACTCACGTTTGAAAACACGCTGATTGGCATCGGAACCACAGCTGCGGCGAATATTTTGCAGGAATTCGTGATCCGCAGATTAACACCTCACGCCCCAAGCTACGCGCCGGCGGACGCTGCCGCGCACTAATCACTGAAAATTAGAGTCGTCGAAGGCCATTCGGGACGCTCCCAGGACGAGCATAGCTCTTGGTTCGCGTCGATTGATTAGTGCGAGGAGAAAGCGTCGCGGAGCGCAAAGAAGGCCGGTGTGGGATTGAGGTCGGCGTCGAACGGGAGTGGGCGCTGCGGGAGGCCGTCTTTGCGGGGACGAAAGCCCTGCAGCCAGGAGTCGCGGTCGGAGAGGCACCAGGTGAGAACGGCTTTGAGATTGGGCTGGCGAACGATGTTGGCGAGGAAGGTTTTATAGTATTCAGCGACGAGGCGGTCGCGTTCGGGGATGTCGGCGGGGAGCGAGGAGTCGTCGACGTCGAGTTCGGTAACATAGACCTGCAGGTTGAACTTCTCGATTTCCTTTAAAAACTTGTTGAGGCCGTTGAAGGTCGGAAGGCCGGCGTAGGTGCGGAGGTGCGCCTGCACGCCTAAGGCATGGATCGGAGTGCCTTTTTTGGTCATGCGATGCAGCATGGCGAGAATGGCTTCGCGTTTTTTTTCTTGGGCGGGCTCGTCGGTTTCGATGTCGAAGTCGTTGTACGTAAGGAGGACGTTGGGATCGGCTTCGGCGGCCGTACGGTAGGCGAGGTCGATGTAGTCTTCGCCAATGTTGGTGAGCCAGATGGACGTTGTAAGGTCGTTGTGATTGTGATGCTCCGGGCGGATGCCTTCGTTGACGACGTCCCAGGAATGGATGCGGCCCTGATAGCGGGTAACGACGGTGCGAATGTGGCTGGTAAGGATTTTTGCGGCGTTTTGCGGAGTGACGATGGACTCGAGCCAGGCGGGATTATGCTCGTGCCAGCAGAGATTGTGGCCGCGAGCGAGGAGATGATTTGATTCGGCAAAATGCATGAAGGCGTCGGCCTGCGTGAAGTCGAAGCGATCTTGCTCGGGCTGGGTGAGGCGCCACTTCATGGCGTTTTCTGGGACGACGATGGAGCACTGATCGACGATTAGATCGGTGAGATCGGTGCGGCGGAGTTGGGGGTCGGACACCGCAGATCCGAAGAAGAGGCCTTTGGCGATGGCGAGTTCGCGGAGGCGCGGATATTGCGACGGGCGCTGTTGCCAGGGAAAGCCTGAAGCAGCGAGCGAAGAGAGCGAGAAATGGAGGAAATCGCGGCGGTGCATGAGAGACATGAGGATAGATAATTTGGGAGGAAAAGTCATGCGAGGCTGTCGAGCAGGGCCGTTGTAGCGCAGTGGGCGTCCTCGCGTTTGTGATGCGGTCGCATATGTGGAGTAAACTCGGAGCGTGACGTTTACGAAGCGGTTGCGCGAGGGAGTGAAAAACGGGGAGATTACTTGCAGTGTGCGATTTTGGCTGCGGCCACGCGTGAGAGTGGGAGAACGCTACCGCATGACAGACGGAGCAATCGAGGTGGATGCGATCGAACCGATTGGGTTTCCGGACATAACGCCGGAGCTTGCGCGAGAGTCCGGATTTCTTGGAGTGTTGGGTTTGTTGAAGGTGGCAAAGCACGGAAAAGGCGAGAACATTTATTTGCTGCGGTTTCATTATGTGCGCCCACGCGGCAAGCGAAAAAGGGCGGCGAAGGTCCGGCTAGGTTCCAAGCTGGCTTTGCAGATGGCGAAACACCGGTGCCGTTGGGGGAAAAGGCAGCGGATTCATCGCTTGCTAACCGCGCAATAGCGCAGAGAACGCCGCTTTGCTCGGATCGGAAAATTTTTGAGTGTTGGCAGGACTAGGCGCGGGCGGAGGCGACTGATGCGTTTTCCAGGACGCGCCGGTAATAGGCTTCGTAGGCGGGGATGACGTCGTTGGCGCAGAATTTTTTCTTGGCGTTGATGCGGGCGCACTGGCCCATTTCGCGGCCACGATCGGAGCGCGAGAGAATTTCGAGGGCGAGGGCGGCGGCGGATTTCACGTCGCCGGGTTCGACGAGGTAGCCGTCGACGCCGTGCTCGACGACTTCCGGGACGCCGCCGACGTTGGTGGCAATCACCGGAACTTCGCAGGCCATGGCTTCGAGCGCAGCCAAGCCGAAAGATTCGAGCTGCGAAGGCAGCAAGAATAAATCCGCGACGGCAAGCTTTTCGTAAACTGCATTTTGTTTCCCGAGAAAAACCACATCTTTTTGCAAGCGTTTCTTGCGGACAAGATATTCGGCGGAGCCACGATCGGGGCCGTCGCCGATGAGCACGAGTTTTGCGGGCATTTTGGCGCGCACGAGAGCAAAGATTTCCACGGCGTCGGTAAGGCGCTTGACCGGGCGGAAGTTAGAAAGGTGCATGAGGATGGGCTCGCCGTTGGGTGCCCATGTCTCGCGCAGGCCGGGGGCAGGTTTGCGCGAATAAAGGTCGCAGTTGACGAAATTGGGGATGACGTCGATGGGGCGCTTGATGTCGAATTCCTTGAGGGTTTGACCGAGAAGATATTGCGAAATCGCGGTGACACCGTCGGATTGTTCGATGGAAAACTTGGTGATGGGAAGATAGCTGCGATTGCTGCCAACGAGAGTGATGTCGGTGCCGTGAAGCGTAGTAATGAATGGAAGGCGACGCGGAGCGGCCATCGAGCGAGCGAGAAGAGCGCTGACCGAGTGAGGAATAGCGTAGTGGACGTGAAGAAGGTCCAACGCTTCGGATTCGAAGACTTCGAGCATTTTTGTGGCGAGCGCTAGAGTGTAGGGCGGATGATCGAAAAGAGGATAGGAAACGACTTCCACTTCGTGAAAGTGCGTGCGCGGGTCGTTGGCGTTCATGCGGATCGGCGGAGCGTAGCTGATGAAATGAATGTCGTGTCCGCGGGCGGCAAGCTCCTGGCCGAGTTCCGTGGCGACGACGCCGGAACCGCCATAGGTGGGATAGCAGGTGATGCCGATTTTCATGAACGAGGTCTCCGCCGGCCTTAGTTGTTTCTTATGCGCAGTTAGTGCAGCATTCTAGCGGCAAAACGAGCGCGAATTTCGTTTCCGGGAGCCACTGGGGCGAAGCCTGCGGCTGCCCAACACCCGGGCCTACCGGAAGCAGTCTATTAGACGCGCGAGGTGCGGAGAACGTGACACGGAGGACGGCACTAACGGCCAAGGGCCGGCTGGCGGGGAAGACTGCGCTGATCACCGGCGGCGGGACCGGCATTGGAAAAGCCATTGCGCTGGCGTTCGCCAGAGAGGGAGCGAAAGTAGCCCTGGCGGGACGGCGGGCGGACAAGCTCGACGAAGCGTTGCATGAAATGGAAGTACACGGCGGCGAGCGGCTGGCGGTAACGTGCGACGTGGCGAAGGCGAAGGATGCAGAACAGGCGGTCTTTGAGGCGGCGAGCAAGTTCGGATCGCTGAATGTGCTCGTGAACTCCGCGGGCGTGCTGAGCGCGACTACGGTAGAGGGTATCAGCGAAGAAGACTGGGACAGATTAATGGCGATTAATCTGAAGGGGCCGTTTCTGATGAGCCGCGCGGCGCTGGGAGAATTTCGCAAGACGGGCGGAGGGACGATCGTGAATATCGGATCGGTTCTCGGGTTGGTGGCTATGAAGGATCGCGCGGCGTATTGCGCCTCAAAAGGTGGCGTAACGCTGCTGACGAAGGCAATGGCCCTGGATCACGCACACGAGAACGTGAGAGTGAATTGCATCTGCCCGTCGATCGTGGAGACGGAGCTGGTCGCCGGCTTGTTCGCGGCATCGGAGGCCGGAGCCGCGATGAAAAAGGCGAGAATTGCTGGGATTCCGCTGGGGCGAATCGGACGTCCGGCGGATGTGGCGGAGATGGCAGTTTTTCTGGCGTCGGACGAGTCAAGCTGGCTGACGGGCGCGGCTATTCCGCTGGATGGCGGGCTATCGGCGTATTAAACGGGAGAGATGAAGTGATCGATTCCGAATCCCTGCACGATTTGAAGAAATATGAGGCAGCCCTGCGGAGCCGGGCGCACGAAGGCGGAGCGACGCGAATCCTGGGACTGGCGCTCGAAACCCTGGAACGTGGCCGGGTTGTGTTCACGATGCGGGTGAAACCCCGGCACAAGCAGATTCATGGCGTGGTTCACGGCGGAGTGCTGGCGACGCTGGCGGATACAGTAGCGGCTATCGCGGCGTTCACGACCGTACCGAAGGGGACGGAAATTGCCACCGTGGAATTGAAGATCAATTTTCTGGAACCCGTACCTGACGGGCGAATCAGGGCGGAAGGTCGAGTTTTGCGGACCGGCCGAAATTTTGTCGTGACGGAATGCGAGATTTTTAACGAAAGTGGATCACTAGCGGCAAAAGCGCTGTTGACGTTCGGAGCCGCGCGGGGACATTCGCTCACACCACGGCGGAACGGGCAGAAGTAGCGAGATTCTTCGAACTATTCGTCGCCGCCGGCGGCAGCTTCTTCGCCATCTTTATACAGATACTTGATCACGCGCTTGAAAATAAGCAGATTCGGATTGCCCTCGCGCGTGAGCTTGATGCAGTCGCGGTCGTACCATTCGATCGTACCGTGGAGCTGTTCGCCGTTATCGAGCACGATCACCATGGGCGTGCGGCTCTGCATCTGCTTGACCCAATAAAAGTTCTCGGCGTGCGTGGTTTCCGGGGGCGCTGGCTTCTTGCTCGGAACGGGGCCGACGTGCTGGCCGTTGTGCGGGACCCTCTGGGGACCTTGCTCCTTCACGTCCGGAAAACCCGGGCGAAACATCCTGCGATTGACCATGACTTCTCCTTGCGGGTTAAGGTGAGGAGTTCAGTTGGTGAGATGCGAGTTTTGTGCGCCAGGTTACAGTCTTCGAAAAAATATTTCAAAATCGATATTCTTGAAGAAATCGCGGTGAAAATAAGCCCAATGCGGCGTTACGCTAAGCGAGAAAGCGAAGTTGCCAAAGCGTCGAGGCCGAGCTGGCGATTCAGATTTCTGCGGGCTCCGGCATAAAGTTCATCGAAACCCGCGATGGCCCGCATTACCCAGCCAGAATCGATAGATTTTGCGAGAGATTCCAGCTCTTTCACGAGGGAGACGTTCCGAAGCGCAGGATTCTTGACGCCAGACGTGATTTCCAGAAGGTCGGTAAGCAAACCGTAGAAAACCGAAAGTTGCTCTTCAAAAGAGAACTCGCGATCCTTGGCAAGCGCGGAAGTGTCTGCGAAGAGCTGCGAGAATCCTTGGCCGGCGGCCGCGCGCTCGATAATGCGCAGCGCGGCCACGCGGCGTTTTGCGGTTTCCTCGATATCCATTGAGATGGCGAGGCCCGGGCTGCCTTCGGCAAGTTGCGCGGCGAGTTTAAGGTCCGCGGGCTTGCGCGTAGTCGTTTGTTTCAGAATATTCTCGACCTCCGTTTGCGACAACGGAGCGAAATGAAACTGCAAGCACCGCGAAACGATAGTGGGGAGAAGACTGTAGGGAGACGGAGCGGTCAAAATAAGCGTCGCGGTGCCGGGGGGCTCCTCGAGAATTTTCAGAAAGACGTTCGCGACGTCCCAACGCATGGTTTCGGCGCCGTCCAGGATAAACACGCGGCGGCGTCCCATGGGTTGGAAGTAGGCGGCGCGCTGCACGGCGCGGAGTTGACCGATGCGGAGCATCGGCCGTGCAACCGGAGATTTCAAACGGACGGGATCGGGGACGAGCGCCCATACGTCGGGGTGCGGCTGGAGAATCAGTGGAATTCGTTCGACGGTGGCCGCATCGGCACTTTCACCGCGTTCCGTGAGACCCTGTTCGATGAAAGGTTCGGGCCGCGATAGCAAGGTGATGCGTTTGCAGGTGTCGCACTCGGAACAGAAGTCGTCCTTGAGCCGCTGGCAGTTCGCGGCCTGCGCAAACATGCGCGCGAGAGTGAATTTGCCGAGTCCGCGTGGGCCGCTGAACAATAGCGCGTGCGGCACGCGATCGGTGCGGAGCGCGCCGCGCAGGGCCGCGACGATGCGTTCGTTACCGAGAAAATCGGAGAAAGGCATGAGTTAATGAGCGTCCTTTACGGGGCGGAATTTTGCAGCACCGGCAAAACGGCGGCCAGCACGTCCGCGGAAATGCTCTCCGGAGAGCGCACGGCGCGGCGTTTTTCGTCGAAGCACTCAACGGTAGCCCAATTGGGGCGCTGCGCGAGGCGGTCGTAAATAGCGGAAGCAGCCGCGAGATGGCGGAGGCTGGCTTCCTGGATATCTTTTTTCACGTTGGTATAGGAGCGCGCGGACTTGCGCGTGACGAGTTGCTGGGCAGCGCGCGGCGGAACGCGAAGATAGAGGACCAGCGCCTCGCGCGGAAGATCGTAGATGTTGTATTCGAGATGTTCGATCCAAGTGATAAAGCCGGCGCGCGCCGCGGGAGTGACGCGCGCCGTTTGATGTGCGAGGTTCGAGCCGATGTAGCGGTCGGCGAGAACGACTTTGCCCTCACGAAGGGCGGCTTCGAGGCCGGATTTGGCTTCGAAACGATCGCCGGCATAGAGGAGAGCAGTGAAGTGCGGATCCACCGCTTCCAGAGGCCCAAAATCACCGTTGAGAAACTGGCCGACCATTTTGCCGAACCACGAGTCGTACTGGGGAAAACTGGTGGAAAAGACGGAATGACCCCGTGCAGCGAGGGCCTTGACAAGGAGCTTGACCTGCGTGCGTTTGCCGCTCCCGTCAATGCCTTCGACGGCGATGAGCTTTCCCGAGAGAGCCATTGTGGACGCCAGTCTAACTGGAGCCACGCCGCTGCTGCAAACGTAGCGCATGTTAGGATTTGGGAGTGCTCATGGTGCAGCATTCGATCCAGGATAATTTGCGGCGCGTGGAAGAGCGGATCGCTGCCGCAGCGCAACGCGCTGGGCGGCGCGTGGAAGAGATCACTCTTATCGGTATTTCGAAGACGCATCCGGCCGCCGCTATTCGCGAAGCGTACGGGGCCGGGTTGCGGCATTTCGGCGAGAATCGCGTGCAGGAGTGGGAAGCGAAGCAAGGCGAGCTGGGAGACTTGAATGCGACGTTCCACCTCGTCGGGCATTTGCAGAGCAATAAGGCGGCGCGCGCCACGAAGCTATTCCAGAGCGTGGATTCCGTGGACGACTGGCCACTGGCGCAGCGGCTGAATCGAGCGCGAGATGAGATGAAGGCGGAGGATAAACTCCGCGTGCTGATCGAGGTGCATATCGCGCGGGAAGCGGCGAAGAGCGGAGTCGCCATCGAAGAATTGCCGGCGCTCGCGGAAAAAATCGTCGCGCTCGATCGCCTCGAGTTGGCCGGACTGATGTGTGTGCCGCCGTTTGCGGAAAATGTCGAGCAAACGAGGCCGTATTTCCAGAAGCTGCTCGGTTTGCGCGACGACCTGGAGAAACGGCACGGGCGGAAGTTGGCGGTGCTCTCGATGGGGATGTCGCATGACTTCGAAGTGGCGATTGAAGAGGGCGCAACAGAAATCCGCGTAGGTACGGCGATTTTTGGACAACGCGACACAAAATAGGATTCGGAGTGGTTGGCGATGCTGGAATTGCAAGAGAAGGAAGGCAAGGTCACATTTGAGGTGCGCGTGCAGCCCCGTGCAAACCGGAACGAGATCGCAGGAATCCACGGAGGCGCGTTGAAAATTCGATTGCAAGCGCCCGCGCTTGAAAACAAAGCGAACGACGCGCTGGTCGAATTCCTGGCGGGACTTTTGAAAAGGCCGAAATCGGCTGTTAGAATTCTTAGCGGCGAACGCAGCAGAACGAAGCGAATCGAGATTCACGGCGCGACAAAGCGGGACTTGCTCGCACTTTTGGCGAACGAGGCGTGAGATCGCCGGCGTAGTCCAGAAGCCCAGATCAGAAAGAAATTTCGCAAATGACCACAGACATCAGTGCAATCCAGAGTGACCTGCGGAACGCTAAGCTCGACGGATGGCTTTTTTACGATTTCCACGGACGTGACCCCATCGCGCAAGGGATTCTGCAACTCCCCGCGGGAATGCGCACGCGGCGCTGGTACTACTTCGTTCCGGCAAAAGGCGGCCCGAGAAAACTCGTACACAAGATCGAGACGGAGTCGCTGGCAGCGCTGCCCGGGGAAACGCTTTATTACTCTGCGCAGGATGAGCTGCGGAAAAACCTCGCGAAGCTGCTAAAAGGCGCGAAAACGATCGCGATGCAGTATTCGCCAAAGAATGCGATCCCGTACGTCGCGATGGTGGACGCGGGAACGGTAGAACTTGTGCGCAGCGTTGGCGCTAAGGTGGTGAGTTCCGCGGATCTCGTTCAGAAATACGAAGCGTGCTGGAGCGAAGACCAGCTGCAGTCACACCTGGCGGCGGGCGTCGCGATCGACAGGATTGTGCGCGAAGCATTTCAAGTTGCGGCGACGAACGTCCGAGAGAAGAAGACGTTCACCGAATACGATTTGAAGCAGTGGATACTGAAGGAGTTTGCAGCGGCGGGGATTACTGCAAACGAGGGGCCCGATGTGGCCGTGGGGCCGCACGCAAGCGATCCCCACTACGGGCCGACGGCGGAATCGGCGTCACCGATCCGCGAGGGAGATTTGTTGTTGTTGGACGTCTGGGGCAAAACGAAGACGCCGGAGAGCGTCTATTACGACATCACCTGGGTCGGGTATCTCGGAGCGAAAGTCCCGGAGAAGATGGCAAAGGTGTTTGGAGTTGTGCGGGAAGCGCGGGATCGCGCGGTGGAGTTGATTCGAACGAGCGTTGCGAAAGGGAAGCCGCTGCAAGGCTGGCAGGTGGACAAAGTGGCGCGCGGGATAATTGAAAAGGCCGGCTTCGGCAAGTATTTCTTTCACCGCACGGGTCATAGCATCGGGCAAAGCGTTCACGGAAATGGTGTGAATATGGATGGGTTGGAAACGCACGACGTCCGCCACCTTATCCCGCGGACTTGTACTTCGATCGAGCCGGGCATTTACTTGCCGGAATTTGGCGTTCGCAGCGAAGTGAATGTGTACGTTGGCGAAAAACAGGCGCGCGTGACGGGCGCGATCCAGAAGGAGATTCTCGCGCTGCTGGCGTGAGACAAACCAGCGATGCCGGATTTGACGCCCCAAAACGAATCAACGAGTGAACCTGCCGCACTGGCACCGCCGGAATACCGCCCGATGACTGAGCCAGTGGCATTTGCGATCGGGATTGCCGGATGGCTGATTCCCGGGTTGGGTCACGCGCTGCAAAAAATGTGGGGCCGCGCGGTGGCGTGTTTTCTGGTTGTCGGCGCGCTCGTGATTGTCGGTGTGGGGATGCGGGGGAATGTGTTCACCTCCGATGGGAGCGACGCGTTTGGAACGCTTGGCTATATCGCCGATCTCGGGACTGGATCGTTTTACGTTGCCGCGCGGGCCTTGGAGCCAGAAGGCTCGGATGTTGCGCACGCGGCAGGCGACTACGGGACGAGATTTCTGGCGGCAGCGGGCGTATTGAATCTGTTGGCGGCGCTGCACGCCTACGAAGCAGCGCGAGGGCGCAAGGCGTGAACGGGCCCGTAGCAGTTCACTTCACCCATTTTCAGGCGATGGTCCTTTTCGCGCTGTTCGTCTCGGTGGCGTTTGGATTTCTGAGCCGGCGGGGTGCGAAAGAGCGTCTGCGATACATCATTTGGTCCCTGCTGCTTTTCTTACTGATTGGAGTCGGCATCGGCTGGGCGATGTATCCATTTTCGCGCTGACGGAACGCACCATTCGCGGTTCAATTGGCAGAGAGTTTGCGCGAATGCTATCGTCAAAAGATATACCCAGGTAGCTCAGTGGTAGAGCCGACGATTCGCAAGCTGTAGCAAGGGTCGTACGGACAAGGTAAATTGCTGACAATTCAATTGATTAGCTACCTTTCGCATCCCGTCAAAGGCCGTCATTTCCAATCCTAAAACGCAAAAAGCACGCAAATGCTCATGCGCTTTCTTCGCCGACCATCTGCGACCGGCGGCAAGAAAAGCCGGAGTACAAATGGCGGACGGCCAAAGGTTTGGACTTCACAACCTGCGTCACAGCCTGAGCAACCGGTTGGTGAATAACGCGAAAATCGAACCGAAAAGCGTTCAGGGAATCTCGCGTCACGCAAAAATTCAGAAAGCCCTTGATTTTTTTTGCACGCAGGATGATGGCGACGCGACACGGGCTGCGCAGGGCGAATTCCTGAATGCGGTAGGGATAAGCCCCACGATAAATTAAGGACTGTGGGTTGGGTTGTGGGTTGGAGTTTTCGGTGTCACGTCCGATAACTCCTTTAGAAAGAATGGCGGGGACGACGAGACTCGAACTCGCGACCTCTGCCGTGACAG
>Ga0209166_10000291_pt1 | contig 61750 bp, 45 predicted proteins | sample Coa_R1_3_FD_187151 | JGI IMG/M metagenome (GOLD analysis project Ga0209166, IMG submission 187151) | Surface soil microbial communities from Centralia Pennsylvania, which are recovering from an underground coalmine fire - Coalmine... | ecosystem: Environmental > Terrestrial > Soil >...
GGACCGGGATGAACAGACCTCTTGTGTACGAGCTGTCCCGCCAGGGGCATCGCTCGGTAGCGAAGTCTGGTAGAGATAAATGCTGAATGCATCTAAGCATGAAGCTCGCCCTAAGATAAGATCTCCCAAGGTTTAAGACCTAAGAAGGGCAGTCGAAGACTACGACTTTGATAGGCTGGAGGTAGAAGCGCAGCAATGCGTGAAGCTGACCAGTACTAATCGCCCGTTCGGCTTAATCATAAAACTTTCTCAAAACGTCTTTGAGGAAGATGAAGCAAGCCTTTGCTTCTGCAGTTTGTTCGGCTCCGAGCCGAACTTGTAAATGCCAGCCTGATGTGTGAGCCGCTTGGCGGCCCAACATACTTTCTGTTGTCGCACTCGCGATCCTTGCTCGGGATGAGCCGGGAGTCAGTACGCGAGTTCCAGTTTCCTGGTGATCATACCGCGAGGGTCACACCCGTTCCCATCCCGAACACGGAAGTTAAGCCTCGCCGGGCCGATGATACTGCACGGGTAACTGTGTGGGAACGTAGGTCGTCGCCGGGATTAAATTCAAAAAGGCCGTCCAGAGCTATCAGGACGGCCTTTTTGTTTTTGGGCCGATGTAATCCCGCTTTTTATCAATTCTACATAACTATGTATTGATCCTCCTGCCGCCGATTCCGAATCTTGGATTTTCGCAGTTATATACGCACGAGTCCTTCCTTCTTGTTTGCGCAAATGGATTTGTTTTCCTTCGATTAGACGGTAATGTCGAATCCATCTCATTTTGGACCGAGATTTGCTAGTTTATTAGCTGACAGGTCGCCAGCACCTAAGCGTGTGTTGGCTTTATAAGTTCTATTAACAACCGGGCATCACCTCGTAGCTCCCCGCTGTTTGGAGCAAAGAGTACTGATTATCCTGACGGAGGCATGCAATGCATAAATTCAGTGTTCGGATTGTTTGCTGGGCTGCGCTGTTGTTGTTCATGTTCACGGCGAGCGCCAGCTATGGCCAAACCAGCCGTGGAACACTCACCGGAATCGTTACAGATAAATCGGGCGCCGTAATCGCGAAAGCAAATGTAACGATTACGCAGGAAGGAACGAACGTAAAGCGCCAAACCACGACCAATGACGCCGGAGTGTATCGCTTCGATGCCGTCGACCTGGGAACGTACTCCATGGCAATTCAAGTGGCTGGTTTTCGAACCAGCGACACTAGGGGCGTGGAAATCCAGGCGGCCCATACTACCAACATTGACATCAGCCTGGAGGTAGGCGCGACCTCCGACACTGTGACAGTGGAAGCTTCGGCATTTGAAGTCGCCCTGCAAACTTCCGAACAAGTACGCGGAGCAAACTTTTCCGACCACACGGTGGAAAATCTGCCCATCACGGGGCTGGACAGCCTGACCGTGGCGCAACTGCTCCCCGGCATTATGGTTGTAAATCAGAGTGCCTCAAATTCCATCAACCAGGATGGCACTTTTGCCTTTTCCGTGAATGGACAGCGTCCTCGCGGGAATAACTTCATGATTGACGGCGTGGAGAACAATGACATCTCCATCGGCGGTCCGGCTTATACCATCACTAATCCCGACGCCGTCGAGGAAGTGAATATTCAGACGTCAAATTTCAGCGCGGAATTCGGCCGAGCGGGCGGCGCGGTCTTCAACGAGATCACAAAGTCGGGAACCAATGATCTCCACGGGACGGCAACCTACGTCTACGATGGCAGCGCATTTGCCGCCCTGAGCCATCTTCAAAAGATTAACGGTTTGACTTCTCCTCCTCGGCAAGTCGAGAACATTCCCGACTTTACCATTGGCGGACCGGTGGTTCTCCCGCATCTCTACAACGGCCACGACAAAACTTTCTTTTTTGCGGCCGCTCAATGGGACAGATTGTTCGGGAACACGACTTCTTCGAGTCCTTTGAGGCTGCCCACGGACGCCGGCGTCGCCACTTTGCAGGCCCTCTCCGCGCAATGTCCAAACGCGGCTCTCTACCTGCAAGCTCTTGGTTCTTTGCGGGGCAATCCGAATGTGAATCCAAGCAGTATCAGCCTCGCGGTTCCCAGCGCGACCGGGACCTGCACCAATTCAACCCGCACTGGGCTCTCGCTGGACACCGGCCTGTTCATTCGCCAGCAGTCTTTCTCTTCGCTGGACAACAACCATCAGATTCGCATTGACCATCGAGTCTCGGACAAGCAAACCATGAGTTTTCGCTGGCTCTACGACAATTCCGTCATTGGGCCTACCCTGAACAACTTGCCTGGATTTGACAATGAATTTACGGGCAAGACCATGACCGGCAGTTTTACGGATACCTATGTCATTAATTCGAAATTCACCAACGAATTCCGGTTTAACTACGGCCGCATCGGCTTCAACTTCCCGCTTTTGGCCCCTGACCCCTTCCATGCCACGTTGGCTAATTATTCCGGTTTGGGTATCACCGGTTTTGGGGGCGCCACCAACATTCCTCAATTCCGTTACGCCAACAACTGGCAATATCAGGACACCATGAGCTATGTGCGCGGCAAGCATACTTTCCGGTATGGGGCCGACTTCCTGCGGCAGCTTGCCCGGCAGCATCCTCCGTTTAATGAGCGAGGCTCCTTCGTATACGCGGCAAGTGCCGGCGGCGTGACCGCCTTCTCTGATTTCCTCGACGATTTCGGCGGCAACGGCGGGAGCCTCAATCGCCAATTCGGCAGTTCGATCTATCACCCAAATCTCTTTCGGCAGTCCTATTTTTTCCAGGATTCCTGGAAGACGACGCAGAACCTGACTCTAAACTTGGGCTTGCGCTATGAGAATTTCGGCACGCCCGTGAATACTTTCTCGGTGGCCGCATTTACGAATTATGACCCCGTCAATTTTGCAACTCCGCATCCAGTCCAGGGGGACAATAACAACTTTGCGCCGACGGTTGGATTTGCCTGGAATCCCAAAGGGCAGGCATTCCTGGACAGGATGATGGGCGGAAGCAAAATGGTCTGGCGAGGCGGATTCCAGGTCAGCTATGACACCTGGTTCAACAATCTGCTGTCCAACATTGCAGGATCTTCTCCGAACACGTTGGGTGGCACGATTCCGTCCACTACATCCGCTACGGAGACGCGCGGTGTGGCAGGCTTCAGTGCGCAATTTGCCAGCATTCAGGCCACGCCTCCGACCGCTCAGTCTGCTCAGAACAACCTCTTCTTGCAGCCTTTCAGGAATCCGTACACGGATCGCTGGTCTCTCGGCTTCGAGCGCGAACTTCCGTACGGCATGATTTGGGACACCTCCTACGTCGGTTCCGTATCGCACAAGCTCTTTCGAACGATCGATATGAACCCGCTGATCAATGATGGCTGCGGTTCGAGACTGCACAGCGAATTGCAAATCCTCCCCGCACCCTGCGCAACGCTCACGCCGGGGCAGATCGCCACTCGCGCGAGTCAAGGTATTCGAACGGTTCGCGCGACCTCTGCAAACTCCAACTACGAATCGCTTCAATTTGACTTGAAACGCAGATTCAGCGGTACGCCTGTAGGGCAGGTGCAGTTTGACGGCTCCTACACTTACGCGCACTACCTCGATGACGTGAGCGACGTATTCGCCTTTGACTCGACACCTAGCTCCTTTCAGTCCGTACCCCAGGTGCTCGGCGGAAGCCCCCATCTGGATTACGGCAATTCCGATTTCGACCGTAGGCACGTGGCCGCCCTCGGCGTGCTCTGGGACGTCCGTGGGCCAAAGCAGGGTGTTCTCGGATCACTGGTTGGCGGCTGGCAGCTTTCCACGATTTCGCACTGGCAATCTGGGCTCCCGTTTACAGTTGCGAACGGTACGGACCGAAATGGCGATGGGCAGTCTGGCCCTGATCGACCCGACATCAGCAATGTAGCGGCTCCTTTGAACACGCGTGCCGTGTTGAAGGCTTCCTGCACAACTGGTTTTGGAAATCCCGACGCGACCGGCACCCCCTGCATTGATCCGGCGACAGTGCACTTCATTGAGGGCTCTGGTCAACCCAACGCGAGAACACTGGGCCGCAATTCGCTGCTTGCCCCCGGCCTCGATAACTTGGACGTAGCCATTTCAAAGCGATTCCGTTTTAACGAGCGGATGAACCTGGAGTTCCGCGCCGACATGTTCAATGCGCTGAACGTGCTTAATCTGGGTTACCGGGTGGCCTCACGCACAGTGAACGGAACTGCGGGCGGCGCCTTCCTTGATTTCAACCAGACGGAGTCCGTGCCGCGCACGATGCGGATGCGCCTGAAGTTCAGCTTCTAGGCAACTTCAGGGCAACGAGGGCCTGCGCTTGGCCTGCACTGCTCGCAGCAAGTCGCAGTAAATAGCAAGGGCCGCATCGAGAAATCGATGCGGCCCCACAGTTCGTTGGGGTATCAGACGCCCGCGGCCTATGCGCGGCAACTCGCTGCGTCAGCCGGCTTCGTCCCCGTTCCCGGTACTACGCCGCCCGACGCAGCCCCACAAGACCCGGACTCACAGCAGGCGAATTTCGTATGCTCTCCTCTGCGAATTCCGGCGGCAGACCAATCCCGCCCGGAGCGCCGATGCAAGTCGGCGCGCAGCGGAGGGACCTCTCCTCTCTCCGCTCTGTCATCCCGGCCGGAGTGGAGGGACCTCTTCGCTTTTCCCGCTCTGTCATCCCGACCGAAGTGGAGGGACCTCTCTTTCTTCCTTCCGCGATGTATAATCTCTCCGCTATCCCCATCATGGTTTACCACATCTATATCATGGCGAGCGCCTCCGGCGTCCTCTACACCGGCGTCACCAGCCACCTCGAAGCCCGCGTCGCGCAGCACAAACAGAGGCTCTTCCCCGGCTTCAGCGCGCGATACAACACCGTCAAGCTCGTCTACTTCGAGCCTTTCTCCGACGTCCGCGACGCTATCGCCCGCGAAAAACAGTTCAAACGCTGGCGCCGCGAGAAGAAAGTCTTTCTGATCGAACGAGCCAACCCCACCTGGCGCGACCTCAGCGCCGACTTCCCCCACTAACCCGCATCACCCACAAAATCTGTCATCCCGACCGCAGTGGAGGGACCCCTCTTCTCTCCGCTCTGTCATCCCGACCGGAGTGGAGGGATCTCTCTTCTCTCCGCTCTGTCATCCCGACCGCAGTGAAGGGACCTCTCTTCTCTCCGCTCTGTCATCCCGGCCGGAGTGGAGGGACCTCTTCGCTTTTCCCGCTCTGTCATCCCGACCGCAGTGGAGGGACCTCTCTTCTCTCCGCTCTGTCATCCCGACCGAAGTGGAGGGACCTCTCTTGTGTCCCAATTTCAAGCGGCCCGCTGGTCGCGCTTCGGGTCACTGTGTGGGAACTTAGGTCGTCGCCGGGATCAATTTAGAAAAGACCGTTTCGAGCTATCAGGACGGCCTTTTTGTTTTTAAGCGCGGGTCAAGATCGCGGCGTGGATGAATTTTAGGCCGATTGCCGAGTTCAGTAGATCGGGAGCAGGCGCACCGTGGAAAGAGCGCACTCTTCATAGCGCTTGCGCAGATAGGGCTTGTAGGAATCCAGACGCGATACACGCGGCGGCTTGTGAAACCCGGTGAACCCGGCCTCGCGCAGCACGCGCCGGGTGGTGTTGCGACTGCGACCGGTCATGCGCGCGGTGGCTTTGATGGAGTGCCCCTCTTTGTGCAGCGATCGAATATCCATCCATTCCTCCAGTTTGAGCACCGCGCCCTCCCCTAACCGCGAGAGTCAAGGTACAGGCGCGGGGTGCGCTTGGCACTGAGGACGAAACTCCGGCCCTCGCTCCGCTCGGGCCTCCGTTCCGTCCTCACCCTGGGAGGGGTTAAATCTCCATGATCGCTACGGGGTCAGTTTTTCATGAGCGCTGGCACCCGATTTTTCCATCCATTTTCCGCCGGCCGATCAGGTCGGTGGCTGCCTGTCGAGAAAAATGTATGCTAGAAAGGCGAATATCGCGGCCATCGCCACAGAGTCGACTATTATTCCCAGGATCGGCTGGCCCACACCGTAGAGCTTGCGCAAGGAGGTGAAGGCGAGAGCTAGTAGCAGCACTATCAAGAAGTTAATCGCCCAGTCGGGCACTTTGATTCGCTTCATTCTCGTTGTCTCTATGGATGGTCGGGAGGCTGGCTAAAGTCTGGTATTGGATTTATTGACTCTCCGCAAGCTATCCTGGCATTAAGATCTGCCTTTATAGCCTTGGCGTTGGCTACCGTTTGTACGACTATGCCTTTTAGAAGGTAGTAGGACGCCTTTGTGGCCGACCCGATAAGCGCACTCCCAAGTATTGCCCCTGGGCTTATCTTGCCCTGGAGCGCTTGCCTGAATAATGTTGAAGCGCTCGAATACGCTGCCCAATCTATGCTAGGTTTGCCTTGCTGGGCCACGGTCAAGCCTGCCCCGCTGGCTTGCTGATAAGCCTGGCCGGCTCGGTACGAGGCTGCAGTGCAAGGGTCCGTTAGCGCTTGGCCGTTGGCTCCGCTGCCGCTGCGATTGCCGCCCGAGACCTGAAATGGATTTAGTTGCTTGAATAAGTTTCCGAAATCAGCAAGCCATTGACCGACACCATTGGAATTGTCGAGCGGATCGGGCTTAACAGTCACAGTTATATTCCAAGTGTCTTCATACCAAATGCCATCGGTGCCCTGGCATTCGCTGGGACTGCTCTTAAAATCATATTGGCTGTCGTCCTCCCAATCGGTGCTGCCCTCTGATGTATCTCCATAGTAGTGACCCACCCTTTGCAAGAAACAAGACCGCAAAGGGTAGGCAACCCCTGAAAAAGACAAAGTCACAATCGTCCCAGCGCGTTAAGAGGCAGCCACCCGCGGGGTTGGTGAGGTTTCCCCGCCCTTAATTGTCGTAGGACTCCGCGAAGAGCTGCTCGCGCAAACCGAAACCCGCGGTTTCGATGATCTTCCTCGCCCTAGAAAGAAATTTCCTACCCTCGAGGTCCGGCTTGAATTTGAACACCACATTGAAAACGGCCCTTCTTCCTTTCGCGTCGGGGTAATGCTCCAGAATTTCACCGCTTTCCACAAAAGCCAGATACTTGTTAAGTTTCGCCTGTAGAAAAGATTGATGTTTGGTGCTATCGGACCAATCTAAGTGGTCGCTTATGGTCAGAATAATGTCACCGGTTTTTTTGTCGAGACTGACAATATCTATTATATTCTCCTGCTCTACGGACATTAAAGCCTCCGCAAGAGTATGTTGTGAGGAATCACTGTGAATTCAGATTATCCTTTTTTGGTGACTTCGGCCTAACGACGTTGACCTTGGTTGGAGGAATTTTTGTGCCCATTGCATATCCTGGCTTGGCTCGACTCACGACAGTTGCTCCCGTCTCTGCGATTTCAGGATGTGCCCTTGTCTGGTTCGGTGTCAAGGCGGGTGGCGCATTGAATTCTCCAAGTCTTTTTGTTTACTGAAGCCCCAGTAAGAGAGGATACCACTTTCGTAATTCACTGCGGGTTGATAAGTCGAGGGTGCCCCACCCTTTCTGCAAGACAAGGGTGGGCGGATCTTCTCTGATGCCGGGAAAACTAAAGCGACACTGCAGGAAAGCTGAGTCTCAATTCATCACGATTGGATTGCACCGGCTTCGGCGGTTTCCGTCAATCGGTAAAGACGACGCCGACTGCGCTGCGGCCCTTCTCTTCTCCCGCATCGATGCGCACCACATAGCCTCGTAAACGCATCGAGGATTGCAGGCCGTCCTCGCCCGGAGTTTCCATCGTCACCTGCAATTCCGATTGCAGCCGCGGCATGTTTTGCAGCGAAATCAACGCGCCTTGCAGGGAAATGTCGCGCACCACGGTTTCTTCCTGAAATTCCTTGCCGCCTTCCGTCACTCCGCAAACTTTCGCGCGGAATTGCGCTTCCCGCCGCAACGTTGTCCGCGTTCCGGGCATGTGCGCCTGCACGTTGTCTCCCGCAGCTCCCAGCGTGATCACCATGCCTTCGCTCGCCGCAAACACGGAATCGTACTCTTCGCGCGCCTGCCGCAAAATCGAATCTACCATGCGGTCCGTCGAATCCGGATCGTGATGAAAGAGTACCAGCGTCTTCGCGCCGACTTCGCGCGCCAGCCGCACGCCCTCCCGCCACGACGAATGCCCCCATCCCTTTCGCGTGGCCTTCAATTGCTCCGGAGTGAATTGCGCATCATTGATTAGAATGTCCGCGCCCGCGGCAAGTTCGCGCAGGCTTTCGTCCAATTTTGCATCTCCCGGTTCGTTGTCGGTCGCGTAAACGACGATTCCCGCGGGCGTCTCGATGCGAAATCCCAGGCAGCCCTGCGGATGGTTCAGCCACTTCGCCGTAATCTTGTTTTCGCGGATCGTGAAATGATCTCCGCCTTCGACTTCCTTGAACTTGCGCTTCGCATTCATCGCGGACATGTCCACGGGAAAATAGGGCAGCGCCATTTGCGCTTCAAACACCTGCTTCAAGCTGTCGCGGCCCAGGAATTTTGAGCGGAAACTGTAGAAATGAAATTCGTTGTTCTCCGCATAGAGCGGCGAAAAAAACGGAATCCCCTGAATGTGATCCCAGTGGTAGTGCGTCACGAAAATATGCGTCTCGGGATTTCCTCCGCCGTTCGGAGTTCCCCAGCGGCTTCCCAGCATGCGCAGGCCCGTGCCGCAATCCAGAATAAATTGCGTGCCGTCGGGCGCGGTGAGTTCGAGGCACGGCGTGTTTCCACCATAACGCCACGTGGCAGGATCCACCGTCGGCGTCGATCCGCGCACGCCCCAGAAACTTAATTTTGCAATGGGAACCGTCATTTCCCTCGGCGCACGGTCCTGTGCGTTGGCCATTCCCGCCCCTGCAAACGGAAATGGAGTCTAGTTCGATGTTGGCAGCCGCCGGGAAAAGCGTCAATGAAATCACGCCGGGGACGTGTCAAACTTCCCACTAAGCGGGAGGGGGCTGCGCGAGGCGCCCCGCAAGCGGGTAAAATGGAGCAAATGGACGAGCATCCTCACGATAAAGAGCACGGCCACCATGATGGCCACGTGCACCATCCTCACGATCACCATGGCCACGATCATCATGGCCACGCGCACAACTCGCTGCTGCCGGCCGTGCTTGGCTGGGCCATGGTCGCTACGCTGGGGTTGGTCGCCGCGGAAATCCTGGGCGGCGTCCTCGGCAGATCTGTCGCTCTTCTGAATGACGCCGTGCACAATCTTTCGGACGTGCCCGCGCTCGGAATTTCCTGGCTGGCGATGCGCTGGGCCGAGCGTCCCGCGGACAGCGAAAAGACTTACGGATACCATCGCGCGGGAATTCTTGCCGCTTTCACCAACGCCATTTTGCTCGTGCTGCTTTCGCTCTGGCTCGGCTACGAAGCTTTCGAGCGCTTCCGCTCACCGGTTCGCGTCGTCGAAAGCTGGATGATCTGGACTTCGCTCGCCGCGCTTGCGGTGAACGGCGGCATCACGCTCGCGCTGGTGCGCGGCCGCCGCGATCTGAATCTGCGCAGCATCCTGATTCACAATTTCGGCGACGCGCTCTCTAATATCGCCATCATCGTGGGCGCAATCGCCATTCGCATGACGGGCGCGCTGTGGATCGATCCTCTGCTCGGCATCGCCATCGGCCTTCTGGTGCTGTGGTCCAGCGTCGGGATTCTGCGCGAATCCGCGCACATTCTTCTCGAAGGGCGGCCGCCTGAGATGCGCGTCGAAGAAGTGGCGCGCGCGATTCTCACCGTCGAAGGCGTGCAGGAAGTTCACGACGTGCACATCTGGTCGCTCGGCGGAGGTCACAACGCGCTGAGCTTGCATGCGAGAATTCCCGACATGCATCTCGACCAGTGTGAGCGCGTGCTCGCGGCGATTCAGGAAAAGGCGGCGAAAGAATTCAGCATCGATCACACGACGGTGCAGCTGGAACGAGCGGGCCTTCCGGCTCATTCCGGTTACGTGATGCCAGAGCCGGTGAAAAAATAATTTGTTTATTGCGGAAGGACGTTTCCGAATTGCTTCGCCGGACCGCGAGGTGGAATTCGGTCTGCCGCGAAAAAAAATCTGGGCACGAAAAAATTCAGGCGGGCAGGCGGAAATTCAAACCGCGCTGCTCATTGAATTGCTGCGTGGCATTCAGGTCGAGCGCGCTTCCAGCGACGGTGTGAGAAATTCCTTCGCGCGTGATGTAGCGAAGCGTGCCATTTTCCCAGGCGTAAGCCACCGCGAAAAATAAAGTTCCGTCGCGGCGAACGAAAACAAATTGATCCGATTCCTGCACGGGAGCCGGCTGCGGCGCCGGCGCGTAATTCTGCTGGGGCTCCGCGGGGCGAGGTCTCTCATAAAGGCGCTGAGATTCGGGCTGGCCTTGGTCCACTTGTTGCGCCTCGGCGGGCCGCGCTTCTTCCACGTCGTCAGGGAAAAGCGGCATGTAGTATCCGCCGCCACCGAAAAGCGGGAAAAACGCGCCGTCAAATCCGCGGTTGCGGAATCGATCGTGATCTCTGCCGGGATGCACGGCCGCGAGATGCGGAAAGTCAAAGCCCAGTCCAGGCACATCCTGCGAAAACACTGTCCCGTCGGGGCGAATGTTTCGGAGAGTGGTATTCGGGCGCCGCACAGGGCGCGCGACCAGCGAGCCGGAGCGCGTGCGGACGATGCGCATGGACGAGATCGGACGGTTGCTAACGACCGTGTGCATTCCTGCAATTGGACCGGCGGGAGCCGCTACGCGCGGGGCGGCAACGGCAGGACGAGCCATGCCGGACATTGTTCCTGGGCCAGCGCCTCGGCCCTGTGCCGAAGCCATTGCGGTAAGAATTGCGAGCGAAGCTGCGAAGATGAGGAAGCGGCGCATCGTTAGCACCTGGGTTCCCGGGCCGCCGGGCCTTTCTTGCATGTACAGAGATAAGGATGCGCCCGTTGAGGTATGGGTTTCAAGCCGAACAAGTGGTGGGCGGACAGCGGTGGAGGGAGGATGGAGAGCAGGGAAACGTGAGATGTGCGGCAGACCCCACCCCGGGTGTTTTGTGCAAAGAGTGCGCAGATGATTGAGAATACGGGAGTTAGTGTTTTGGGCGTGGCAAAAGAGTGCGTAAGAGTATGAAAACAAAGGACGGCTAAGTGGCGCGGAATGATATTGATGTGGACACCTGCGGGAAGAGCGGGTCAAACTTGAAAATTCAAAATCGGAGGTGGACACGGAGGCACTCCCCCATGTGTGACGGAAAGCGTGTGGATGCGATTGATAGCAGAGGAGTTGCGACGGCACGGGCGTGTCGAGTTGTGACGGGTGTGTCGAGTTCGGGGAGGAAGTGGGGAGTGGCGAGACGCAGAGGATAGGCGGATAAGTGTAATAGAAAGGCGGCGGCGGGAGGCGTCGCAGTGAGGACGAGGTTGCCGGGCGGGGCTGGCGGCTTCGGATCATGTTACATGGTAGCATGGAAGTTACTATATGTCAATAGTATCTTTATGTGTACGTACTGGTTATTCGAATGGGGAGGGCTGGTTCGAAGGATGGCTTCGCAAGGGGCTGAGCTGGAAAGGGTTGGCCCTTCGAAGCTCAGGGTAAACCTTTCGGAGCTCCCTTCGGTGCTCAGGGCAAGCAGGGTAAACAGAGATTCTTATGGTTTGATGAGACGGAATGGGAAGTGAGTAGTGGGTAGTGAGTAGTGGATAGTGGGCAGACTCAGATCCGGCAGGAACGCGAGCTTACAGTCGATGGCTCGCAGTCAAAAGCGGAGCAGAATCGGGGAGCGTGGGCCGCAGTGAGCCGACGGGAACAAAGACCCACCTTTTCAAAAACCAAACCCGAAAACGTGGGGCACCCGCGTAGAAGAGACGGTCAAGGTCATTGTGTGGTGTTGAGGCTGACCCACCCGCCAAGAATGATCATTGCTCGGCTCCTTTCTTCCGAGCCTCGGTCGTTTGCGCAACCAAGTTTACTCCGAGCTAGGAGCCGACAACTTCATCTAATCAGCGTGAAAGGGGAAGGATTGCGTCACAGGCGCGAGCTCCGAGTTACGCCTGATGTTTCAAGGACAGCTCGAAAATTTTGTCAAGGACCAGGTTCAACGATTTGCAAAAATGTCCTTTTAATGCCGCCTTCTCAAGTAACTTGGTGAAAAGCATAGGTCTCTTTAGACAGTCTTGTTCGTGCACACCGTGAAATTCAGCAACGATTTCTCTTATCGCCACCGCGACGGTCTCGTGCCCTAGTTCATACTCGAGAGTAGATTCAAGCTTGTCGCCAAAGCATGCGTAGGTTGCCTCTATTTTATGTGGAAAGTCCTCTTCGTTCGCTCCGAAGAGCTTCAGCAAATTCCTGTTGGTTTTAGGCATGGCCTTCTCCGGCGGCAGATTCTTGTCGCTGTCCCAAATGACATATGTCGGTATGTCCAGCATCTTAAACACTAGTGCTGGTCTGTCTAGATTGTTTTTCCCGCCGCACGGGATTACTGCGATGTCAGAAGCATCCAGATTTAGCCCCTTGTGATCTGCAGTGCCGCGGACTGCTGCGGCATCGTCCTCACCCTCAACGAGCACAACCAGTCTTGCGAAGAATCCTTCGTTCATCCACGGGGTCATAATGGTTTGCAGTCGGGGAAGTAGCGAATCAGCCGTGAACTCTGGTCGCCCATCGCCGCAGATGCTCCAAAGTTTCTTAGCAACATCGGTCAATGTTGATTCGCTGATGCGTGTCTTTTTCGGTTTCTCCGGGTCGTACATTTCCTTTCTCAACACGCGAATCTGATCAAAGCGGTCTAATCCTACAAACATGGGCGAGTGCGTTGAATAAAGAACTTGAGTTTTCCTAGCTACGCCTTCGATTGTTCCTCGGGCTAGTTTGTGCAATAGGGCGGCGAAGTGCCGTTGCCTGCTCGGGTGCTGGTAGACTTCCGGTTCCTCGATGCAGAGGACTAAGTCTGGCGAAGACTTCTCCGATTCTTTCTCAGCCTCCTTGGGCGGTTCTGTGATTGCAAGGTGTTGAAGCATAGTCAGGATAAATGCGCGTTGGAGTCCGTGACCAGCGCGATTCACTGAGCATTTATATCCGTCTTCAAACAACGCGACGTCAGTTCTAGGCAAGTCAAGTTGTATGTCGCGGGCTGGGAGCCAGTCTAATAGAACTTTCGCCCCCACTACGTATGCGGAAAGAGTGTCGCTTAGTTGGTCCTGCAGCTTCGATAGTCCAGATAAGTTCTTCGGGTCAACAATCTCCTCATATCTTTTCTTAGTTTCAGCTTTCAGTTCCTGGATGCTTTTATGAGCTGCGAGGGAATTGCGGACTACAAGATCAACGATTTCTTTTACGGGGGAGTCTTTACCTTCGTCCGCATCAATACCGGCGTCTCTCACGGCTGGTACATAGATGTGACGCGTAAATTCTGAGAGGCGGCCGAGCCCGACCTCTTTGAATCCAAAAAATTGACCCTCGTCTCGGCTCCGCTTGCATCGATGGGGATGGGCAGCCTCCCACGCGTCTAATGCAGCTAGCCCTTCGTCCTTTGTGGTGTATGCTGGCAGCCCTTCAAACTCGCCGGAATCCTTTAGCCTCTTATATACCTCCTTGAACTCACCGGCTTTTGAAGCACTTCGAGCTGCCTTAAACTCATGAATCGACATGCGAGACCCGAAATACTTACTCTGAATTTTGTTGTCGGCGAACTCAATTACGCGGACTACAGTTAGTTCGCCTCCATCGATATAGGCTGCGAAGCGCTCCCTCTCTGTCGTGTTGAGGTCAACATACGTAACTCCGATCTCGATGGGATTTCCCAGATCTTCGTTGTACCAGTCCCTCTTTTCGAGCTTTGGCGAGGCATCATAGAAAGTGTTGAGCGGTCGCAGAAACGTTGATTTTCCAGCCCCGTTGGCACCTACCAAGGCCGTCAGACGCCCACAGTTTAGTTTGTCTTCCTTTGCGCACCTGAAATTTGTGACTTCTACAGATTTGATAAGCACGGTCCCTCCACCACGTCGTCCCTGAGTGAATTACATGTTATCGTAATTGTGGAAATATAAAATAACCATAAGAAACTAAATGACCTTCCGATTTAACCTCCAATCTCGCTTGGGGGGTGGGTCATGAGGAGAGGACGGAGGGAGAGCCGCGTGGTTTGCGGGAGGGGCGGACGGTGATTTGGAAGTTGAGGCGGAGGGTGGTGAGGAGTTTCAGCACGCGACGGACAGAGGAGTTGGCGGCGCGGTTGCGCATGAGTGGGGAGGCTTGAGGTTGCTGGACGCCGAGGATTTTGGCGAGTTCGACCTGGGTCAGGCCGCTCGCCTTTAGGATGGGCAGAAGGAGTAAACACTGAACAGCCAATGAAAAGAGAGCAGAGAGATTTCTCACTTCGTTCGAAATGACGTTGTGGGGTGGGGGGAGAAGAGAGGTCCCTCCACTGCGCGTCAGCAAAAGCGCTGACGCTCCGGTCGGGATGACAGTGTGGGGCGGCGAGGGGAGAAAAAGGCGAGGGAAAAGACCGCAGTCTGAAGACTGCGGCTACAGGGTGGGGGATGCAGGGACGCGGAGGAGGAAGCTGAAGAGAAGGCCCTCCACTGCGCGTCAGCAAAAGCGCTGACGCTCCGGTCGGTCCCGGAGAAGCGTCCGGGATGCAAAAAGCGAAAATGACGGGCGTGGAGGTCGGAGGAAAAAGCGACGGGCTGGTACGCATGAAATGGGAGTGGATTTTGCGGGGCGAGCCGCTAAGATTCCATCGGCACAGAATCGCTTCGACGAATCCGGATTGCGGCGGGACGGAAGTGTTGTGCAGCGGAGATTTCGCATGATGGAAGACTTATCGAAATATCATGAGCCGATCGGTGCGCTGCTGGGGCAGGGCGGAAACAATACCGAGACAGGAGCAGATTGGGAGCGGTATCGGTTGAGCGATGCGCAGATTGAATTCTTCCGCGAGAATGGCTACCTGGCGGGAGTGCGACTTCTGAATGACGAGCAGGTGGAAATCCTGCGAGGCGAACTGGAACGGTTGATGGAGCCTTCGCATCCGGGGCGGGAACTCTTCCACGAATATCATGCGAACGAATCGACGGAGGCGAATCGCGTGCTGTTTCACGCGCTGGGCGCCTGGCGAGTGCTGCCCGGCTTTCATGACTTGCTGTGGAATCCGGCGTTTCTCGTGCCCGCTTCGCAATTGTTGGGCGGAGCGGTGCGATTCTGGCACGACCAACTTTTCTGCAAGCCGGCGCGGCACGGAGGAGTGGTGGCGTGGCACCAGGATTATTCGTATTGGACAAGAACGACGCCGCTGGCGCATCTCACTTGCTGGATCGGGCTGGACGATTCGACGCGGGAGAACGGCTGCCTGCATTATGTCCCGGGAAGCCACAAGTGGCGGGACTTGCCGAAGCCGGTGCTGGCGGGGGAATTGGAAGAGAGCAGGCGAAGCTTGCCAGCGGCGCTGCAGGAAAAATTCAAACCCGTGGCGATTGAATTGAAAAAAGGCGAAGCTTCGTTTCACCACGCACGGACGATGCACGGCTCCGGAGCAAACGATACGCCGCAGCCACGACGCGCGACGGTGATTAACGCGTTTCGCGATGGCGTGATGTCGAATACGGATGAGCCGCTGCTCGAGGGCGTGCCGGTGATTCCGCGAGGAGAAAGGATGGGGGGACAGTTTTTCCCGTTGTTGTTCGAGCCGGAGGGTGGCGGGAGCATGGCGCCGCTCGGAGAAAGAAAAGAGCCGGGCTAAAGCCCGGCGCTACGCAGGCAGGAAAGCGGAAAGAGGCGGTGTCGAGCGCCACGTGGTTGATCACGCAGCGCGGGCGAGCGGCACGAGTGACAGAGTTCTAGTGTTCAGCGATCTGGAAGCGCGATCCGCGCCGTTATCTCAGACCGTACTGGAAATAGATCACCGAGCCATCGTTCAGTGTAACGGCATAGAAGTACGTGCTGCCGGCTGCGAGGTTGGAGTTATCGATATTGAAGATCCACTGCTGGCTTGTGGGATCCCACCGGAACGCCGTGTCAGGGTTGTTCGTGTACACGTTCTCCAGAACCTTGGTCAAGACCGTGCCCGTAAGGATCTGGATCAAGGAGAAATTGGAGACGACGCCCGGCGTGCCGATGGAAACGCCATTGGCATCGCAGACGCGGAACTTAGCCGGAACTGTCCGGCGTTGTTTGAATACGCTTGAGCCAGCGGGATCAATGGGAGGCAGAATTTGGTGACCTGGCTCGCCGTCGCAAGCGGTTCCGGCTTGCGCATATTGCACGGTTTGGGTGAATGTGGTTGAAGAGGCTCCGCTAAAGCCGGCGTCGCCGCTGTAAACGGCGGTCAGCACATGCGGGCCGACGGCGAGCGTCGAAAGAGTCAGAGTGGCGACGCCGGAGGAATTAAGAGCGACTGTGCCGAGTGCAGCCGCACCATCCTGGAAGGCGACGGTACCCGTAGGCGTGCCTGTGGCCGGGGGCGCCGCGGTTACCTTGGCCGTAAGAACCAATTGCTGGTTCAAGAGAGTCGGATTGAGAGAAGTGCTCAAGGTGACGAGAGCCGTCGGTCTGGTCACGATTTGTGTGAGCGCCGCGGAACCGCTGCCATTGAAATTTCCATCGCCTACGTAGACAGCAGTGATGGAGTGCGACGCAACGGAGAGCGAGTTCGAGGTGAACGTGGCTTGTCCGGAAGTGAGCGAGGCCGAGCCGAAAGAAGCGCTGCCATCCAGGAAGTTGACGGTCCCGGTGGGCGTGCCCGCGCCAGGAGACACGGCTGCGACCGTTGCGGTGAACGAGACTGACTGATTGAAAAGTGAAGGATTGGCGGATGAAACCACGCTGGTCGAGCTTGCCGCTTTATTTACGGCTTGCGTTAGAGAGGTGGAGGAAGCGCCCATGAAGCTTCCGTCACCGCTGTAAACGGCCGTAATCGAATGCGGACCTACAGCCAATGTTGACGCGGTGAACGAGGCTTGCCCATTCGTCAGAGACGAAGCGCCCAGCAGGGTGGCTCCATCCTGGAAGCTGACCGTGCCTGCAGGGGAACCAACTCCAGGCGCGACGGGAGCGACAACCGCCGAGAAGGTTACGCCCGCGCCAAACACGCTGGGATTCACGGAAGAGATCGAGGCTACCGTCGTCGCGGCTTTATTGACAGTTTGCGATAACGGAGATGAGCTACTGGAATTGAAATTCGCATCGCCACTGTACGACGCGGTGATGGAATGCGGCCCGACGGCCAGAGACGAAGTCGTGAGCGTGGACATACCCGAAGCGTCAAGGGATCCGGAGCCGAGGCTGGTTGCGTTGTCCAAGAATGTGACTGCGCCCGTGGGGGCGCCGCCGGGCGAGGAGACGGTGGCGGTGAAGGAAACGGCCTGGCCGAAGACAGACGGATTCGCGGAAGAAAGAAGAGTGGTGGTGGTCGCGGGATTGAGCACCGTCAACTGAGCAGCGCTGGAGGTGGCGCTGCCAGCTGAATTGGTGAACACGGCCTGATACAAGTTTCCGGTTTGTGACAAAGTGGCCGTGAAGGTGAGGGTCGTGGAGGTCGCGCCGGGGATATCAGCGAAAGTAGCGCCGCCGTCGGTACTCACTTGCCACTGAATTGTGGGTGATGGCATCCCATTGGCAGACGCGGTGAACGAGGCAGTTTGACCTGTGGTGATCGTAAGGTTGGAGGGCGAAGTGGTCACCGCAGGCGGGAACTGAGTGGTGACCTGACGGACAAAGATCTGGGTCGTGCCGAATTTCGCACCGAGGCTACTGGCCGCGGACTGGAAGGCGAACGCGGTCTGGTCGGCCGAGAAATTTGGATCGGAGCTGGGGCCGTTGCCCTGGGCCCCGTTGGCATCTGTGGAAGCAAGGATGACGGCCGCAGTCGAGAGATCTTTAAGGAAGACCTGCACGCTGCCGTTGGTGCCGCTGGGGATTAGATTGGTGGCCGGAGATTCAAAGGCAATCTTCGTTCCGTCCGGCGTGAACACAGAGAGCAAACTGAAGTTATTCGCTTCAACACCGTTGGCATCGGATGATACGAGGGTGATGGCACCGGTGGACAGATTCTTGACATAAATTTCGGTATTGCCAGTTGACGCGACGGGGACCAAGTTGGTCGCGAGCGAATTGAAAGCAACTTTTGAACCATCCGGCGAAAACATGGGATACAGATTTTCGCCATTTCCCGCGACGCCATTTATATCCGCGGAGACGAGGGTGATGGCGCCGGTCAGCAGATTCTTGACGTAGATCTCCCGGGACAAAGAGCCGGGGACGAAGTTAGTGGAGAGAGATGCAAAAGCTATCTCCGTACCGTCCGGAGAGAACACGGGCCAAGAGCTGGCGTTGTTGCCTTCGACGCCGCCGGCGTCCGAGGATACTAGCGTGACAGCACCCGTTGTCAGATCTTTTACGAAGACGTCTTGCGTGTGAGTTCCTCCGGGCAAGAAATTGCTCGCCGAAGAATCGAAAACTACTTTCGTGCCATCCGGGGAGAAGGAGAAAGCCGTGCTGTCAGCGTTCCCCTGGACCCCATTCGCGTCCGAGGACACGAGAGTGACATCGCCTGTCGTAAGGTCCTTAAGGAAAATTTGCTGGCTGCCATTGGTGCCGCCTGGGACGAGGTTGCTGGCGGACGATTCGAAAACGACTTTTGTGCCATCGGGCGAGAACATGAGGACTTGGGCTGAATTATTGACATTAAGGCTGAGGTTGTTGCCTTCCACGCCGCTGGAATCCGCGGAGACAAGCGCGATCGCGCTAGTGGTCAAATCCTTGATGTAGAGCTGCTGGTTGCCGTTGGTGAGGCCGGAGACAAAGTTGGTGGAGTTGGACCAGAACAAGAGGCGTTTGCCGTCGGGCGAGAAATTGGCATGGAAGCTGGAGCCGTTTCCCGCGGCTCCGCTGGGGCTCGTCGAGACAAGCGCCGGTGCGCCAAACGTCAGAATCGACGTATTCGGCGATGCGGCGTTGGTGCCAGTGGTCTGCGAACTGGCGAACTCGCACTGAACCGTCAGGCCGAGTAAGGCGGCGCTGGACAAGATGGCTACGGCCTTACTGAGGGGGTGCGTCCCGAACCGTTTTTCGAGAAGACGCTGAAGTCGAAGTAGCATGGTGACTCCTGGCTTGCTCGTCTGGTTGCAAGGTCGAGTTGCGAATATAGCGCGGGGTACTATTACGGAGGCAATGGTACGGTAGGACTACAGTACTAGAACTATGTTTGTCAAGGCCAAAAAAGCGTCCAAGTAATTGAAAAAACAATGTTTAGATACAGTCAGAAAATCTTTAAACTGGGTTCCACTTGGATGGAGCTGACCAGAGTACCGACGGATCGACTGCGCCGGGGGCTCATATACTGCGAGCGCACGAAGGAGCGGGGGCGGCGGATAGTCGGCCAAAGCTTGCAGCTCTTTGGGCGGTTCTGACCCCTTATCGCCTCATGTATCGCGTGGCAGGGGGGCGGCGAAATAGAAATGGTGGTGGTTGCGGCAGGCGGGGTTGAAGGGAGCATGGCAGGCAGGGCAGCGAGAGTTCGAGCTGAGGTAGGCGGAGATTGAGAGAGTGGCGCGGCAGGCGCCGCAGAGGATGGCTTTTTCATGGAATTCGGAGGAGGGCCATGGCTCAATGGGATGGCCGGCGAGAGCGATGTGGCAGTCCTTGCAGGCGTAAAAGAGTCCGCAGCACTTCATCTTGATGGCGACGATGTCCAAAGGGGATTGGTAGTGGAGGCAGCGGGTTTGAGGATCGAGTTGAAGGCCGAGGACTTCTGGGGTGTGTGTTCGCATGAAAGGATTGAAGGAGGAAGAAGGATAGCAGAGAAAGGGAGGGGCGAGAGAACTGACGGGGGGAGACGGCGCTGACGCTACCAATGTTGCGGGAGGATGTGCTATAAGAGTCGGGCCGTGAATGGTGCCGCGAAACAGGAAGGAACCCCGATTCAGCGGGAGCGGGCAGGGCTATCGGCGGAACACGCGCTGCCTGCGAAAGTTGAAGGGTCGGTTGGGGTCGCGGGGGAAGATGCTTCGCGCTATTGTCCGGTATGCTCGCAGAGGCTGGAATCTAGGCGTTGCAAATTGATTTGCCCGGTCTGCGGATATTACATGTCGTGCGCGGACTATTATTGATAAGCTTTGTGGTTCCGGCCCGGGTTGCCGCCGGAACCGCGATCCGATGAGGAGGAAAACAAAGTGGCTTTGAAGATGACGAACCGGGAAGTGGACGGCGTGTCCGTGGTGGCATTGGACGGCCGGATCGTGCTGGGAGAAGAGAGCAACGCGCTGCGCGAAAAAGTGAAGAGCCTGATCGCTGAGGGGAAAAAGAAAGTCGTGCTGAATATGGCGAATATCACGTTCATCGACAGCGCGGGACTGGGAACGCTGGTGGCGTCGCACCACAGCGCGAAATCGCAAGGCGCGGCGTTGAAACTGGCGCATCTGGGAAGCAAGTTCCAGGAAGTGCTGCAAATCACCAAGCTGCTGACGGTGTTCGACGTGTATAGCAGCGAAGCGGAAGCGGTTGCGAGCTTCGCGAAATAAGCGGAGAGGCAGCTCGAAAAGGGATTTTTTGAAGGAGGGCACGCATCTGCGTGCCCTTTTTCTTTGGAGGATGGTCAGACGCGCGGAGCGCCACGCTGCGCTTTGCGATGATTTCCGGTATTCCGATTTCCGCTACCCCGCCACGCGGTACATGGCGATGCCGCTGAGAAGTTTTGGATAAAAGTCAGTGGATTTTTGCGGCATGACTTCCCCGGCAGTGGCGACGCGCATGACCTGATCGACATCCAACGGATTGAGGAGAAACGCGACCTGGGCGGAGCCGCGATCGACGGCTTCCAGAGCGGCGGACGCTTCGCGTTCATAGCTGAGATTTCTTTCGGCGGTTACAGCCTGTAGCGTGATGCCGAAAGCGGGTTCGAGGATTCCATCGTGAAGTAGGACGACGTCGAGCTCGCGCTGAAGCGGAGAGACGCCATGAAGGAGCTGGGAGAGATCGGCGCCGCGACGCAGCTTCAGGACGTAGAAAGCGCGCTTCGCGGGTTCGGTGGACGGGTAAACTCCGATGGCTCGCTGTACGCGCGCATCCCGGAGATGGCCGAGAAAACTCTCTTGCGCTTCCGCTCTCCGGCTGTCGTCCGCGAAAGGAAATGCCTCGGCTTCGAACCAAGGCTCGAGGTAGCGGCGGGCCTCGCTCCAGGAAAAATCATGGAGATTCGCGGCGAGGCGATGCGTGGGGAGGATGGTTAGCCCTTCGCTGCAGGTGTTGACGAAGGTCATCATGGCGAAATCATGGGGGCCCCGCGCGTAGGGAGCGGAGGGGTGTAGGCCGCCGGCACGGAGCCGGCATTCATTGCGGTAGGTCAGAGCGGTCTCGTAACGGTGATGGCCGTCGGCGATGACGAGCTTGTGTTCCTCCATCGCCGCCTGAATGGCGGCTGTGCGGCTGGGATCGGCGACGACCCACAGGCGGTGCACCACACCATACTCATCACGAAGATGGCAAGCAGGAGAGGCGGACTCCGCGGTCTTGAGGATTTCGTCGATGCGCAGCTGGGGATCCGAATAGAGCATGAAGAGTTGGCCGGTGTGGGTGTGCGTGTGACGAAGGAGTTCGAGACGGTCCGCCTTGGGACCGGAGAGGGTGTGCTCGTGGCGGAAAACGACGCCGGCGGAATAGTCCTCGAGTTTGCCTGCGCCTATGAAACCGCGGCGAATGAGCTGGTTGCCGGTACCGGGGACGGTGTATTCCTGGGAGTAGGCGTAGAAGGAAGGGACAGGATCCTGAACGACGACGCCTTCGCGGATCCAGCTGTCCAGCGAAGCCGCGGCGCGGGTGTATACGTTGTTCTTCGGCGAGTCGTCGGGGAGGGTGCGGCCTTTTTCGACGGAGATGAGATTATGCGGATCGGCCGCGTAGTAGCCTTCCTGCATCGAGGGAGAAATCTTGTCGTAGGGCTGGGTGAGGACTCGTTCGAACGAGACGCGCTGGGGATTGTAGCGAAACGCCTGGAAGGGATGAACCTGAGCCATGTGGTCTCCGGAGGTGTTTTTTGCGGTGCGACAAGTCCTCTATTTTACGCGAAGTGAGGGAAAATCTGAAAAACGATAGAATGTTTTCTTTAACGCCGAATTCATAATGCATTAAAAAATGCGGAGAGTGCCGTGTTTCGAGTGACAGGAGAACGGCGATGAGAGGCTCATGGCTGACGCGAAGCTGAGATCGGTGCGAGCGTTAATTTTCGATCTGGACGGAACGCTGATCGATTCGAAGCAGGATTTGATTCATTCCGTCAACGCGATGCTGCGCGAGTCAGGCCGCGGAGAGCTGGCGGAAGAAACGATTTCCGGATACATCGGGCATGGAGCGCCACTGCTCGTGGCGAGGGCGCTTGGGGAAAGCGGAACGGAGGAGGAGCGGCAGCGTGCGCTGAAGTTTTTTCTGGAGTATTACGAAACGCACAAAATGGACACGACGCGCGCGTATCCGGGGGTGGCAGAGACGCTGGAGAAACTGGCCGGGGTTCCGATGGCGGTACTCACAAACAAGCCCGTTCGAATCAGCAAGCGGATACTGGACGCGATGGGGCTTTCGACCCATTTCCGGGCGATCTACGGGGGAAACAGCTTCCAGACGAAAAAGCCCGATCCGCTCGGCGCCAGGACAATTCTGCGCGAGTTAGGCGCGGAACCTCACGAGGCGTTGCTCGTCGGAGACTCCGAAGTGGACGTGCAGACGGCAAGAAATGCCGGGACGCTGGCGGCCGCAGTAAATTACGGGTTTGGAGTGCATGACCGGGAAGCTCACCCTGCGGATATCTACCTGGATCGGATGGAGGACTTGATTCCGCTGGTGGGCAAGCCTGTCAGTTAGGCCGGAACAGGAGTTGAATTGCCGTCTTGCGTTCCAGCGCGGCACTTGGCAGACTCGGCGCGTGCTGATTGGACTGTTTACTGAGTTAGAGGGGACTGGCGGGGTCCAGAGGGCGAGCCGGCATCTCGCGGCAGTACTAAGCGAGTTCGCCGCGAGCCGGCACGTGGATTGCCGGCTCCTGAGCCTGAATGACACGCCGGAACTACACCGCATGACCGTGGGCGGCAAGGAATTTGTGTTCACGGGCTGCGAGCGAAGCAAAGCGCGGTTCACGGCAACGGCGATACGCGCGGCAGGACGCCGTGGGAAAGTGGTCCTGGCGGGGCACCCGAATCTGGGACCGGTTACCCAGGCGATGAGAATCGCGGCGCCGCGGCTGAAGACGATTATCTGCACGCACGGCGTGGAAGTGTGGGCGCCGCTTCCGGTGATTCGACGGGTTGCGCTTCGGAAAGCGACTCTTGTGCTGGCGCCGAGCAAAGACACAGCCAACCAGGTGGCCGAACAGCAGGTGCGCAGGGAGAGAATTCGCGTGCTGCCGTGGTCGCTCGATCCAGAGTTCGAAGCGATTCCAGAAAACTTGCCGAAGGAAAAACTGCCGAACGGGTATCCCGAAGGACGCGTGATCCTGACTGTGGGGCGGTGGCTGGCGAAGGAGCGATATAAGGGCATGGACACGCTCATCACGGCACTGCCACGGCTCCTGACGCGCTGGCCGGAATTGCAGCTTGCGGCTGTGGGTGACGGTGATGACCGGGGCTGGCTGGAAGATCTGGCGGAACAGAACGGCGTAAACCGGCACGTGCATTTTCTCAGCGGGCTAAGTTATGAGGAGCTGGCGGCGTGCTACGACGCGTGCGAGATGTTTGCATTGCCTAGCAGATCGGAAGGATTCGGGCTCGTTTATCTGGAGGCGATGGCGCGGGGCAAACCGGTGATTGGCGGGGCGCACGGGGGCGCGCCGGAGGTGATAGAAGACGGAGTGACGGGGTACCTTGTGGCGCACGGAGACGCGCCGCAGCTGGCAACCTCCATTGAGACCCTGCTTTCAGATCCGGCAATGGCGCAAAAAATGGGCGCGCGCGGACTGCAGCGAGTGGAGCGGGAATTCCGGTTCAGCGCTTTTGCCAAGGCCTTGAAAAAAATCCTTCGCGAACAATGCGAATCCTGAGCGTTACCGAATCCTACGCGCCCTTCCTGGAATTCGGCGGGCCGCCCGTGAAGGTAAGTGCGCTTGCGCGGGGACTGGCGGGGCGCGGAAATCAAGTGACGGTGCTGACGGCGGACTGGGGCATCAAAGCGCGCATGAGCGCGGCGGAGACGATTCAGGCGGAACGTGGCCCATTAGGGTGGACGAGAGTGGAAGATGGCGTCACGGCGATTTATCTTCCGACTTGGTTAAGGTACAGAGCGTTGAGCTGGAATCCCGCCGTGAGAGAATTCTGCAGGGCGCGACTGCAGGATTTTGACGTGGTGCATATCTATGGAATCTACGATTTTCTGGGGCCGGCGGTTGCGAAGGAATGCATGAAGCGGAAGGTTCCGTACGTGCTGGAGCCGATCGGGATGTTCGTGCCGATCGTGCGAAGCCTGCGGTTGAAACGAATTTACCATGCGATGTTCGGGAGAAAATTGTTTGAGGGAGCGAGCGCGATCATCGCAACGTCGGAGCAAGAGGTCGAGGAATTAACTCGCGGAGGCGTGGAGCGAGAAAGGATCGTGGTACGCCGGAATGGAGTTGAGGCGCCGGCGTCGTGGCCGAAGCCCGGAGCGTTTCGGAAAAAGCTGGGGATTGCCAAAAGCGAGAGAGTGATTCTTTTTCTCGGCCGATTATCTTCCAAGAAGAGCCCGGATATGCTGCTGGAGGCCTTCGGTTCGCTCTCGAAGGAGGCTGAGGGGAAGAACCTGCGGCTGGTCTTTGCCGGGCCTGATGAAGGGGGGATGAAGGCGCGGTTAGAACAAAGCGCCGCGCAATTTGGAATGAGTGCGCAAGTGAAGTTCACGGGACCGGTTTTTGGAGGGGCGAAATGGGCGGCTTATCGGGATGCGGATGTTTTTGTGCTGCCTTCGCAGAATGAAAATTTTGGCAATACCGCCGCGGAAGCGGCTGCGGCGGGTACACCGGTGATTGTGACGGAACAGTGCGGCATAGCACCACTCTTGTCTGGAGTGGCAGGGCTCGTCGTGAGGCATGACGCGGGAGCGTTGGCTAGCGCAATCAAATCTGTGATGAGCGAGCCGGGCTTGCGCGAGCGATTAGAAGCCGGGTGCAGTCAGGTAACCGCCAGGCTGGGCTGGGAAGAGCCAGTGCGGCAGATGGAAACTCTTTATAACAAGCTTGCAAAGCGGTGCGAGGGCAGGGCAAACTTCGTAACGGTGAAGTAATGGGCTCAGAGACGATAGGGCACTTCCTGTTCCGAGTGGTTTGGCGTGGGGTGAATCTGCTGCTCGTAGCAGCAGTGATGTTGTCGCTATATGCCGGGCTCCGGGAATACTCGGTGCGCCAGTATCTGGACGGTTTCTCGGATGCGATTGTGCCTAACGTAATGCCGGAGGACCAAAAGCTCGAAGCGATCTTGGATTGGATGCGCGCCGAGCCTTCGCGAGCGGTCTCTATAAATCCAGACGCGCTGCCGAAGCGCGATCCTGAGATGACGCTGACTTACAAACAGCTCTTGGGTGTCTGCGGCACAGCGACCAATGCGTTTCTGAATCTTGCGCGAAGTTCCGATGTGCGAGCGCGCCGGCTGCTTTTGCTGGGGCCGGATGGGAAGACAAAACACGTTGTAGCCGAAGTCCTGGTAGACGGCCGGTGGATTGTCGTGGATCCCACGTACCGCTTCATCATGAAAGATGCCGCGGGCCGCTATTTGACTCGCCAGGAATTGCAGAATCCTGCGGTTTTTGCGCAAGCAATCAGCGCCGTCCCGAATTACCCGCACGAGTACACGTACGATTATGTCGCCCACGTGCGACTTTCGCGAGTGCCCTTGGTGGGGCAATCTCTCCGCAGACTGTTCGACGCCACTCTACCGGGATGGGAGGAAGCTATCGATTGGAGCCTGCTCCTCGAGAGAGTGTCCTTTTTCTATCTGGTGCTGAGCGTGGCGTTCGTGCTTCTCTTCCTTGTGCTGCGCGTGATGCTTGCGTGGTACGCGGACAGCCGACTCAGAATTCGCCGATTCCGTCTGCGTGAGCACGTGTGGCGCGCGGGAGCCGCTTTCTTTTCGACTCCGGAGATCAAGCAATAGCGTGTGCGGTATTTGCGGTGTCGCGTTTGCATCGCGGAGCAAGGATGCCGAGGCGCGCGTGCGCGCGATGGCGGCAGCACTGCGGCATCGCGGACCCGACGAAGAAGGTTTCCTAACAGCCGATCCGCGCGCTCCGGGGCTGGCGCTGGGCATGCGCCGCCTGAGCATCATCGATCTTGCCGGAGGCCATCAGCCCGCCTGGAACGAAACGCGGGATGTCGCCGTCATCTACAATGGAGAGCTCTACAACTATCGAGAACTTCGAGAGCGATTGACGCTGCTGGGACACCGGTTCGCAACACAATCCGATACGGAAATTCTGGTGCACGCGTGGGAAGAATGGGGCGAGGAGTGCCTGCCCGAGCTTCGCGGGATGTTCGCATTTGCTCTATTGGATCTGCGAGGGCGATTCGCCACAGCGCCTTTGCTTTTTCTCGCGCGCGATCCACTGGGCATCAAGCCTCTTTATTACACACAAACGGCGGAAGGTTTTTCGTTTGCATCCGAAGTTCGGGCGCTGCTAGCCGGTGGAAACCTCCCAAAGCAAATTTCCCAGGATGCGCTTACGGCGTATCTGCTTTTCGGGAGTGCTTCGGAGCCGATAACACTGCTGGAGGGAGTTTTTTCTCTGCCACCCGGCCATCGAATGCTCTTGTATGTTCCAGAACGCCGGCGCGTGCCGAGGGCACGGCCTTGGTGGGATCCGCGGACGAGCCCTGCCGCGCGCGACCCACGTAAACCCAAGGACCTGGAATCCGCCGCCAAGAAGCTGCGCCCGCTACTAGAAGATTCCGTGAGAGCGCACCTGATCGCCGACGTGCCCGTAGGTTTGTTTCTTTCCGGCGGTCTGGATTCCGGGGCAATCGCCGCGCTGGCAGCCCGCGCGCAGGCGGGAATCCGGAGCTTCACCCTTTCGTTTCCTGGAACCGCATACGACGAAGGTCCACTGGCGCGCAAGGTCGCGGAGCGATGTGGCACGCAACACACTGAAGTTCCACTTGATGGCGCCGCCATGCTCGCTCGGATTGATGAAGCGATTGCGAGTCTTGACCAGCCGACGATGGACGGCATCAATACCTATTGCGTATCGTGGGCGGCCCGGGAAGTCGGGCTGAAAGTGGCGCTTTCCGGGCTCGGAGGCGATGAACTCTTCGCGGGCTATACGAGCTTCGGAAACACGGCGATGCTGCGGCGGCTCCTTCGCCTTGCGTGGTTCGTACCGGGGCCGTTGCGGCGAGCAGCGGCTCCTGCAATCGCAGGCCTGCTGGGGACGCGAGTCTCGAGAGACGCGGCGGCAAAAGCGGTTGCCGCATGGATCGATCCGGATAGGCTCCCACATCCTTACTTCTATGCGCGATTGCTCTTTCCGCCGCGCTCACTTCGACGTTTGATCGATCCGCGATTTCGTCCGAGCACAGTGGGCGCCGACGGGGTGACACTCGAACCGACCTGGCTTGGCTGGCTGAATCTTGCTGCAAGAGAAGCTGGAAGTCTGGGTCCTGTAGGTGGGACGGCGTGGCTGGAGATGCGATGCTACATGGCGAGCACACTGTTGCGGGATACAGATTCGGTGAGCATGTCGCGCTCGCTGGAAGTGCGAGTGCCCCTGCTGGATACGCCGGTGGTGGAATTCGTAAATGCGCTCCCCGATGCGGCGCGCCAGCGAGCGGGCAAGCAAAAAGCGCTGCTGGTGGAGGCGCTCAGTGGACTCTTGCCGGAGGAAATTCTGGGCCAGCAAAAGCGAACATTCACGCTGCCGTGGCAGGAATGGCTGCGAGGCTCGCTGCGGCCAAAGCTCGAAGCGAGTTTCAGCGAGATTGCGCCGGCACTTGCGCAGCACCTGCGCGTTGAGGGAGTTCGCGGGGTCTGGACTGCATTTCTCGAAGGCAAGACTTCCTGGTCGCGTCCGTGGGCGCTGTACGTTCTCAACGAGTGGTGCAGACGGCACCTCGGGGCTTAATCCGTGCTCCTGAGGTAGACTAAATCATCCGGCAATGAACATTCTTGGGATCAACGCCTATCACGGCAACGCTTCTGCGGCCATTGTCTGCGATGGCCGGCTTGTGGCCGCCGTGGAGGAAGAACGCTTCAACCGTGTGAAGTACGCCGCGGGTTTCCCGGCCCAGGCGATTCGCTACTGCCTGCGGGAAGCGGGATTGGAGCTGAAAGATATCCACCACGTGGCCGTGCCTCGGAACCCCTATGCGCGGCTGGGCACAAAGCTTTTCTACGCGCTGCGCATGCCGTCGTTCGCACGGGAGCGGCTGAAGGTTGTTGCGAAGTTCAAGGGTATTCCGGAGGCATTGGCCCAGGCATTTGACGCGGATCCGGGGGGTCTCGCGGCAAAGTTTCACCGCGTAGAACATCACCAGGCGCACCTGGCCAGCGCATTTTTCGTTTCGCCGTTCGAACGAGCCGCGTTGCTTTCCGCCGATGGATTGGGCGATTTTGCCAGCACCATGTGGGGAAGCGGCGAAGGAAGCCGCATGAAGATTGACGGCGCGATTGCGTTTCCTCACTCGCTGGGTCTTTTTTATAGCGCAGTCACACAGTACCTGGGCTTTCTGAAATTCGGCGACGAGTACAAGGTGATGGGCCTGGCTGCCTACGGCGAGGCCGAACAACTCGAAGCCTTTCGCGATATTGTGCGCAGCAATGGCAGCGGATTCCGCCTTGGCCTCGATTACTTCACGCATCACCGCAGCGGGCCCGAGATGAGTTGGGCCGAGGCTGACAAGACGCCCACGCAAGGAAAGATGTTTTCGGAATCCATGGAACGGCGGCTGGGGCCCAAGCGTAATCCCGAAGAGCCGCTTGAACAGCGGCATCGCAACCTCGCGTCGGCGTTGCAAGCGCGGCTTGAGGAGATTTATCTCGGCATGCTGAAGAAACTCGCTGAGCGCACGCGACTGAAAGCGGTGTGCCTCGCGGGCGGCGTGGCGTTCAATTGTGTGGCCAACGGAAAGATTTTCGACGCGACCGGCTTCGAGCAGATTTACGTGCATCCGGCGGCGGGCGATGGCGGACTCTCCGTAGGCGCGGCTTATTACGTGTGGCATCAGATACTCGGAAAACTTCGGACGTTCGTGATGGATCACGCCTACTGGGGGCCGGAATATACGCAGGGAGAGATTCGGCGCGCAGTCGATGCAAATGGATTAGGAAAGAATGGCTGTGGGATCGAAGAGCTGAACGAAGACGAGTTGATGCAACGCACGGCCGCGATCGTTGCCGACGGGAAAATTCTTGGATGGTTCCAGGGCCGAGCGGAATGGGGCCCGCGCGCGCTCGGAAATAGAAGTATTGTGGCCGACCCGCGACGAGCGGAGATGAAAGAGATATTGAATCAGAGGATCAAGCACCGCGAAATCTTTCGGCCCTTCGCTCCTTCGATTCTTGCGGAAAAGACTGGCGAATGGTTCGAGAAATCGCATCCCTCGCCATTCATGACGCTGGCGTATTCCGTTCGGCCCGAGAAACGGAGCAAGATTCCCGCGCCGACCCACGTGGATGGCACTGGCAGGCTGCAGACGGTCACGCGGGAAGCAAATTCGCGCTATTGGAGCCTGATCAAGGCGTTTGAGCGGCTTACCGGCGTGCCGGTCGTTCTGAACACTTCCTTCAACGACAATGAGCCGATCGTGTGCAGTCCCGCGGAGGCACTGGATTGTTTCCAACGCACGAAGATGGATGCCCTGGTCCTCGGCGACTTCCTCATCACTCGAACGTGAATCGCATGCAACGAGCACCGTTCGAATGAGAATCCTGCTCATGAATCTGTACTACCCGCCAGACACTTCCGCGACAGCGAAGATGGCCGCAACCGTGACGGATGCGCTCTCCAAGGCGCATGACGTTACCGTGCTGTGCGGCCGGCCGTCGTATGACCCGAGCGAGCGGAGACGATGGCGTATTTCGCGCATGGAAGCCGCAGGACGCGCGAGAATCCTGCGCGTCGGCTCGACGGATTATCCGCGACTCCAAATGAAGCGGCGGGTTCTGAACTACCTGAGCTATGTTGCGCTGGCGATTCCGCGGGCGATCTTCGTGCGATGCGACGCCGTGCTGGCGATGACGGACCCTCCGTTCGAAGGCATTGTAGGTGCCATCGTGGCGATGCTGAAGGGCAAGCCCTACGTGTACAACATCCGCGACATGTATCCGGACATGGCTTTGGGAGGAGCGATTGTCGAGCCAGGGCTGCTGGCACGCATCTGGGAAAAGTTGCACCGCTGGGCACTACGCCGCGCCACGCGGGTAATCGTGCTTGGCGAGGATATGCGAGCGCGCATCGTTTCCAAAGGCGTCGATCCCGCCAGAATCGAGATCGTACGAGACGGTACGGATATTTTTCCGCCCGATGCGGCAAAGCCCGAGTTGGACAACGAGATCATTCAAATGATTCGCGGAGATTACAAATTCGTGCTGGTTCACGCGGGGAATTTGGGCTTCTATGGCGCATGGGAGAGCCTGGTCGCGGCGGCACGCGAACTGGAAGCGGAGGGCGTAGGGCTGGTTTTCGTGGGCGACGGCGCCCAGCGCGCGCAAATCGAACGGCTGGCTCGTGAAACGAGAAATGTACGAATACTTCCATTTTTCCCCGCGAGCAAAATCCCCTCTGTCCTGGCTGCCGCCGACGCGCACATCATCACAGTGAAGCGGGGACTCGAAGGGGTCGTGGTTCCCAGCAAGATGTACGGAATTCTTGCCGCCGGAAAACCAATAGTGGCCGTCGCGCCGGAGGAGACAGACACAGCTTCGCTGGGAGCGAGATTCGGATTCGCGGTTTCCGCCGATCCCGACAGCCCGGCAAATGTGGCTGCAGCGATTCGTTCACTTGTTGTGGACCGAACGAAAGTGCAAAGCATGGGGGAAGCGGCCCGGGCCGCCGCGGCCGGTTATGATAGAGTCAAAGAATTGGAAAAATTCGTGAAGATTATCGAGGAGGCCGGGAACGCGTGACATCTTCGGAGACTTATTGGAGCGGAAAGCTTGTGCTGGTGACCGGAGGAGCGTCTTTCATCGGGTCGACGCTGACGGATCAGCTACTCGCGCGCGGCGCGAAAATCCGCATCGTCGATGATCTGACGAGCGGGCATCTCGACAACATCCGCGAACACACCGCGAGCGGCGAAGTCGAGTTTATACACGCGGACCTGCGCGAACCGGGTGTGGCCCGTTCAGCCATGCAAGGCGTGGACACTGTGTTTCATCTGGCCGCGGATCACGGGGGCCGCGGCTATGTTGATCTCCATCAAGCCGGGCCGGCCTCTAATTTTTTCCTGGACGGCCTTGTGTTCGCGGAAGCACTGCGAGCAAAGGTAAAAAAAGTGGTGTTCGCGTCCTCTGGCTGCGTCTATCCAAATTTTCTTCAATCCGACGTCAAGAAAGAACTGTACCTGACGGAAGACCTGACGAACGGCCCGAACGATGCCGACAACACCTATGGCTGGGCAAAATTGATGGGCGAGTTTACATTGCGGGCTTATGCGAAGGAACACGGCATGGGTGCGGCATCGTGCCGTTACTTCACGGTCTACGGACCGCGCGGCGTGGAGAACCACGCGGTGATTGCCATGATTGCACGGGCCTTCCTGAAACAGAATCCTTTCGAAGTGTGGGGAGACGGCACGCAAATCCGCAACTGGACATACATTGAGGACATCGTCGAGGGAACTATTCTCGCGGGGGAGAAAATCAACGACGGCACGGCCATAAATCTCGGAACCATGGAGCGGATCAAAGTGATCGACGCCGCAAACATGGTTTGCGAATTTACGGGCCACAAGGCGGAGATCAAGTTGCGCCCGGATATGCCCACCGGGCCACTCAACAGGGTTGCGGACAATTGGCTGGCGAAAAAGCTGCTTGGATGGGAACCCAAAGTGCCGTTCCGAGACGGGCTCAAGCGCACGATCGATTGGTATTACGCAACGCGGAACCGCGAGGAAGTAAAACGCACCTTTGGGCGAATGCTTACGGAAAGGTAGAGACGGCGGACGGCATCTGCTGGTCGGTATTTGTCCTTGGGGGTATTCCGCCGCGACCCCCGACGGTTGTCTTTCCACTCAAATTAACTGCCAGAGATTATGGATTGTCGCGCGACAAATTCCGAGTTAAGGTGTTTAGGCTGCGTGGGGCAGCCATTTTAATCTTGGGAGCCGGGTCCCCAACCCGACAAGTACGTTAGGAGCACCGGCCGAAGCACCCAGGCCGGCATCTTCGAAAAAATAGAGGAAGCATGCCCGCAGGTCTGCTGGCCTTTTTTATAGCGTTATTTGCGTCTTTAATGCTCACAGTGCCGGTCCGCGCGCTTGCGCTGCGCGTGGGTATGGTTGATCTGCCGGGCCCGCGCAAGGTCCACTTGAGCCCGATACCGCTCTTGGGCGGGCTAGCCATGTACGGGGCGGTCGTCCTAGCGGTTCTATTCACATTCAGCGGAGCGGCACGCGAGCAAATTGTCGGAATTCTGATTGGAGCGACCGTCGTCGCCGCCGTGGGAATTCTAGATGACCGCGGGTGGCTGCATCATCAGGTCAAGCTGTTCATCGCCATGCCGTTGGCAGCTTGTATCTTGCTCGCTACCGGCATTCATGCCCAGGTCTTTGAAATTCTCTTGAGAGGAAGAGCTGGCTACATTCTGGATGCGATTCTGACCGTGTTTTTTGTCGTGGGGATCACCGCTTCCTTCAGCATCCTGGACCACATGGACGGGCTATGCGCCGGGGTTGCGGCGACGGCATCCATCTTTTTCGCGCTGCTGGCCTACCTGAACGGCCAGACACTCGTCACCACTCTTGCGGCTGCGGTGCTTGGAGCTTCGACGGGATTCCTTCGCTGGAACTTTAAGCCCGCGAAAATATTCATGGGCGACGGTGGGGCTATGTTTCTTGGGTTCCTTATGGCCGCCCTCGGATTGAAGCTGCGGCTTGAGCAGGCCAATCATATTTCCGCCTGGCTTGCACCTTTGCTCATCCTGGGGGTGACCATTTTCGATACGACGCTGGTCACGATATCGCGCTCGCGGCGTGGGTTGTTGCCTTTTGCCACCCCGGGTAAAGACCATGCCGCGCACCGCCTCGCAAACCTGGGCCTGGGACATCGCGGTGCTGTCGTCAGCATGTATATTCTGGGACTGCTGAGCGGGGGAGCCGCTGTTCTTGTAAGCTACCTGGCTCCGGCTGCCGCGGCCTCTGTGGCAGCCATCGCGCTCATCAGCGTGCTGGCTGGAGTGACCTTCCTTGAAGGCGCGCCCTTTGAGCGCCAAGCGCGAAAGCCAGCCGATTTCTCGTGATATCTCTCGATTCATGATGGAATGCTCCCTTGTTTTGTGAAGGTGCGTCGCGATTTGCCCCTCCGGTTGGATTCGCTATACTTAGCGGGGCGCCCTCCAACCGGTATTCAAGGAACGATACTTCGAGTCGGGCGGAAAGCAGTCCAGCTTCTATAGAACTTTGATCGCGAATAGATGTCCAAGTGGCAGTTCGGGGTGTATGCGCAAATCGAGAAAGCGAGAACGTGCCAAGTACTGAGCAGAGGTCCCTCCCGCGCGAGGAGCGCGGAGCAGTCATCGTGGTGGGCGGATCGGCGGCGGGCCTGTTCACCGCAGCGACAGTGGCTGCCGGTGGACGCCCTGTGCGCGTCCTGGAATCGAGGCCGGGGTTTGAACCCGCGTCGAGATCGCTGATCGTTACGGACCAATTCCACAGCCAGCTCGGAGCAGCCGCTTCCGGTTGCATCGTGAACGAGATCAGGCGGTTCGAACTGTTCACAGATGGGCGCTCGGCGCAGGTCGCTTTGGCACGTCCTGACCTCATCATCGAGCGATCGCGCTTAATCCCCGCGCTGGCAAGAAGCGCCGAAGCGGCGGGTGCAAACCTTTCCTTTGACACGCGTTTTCTTGGGCTGGCATCGAATGCCCGGGGATTGCGCGTTGAAGTTGACGCCGCCGGACGTCGCGAGGAACTCCATGCGGAGAACGTTGTGGGAGCGGATGGCGCTTCCAGCCGAGTGGCGCGCAGCGCTGGTTGGCCTCCTCTCGAGACCGTCCCCCTGGTCCAAGCTATCGTCCGACTGCCAAAAGAGTATCCGACGGACACGACGCGCGTGTGGTTCGTACCGGACGATACACCGTATTTCTATTGGTTGATTCCGGAATCTCCCGAACGCGGGGCTTTGGGAATTATCGGCGAGGCGGGACGGGACACGAAGAAGTGTCTTGAGCGGTTCCTCGAGAAAAAGCAGCTGGAGCCGGTGGAGTGGCAGGGGGCGCGGATACCTGTTTATAAGAAGTGGGTGCCCGTGCGGCGGCGAATAGGCGATGGCGAAGTCTATCTTGTTGGGGATGCGGCGGCGCAAGTGAAAGTTTCGACCGTCGGCGGAATCGTAACGGGACTTCGGGGAGCGCTGGGAGTCGCGCATGCCATCTTACGTACTGGCGGGGGCAGAGAACTAAAGGCTTTGCGCCGGGAGCTGGCCACCCACTGGTTGATCCGGCGTGCGCTACACCGGTTCCAGCAGAAGGACTATTCGCAACTGGTGGACCTTCTCGACGCCTCCACTCGAGAATCTCTGGGCGAAATCAACCGGGACGAATCCACACGTCTGCTCTGGAATGTCGTGCGACGCCAGCCGCGCCTCGTGTTGCTCGGGCTGCGCGGTCTCCTGATGGGGAGAGGGTTGAAAGGGTAGGCGCATCCGCGAGGAGAGGCAAAGAGCCGCCGATTGGCCCGAAATAATAGAAACAAGTGATGCAGTTAGCGGAAGGCCTCGCGATGATGTGTTGTGTCGCGCATAATGATTCGGTCAAAATTGGTTGATTAAGGTGATCTTGAAACGGCGCTGAGCGCTCGTGTGAAGCACTTCAAGGAGAAGATGACTTGCGTCTTTCTGTGATTGGATGCGGATACGTAGGCTTGGTAACCGGAGCTTGCCTCTCCGCCGCGGGGCATGAAGTAACCTGCACCGATATCGACTCGGACCGGATCAAGCGCTTGCAAGCCGGGGAAGTGCCAATTTATGAGCACCACCTGGAAGAGATACTGAAATCGGCCGGCAAGGCTGGGCGGATTTCGTATACGGCGGACGTCGGCGAAGCCATCCGCGCGGGAGACGCAATCTTTATTTGCGTGGGCACTCCGCCCAAGGAAAGCGGGGAGGCCGATCTGTCTGCGATTGACCAGGTGGCGCGACAGATTGCCGCGCAGGCTCGCTCACCCAAACTGGTGATCGAAAAAAGCACCGTGCCCGCAAGAACGGGACTGGAACTCCAGCGCGCCCTCGCGGCCTATAGCAGCGGCGGCAAGTCCAGCTTCCGAGTGGCTTCAAATCCCGAATTTCTCCGCGAAGGCACGGCCGTCGGAGATTTTTTCCATCCCGATCGCATCGTGGTGGGCGTGGAGGACGAAACAGCCGCCGCGGATTTGCGCGAAATCTACCGCCCTATCCTCGAGCGTCGCTTTCATTGCCCGGTGCACAAGGGCCAGTGCCCGCCGGGACATGATGCGGAATTCCTCGTGACGACGATCAACAGCGCCGAGCTCATCAAGCACGCATCGAACTCCTTTCTGGCGCTGAAGATCAGTTACGCAAACGTGGTCGCCGATCTCTGTGAGAGAATCGGCGCAGACGTAAAGGAAGTCACGCACGCGATGGGATTGGACCCCAGGATTGGCGGGCAATTCCTGAACGCAGGATTGGGGTTTGGCGGCTTTTGCTTTCCAAAGGATGTGCAGGCATTCATCCATCTCGCAGCCTCCGTGGGAGTGGACTTCGATATTTTGAAAGCCACGGAGCGTGTCAACAAGCAGCGCATTGAACGCTTCCTCGAGAAGGTTCGCAAGGCGCTTTGGGTGGTGAAAGGCAAGCAGGTAGCGGTACTTGGCCTAGCCTTCAAAGCAAATACAGACGACATTCGATTCGCGCCGGCGCTCGAAGTTGTCAAACGTCTGGTGGAGGAAGGGGCGGTTGTGCACGCCACGGATCCGGAAGCCATTTCCAGGACAAAAAGTTTATTTCCGAAAGTTACCTACCACGAAGATCCTTACGAAGCGTTGCGCGGAGCGGATGCCGCGCTGGTCTGCACCGAGTGGGACGTTTTCCGCAGCCTGGATTGGAAGCGTGCCAAACCGCACATGGCGCGCGCTTTGGTTGTGGACGGCAGAAATCTCTATTCTCCCAAACACATGCGCGAGCTAGGTTTCGAGTACTACTCGTTCGGCAGGCCGTAAGGAGCAGAAGTGCGGGCGGGCAGTCCGGAAGACGAAGCGGTCTCTCCAAAACCGGCCGAGCTGATAGGTGTGAGTTAAGAAGCCTTTTTCGACCCGAACTCCCGCTTGAAATAATCGAGAGTCAAACGTAATCCCTCCTCCAGGCCAACCTTAGGCTCCCACTTGAGAATTCGTTTCGCTTTTGTGATGTCCGGGCACCGGCGTTTTGGATCGTCCTGCGGAAGAGGCTCGAGGACGATTGCAGGAGCATTTTCGAAGCGCGAGCGAACCCGTTCGGCAAATTCCAATATAGTGATTTCCTGAGGATTGCCGATGTTCACCGGCAGGTGCTCATCCGACTGCATGAGGCGGTAAATACCCTCCACCAAGTCGGAAACATAGCAAAAGCTGCGCGTCTGCGTGCCATCGCCATAGACGGTTAGAGCTTTCCCCGTCAGCGCCTGATGAACGAAGTTTGGAAGGGCGCGGCCGTCGTTGAGGCGCATACGTGGTCCGTATGTGTTAAAGATGCGCACGATGTGAGTGTCCACGCCGTGATACCGGTGGTAGGCCATGGTCATGGCTTCCGCAAACCGTTTGGCCTCGTCGTAAACGCCACGTGGGCCGATGGGGTTCACGTGGCCCCAATATTCCTCGTGCTGCGGGGAAATCTCCGGGTCGCCGTAACATTCGCTGGTTGATGCCAGGAAGAACTTCGCTTGTTTGGCAAGCGCCAGTCCCAGCGCATTGTGCGTGCCGAGAGCGCCAACTTTGAGCGTCTGGATGGGAAGCTTCAGATAGTCCACGGGACTAGCGGGGGAAGCGAAATGCAAAACGTAGTCGACCGGCCCCGGCACGTCGATGTACTTGGAAACGTCGCAGCGTGCGATGCGAAAGTTGGGATGCTTGAGGAGGTGTCCGACGTTGGAATCGACTCCGGTGACGAGATTGTCGAGGACCAAGACGTCCCAGCCCTCGGAAATCAGCCGGTCGCAAAGATGCGACCCCAGAAAGCCAGCCCCTCCCGTGACCACCGCTTTCATGCATCCTCCCGAAAATGACAGCCCGTTAGTGTAGCCTGAGCAAGCTTGATTGACCACCTGACGCGCGGGAGATAGGATGCGGCCACGTGTGAAGAGCAATTGTTTCTCGAAGAGGCTAAGAAGAATTCAGTGACGACTCCCTTGAAGCCTCGGCGCATGCGTTGGATTGTCCTTGGGCTTGCGGGGACGGCCCTCCTTTGTGTCTTGGCATTTCTATTCGGCATCGGCCGCTGGCTGGTGACGAATGACCCACTTGAAAAGGCTCAAGCCATTGTGGTGCTCAGCGGGCGCATGCCAATGCGAGCCTTGGAAGCAGCAAAATTGTTTCGGGAAGGCTATGCGCCTGAAGTCTGGCTGACGCATTCGACCGAACCGGAAGCGACGCTCAAAGCGATGGGGATTCCGTATGCCGGCGAGGAATTCTATGATGAGAAGGTATTAATGCATGAAGGTGTCCCCGCAGACGCCATTCAGGTTCTACCCCCTCCCATCATTAATACTGCGGATGAAATCGCGGCCGTTGAGGAGGCGCTTGAGAAAAGAAAGGGGACAGCCGTGATCCTGGTGACATCGAAGGTGCACACGAGGCGGGTGCGAATTCTTTGGCACCGGCTTACCGCAAGACGGGGACGGGCAATCGTACGCGCAGCTTCGGAGGATCCCTTCGAGCCTAAGCGATGGTGGCGCACGACAGGCGACGCGCTGGACGTGATTCGCGAATTCCTCGGAATTTTGAATGCCTGGGCCGGATTGCCACTGCGCCCTTCCAAGTAGGAACTCAGAAGAAGAAAAACCGTTTGCGTCGGGGAACGCCGATCTTGTCGGGGATTTCGGGAACATGAGGCAGGGCTCGCCCCTCGAAGGCGGCCATCGGATTCTCCAGGAAGAGAGCGCTGGCTTTTTCTTCGCCAAACTGTTCACGGACAAGATCGAACGCGGCCTTGAGTTTGAGTGGGCGTCCGCGAGTATTGTGAGCGTCGCTAGCTACGATGTGAACCAAGCCGTCAGCCAACCATCGCCAGGCATCTTTTTTGGGCCCGGATCCGAAAATACCCATCAAGGAGCCCGCCGTCACCTGTATGAAGCACCCGAGACGTACCCACTCCGCAAGCCGAGGCGATTGCAGTCGGAGGATGGCGTTGCGCTCCGGATGAGTAATCACAGGCCTTAGTCCAAGTAGCCGTATCTCGTGAAGTGTCTGATCCATGGCGGGAGGAATCGAGTATTCGTTGAATTCCACCAGCAGGCAGTCATGCTGGTTAATGCAAAAGCGCGGGGCATCGGCGCGCAACGCCTCCAGATTTTCAGGGTTGAGGTGGAAATCACAGCCGGTGGCCAGAATAAGCCGGCCGCCAAGCTCTGCGTTCAGCTCCTCGCGGAGCGCTTGTACCCGCGCATAGTCAAAGTGATATTGATCGCTGGAGTGCGGTGTTGCAACCACATGAGTGATTCCGTCCGCGATGGCGGATTCCGCCATGGCACGCGAAACTTCCATGCTCTCCGGGCCGTCGTCGATACCCGGCAGAATATGACAGTGCACATCGACCATGGTCTTCCCGGACTCCTTAGCGCCACCACGCCGCGAACGCCTGCCATGCGCCCAGAATAAAAATTATTCCGGAAAACACTTGCCGCATAGGGCGGGGTTGCAGCTTTTTCGCAAGCCGGCTGCCCAAAATCCCTCCGATGAAAACGCCCGGAATCAGCAGCAATCCGGCTTTCCAGGAAACGTAACCTGCCTTGGCATAGGTCAGAAAGGCAAGCAGGCCCGTTGGCGGAATCAGCGCAATAAGGCTAGTGCCTTGCGCGCGATGCTGCGCAAACGCAAAAAACAATACCAGGAACGGGACGAGGAGAACCCCACCGCCGATCCCAAACAGACCAGATGCTACCCCGCAGGCGCACGCCGCCACAAAAATGCCCGCGCTACGCAGCACGCTCTCAGCCACGGGCCGGCTCCTCGCCTGCGGAGGCCGTCGATTGCCGCGGGGGCAGCGATTTTCTCCAGAGCAACACCGCCGCCAACATCAGGAAACAACCAAAGAGTCCTTTAAGTTGGCGGGCAGGCAACGGGACCGCGATCAATCCGCCGAAATACCCTCCCGCGAGAATTCCCAGGGCGCAGAGGATTCCCGCGCGCAAATCCACTTGACCCCGCTTCCAGTATTCGCGGAGAGCTCCGAGTCCCAGCGGCGGCAGGAGGATAAATAGAGAAGTCCCCTGAGCCAAATGCTGGTCCATATGCAGCAAATAAACCAGCGCGGGAACCAGCACCACCCCGCCGCCAATGCCGAGCAAACCCACGAGCGCGCCCACACCCAGTCCAAGGAGGAGGACCGGGAGAGTCATCGCCGGGAGCCAGTTGCGCTTTGCGGGTTCCTTCTATTCGCGACATTCATCAATTCCATTTTCCCGCGTATCGCATCGAGCCGCAACCACTCTTAAACAAACGGTCGCACGTGGAATTGCCGCATTTTGTGTTCGCCTGGAACCTGCTATATTGAAGTGTCTTTACCAAATCGGCCGAATGGCCTGCTTGATCCCCAAAAAAATAACGAGGAGAGCGACGTAACTCATGCCAATAGACCGGAAACCGGAATTCTTCAAGGGCGCCCAGCTGAAGGTGGCCATCATCGGCTGTGGATACGTTGGACTTCCGCTGGCGCTGCGTTTCGCGGAAGCGGGGCATAAAGTCACGGGTTTCGATACGGATCCGAACAAAGTGTCGATGCTCAATGCCGGCAAATCCTACATCGAGCATATCCCTCAAACGAAAATCCAGCAGTTCGTCAATTCCAGGCACTTTAGCGCGACCACGGATTTTGCCAAGCTCAAGGAAGCGGACGCCATCATCATCTGCGTTCCAACACCGCTCGACGAGCGCCGGGAGCCGGACCTCAGCTACGTCGAAGAGACGGCAATTTCCATTCAGCCGCATCTTCAAAGAGGCCATCTGGTTGTTCTAGAGTCGACGACCTATCCCGGCACCACCGAGGAATTGGTGCTTCCAATCCTCGAGAAAAGCGGTTTGCATTGTCCCATCGCCGCCGGACCGGAAAACGAAAATGTCACTTGCGATTTCTTCCTGGCGTTTTCCCCGGAGCGGGAAGATCCTGGGAACAAGCAGTTTGGCCTGGCACAGATTCCGAAAGTCGTCGGAGGAGTGAATCCGCCAAGCGGCCGAGCGGCGCAATCGCTCTACGCGCAGGTGGTGGCGCGAGTCATACCGGTAAGCTCCACGCGAGCCGCGGAAATGGCCAAGCTGCTGGAAAATATCTTCCGATGCGTGAACATCGCGCTGGTGAACGAGCTGAAGATGCTCAGCTTGCGCATGGGGATCGACATCTGGGAAGTCATCGATGCAGCCGCGACCAAGCCCTTTGGCTTCATGCCTTTCTATCCCGGCCCGGGACTCGGAGGTCACTGCATTCCCGTCGATCCGTATTATCTTTCCTGGAAAGCGCGCGAATTCGATTTTTCCACGCGTTTTATCGAGCTGGCGGGCGAAGTCAATACGGCCATGCCATATCACGTCGTGGACGCAGTCGCCGCGGCGCTCAACGACCATAAGAAGAGCCTGAAAGGCGCGAAGCTGCTTATACTTGGCGTGGCTTACAAGAAGGACGTTGACGACCTTCGCGAATCTCCCACTCTGAAAATCATGCAGCTGCTGCAACAGCGCGGCGCGCATCTCGAATACAACGATCCATATTTCCCTCAGCTCCACAAGATGCGTCACTACAATTATGAACATATGAAGTCCGTACCGATGACTCCGCAATCGCTGGGAAGCTACGATGCAGTCATCATTGCGACGGATCATTCGAGTTACGATTACGTGGCGATCGTGGACGCCGCGAAGCTCGTCATCGATACGCGAAATGCCACGCGACGCGTCATGCGCCACCGCAACAAGATTGTTCTCTGCTAGGCGCTGATGTCCTCGCACGCCGAAGAAATCCGACGACAGCTCGAGGAAAGCGCTCGCGTGAAGCAAAGCTTTTCCGGTGAACTGATCGGCCGTATCGAGCAATTTTCCGAGAGGTGCGCGGCTGCGCTGCGCGGCGGCGGAAAAATCGTCTTCTTCGGAAACGGCGGCAGCGCCGCCGACGCTCTGCACCTGGCGGCGGAGCTGGTCGTGAAATTGCGCGCCGACCGCCGCGGTCTCGCCGCGCTGGCGCTGACGACCAATCCATCCGTGCTCACCGCTGCCGGCAACGACTATGGTTTCGAGCAGATTTTTTCCAGGCAAATCGAATCGCTCGTCGCTTCGCAGGACGTTCTTGCGGCGCTCTCAACCAGCGGCGCAAGCCCGAATGTCGTCCGCGGTGTGGAAGCAGGCCGGGCACGCGGCGCTTTTCTTGTTGCTTTCACGGGCGAAACCGGTGGCGCTCTCTCCGGCAAGGTGGACCTTCTGCTGAACGTGCCCTCGCGGGATCCTCAGCGAATCCAGGAAGCGCATATCACCATCGGTCACATTGCCTGCACTCTGATCGAGCAATTGGCTGTGCTTTAGCGTCCCGCGACGTTTGGCCGGCACATGCTTTCCCAAGATGATTCGGCGAATTTGCTGTGGCGCGAATGGAGCGGAAGAGCTTCTATTTCGCCCGTTGCAGTTCCACTCGGGCCGTCGCGAAAGGCATGATGGCTTCCAGAAGCACCGGCGTGCGCGCGGCGTTGTTTGCGATGTAGATCGTAAAATGAGCGTCTTTCATCTCTTCGCCGTTTTCGAAGACGCGAATCTCGATCTTTGACGCCTTATAACTCCCAGCGGGGACCGTGACAGCTTCCCCGGCGCTGGCGAGCTTGGCCCGCACATCGTAAAGCTTGTGCCCATCGTAAACGGGGCAGCGCACCTCCGGCGTCTTGGACCAATCCACGTTTCGAAGGTATTGCATCATGCCGAGCGGATCGCGCGTTCCGGGGAGGACGCGCGTCTCCGTGGCATTGCGGGGAGCAGGCTCTTTTCCCGTGGATGTCATGCGCTGGACCGAATTAACTTTCTCCCCGCGCTCATTCAGGTGCATTTCGTATTGAAGGCTGGTCATAGTCTCCGCATCGCTGTAGGAATCAAACTGGTCGTCCAACGTGAAGACCATGCGGAGCGGGTTTTCCGTGTGAGCAAAAGCCTGCAGATGCCAGGCATTCCGCCCAAAGAAATCCTTGTGCGCGCCCACTTGCAATTTTAGATTTGCCACGTTCGTGAGGTTGGCAACGTTCGCTGTGTATTCGAGCACTTCGCCCGCGCGAAGCGGTAGCCCGGCATCGACCACCGGCTGGCTGTTCTTGTCCGCGACAGAGGCAAGCGAACGACCCGCCGGTTCGGCGGCCGGAGCGGCTCCGCCGGGAATACTCGCCGGTTCGGGCGGCTCTACGGAGGCCGCCGCTCGCGCCGACACTTCGGTTCGCTCTTTCAAGTAATAGTAGCCGCCGGCGGCGCAGCCGATTGCCACCAGGGCAGCCAAGCCCAGGGCTTTCTTGTAGCTCATGCTCTTTGTGTGACCTGCACTGGAAACAGTGCCTTGTCTTTCGTCCTTCCGTCGTACAATACGAATTCGCGCGGGATAGCCCGGTGATTTCCGCCGGATACGATCCGCGAACTCTGAGGTTACCAAAACGTGCGCTCGGCGTCTTTGCCGATGCCGCGTCAATGACCGGATCGGCAATCCGGCGTTTACGGATCTCGATCGAGGAGGAATGCCTGAATGCGCTACCTCGTTACAGGCGGCGCCGGTTTTATCGGCTCGAATACGGTTGATGAGCTCGTGCGGCGCGGCCACAGTGTCGTCGTTCTTGACGACCTCTCTTCCGGCAAAGAAGATAATCTCGCTGAGATCCGCAACAAAATCACCTTCATGAAAGGCAGTATCACGGACATCGAAGTGGTCCGCAAAGCCATGCATGAAGCCGAATACGTGCTGCACCTTGCCGCCCGAACCTCCGTTCCGAGATCCGTCAAGGATCCGATCGAAACGAACAAGATCAACATCGATGGAACGTTGAACGTCCTCGTCGCTGCGCGCGACGCCAAGGTGAAGCGCGTGGTTTTCGCGGCGTCTTCTTCCGCGTACGGCGAAACGCCGACGCTGCCCAAAGTTGAGACAATGGCGCCGGCGCCGATCTCTCCCTATGGCGTCACGAAGTTCGTGGGAGAGCTCTACGCGCAAACGTTCGGCCGGTGTTATGGCCTGGAGAACGTCTCTCTCCGCTACTTTAATATTTTCGGACCTCGGCAGGATCCCGGCTCGCCCTATTCCGGGGTCTTGGCGAAGTTCTGTCTCTCCTTCCTGGAAGAAACGGAGCCGGTCATCTTTGGCGACGGCGAACAATCCCGCGATTTCACGTACGTTGAAAACGCCGTGCAGGCCAACTTGCTCGCCTGCGAGGCGCCCAATGTTTCCGGACGAACCTTCAACGTAGGGACAGGAGACCGGTTCACACTGAACCAGACGCTACAGCTTCTGGAAAAGATTTCCGGCAACAAACTCCAGGCGAAGTACGAGGCGCCGCGCGACGGTGATATCCGCGATTCACAGGCGGACATCACGAAGGCGCGCGAATTCCTCGGTTACGATCCCCAAGTTACTTTTGAAGAAGGGCTCAGCCGGACGTTCGCGTGGTACCGCTCAACTCAGATCAAAGCTGAGACAAAACCCCAAGAGTGACGGAGTTCGGAGAACGGCACCGCTAAGTTTCGCTCAAGGCGAGCCCTGCCCTCCAATTTTCGGTTACGAGCAGCTCCAGGCTTACGGAGTTACCGTCTTGCCGTAGCTCAGTGGCGCGCCCGCCTTTGGCTTGTCGAAATTCCAGAAGTAGAGTGGCTCGAGCTTCTTCTTTTCCGGCCACACCTGGTCCAGTGTATCGCCTTCAAACAGTTCCCCGTTTTTCATAACCCAGTGAATCGTATTTGTATTGTGGATGTCTTCGAGCGGGTTCTTGTCCAGGATGACCAAATCAGCGAGTTTGCCCGCTTCGATGGAGCCGAGATCTTGCGGTCGCCCGATGATCCTGGCGCCGTTGAGCGTCGCGCAGCGCAGCACTTCGAGCGGCGTCATGCCTCCGCTCGCCAGCATCCACATCTCCCAGTGATAGCCGAGCCCTTGCAATTGCCCGTGGCTGCCCACGCCTACAAGGCCGCCTGCCCTCGAAAGTTTGGCCATCTGCGCGGCAAGTTTTGGAAACGCAAATTCGTCCTTGCGGAACCAGTCCGGCCGCCGGTTGGTCTTCTCATCGATCAGATTGTGCGGCGTGAAATGGTTGAGCTTGGCATCGTCGTGCACGTCGGTATTCTCAAACCAGTATTCCTGACCGAACGGGCCGCCGTAGTTGACGATCAGCGTTGGCGTCTCCGCAATCCCCGACTGCGCAAAAATCTGCAGGACGTCTTTGTAAAGCGGAGTGACGGGAAGAGTGTGCTCGTTCCCATGAAAGCCGTCGATGACGTGAGTTAAATTGAGCTTAAGGTCCAATCCGCCTTCGGTCGTGGGCATCATTTCCAGTTCTTTCGAGGCCATTACCATGAACTGGCGTTGTTTGCGGTTGCCCACGATGTAACTCTTGATGTTGTGCGTGCCGTAATATTTCCGGTACTTCGTCAGCACGCCCTTCACTTCTTCCATTGACTGAAAATTGTTGTCCGAGAAAACGCCCGGGCCGGTGGAGAACGCGCGCAATCCAAGGATATCGCCGCTGTCCACCAGATCTTCGTAGGCGAACATGTCGTTTGTGCCGGTCTGCACGTCCAACCCTGCGGTCACGCCGTAAGCCAGGTTGGCCAGGAACCCCCAGTTCTGGGTGTCCAGGATGCCGCGGCGAATTTCCGTCCAGTGCGCGTGCGTATCGATGAAGCCCGGCACAATGGTCTTGCCGGCGACGTCGAACATCTTTGCGCCCGCGGGCACAGAGCCTTTCGGTCCGACGCTCTTGATGCGGTTGTCCTCGATTACTACGTCCGCGTTCTTCAGGACTTCATCACCCTTCATTGTTACGACGGTCGCGCCGCGCAAGACTATTGTGCCCTTCGGGGTCTTCCTCGGAACTTCCAGGTCAACGGCGATCTCCTGGACATTCTTGTCTTCTTCCTTGAGTTTTTTCGGCTCTTTCTTTTCGTCCTTTTTCTCGTCCTTGCTTGCCGCCGCCGATTGCGCTGCATCGTCTTTCTTTTCGCCTTCCTTCTTTTCCTCTTCTTTCGGGGGCTCGAAGGAGATGGCGCTCAACGGCTCGCGAAATAGGCTGGCGCCAACGGCCCAGGTGATCGTTTTTCCATCGTCCGCCCAATTGAAATAGTCCGCGCCGATGTCCGTCAGCCGCTTCACGGGTACGGACGGGGTGGAGACATTCACCGTCGGCGCCTCACCGCCCACCACGGGCATGGCGGTTACGTAGAGTTGATTCATGACATGCGCGAGTACCCACTGCCCGTCAGGACTCGCCTTTACGTCGTTCGCGGGCGTCGGCTCCTCCGCGAAATAGCCTCCTTGTCCCTTCACCTGGATGTGTGTGCGGCGATCGGTCCCATCGAACCGCACCGAGACGAGGCCCTGCGGTGTATAGACATAAATTCTGTCTTTGTCGTGCGTGAAGTGCGGCGTCCCTGCTCCCCGGGCAGGCAAAATCAGGTTGGCGTCTCCGCCGTCAGCGGAAATCCAGATGAGATCGGCGTTGCGCGTCTGCCCGCCATCGAATTCGCTCATTTCGCGGTCGTAGGCATTTCCGCGCAAGGCTACAATGCGAGTTCCATCAGGCGACCAAACCGGATTGCTGTATAACCCGGCGGATGTAGACAACTGTTGAGGTTTTCCGCCCGAGGCCGCTACTTTCCATAGCTGACCTCCCGCGCTCGACCACGTCACGTAGGCGATGGATGCTCCGTCCGGCGACCAAGCCGGCTGGAACTCCCGTTCATTTCCGCTAGTTAGCCGCCGAGGCTGGCCACCAGGTATATCCATGACGTAAAGGTGCGTCATCGCGGAAAAGGCCATTTTCTTGCCATCAGGCGATTCCACCGGATCCTGGATCAGGCGCACTTTTACCGGGCCTTGCTCAACTCTTTGAGGAAAATCCAGTTTCGGTCCCAACTCTTGCGACACTTGCGCCGTGAACGGAATTACATTCTCCGCGCCGGTTGCAAGGTTCAGCCTGCGGATTTTTCCGTCCTGGTTGTAGACGATCTCCTTGCCGTCGGGGAGAAATGCGAATCCGGGAAAAAGATCGCGCGTAAAGCGGGATTCCTGGTCATCGCGGGTTACCGGGTATCTCACCCAGTGGTCTTCGCCTGTCTTCAAATTGCGCAAACGCAAGCCGCTCTCCGTTTCGTACCGCGTCACATAGAGCAGTTGTGTCCCATCGGGTGAGAGAACCGGGCGGAAACTGCTCTCGGCCTGCTCCAGCAGAATGTCTTCGTCGCCCGTTTTGCGATCGCGGCGCGCGACCTGCCACAACGGAAACTGCGCGTTGTACTGGAACCCGCCCTGGCGCTTCGCGTAGTAAAGATACTTGCCATCTGGAGAGGCCACGACTCCGATGGCGTTTCCTCGTTCACGGCGAGGCGTCGTCGGTGTCGGTTTCGCCTTGGTGATTTGCACGCCGGAGCCGCCGTCCACGTGGTACATCCAGATTTCAAACGTGTTGATGCCGAAGCCCGCCTTGGATACGAAGATGTAGTTTCCGTCCGGCGACCAGCTTGGCGAAGCAAATTCGTTGTTGGGATCCTTGGATACCTGCTTCACGCCACTTCCGTCGGCGTGCATGATCCAGACGTTTTCGCTGCCTTGGCGGTCGGAGATAAACGCAATCCATTTTCCGTCGGGCGAGAATTTTGGCTGGCTGTCAAAGGCCATCCCGCCATCCACCAGCTTTGCGACCCCGCCATCGATCGGCAGCGTGTAAATGTCTCCGAGCAATTCGAAAACGATGGTTTTGCCATCCGGCGAAACATCAAGCGAAAGCCACGTGCCCTCGTCCGTCGTAAACTCGATTTTGCGCGCCGACTTCAGCGGGAGCCCCTTCTTTTCGTCCTTTTTCCCTTCCTTTTTCTCTTCTTTCGCGTCGGACTTTTCCTGCGCCAGGGCGTTTTGCGGCTTCGCCCACGCGGCTCCTCCGAGAATCACCGTCAACCCCATAATCCATGCTGCCAGACCGCGCAGGCTGAGCTGCTTCGCGTTCATGCTAGTTCCTCCGTCTTCCTAAACTGTCATTCGATGATACGAATTATGAGATTGGACGGCCCCGGACACTCGGCCTGCCGGATTGCCGGATATTACTGGCCCCTTAGACGCAAACTCTCTAAAAGTGTTTTTCCGCAAACAAACATCCCAATGCGGCGGATGCTATCCAGATTGTGCCGAGCAGGCAAATCAATCGCGCCTCGGCATCCCCGTTAAACCAGCAGCAATCCCATTGCACAGGAGAGCCGTAGCTCAGCTTGCTATCGTTCACTCTCTGCTTCTCCGCCTCTCCTGCCCGTAGGCGGGGGTGTTTTCGGCACGATATGCGGTATTCCTGCGTCGTTCATTTTCTTGTTCAGCGCGGGAAGGTCCTCTTCCGCGATTTTCTTCACCTGGGTCGAGGCTTCGCTGACGAGCGGCGGCAACTCCGCCAACTTTTCCTTTTGTTGCCCGCCTGGTGCAGCCCAGAACCCGTCCAGATCTCTCAGCAAACTTTGCACTTGTTGGGGAAGAGGCTCGGGCTTCCAAATAAACGGCGGCCCGGCGTTTCCGAGTCCCTGGCGCTCCCGCGCATACTTCTCCGCCACTGCGTCCACTTTCTTCTGTAACTCCTCGGCTGCTTTTTGGACGTCTTCGGGGATTTTCAGGGCATCCGGTTTGCCGGCATCCTTCTTCCATTCATCCCTTGCCGCTTTCAACCCTTCCTGGATGCCCTGGATTATTTTGCGATCCTTGTCCGCTGTCTTGGCCATCGCGTAGAGTTGTTCGATGGCTTCGCGCCGCGCCGCGCGGTCCGCCGCCGACATCTGCATGCGGGGGTCGTCTTCCACAACGACCTCCTGCGTCGCTTCCTTGCTGCCTGCTTTGATCTTGATGGTGTACTTTCCGGGCTCAACGAGCGGCCCGCGAGGCCCAAAATCGAACCCGGCCGCGGCCGCTTCCAGTTGCTCCGGCGTGGGCACTGCCGGAGAATTCCAGCGCAAATCCCAGTTCGTGCGGTTCACGCCGGCTTTGCCCGGTCCATCCATTTCGCGCACAAGTTTTCCGTCCTTGTCATAGACGCTGATTTTCGTCTTACCCTCTTTATTCTCGGCGCTCTCGGGTTTTTCTTTTTGGTCCGCGGCCGCGGCTTCTTTCTTTTCGCCCGGTTTGGCGTCCTTTCCTTCTTTCGCCGTCTTCGGCGGCTCGGGCGGCAAGGCTTCCTTGAGGTAGTAACTCAAGATCGCGCCGTAAGGCGGGTTCTTGGCCGTGAACATCTTCTGCCCCGCGCTCCACCTGCGCTCCCGCAAATCCCAAAGTGTCGCGGGCCTCGGGCTGAAAAAAGTCAGCTCGGAATTTGCCACCGCGGAATCGAACTTCTCGATGGGTGTGAGGTCGTCGAAAATCCAGATCGACCTCCCGTGCGTCGCGAGCACCAGATCGTTCTGCTCGGCCTGGATTTCAATGTCATCCACGGGCACGGTGGGCAAATTGTTTTTGAGCGCCGTCCAGTTGGCGCCCCGGTCCCAGGAAACCCACAAACCAAACTCCGTGCCGGCGAAGAGCAGGTTCGCGTTTCGCGGGTGTTCGCGCACTACGTGCACGGTGCCCGCCGTCTCCGGGATTCCGTTTCGAATCGCCTTCCAGTTTTCTCCGTAATCCGTCGTCGCAAACAGGTACACGTTGTAGTCGTCGCTGCGATGTCCGTCGAAGGAAACATACGCGGTCCCCTCGCCGTATTTCGAAGCCAGCACGCGGCTCACATAAGTTCCCTTAGGCACTCCCGGCACGCGAGATGCGACATTCTTCCATGTCTTCCCGCCGTCGCGCGTCACTTGCAGATTTCCGTCGTCCGTGCCCACCCACAATACGTCCGCCTTTAGCGGCGATTCGCTGAGCGTCGTGATTGTCGGATATTCCTCGACGCCGTCGTGACGCGATAGCGTATTCTTGTCCGGCACCTTTCCGAAAATTTCCAGCTTGTTGCGGTCCACCCCCGTGGTTAGATCGCCTCCCAGCCGCGTCCAGGAATCTCCCCGGTCGGTCGACTTGAATAAATAATTTCCGCCGTAATAAATCGTCTTGTGATCATGGATGGAAACCGCCATCGGCGAATTCCACTGGAACCGGTAGTGCGGCTCGCCCGCCTTGGCTTCCGGCATGATTTCCCTTTGTTGACCGGTGTGCGCGTCGCGCCTTGAAATATGGCCGTCCTGCGATTCCGTATAAACTATCCATGGCTCGACGTTATCGATCTCCGCGTAAAAGCCGTCGCCCCCCGGCATCAGCGTCCAATCTTCATTGGTGATGCCTTCGCGCGTCAGGGACATGCTCGGCCCGCACCAGCTGCCGTTGTCCTGCAAACCACCGCAAATTTGGTACGGTTTTTGGTTGTCGAGTCCTACTTCGTAATATTGGCCGATCGCGATGATATTGAGGAAGTCCCACGTGCGGCCGTTGTCGTAGCTCCAGTGAATTCCTCCGTCACAGCCGGTGATGACATGGTTTGAATCGGCGGGATCGATCCACATCGCATGAAAATCCCCGTGGATGCCTTTCACGCGCTGCGTCGAAAATGTCTTGCCGCCGTCCTCCGAATAGTACATTTGCGCGCCCAGCTCCCAGATTCTAAGATCATTTGTTGGGTCGATCCGGATCTGGCTGTAATAGGAAGGTCGTGGATTTGTGTCGCCCATCTTTTTCCACGTCTCGCCCTTGTCTTCGCTGCGGTAGGTGCCGCCTTTTTCATGTTGCACGATGGCATAAACGATATTTGGATCCTTCCGGAAGATGTCCAACCCGATTCGCCCGGTATCGCCGCCATTTTCGTAGGGCAGTCCTTTTGTCAATTTCTTCCATTTGGCGCCGCCATCTGTAGTCTTGTAAATCGCGCTGCCGGTTCCGCCTCCGTTAAAACCAAAGGGCGTGCGCCGGCGCTCGTACGCCGCGGCGTAGAGCGTGTCCGGACTCTGAGGATCCATCGCGATATCGCTCACGCCGGTGTCGTCATTAATCTTCAGAACCTGGTTCCACGTCTTGCCGCCATCCGTCGTCTTGTAAACGCCGCGGTCGGGATTCGGCCCCCAGAGATGCCCCAGCGCCGCGGCGTAGACCACCTCGGGATTCTTCGGATGAATCACAATCCTCCCGATGTGGTGCGTCGCAACCAATCCCATCCGCTGCCATGTCTTTCCGGCGTCGAGCGATTTGTAAATCCCGTCTCCCCAGGATGAGCTTTGCCTGTTGTTGGGCTCGCCCGTGCCGACCCACACGACCGCAGGATCAGACGGAGCAATCGCAATGTCGCCGATCGTTGACACGCCTTCTTTGTCAAACACTGGCGTCCACGTCGTGCCATTGTTCGTCGTCTTCCACACTCCGCCCGACGCCGTTCCCACGTACACGATGTTTGGATTGCTCTCGACGACAGCGAAATCGTCGATGCGCCCTCCCATCACGGCGGGCCCGATTTCCCGAAACTCCAGATTCTTCAATTTCTCCGTGAGATTGGACTGGCCTCCGGGCCCGGCCGGCGCGGACGCCGCCAATGCAGCACAAAATATTCCGGCGGTCAGAACGATTCGCAAAGCGGATAGGACACGACGCATTTTCTTCCCCCTAGTGTGAGGCCGGGCATCATACCTCCTGAGTGCCACGGCGTGCATCAATTGTTTCTGGAAAGGCAAACCAACCCGTGTTCAGAGAGACGCACCACGCGCGCTACGCGTTTCGTCGCGCCACGCTCCGCGCTGAGGTGTCGTTGCGCGCTATCCGGCATTCAGTCCGTTCCAGCTCCGCTACCCATCCCCGCAACCGCGTGCTAGGCTATTCAACTGTTTCCATTGGCAAAATGTTCCGCGTGAATGGTCGCTCTCATGCCCGGATTACGTCCGCGCTTCGCTTCCTTTTCCTTTGCACAGCGCTCCTCTTTTCACTCTTCGGACCCGTCTTGCCTTCCGCCTTTGCGCAACAGATCCATCTGCATACGAACAAGGGAAGTGATGTAGAAATCTGGTCTCGCGGCCCTCAGCAGAAACGCGGCGACTTATTCATCGCTGACGGGGATGTGGACATTCATTATGGAGACGAGCGCCTTCAGGCCGACCATATCGAATACGACGAAAAAACTTCCGAATCTCTTGCTCGCGGCCACGTCCGCTTCGACTACAACAATGAACATTTGGAAGCCGAGGAAGCCCATTACAACGTAAGTACCGGCCATGGCAGCTTCACCAAGGTGCGCGGCACCATCAAGATCGAGCGCCGCGCCAACCCCCTCATTCTCATTTCTCAAAACCCGCTCTATTTCCAGGCCGAAGAGGTCGAGCGATTCGCCGGAGATATTTTCCTTGTCAGGCGCGGGTGGATTACCATTTGTGATCCCGAGCGTCCCACTTGGCAGTTTTACACCCCTCACGCGCGCATTCGTCTCAACAAGAGCGTCGCTCTCGTAAACGCCAACTTCCGCCTCTTCCGTGTCCCCCTCGTATGGTTGCCCTACGCCACCGCGCCCGCCGGCGAAAAAATCCGCCAATCCGGAATCCTTCTTCCAGTGATCAGTCAAAGCAACACCAAGGGGTTTGTCCTCGGGGACGCTTTTTACCTCGCGCCGAAGCCTTGGTTCGACGCGACCGTGGGCGCCGAGCTGCTCTCGAAACGCGGTTCCGCGGAGCGCGCCGAATTCCGTGCCCGGCCCTTTGAAAACACATCGATTAAATACACGTATTTCGGCGTGATTGATCGGGGCCTCATGCTTCCCGGAGCAAACGGCAACGCCATCCTGGAAAAACAAGGCGGCCACCAGCAACAATTGGAGGTTCAGTCCCTGCTGCCCCACGGCTGGCGCTTTGTCGCAGACGTCAACGAACTGACTTCACTCACCTTCCGCCTTGCTTTTGCCGACAGCTTTGGCGACGCGATCACTTCCGAAGTTCGCAGCGCCACTTTCGCAAGCAACAATTTCCGCGGTTTCAGTCTCAATTTCGCTGCCTTATCCGATAAGACGTTCCTCAGCATTCCCATCACTTCTCCGACGACCGGGGTAACCAATCCTGCTGTCACTGTTTCCCTTCGCAACGCTCCGGAAGCCCGCTTCAGTTCTGTCGAACGAGCGCCTTGGCGGAATCTTCCTGTCTATTTTTCCTTCGACGCCTTCGCTGGCGCCCTTCATCGTCAGGATGACACTCCGTTGAACACGCCTCCGCTTGTCTCGCGCACGGAATTTGCTCCCAAAGTGACCGTCCCGCTTCATTTCGGTCCTTGGCTCGGCGTCACCACCTCCGCAGCGTTTCGTACGACGTACTACGGCGATTCCTACAACGTTGCCGGCCAGTTGAGCGGTCAATCGATTACCCGCAACACCGGCGAGTTCTCTATAGAACTGCGCCCTCCCACACTCGAACGTTTCTTCGAACGTACTTCCGCCAACAAGAACAAGCCCCGCAAACGCTACAAACACACCATCGAGCCTGTCATCAACTATCGTTATGTCGCCGGCGTGGACAACTTCGCTGAGTTCATCCGCTTCGATTCCGATGCGACCCTGGCCAACACCAATGAAGTCGAATATGGTCTCACGCAGCGCCTCTTTGCCAAGACAGGCGACGACCAGCCTCAGGAGCTTATCTCCTGGAGCATTCTCCAAAAGCATTACTTTGACCCCACCTTCGGCGGCGCCATCCTGGCCGGTCAGCGGAACGTCTTGCAGCCGCTCGATTCTATCTCGCCCTTTGCTTTTGCCTTCGGTTCGCGCAACTGGTCGCCCATCATCAGCGACTTGAAGATCACTCCGGGCGGCCTCTACGATCTCGAACAAATCCTTCAATACGACCCGCAGATCCAACGCCTCGTCACCATCGGCACACTTCTGAAAGTGAAGCCCTACAGTCAATTCTTCTCGACGGTTGCTTACTTCCGCCTGAACGACAACCCCGTTGCCGCTGACCTGCCTAACCCTATTCCTCCAGAGTTTGTTCAATTTCAACAGCCGCTCTCGAATCAGATCCGCGCTCTCTTCGGCTACGGCGGCTTGACCCGTAGGGGTTTCAATTTCGCCACGGGCTTGAGCTACGACTTCACCAACCAAACCCTGCAAAGCCAGCTGGTGCAGATCAGCTACAACGGCGGCTGCTGTGGCCTCGCTCTCGAGTACCGCCGCATCAACCTCGGGCAGGTCCGCACGGAGAATCGCTTTTCCGCGACTTTCATCATCGCCAATATCGGTTCCTTCGGAAATCTCCGCCGCCAGGAACACATCTTCTAGCTTTCCTTGGCGCTCTTGCTGGCATTTTCCTGCGCATTTTTCTTTCAGTAAGTACTGGATTTTCCCTTCTCCTCTGTGCCCTCTGCGAACTCTATGTTAAATTTCCTGCTCGCGCCGGTTCCCAAGGCCTCAATGAACGACACCGATCTCGCATTCGCCTCCATCGAAGTAGTTGGTCTTCTCTATCGCAAGCGCAAACTCTCGCCCGTCGAGCTCACCAAAATCTTGCTTGGTCGGATCGAACAGCTAAATCCCAAGCTCAACGCCTACATCACTGTGACCGCTGAGTTGGCGCTTGCGCAGGCAAAAAGAGCCGAAGCCGAGCTCTTCTCGCCTCGCGGCCGCAAGGGCCATCGGGACCGTGGCCCGCTTCATGGCATTCCCCTCTCGTTGAAAGACAACATATTCACCGCTGGCATCCTCACGACTGCCGGATCAAAAATTTTGCAGGATTTCATACCCAAGGAAGATGCCGCGGTCGTCGGAAAACTCAAAATGGCAGGCGCCATCTTTCTTGGAAAGACCAACATGCATGAGTTCGCCTATGGCGTCACGAGTAACAATCCGCACTTCGGCCCCGTCCACAATCCCTGGGATCTCGCGCGAATCGCCGGAGGCTCCAGCGGCGGCTCGGCTGCCGCCGTTGCTGCCGGCCTCTGCTATGGCAGTATCGGCACCGACACCGGCGGCTCCATCCGCATCCCGTCCGCGCTCTGTGGTGTCGTCGGCCTTAAACCAACTTTCGGCCGCGTCAGCGTGGACGGCGTTATTCCTCTTTCGCCGCGGCTCGATTGCGTCGGCCCGCTCGCCCGCACGGTTTACGACGCGGCACTTCTTCTCGAACCAATCCTGCCGCGCGTCAAAGGCGAACTTGGTCTGCGCGCTCTCAAGGAATCATCCTCCAAACCCCGCAAGTTTGTTCTCGGAATTCCCAAGGAGTTTTTTCTCGATGCACTGTCGCTTGATGTTCATGGAGTCTTTGACGAAACCATTCGCATTTTGAAAGAGCTAGGCTTCAAATTTAATGAAATCTCCATGCCGCTTTTGCGGGAAACGGAAGACGCCGGAAATCAAATCGCCTGGGCTGAGGCTACTCACTATCATCAACAAGCCGGATGGTTTCCTGCCCGTGCCTCCGATTACGGCGACGATGTTCGTTCGCGCCTCGAAATGGGGACCAAGGTAAGCGCTGCTGTTTATCTGTCCGCACTCGAGCTTCGCGAGAAATTCATCCAGGAATTCCACTTGGCGCTGCACGATTCGAACGTCGACGCTCTCCTCGTGCCGTCCACGCCGATCGTCGCGCCTCTCATTGGCCAGGAAACCATCCGCCTCGGCGACACGGATCTCTCCACCCGCGCTCTCCTCCTCCGTAACAATCGTCCCGCCAATCTCGCCGGCCTCCCCGCCATCTCCATCCCCTGTGGTTTCAACTCAGCCAGCCTTCCCATCGGCCTCCAACTCATCGGTGCCGTGGCCGATGAACATCTCCTCCTGCGGATTGCGCACGTCCTTGAGCGCGCCACTGCACAATCTCGTCGCCCGCCCCTGGCCGGCTCAGCTTGACCGATCCGGCTATGGATAAGTTACCTGTTAGTATAAATACCTTTACAGTAAGCACTATCCGCGCTATCATTAGTCCTTGTTTTTCCCTGAGTCCCAAGGGGTTTCCTGTGCCAACTCACCCCTCCCGATGCCACGCCGCGCTCGTCTCACCTCTCCCCGGGGGGTCGGGGCTTCAACACCGAGGTTAAGCTTCCACAAACGAACCATCTCCTTGGTTCTCCGCATCCCGAGCCGCAGTTTTTTGCAGCTCACGTGCGGAAGTTCCTCGCGGTTTCCCCTCTCGACTTTGATCATCCGCATTTTAACCGCTCCGCTCTCGCCACTCCTCGCCTGCTTGCCCCGAGCTGAACCAAAGGGCCACTAAGTCCTTCAGAATTGGCACTTCCGGGAAACCAGCCCGTAAGCCCTTTAGAATCCGCACTTCCAGAACACAGGACTTAAAACCCTTTGGAATGAACACTTCCAAAAAAACCGGGGGTGTGGCACCGCCGTCGAAGCCAAAATCTTCCCTACTTTTTCCGCGGTTTCTGGTCGCTCTTTGCGCTACCGCCACACCGCTACATCGTTGCCTCATTCCTTCGTTGCTTCATTATTCCTTCGCTTCAACGCGCTAGCGTGCTCAGGAATGGATAGTGGCTGGCGGCGGCCATGAAAAATAGCATGGGGAACGACAGCCAGAGCGAAACTCGCGCCGTAAGAAAGTTCCAGCGCATCAGCCGCTCCGCTTCCGGCGGCAACGGCACGCCTTTCTCTGCGCTCGCTCGCGCCCACGCGATCAGTTTTTTCTGTACGCGCCACACGACGCCCCACGTGTTCAGCAGCATCACGAGGCCGAGCCCTCCGCCGACGCTGATCGCAAGATGCGCATTGGAAACTTTCGCCCCGCCGTTCAAGGCCATCACAAGCCACGACGCGGCAATCACGACTACGCCGATTCCTATGCCGCGCACCCACGCGCTGTTAAGAAATCCTTTTGCGGGGAGTTGCAACGCATAAATAAAAATGTATGCGACGATCCAAACCAGCAGCCACCAACCCAGCCATTTTCCCGCAAGCGAAGGATCGCCCGCGTTTCTCGCATCGGCGAAAAGATGCAGCTGGAAATAGCGCAGCCCGACAAGGACAGTCACAACCGCCGACCAGCGGAACCAGCTCATCGCCTTGGACATCAGCGCCGGATAAATTCTCACGCGCGCCGCTGGATCCACCTGCTTCATCGCCGGTGTCAGAACCAGATTGAAGAAATAGAGCAGGCCGATCCAGATAATGCCGAAAACAAAATGAAGCAAGCGCAGCGCAATCATTTCGTTGGCCAGCGGATTTTCCAGAAACGAAAAGTGCGGTCTCCACGCGGGGAAAGTGAGCGCCAGCAAAAGCGAGAACATGGAAAACCTCCGGCTTCAAACACAGCGAGTGGACCGCAGTTCCATAAAAACAGCAAGAGAACATCAGAGTGGCACACCGCGAAGGAACACCGTAGCGGATATCGCTGCGCTCCGTCAATTTACCAGAGGCTTTGGGAAGAATGTTTTTGGAGCCAGATATTTTCGGCTATTGATTCCCGGATGTATTAGCCGCAGCCGTGTTTCCGATAGCGTCGCCATTTACGACGAGCTCGACGCGGCGGTTTCGTTGCCGGCCTTCGGCGGTGTCATTCGAGGCGACGGGTTGTGTTTTTCCAAATCCCTTCGCGGTGATCGATGAAGCTGGCACGCCCTGCTCCGCAAGAAAATCGCGTACGGAATCGGCACGGCGCTCGGAAAGTTGCTGATTGAATTCATCGGTGCCCACGCTGTCGGTGTGGCCTTCGATCTGCAAGTTCAGACCGGGGTGAGCCAGCACGATTCCTGAAATTTTCGCGAGCTTTTCGCGCGCGCCGGGCTTTAGCGTGTAGCTTCCGGTGTCAAAGAGCACGTCGGACATGTTGACGATCAGCCCGCGCGCGGAATCGCGCGTCTGCAAAATGGAGTTCAGCTGGTTCAAGAGCTGCGCGCGCAAGTCCGCTTTTTCGGCTTCGGCTTTTGCGGCGGCCTGGCGTGCTTTATCCGCTTCAGCTTCCGCGGCACGCTGTTGGTCTACGGCGGCGGCTTTATCGCGCGCGGCTTGCTCGGCGGCGGCTTGCGCTGCTTGCTGTTGAGCGACGGCGGCGGCGGTGGCCTGCTCGGCTTCCGCTTTTTGCCGCGCGGCATCGGCGGCGGCCTTTTCCGCTTCCTGCTTCATGCGAATGGCGTCGGCTTTTGCGGCCTCCGCTTGCTGGCGAGCGACTTCCGCGTCCTGGCGCCTTTTGATTTCGGCGGCGGCTTGTTCTTCAGCCGCTTTTTTATCCGCGGCGGCTTTAGCTTGCGCGTCCTCTTCGGCTTTTTGCTTTACGGCCATCACGCGCGCTTCTTCGGCGGTTTCCACAACTTCGCGCGCGGCCGCAGAAACGGATTTTTTATCGCTCTTGCGGCTGTAAACATCTTCGGCGTTCTTGAGCTGCTGCTCGGCTTTCGAGAGTGAAGCGGGAGCGTATTTGTCGGCTTGCGCGATGCGCGCGATGCGGACGGCGTTGCGCGCTTCAAACAGTTCGAGAGGCGTTTTGCGATCGATGCCGAAGATGGCGTTTTCGATTTTGGTGTTCGAAGAAGAATAGGCGCCGCGTGCAACCAGTTCGTACTGGGCATCGATGTTTTCGACTTTGCCTTGCGTCGCCGGGCCCAAAGTATTTTCCAGGACAACCATGTTGCCCGGCTGCGTGACCGCAAAATACGGTTCGGCGGTGACGATCATGCCAAAAGTCTGCATGTCCGTGATGGCTTTCACCTGCCCGGCGCCGTTCTTCAGAGCGACCTCGCCGAGGTTCACGGCGCGGCCCTGCGGGGAGACGGCCCAAAGCACGTAAGTCAAATATTCGAGACCAAACTTTGTGGCGTCGTCGAAGCCCAGGAATTTGGCGTCAATCTCCATGCGGTTGCTCTTGCTCTCGACGCGGGCTTCGCCGGACGCGCCTTGCATGAGTTCCGTACCGCTGAAATCGATCTTGGTGGAACCGCCGGCGCGGCGATAGTTCACGGCTTTCGTGGTGCGCGAAACCGTGTTCGAGGCCGATGCCGGGCTTTGCGGTTTCGCCGATGCGGACGACTGTCCGAACGCGGGCGCGGCAAGAATGCCGAGCATGCCCGTCGTTGCGATCCAGGCCGTCGCGAGATAAAAAGTTGCCTTTTTCACGTCAGACTCCTCGGTCGCCGTCGGTGGCGACATAGTTTGGACAAGCGACTCTCGCTCTGTTCCAGCGAGGGGTTTCAACTCCACAGGGGAACTGTGTCCAAGGTTCTTTTTATCGTAGCAAGAAAAGAGCAGGCGGAACGGGCGCGGAGGCGGCGTTTGTACAAGTGATAACGGGATGGAGGACGGTTCGGCTAGAAAAGGTGGACCGCGTCGGCTAGGAGACGATTGGCCGATGGATGGAGCGTGTGTCTCCTCGAACCGGACCGCTCAGTAGGGATATTTCGCTCCATTCCGTGTCTAGCCTGTGATCGGATTGCCGCAAAGCGCTAAGTAGAAAGAGCGTGACGGCGTTGCTCTGCGCACACGGGCGTGGGTGCTTCCACACGAAAGAATCTGGGGAAGGTCTGCGAAGGTACACCAAGTCATTGATTGAGCGGGACTTAATCGGGGTCGGCCAAGCTGGCTTTCGTGGCGACCCTCATGCAATCCACTCCAGGCGGCGAATCGTGTGGAGGTGGAGACAATGCAAGGCTTGGCGGAGTACAGGATTAGTCGGAGAGCGTTGCAACGGATCGTGCTGCTGTTTCTGGCAGTCACGACTTTTTTCGCACGCGAAGCTTTTTCCAGGCAGACGGAAACCCCCGCGCCTTGCCCTGGGGAAGGGGCGTTGCTTTACCGTTCGCCCATTTCAGGAGCGTACGAGACGATCCCGCTGGCGCATACTGACGTGGCGCTGGACGTGCGCGGCCTGGTGGAAGCGGCGACGGTTACACAGCAGTACGTAAATTCCAGCTCGGAACCGATCGAAGCGGTTTACGTTTTCCCGCTACCGCACGACGCGGCTGTCTACGACCTTGAGATTCGAATCGGCAACAGGCTCATCCACAGCGTGATTCGCGAGCGAGCCGAAGCGAAACGCATTTATGAGGCTGCGAAATCGGAGGGCAAACGCGCCGCGCTGGTGGAGGAGGAGCGGCCCAACATATTTACTGCTTCCGTGGCGAACATCATGCCGGGAGATCACATCGACGTCCGCTTGCGCTATGTGGAGCCGCTGCGCTGGGAGGACACGCGGATGCGACTGGATTTTCCGATGGTGGTGGGTCCGCGCTACATCCCCGGGACGCAGGCGATCGGACATGAAGGAACAGGATGGGCGCCGGACACAGACCAAGTGGCGGACGCATCAAGAATCACGCCACCGGTAAGAAATCCAGACAGCCGGCCGGGCCACGACATTTCCATCACCGTGGATCTTGACCCGGGATTCGAATTCGGGACGGTGAAGTCCGTATCTCATGCCATCAACGTGCATCGCCTGGCGGACGGGCGGCAGCATATCGAACTGGCGGGCGGCGCGACGATTCCCAACAAGGATTTCATACTGGAAGTGGAGCAAGCCGAAAGCACGAAACCCAAGACAGCGCTCTTTCTTTCGCCGGACGACAAGTCAAACGAAACCGAATTTTTGTTGGCCGCTTTCCCGCCCACCGTGCAGCCGGTAAGGCACGTGCCCGTGGAGATGCTGTACCTGATTGACATATCCGGTTCGATGGCGGGGACCTCGATCCAGCAGGCTCGAGGAGCTTTGCTGCAGGGACTGGACCGGCTCAACCCGGGGGATCGTTTCGGGATAATGGCGTTCAACAACAATTACTATGAATTTGCGTCGGAACCTTTGACCGCGACGGCAGAAAACGTGGCGGCGGCGCGCCGGTATGTCCAACGGCTTGAGGCGGAAGGCGGCACGGAGATGCTGCCCGCGCTGGTTCATCTGATGAAGAAACCGGAAAATCCCGGCTATTTGCGGCACATCGTCCTGCTCACGGACGGAGACCTCGGCAATGAAGAGGAAATCTTTGCAGCGCTGCGGAAAAATCTGGGAGGCGCGCGACTCTACACGATTGCAATTGGCAGCGCGCCGAATTTTTTCCTGGCCACGAAGATGGCGCAATACGGGAGGGGAAGCTTCACGCACATCGCGGACATCAGCGAGATCACGGAGCAGATGGGGCGATTGCTGGAAACCATAGAAAGCCCGGTGCTAACAGATGTCAAGCTGACGTTCGAGGGAGTCGAAGTGGCGGACGTGTACCCGCAGAGAACACCCGATCTCTTCCTGAGGCAACCGCTGCTGGTGTACGGGCGAATCACGCACGGGCGCGCGGGAATCGTGCACCTGACGGCTCGCGCGGGAGATCAGCCCTATGAAACGAGTTTTGCGTTCGACGCCTCGAAATCGACTTTCCACCCGGGCATTACAACCCTCTGGGCGCGGCAGCGAGTGGAGGATCTGATGGATCGCTGGAGGCTGGCGGACGAGGACGCGAGGGCGGCAATTCGAGCAAGCTTGATTGCGCACGCGATCCAATACCGGCTGGTGACGCGGTTCACGTCGCTCGTTGCGGTAGAGGAAGTCGTTTCCAATGCGGGCGGCGAATCCCGGACGGTTCCGGTGCCCACGGAGTTGCCGGCCGGCATGCAGATGGAAAAGGTATTCGGCGCACCCGCGACAGGCACTGCAGACGCTTTTCTGGAGATGCTCGGGGTGGTGCTGCTGATGATGAGTCTGGCGCTGTGGCGGATCACACGGCGCAAGGCAGAGGCAATCTTGTGAAGTTCCTGCGAGTCTTGCTGGTTCTGACATTCATCGGAGGCGGAGGACTGACGACTCGCGCCGTGTACTTGAGGGCGAAGGCAGATCTTGCGGGAGTGTTGATTGAACGGGCCTGGGAGAAACGAATCAAGTTCGGTAAGGAGCAGCCGCCATGGCCCTGGGCCGATACGCATCCTGTAGCACGCTTGCGAATTCCCCGATTGGGTTTCGACGAAATTGTTCTGGAAGGCGCGACGCCTCGCACGCTGGCCTTTGGTCCCGCGCGACTGCTCAGCGGAGCGGACTTTGGCGAGCCAGGAAATGTGGAACTGGCGGGGCACCGCACAAGCTGGTTTCGGCCGCTGGAAGGTCTGGTCGTGGGCGACAAGCTGGAGGTGGAGTGGTACGACGCCCGCAAGCGCCAACTCCGCAGGAGAAGCTATACGGTCAATGTCATCCGTGTGGTGCTGCCCGAGGACGTTACTTTACTGGCGCCCACGCCCGATGATGAACTGACTCTCGTCACATGTTATCCCTTCGGACGCAGTCCGCGATCTCCGGAGCGATATCTAGTGAGGGCCTCTCCGGACGGGCCAAGCCAGTGATGCGGGAAGGAGTTGGGGACGCGAGGGCGGACTGAACGGATTGCGAACGGACGTTCGGCAGTGAATTCCCGGATGAATCGT
>Ga0209166_10000292_pt1 | contig 61743 bp, 41 predicted proteins | sample Coa_R1_3_FD_187151 | JGI IMG/M metagenome (GOLD analysis project Ga0209166, IMG submission 187151) | Surface soil microbial communities from Centralia Pennsylvania, which are recovering from an underground coalmine fire - Coalmine... | ecosystem: Environmental > Terrestrial > Soil >...
CGATTGTTACCAATGTAATGTTTGGCTGAGAGTGCAACCCGTGCTAGAGTTTCCCCAGCAACTTTGAGTCACTCATGGGTCCGGTTGGCAACAGTGCATCCGGATATGCGGTCTTCCTATGGCGCCATTTCCATTTTTACAGCGCGGCAATCTGGCCGATCACGCGCGGCAGTTGACTCTGTCTGCTTACCAGCCGTCGCTGACGCTCAAAGGCCTGATGACCGGTGTGGATAACGTCCGCTCCGACGTTTTTCTAAGCGCCAAATTTTCAGAAACCGCCCGCATCCACATTGACCGCCTGGTCATGACCTACGGCAGCGTGGAAGATTTTGCCGAAGAGCCCATCATCGCGCCGCAGCGTCCGTCCTCGGGTTTGCTTGGGCCGAACAAGCCGCCCTCGCCCTCGGATTCGGGAAAGTTCCGTGCCCTCAAAGGGTACGATCCTGCCGAGTTCCGGCGCATGCTGGTGGATATCCACGTTGCCGGTCTGAACCGCGCCAAGGCCGACAACAACATGGATGTGGACCTTCTGGTCCGCATCGCCATCATTAAGTTTCTTCGCGGCGAGCTGCCGGGCCGCTTCAATACTGTTCTCGAGCGCTGCCGCACCCGCCTGAAGGGCTTTGAAGGGCCGCGGACCATCAATCCCGGTAAGGCCATGGAGTTGCGCGAGCGTTTTGCCCGCTTTCAGGTGAACAAAAAAACCATTCTGCGGCGCGCCGGGCAGGATATCTTCCAGACCCTGCGTGAGATCGAGAAGCAGACCCTGGGCAAGATGCGGCGCTCGTTGTTCGGGGGCGAAGATGTCCCCCAATACGATCTTTTCATGAACCGCCTGCTTTTCACCGAAGACGGTCACGACGACTACCTGAATGCCGAGCACTACGTGATGCTGGGCAACTATGAGCGCGATCCTGACCGCTTCCACACCCTGCTTTCGTTTGCCTACGAATTCCTGAAGACTTCGGGAGTCGCGCCTGAATATGAAGAAGATGCGGTGCTCGATGGTTACCTGAGTTCTCCGGAAAACGGACAGGAGTTGGTCGCCGGCGGCTCTCCTGACGAAACCACACCGCGCGGCCGGGCGCAGCGCGCCATCTTGAACGCCTGGGTGGAACTTCTGGAACGCTACAACGTAATGGAGCACGTGATCGCGTCTTACGAGGTTGTTCCGCTGCTGGGTGAGTATTCGCCGCCGATCAATGCCCAGCAGCTCAAGAATGCGCTCATCTCACGCGCCGAGCGCAAGCGCGTGGAGTCGCTCTTGCACGAGCATGGCCGCGTGTCGCCCGATAATCTCAACGTGGCGGTGAAGCGCATCTCGGGCTACAAAAGTAATGAGCGTGCCAAACTCGCCGGACGTTTCCTCAGTGATTTCATCCGCTATCATCGTGACTTGCGCCGCCTGGAAGCGGTGAACTCCGCCATGGACGGCATCAACGTCATCAGCAATGAGAAGCTGCGCCAGCTTTCGGCCATCAACAACACTTTGTACGATGTGCTTCTTCCCGAAGAGCAGAAGCCGCTGGAAGAAAAAGTTGTGCACCACGTCATCATCAAGGCCGATATTCGCGACTCCACCACGCTGACCCGCACCTTGTTCGAGCGCGGCTTGAATCCGGCATCGTATTTCAGCCTGAATTTCTATGAGCCGGTCAACAAGCTTCTGCCCAAGTATGCCGCCTCCAAGGTCTTTATCGAAGGCGATGCCATCATTCTTTCCATCTTTGAGCGCGAGGGCGAGCCCGGCTTCGGCGTGGGGAGGGCTTGCGTGATGGGGCGCGAGATCATTGATATAGTGCGCGCCTACAATGAGCAGTCGCAGAAGGCGGGTCTTCCTATTTTGGAGCTAGGCATCGGCATCTCTTACCAGGATTCAGCCCCCATGTACCTGATGGATGGCAGCTCGCAAATCATGATCTCCAAGGCGCTCAATGAAAGCGACCGCCTCTCTTCCTGCAGCAAGGGGGCGCGCAGCCGGCTGGATGGCGCCAGTAGCCTGTTCAATGTTTATTCTTTCCAGACCATGGAAGACTCCTCCGGCGGCTTCGCCAACGAAGAATTTGTGGTCTCCTACAATATCGGCGGCATCAACATCAACCATGGCGCCTTCGAGAAGCTGCGCCAGGAAATTTCCCTGCAATTGATGGAGCGCAGAATCCACACCGTATGGGACGTGGAAAATGTCCGCCTCTATTCCGGCGTGGTTCCGCTGGGCCAGGGCGCCTTCCGCCGCATTATCGTGCGCGAAGGCAAGGTCGCCCGCATTGATCCTCGCGACTTTTCTTTTAAAGGCTGGACCGACCATCACTACTACGAAGCTTGCTCCAGCCAGGCGATTTATGACCTGATTGAGGCCACCTCAGTCTCGCAAACCGCCTCGGCGGATTAGATCTGCTTACCGCAAACGAAATTATCCGATGTTAACTTTGCGGCTTCCTGCCAGCGTATCTAGTTGCGGGTAAGAGGCTGGAGCAATGGACGTGCACTCCGGGGGTTGCGACTTGGTCTGGATCGCATGGGCCATCATCTCCACGGCAACACCGGCAGTCGAGGGGTTGATGACCGAGGCCGTCAGGAGGCCTTTGCGGACCCATTCCTTTCCGGCGCTGGGACAGCAATCACATGCGATGTAGGGCAAGCTGGCCCAGCGGTCGCGCTCTGCGCCATGCGTTTCTTCTTCAAATGCCTTTCGCGCGCCTATGGCCATATCGTCATTTTGCGCTGCCACCAAATTCACCGGGATTGAGCGCGAGGTGCTTAATTGAAGCCATCGGCTCACGGCCTTATATCCGCTCTGCTCGCTCCAATCACCGGTCAGGGTCCGCACATGAACGTTGGCAGGCTTGGTAGATTGCATCCAGGTTGAGCGCAATTGCGCAATCGAGCTGACGCTGGGGCCGAGAATGTATAAGATCATGCCGCCTTCGGGAAGCAATGCGGCAATCTGCCGTCCCTGGATTCGCCCAATCTCTGTGTTGTCATTGGTAACGGAAAAAACCGGGGCCTGATGGCCCCGGCGCAATTCCGCTATGTAATCGCATTCACGGTTCAGCACCGCCCACCCAATGCCGGTGGCGGCAGCGTGACGCGCCACTTGCAGCAGGGTTGTGCCGACCGGGTAAAACAGGATTCCATCCAGCGGGGAATCTTTGGAAGATTGAATGGCGTTCAACAGTTGCTCGCTTTGAGTAATCGCATCATTGTTTGCATACAGGACCTGCAGGTCAAGGCCAAGCCGCTGGGCCGCGTCCTGGGCAGCGGCTTCTTGCTGCCTCTGGTAATGGTTTTCTTTCGTCAAAAGCGAAATGAGAAACTTGAGTTTTTTCATCGTTTCCACGCATCCAGATACTAGACGGATTTGTCTACTTCTGCCTGTATGTATTTTTTAACTTTTGCTGGGGTATCGTATCCTGTAGTTTGCCAAAACTCAATGGCGCTGTGCGGCGCCTGTAAAGCGCGGGTTATTTGCGTTTTGTTGCTAGAACGGCAGTTTTCGCAGCTTAAAAGGAATATGGATCACGGCTTCCAGATCCACATTCGCGCCATTTTTTTGCGCCGGGCGGAAGCGCCAGTGGGTGAGGGCGATGCGGGCATTTTCGTCCAGCCGCGAATCCACACCGCGAAGCACCTTTACATCGCCGACTGTGCCGTCGCTGTGGATCACGGCGTATAAAGTCACAGTTCCTTCCACCCGGTCGCGCACCAGGTCTGGCGGATATGCCGGGTCAACTTTTTCCAGCGCAACCGGAGCCGTGAGTTCGCCCTTCTCAGGCCTCTCCTTCAGTTCGGCGAAGCGGATAATCCAGCTTCCGCCAACCGAAGTCAGGTTCGGCATGTTCAGGGTGAGGGAATAATATCTCTTGCCGTTGAAAACTGTGTCTTCAATCGCATTTTCCGGATATTGCCTCGGCTGGTAGGGTGCGGGAGGGGGGACAACCGTAGCCACTTCCTGGGGCTGAGAATTATTTGGAGCGGCTTCTTTCGGCGGCTCTTGTCCTGCAACCGCCGCTCCCGGATTCACGGGTCCGGGGCCAACATAAATCCCCGGCGCTCCTGTCCCTGAGCTGCTGCCCGGCCCACCTGTATTTCCCGAGCCTGAGCCCCCGTTTCCCGTACCTCCGGCTTTGATGTCGGGCGTTCCCGGCGCATCCGGTTTACCCTCTGGTGTTGCCGCAAATTCGCCGTACCGGTTGCCGCCCGGCAGGGTGATTGGGCCATGCACATCCGCCGGATGTAGCCCCAGGGCAATCAATTTACCCGCGGCTTCGCTGCCGGAACCGCCGGAAATAACCGGTGGAGGCGGGGGTGGATTGGTATCTGGCCCCGGCTTGATTGCCGAGGGTGACTGTGTGTTGACGGAAGCAACCTGCTCCGGGACCGGCAGCTTGGGTTGCTCAACCTGCACATCAACCTTCGCCATGTTCATGTCTGCAAGCTTGCGGGGCACGGCGTCCGGAGTAGGCGGCGGCTCAACCACGGAAGGCTGCGGCATGTCGGGCATTTTGAGTTTGGCGATCTCGCGTGCGTGGGCCTCTGCCGCCGGTTGCACCACCTGGACGGGCAGCGTGGGCAAGATGAGCTTTGCTGTGGCGCGTGTGACGGCCGGCGTCGCCGGCACCGGGGTGGGAGTCCATACGACAATGTTGGGCAACTGAACATGCTCGGGATCAATCTCGACCACAACCGGATCAACAATGCTCTGCTCATGGTTGTCAGCATTTTGCGGGACTGAAATGATTGGCTGCCTGGCGAAAGCCGGCTCGCCCTTGCGCGCGACCTTCGCCGGGGCGCTCGCTGTCTGGACCGGCGGCAAGTATTCAGAAATCTCGTAATAGGTCAGCGTCTTGTGTTCTGTAGGAGCGTGGATTGGGGTAGGCCGGGCCAGCAATACCAGCGTAGGAAACAGATAAACAAGGGCGGCGATTCCCAGGTGATAGATAAAGGAAGCCACAAATGGCCGTTTGGGGAGCTCGCGCTTCACAAAAACGTCATGCCAGAACAGCGCCGGGCGCGAGGTTAAGATAAGCGGCGGCGGCGCCGGCCGGAACTGGTCTGCCAGATTGCGCAGGAAGGCCTTAGGCCACGGCTCCCATTGGATCAGCAGCGGGGGCGGAGTAATTACCACTGGGGGTCTGGCTGGTAAAGGAGCGGGCTTGGCATTATCCACCATGCAATCCGTGCGCTCAACGAGGGAACAGAATGGCCTCATTATAACTTGGTAAATAGACACGCGGTCATCCGCGATGTAAATTATTTGAGACCCGCAGCCATTTATATAAGAGTTATATATGGGGTTCTATTCTTCCCTTAATTGTGTTTAAGTATTGAGAACAAAGAACCGAAAAGCTTATCGGACCAGAGGACAAGCAATGAAGGCCAAATACCGCTTGAAAACGAAAGGCATTCTCGTTCTTGCCCTTGTGCTGTCTCTTTCGCCGGTGGCCATGTCGGCCCAGACCACGGGGCGCGGGGTGCTTAGCGGCGACGACATCTCGGGAGTATATTCTTTCCTGCGCGAGGGCGAATCCATTCAACTCAACGTTGACCACGGCAAGTTGAGCGGATGGGTCAGCAGCTTTGGCTTTCTGGATAGCGACAAAGATACGCTGCTGGACCGCTTCTTTGATAAAGCATCGCTGCAAAGCGGCCGCATCTACTTTCTCTCCCGGCGCATCCACGGCTGCTGGGTGGAATTCACCGGACGCGTCAGCCGTGGCGAGGGCCGCGTGCGTGGACAAGAGGGCTTCTATGTGCTGACCGGGACCCTCACGCAATACACCACCGACGCGGAAACAAAAGTATCGGCCCGCCAGCGCGAAGTCATATTCAAATCTGCGTTTGATCCCACCGTCGCCGAAAACGGCAAATAAAAACTGAGTACTGTGGACTGAGTACCGAGTACTGTTGTTATTCCGGCTGCGAGAGCGGCTTGGGCTCCGGCGGTTCGCCATATTCCAAGTTGCCGCCAAAACGGCTGTGCTGGGTGTGCCCGCTGGTTCGGGGATCAATACCAAACCGCCCGGTTAAGCGTTCGCCTGGGGTCCCAACCTGTGCCGGATGTTCCAGAGCCGCCTTAAAATCGCGCAATACGCGCTTCACGCTGCCTTCCAATTGCTCGCGCAGCGGCTCGGCGGCTCGCGCGAAGATTCTGAACCGCGGCGCGTAATTCATGGTCACGTGCACCAGTGTGTCGTTATCCAAAGCTGAAAAATTAATGCGCCCGCTGTGCTTAGGGCCGCTCACCGATTTCCAGCCAAGGGCCTGGTTAGGAATGTTCTGCACCAGTTCCGCGTCCCATTCAAACCGCTTGCCATACAAGGACATCACCCAGTGGGAGCGCCGGTCAAAAATCTCCACTCGGCGCACCAGCGAAGTGATGTTGGGCAGATTGCTGAGATCAGACCACGCGGTGAACACTTCATGGACCGGGCGGCCAATCTGCAGGCTCTCTTCAATTCTGATGATGCGGCTGTTGCGGGCCGAAGCCAGTGCCTGCCAGGAAAGCATCAAGCCAATACCGGTTGTAGCTCCACTGACTGCGCCCACGGCAAAACCCTTCCAAAAGTTGTTCCTATTCATGATCCACCTCGTAAATTTCCCCGCTGCGGACGCGGGCTCGCTGGATGGGGAAAAAGCAAATACACACATGCTCAAAGGCAGGAATCCCTTTAGTTGGAACTGAAAAGTAAGTGCACGGGTTGCATCCGCCCAGGCTCTCCGGTATTTCCGTGCAACTGCACTACGACCAGAACACATCTTCTCCACATATGGCATGCGAAATTCGCATTGGCACTGCGGGCTGGCATTACAAGCATTGGCGTGGGCCATTTTATCCGGCGAAAAGCAATTCCGTAGCCATGTTCAATTATTATGCGCGCCACTTCGATACCGTCGAAATAAACAATAGTTTCTACAAGCTGCCCACCGAAGCCGCATTCGAGACATGGAAGCAGATTGCCCCCGCAGGATTCATTTATGCCGTGAAGGCAAGCCGCTTCTTGACCCACCGCATCAAACTCAAGGATCCCGACCGCGGCCTGGAAAATTTTCTGCCTCGAGTCGAGCTGCTGGGTGAAAAGCTCGGTCCTATTTTGTTCCAGCTTCCGCCGCGCTGGAAGTTGAACCTCGACCGGCTGGCCGGTTTACTGCAAATTCTGCCGCGCCATCACCGTTACGCATTGGAATTCCGCGATTTCTCCTGGCACGTGCCTCAAGTGGATGAGGTGCTGCGCCGCTATAACGCCGCTTTTTGCGTCTTCGAGCTGGCGGGTTTTACCTCGGCGGTCAAGGTCACCGCAGATTTTGCTTACGTCCGTCTGCATGGGCCGCGGGGCAAATACCAGGGCAGCTACAGCGAAGAAGCATTGCGCCCCTGGGCTGAGAGGATCGAGCAATGGCGAAAGAGGCTGCAGGCTGTATACGTGTATTTCGATAACGATCAGTGCGCTTATGCCGCACACAACGCGCTTACTTTGAAAGAGATGCTTGGCATCGGGGCGCAATCGAACGACGGCAAACTCAAAGCTGCATGAGGTGAACCAGTCCGGGCTATAGAGAAAAACCAAAATGCTGCGTTGCCATCGTCCTATTTTCAAATCGAGTTCTTGGGCAATGCTCCTGTCGGGCCGGACAAACGGCACAAAGGCCCTCGCATCTCAAGAAATCACAACCCTGGAGACGCCAAGGAGAGAACGAAGATGCCAAAAAGCCGCAGTAGCAAAGCAGCCGCAAGCACTCCACGCAAACAAAGCAATAACCTGCGTGAGTTCCCATCACAAAGCGCGCGGGAAAAACCGGCGCCCAGAAAACAACAGGAGCCCGAGCCTCCATTCCCGCGGCAGAAACAGCCGCGCCCCGGCATCGAAGCCAGGATGGAGCCGCGCCCGCAGTACACGGGCAAGAATTACCGCGCGGCCTGCAAGCTGGAAGGAAAAGTCGCGCTCATCACCGGCGGGGATTCCGGCATTGGCCGCGCTGTGGCTGTCCTGTATGCCCGCGAAGGCGCCGATGTGGCGATCACCTATTTGCCTGAGGAAGAGCAGGACGCGCAGGAAACCCGGCGCGTGGTCGAGGCCCAGGACCGGCAGGCTTTGCTGATTCCGGGCGATGTAACCGACCCGCAATTCTGCCGCGAAGCGGTTGAGCAGACGGTGGATGAACTGGGCAAGCTCGACATCCTGGTCAACAACGCCGCTTTCCAGCAACACCAGGAAGACCTGGAGCAAATCACCGAGGAACAGTGGGACAAAACCTTCCGCACCAATATCTACGGATATTTCTACATGACCAAAGCCGCCCTGCCGCATCTGCGCGAGGGCAGCGTCATCATTAATACGGGCTCCATCACTGGATTGCAGGGCAACAAGCAGTTGCTCGACTATGCCTCCACCAAAGGCGCCATCCATGCCTTCAGCAAGTCATTGGCGCAAAATTTGGTTGGGAAGGGAATTCGCGTCAACTGCGTGGCCCCGGGACCGGTCTGGACCCCGCTCAATGCCGCGGATAAGCCTGCCGGGAAGGTCGCGACCCACGGGGCCGAAACTCCCCTGGAGCGTCCCGCCCAGCCTGAAGAGGTCGCGCCCGCTTACGTCTTCTTCGCCTCTGAGGCTGATTCCAGCTACATCACCGGCGAGGTCCTTACCTTGCTGGGAGGAGAGACGACAGCAGCTTAAGGTTAGGTTCGATGGGCAAGAAGCTAAGGGCCAAGAGCTGCTTCCCAATAAAAAAGGCGGTCTACTGAAGACCGCCTTCGTAGCATCAGGCTAGCAGGCTACTTAGAACTCAATCTTGCCGGCGCTTATACCAGTCCGTGCGACACGGTTGTCGTTAATAGAGCAGCCCTTGAGGAACTGACGGCTGGGTGACCGTGCAACTAAAAAACTTCCCTCCTAAAACCCACAAAGCTAACCCGGGTGCAATGCAATACAGAAAACTGTATCGCATTGCGTCCCGATGAATTCTTTTTCTCTCTCGCTCTTTTTTTATTATCTTTTTTGTTTAGTTGTTGAGCTAGAGCCGCTGGTACAAATGCACGATTAGGGCCAAAAGTCTCAAAAAGGGAATTTTCAATAACATCAACAAGTTAGCAGCTTGAGAGGGCTGGCCAGAGTAATCTAACTTATGGGAAATGGAAGAAACTAAGAACCCGGAATTTGTTTTTTGGGATTTGTTAAGGGTTCAAATGCTTCAGCGTTCTTCTGCTTCTCGCACTATGAAACCAAGATGACTCTCAGAACCCTTGGGAGTTGGGCTTCATGCCTGTAAATGAATTTACGTTCAGTCGTGCCATCCGTGTTAAGACAATTTTTTTACATCACGATGGAACCAAACTCGAAGCTGTTACGTCTAATCAAGCGCAACTCATTGTGCCCCTCCAAGCACAGAGTGCCCAGACCCAGGGCGGACGCGCCCTGGGTCTGATTCATCTTCATACTCACACATTTATTTCCAGGGTCTCGTTTCCGGGAAGCGCCAATCCACGCCAATATGTGCAATCAATTTCATTTTGGTGCACTCAGCCAAAGAATCTGCCGGTTCCTTTATGGTTCTGTTCCGCATTGGTTGATATCAGTTTTCTAAACATCATGTTTTAGAAACTTCAGCTTGACAGTGGTGCAACTAGTGCATATTATCCCAGCGTTTTGCGAGACCAGGAATGTAATGAGAGTATGTCTCGCAATATGAGACCCAGGTTTCTTGGCAACACCTGCACACTTCGTCCGCGACCTAGCGGGAATTTTTCTGGACAACACAATCATTTCGGAGGGAAATATGTTACGAATGCGATATTTCAAATTTGTATGCGCGACGCTCTGCGCATTAGGACTCATTCTGTGGACTACTACCCCCGCCTTTTCGCAGGCGGTGGCTTCAGCCGAGGTTGTTGGCCAGGTGGTGGATCCCAGCGGCGCCTCGCTGCCGGCCGCAACCGTAAAGATGATCGAGACCAATCGAGGGGTCGCGCACCAGGCCACCACCGATGCCGATGGCAGATATACGCTGACCCATCTTCCGGTTGGACCCTACCGCTTTGAGGTTTCCAAGACCGGCTTCAAGACCTATATTCAGTCCGGAATCGTATTGCAGGTAGACGATCATATTCCTCTCAATGCCGCCTTGCAGGTGGGCGCGGTTTCTGAAACGGTAGAGGTGAACGCCGGTGGCACCCTGCTGCAGACCGAATCGAACTCCATTGCCAATGTGGTGGATTCGCAGCGTATCAGCAATCTTCCCTTGAACGGGCGTCAGGCCACTCAGCTCGTTCTGCTGACCGGGGCCTCGGCGCAGGTTGCCGCTCCCGGAGACTTGAGCAGCAGCAAGAACTTTTACAGCTCTTTCGCCATCTCCATCGCTGGCGGCCAGGGCAATGGAACAAATTACCTGCTCGATGGCGGCGACAACAACGATACGTTTTCCAACGCCAACCTGCCTTTTCCTTTTCCGGAGGCGTTGCAGGAGTTCAACGTTGAAACCAACACCCTCCCGGCCCGCGACGGGTTGCACCCGGGTGGCATCGTCAACATCGTAACCAAGTCAGGCACCAATAGCTGGCACGGAGACGCCTTTGAGTTCTACCGCACCGGCGGCTTCAACGCGCGCAATACCTTCGCTAAGACGCACGACTCACTGCACCGCAACCAGTTTGGCGGTGACTTTGGCGGGAAGATCATCCGTGACAAATTGTTTTTCTTTGGCGGTTATCAGGGCACGCGGCTGAGCCAGGTCTCCAATGGGAATACCGCCTTTGTGCCCACGCCGGCCATATTGAATGGAGATTTCAGCACTTTCGACAGCGCCGGATGCCGCTCAGGCGGGACAGCTCTTGCTTTGAAAAGTCCCACCGGCTATCCGGCTTTCACAAACAATCAAATCCCCACGAATCTGTTCAGCCCCATATCGCTCAAGCTACTGAGTTTCTTGCCCACCACCAGCGATCCCTGCGGCAAGATCAGTTATGGCGTGCCCCAGACCGCCAGCGATAACCAGATCATCGGGCGCGTGGACTGGGTGCAGAACCAGAAGCACTCGCTCTTTGGGCGCTACTTTATCGTGAACTACAAGGCGCCGCCGCCATTCAATATCTCAAATCTTATCGTTACCCAGAACCCAGGCTATGACATGCGCTCGCAGAGCATGACCATCGGCGACAACTATTCCATCAGCCCCACCACCATCAACTCGTTTCACTTCACCTTCTCGCGGCGCGCCGAATTTCGCGGCGTTGACACCAGAGACATCGGTCCGGGCACGTTGGGAATCCAAATCGCTCCTACCATCCCGAACTATCTGCAGGTCCAGGTTTCCAACGGATTCAACATCGGCTGCGGAACCTGCACGCCCGCCCATCTGAGCATCAATACCTTCCAGACCGCTGACGACTTTGACCTGGTGCGCGGCAAACACCAGATATCATTTGGCGCGGATATCATCCGCACCCAGAACAACACCGACATCGGTTACCTGGAAAACGGCAGCTTCCTTTTCGGTGGGCAGCTTACCGGCGATCCTATGGCCGACTTCATGCTCGGCCTCATGAGCAACGCTTCGCCCACCGCCTTTGGCGGCGGCAATGCCTTCGCCCAGAGCCGGCCGCAGCAGGTGGCGTTCCGTGAGACCATCCCCGGCTTCTACGTACAGGATGTATTCCATGCCACTCCGACTCTTACCATCAACGCGGGCGTCCGCTGGGAGCCCATGTTGTTTCCTACCGACTTATTCCACCGTGGCAGCCAGTTTGACCTGACCAGCTTCCTGAACAATGTGCACAGCCGGGTTTACCCCAACGCGCCGGCAGGCATGTTCTTCTTTGGCGATCCCGGCGTGAACAAGGCTTTCACTCACGACAAGTTCAGCAACTTTGCTCCCCGCCTGGGCCTCGCCTGGAACCCGCACAACGGGCGTCAGACCTTCCGTGTAGGCGCGGGCATCTTTTACGACTCGACCATGGTATGGTGGTCGCAAAGGCAGACCTCCAATCCTCCCGTGGTCAATGAGATTGATCTGTTCAATGTGCCGATCAACGGGCCAAGTAATCCCGGAACAGCGAATTTCGCCAATCCTTGGGTTGGAAATCCAGGCGGAAATCCCTTCCCTGGAGTCTTTCCGGCGCCCACGAACGTAACCTTTCCCGCCAACGGATTGTGGTTCATTTTGCCCAACCACTTTCAGCCCATGTACGTGGCCCAGTGGAACGCCAGCTATCAGGTACAGTTCGGCGGCGACTGGCTGGCTACAGTTTCCTATCTTGGGAACAAAACAACCCACGTGCCCTTGAGCACCAATATCAACTATGCGCTCAATGACCCTGCCACCTGCGCCAGTGTAGGCGGCTGCTCAACGAAGAACACAACTCAAAGGCGCGTACTCGCTCAGTTGCAAACTACTCCAAGCCAAAACGCTCCAGCTATCGCCGGTCTGATCAAAGGTGACGATGGAGGGAACGCCAACTACAATGCATTGCTTACTTCGGTGCAACACCGTTTTGGGCATCACTTCACCTTGCTGGCCAATTACACCTACAGTCATTGTCTCAGCGATGGTGACTTCCTCGGAGACATGACCGGCGGCCGCTACCAGAACCCGATCAACCGGGCGGCGGAATACGGGCCTTGCAACTTCGACATTCGCCACAACTTCAACTCTTCCCTGGTTGCTGACAGCCCGGTGAAGGGAAGCGGCTGGCAGCGCTGGTTATTCGGCGACTGGCAGCTTGCGCCCTCGGTCCGCATGACCAGTGGTATACCGCTGAACATTCTTGATGGTTCCGATGTCTCCCTGAACGGTGAGGGTCTTGACCGGCCTAACGTCGTTCCGGGTGTGAGCCGCTATGTCAATCACTATGGCGGAACAAGCAGCCTCTTCTATCAAGTCTTGAATAAAGCCGCTTTCGTCCCGGCTGCTCCTGGAACCTACGGCAACCTCTCCCGTAATGCAGTGTACGCTCCTGGAGCGGTAAGCGTTGATACAGCCGTAAGCCGCTTCTTCCCGATTAAGGAACGGCTCCAGATGGAGGCGCGCTTTGAGGCTTTCAACGTCATCAACCATGCTAACCTCGATCCCACCAAGCTTGACGTGACACTAAAGGACGCTAACTTCGGGCGCATCACCGGTGTCTCAACCCCGACCTTCCCGGGTAATCCTTCGCCGTACGACCCTCGCATTCTGCAGCTTGCTTTGAAGTTGCACTTCTGAGCCGATTGCGGTTTGCCGCCATCCGCGTGTTTGAGGATTCCAAAATCCTCAAACACGCGCTGGCAGCAAAGGGCCAGCGCGCAGTGCCGTATAGATTATGGATCTCTAGCGCTAGTCTGGTTTCAAAAACAGCGTTGTGTCAGGTCGCCAGCTTCAGAATCTGCGGAAAAACTCGTCGGGCGAAGAGGATGTGTAGGAGTAAGAGACCCGTGTGACACAGCCGTCCTCGGCTGTGTGCCTGGAGCAGCAAGAGTCCCTCGTGTATGAAGACTTGTATCAGGGCACGACTTTAGTCGTGCCGCAAGTCTGGAAAAAACGACCCTTCCTTGCTGCCCTGAGCTTGTCGAAGGGCATGCGCGCATCCCGCAAAGCGGGAGGAGCGCCAGAATAAATGTTTTTTCTCGGCAGTTCCTTCCAAAGCATCCCTGAAACCAACTCCATTCTCAACGTGAAGAAGGTACGAGGCGCGGCAGAAAGAATCCCGTATGGCGGCAATGTTCCGCGAAGGCGGCGCCAAATTCCTGCGACAGCATTTTTTCTTCCGTTCGGGCTTTTTGGTAGAACGAGATCCATGCCAGCAGTACCGCGGCCACTGTGCGCCACTCGGCTACGGCCAGCGCGGTTCCGATGATCGCCAGCAGCAGCCCGGTATAAATCGGATGCCGCACATAAGCGTAGGGTCCGCGGCGAATCAGTTCATGATCGACCTTGATGGTTACCTTGCTGCTCCAATTCTGGCCGAGCGTGTACCGCGCCCAACACGCAAATGCCATGCCTGAGACGGTAAGAATCAGTCCGATGATGGCGACCGCTTGACTGTCTGGCAGAAACCTGCGGCCCAATGCTCCCCAGCGAGAGAAGCGCGTGAAAAGAAGGACCCACGCTAACAATAATGGTGCCTGATACAACATGCGCGAGCCCACGGATTCCTGTGATTTGACCGCCTTCAGACGTAATGCGGAGAGCAGCCAGATTGCGCAGAAGGTCAGCCAGAGTGCGTTGAATGCATGAACCAGCAGGTTGTTCATAATAATTATGATGATAATTGAACCTCGGGCCGGGAGCATTCTATCGGCGTCCTGAGTCTGCTATCTGCCCATGAGAGCAAATCTGGCCGGTATTCCGCCTGGGAGGCGAGTTTTTTGCAACAAATCTTGTAGCAATTGCGCTAATCAGCTATAACCATAGCAATCAAAAATTTCCGCAGGGAGATCTCGCGGCAGTTCCCGTTAGCCATGCTTAAAGCAGGAACACAATTGGGGCCCCACAATATCCTCGGGCTGCTGGGCAGTGGAGGCATGGGCGAGGTGTACCGCGCCCGCGACACCCGGCTCAACCGCGATGTTGCCATCAAGGTGATGCCCGCGGCCATGGCGAAAGACGAAGAACGGCTGCGGCGCTTCGAGCAGGAAGCCAGAGCGACCGGGATGCTGAACCATCCCAACATTCTTGCTGTCTTTGATTTTGGCCTGTATGAAGGCGCGCCCTACCTGGTTTCGGAGTTGCTCGAGGGGCAATCTTTGCGCGATCTGTTGAGGAACGGGCGCCCCCCTTATCGCAAAGCCATTGACTACGCCATTCAGATCGCAAATGGATTAGCGGCTGCACACGAAAAAGGGATCGTGCACCGCGACCTGAAGCCGGAAAATATTTTTATCACCAAAGATGGGCGCGCCAAGATCCTTGATTTTGGCATCGCCAAACTGACCAAGCCGGACGTTTCCGCCGACGAAACCCGTCTTTACGATTCCAATGTCAATACCATAGCCGGAGCGGTAATGGGTACGCCGGGATATATGTCTCCTGAACAGATCAGGGGCAAGAACTCAGATCCTCGCTCTGACATTTTTTCCTTTGGAACAATTTTGTATGAAATGCTCTCCGGCAGCCGCGCTTTTAGCGGAGAGACCCTCACGGATATCAACGCCTCCATTCTGAGAGACGATCCGGCGGAAATATCGCAAACCGATCCCACCATCCCTCCCGCTTTGGAGCACATCGTGCGACATTGCCTGGAAAAGAGCCCGGAAGAGCGCTTCCATTCCGCCCGTGATCTGGCGTTTGCGCTGCAGGGACTCTCCGTGGCTTCCACGCAAAGCCGTGTTCCGCAGAACTTGGTGCAACTCACCCGCTGGAAGCTGCCGCTCTATGCAATTCTTCTTGTCGCAGTTGCGGTTGTCCTTGGCTTTTGGCTGGGCAAGCGTTTGAGTTACTCGCAGCCTCCATCCTTCCAGCAATTGACGTTTCGCCGCGGGTCCGTTCACTTTGCGCGCTTTACGCCCGATGGCAATACGGTGATTTACGGCGCAAAACTAAATGGTGAAGACCTGGCCATCTTCACCACCCGGCCGGGCAGCCTGGAATCGCGCTCTTTGGAGATTCCCAAGGCAGACATTCTTTCCATTTCTTCCACCGAGAACATGGCCATCGTGTTGCCCGATGAAAACAACACGTTGGCTGAGGTTCCACTGGCCGGCGGCGCGCCCAGAAAGAGGGACTCCAATATCCTGTTTGCCGATTGGACGCCCGATGGAACCAACATGGTCGTGGTTCGCGATGCCGGCGTAACCAACCAATTGGAATTTCCCGTTGGCAAGGTGCTCTACTCCACCGCCGGATACATCACCAACCCGCGCTTTTCTCCCGACGGCAAGCTGATTGCTTTCATCGACCATCCCACTCATCACGCCGACAGCGGATCGGTGGTCACCATCGATTCTTCAGGGAAGCGGACCGTCTTGTCGGGCGAGTGGTCCAGCGCCCTGGGTCTTGCCTGGTCGCCCAAAGGTGACGAAATCCTGTTCACCGCGTCGAAATCTGGCGACGACCGTCAACTGTGGGCCGTTGACCTTTCACAGCATCTGCGCCTTCTGCTCAGCACCCCCGATATTCTTACCTTGCAGGATATTTCCCATGGCCGGGTTCTGCTGGCCGAAGATGACGTGCATGCGGAAGTGATTGGAATGCTGGCGGGCAGCGACAAAGAACGTGATTTTTCCTGGCTTGATCTCTCCACTGCGGTTGATTTATCGGACGATGGAACCATGTTGTTGATGGATGAATCCGGTGAAGCCGGCGGCAAGAACGCCGCAACCTATCTGCGCAAGACTGATGGTTCCATTCCAGTTCAAATTGGGGAAGGCCAGGCGGCAGCTCTTTCTCCTGATGGAAAGTGGTCGCTGTCGTTCGTATCAGACTCTCCTCCCAAATTGCTTTTAGAGGCGACCGGCGTTGGCCAGCCGAAAGAGATCGTCAACCAGGAAATAAGCTCTTATCAATTCGCCTCGTGGCTTCCCGATGACAAGCGTTTTGTCTTTGCCGGCAATGCCGCCGATCATGCCGCCAGGCTCTATGTGCAGGATGTCGATGGAGGCAAACCTCTCCCCATCACTCCGGAAGGCATCGACGTCTCCGATATTGGTGGCGGCTTTACGGTTTCTCCCGATGGCAAATCTGTGGCCCTGATGGGCGCCAACGACGATATTTTTATCTATCCCATCGAAGGCGGAACGCCCCAAAAGTTGGCGGGAAATACGCCGGGCGACGTACCCATCCAGTGGAGCGCCGATGGACGCGCTCTCTATCTCTACCGCGGCGGAGACCGCCAGTTCCAGATCTATCGCTGCGACATCGCAACCGGTAAGAGCACTCTATTCAGGGAACTGAAACCCTCGGACCTGGCGGGAATCGATGATATGAATTCGGTCCTGGTGACGCCTGACGGCAAATGGTATGCCTACAGTTATCAGCGTACCCTCTCCCATCTCTTCATCGTCGACGGCGTTAAATAAGGCAAGGTTTTGCGGAAACTCGAAAAACCTTCACTTTTGAAAATATCCTGCTGAGCGGCAGGACTATTACAAGTGCCTTCGATCTACAGTGTCTTCGAGCACCATTCCGTTTGCATCATGTCATTCTGAGCATTTGACTCGCAGATGCGAGTTAGGACTGAAATGAACAAATTGCGTATTGGTTCTACAGCTTTGTCATTCCGACCGGAGCCGCGCACTTTGCGGCGGAGCGGAGGGATCTAGGGTTCCCCCGGGTTCCTCCAGACTCGTTTGTTCATTAGGAGCGCTTTTAGCGCGAAGAATCCCGAGGATAACTACGCGACCATACCGTTCTGAGGCTTTCTCTTGATAAACCGTACCTGGCCCTGAGAATGAAGGGGGTGGGGGTTACTAAGTAACCTCTGAGGGGTGAACAGAACTGTGCCTGGACCGCCTTGGAGGCAGGAAGGCGAGGAACAAGTTTTCAAAGACCGCGGGGCAAAGCGCCCAAATCGATCATGCCAAGCAATTACACAGAAGGCAAGGATTTGATACCAGAGTTCAATTTTTAGCAGAGTTCAGTTGGTTGTTCACACGACAGCCGACGAGACGCCGGCGCTACAAGATACAGCTATTGAAGAACTGCTCTCAATATTAAGAGCTAATCCAAAAACCCAAGGCCCGCACGAAGGCGGGCCTTGGGTTGCCTTTCCTCAACGACTACTAATAATTACTGCTCATCATCCTCACCCAGTTCGGCGGCAACTGGTGTAATAGTTCCGAACAGGCCATCCACCTCGCCGTCGATCCCAGCAGTAAAGAACATCGTGGTAGCAGGGCCGGCGTTGTGGTCGTTCCCGAAGGTAAGAGCCCACAATCCATCAATCGTCAGGGTTGTCCCATCAGGATTCAACACATTGCCCAGGAACCTGCCGGTCAGCGGATTGAATGCCGCGATGGTGCCGCCGCGGAAGTTACCCACCAGCAGAGTATGGCTGAACTCGCCGAAGTGCTCCGTGGTCAGCACCACGCCCCAGGGGGCATTGAACCACGGTCCATGCTGCAGGTGGGTCAGCATTCTGCCATGAGAGTTGAAAACGGCCACGAACCCGAAACCCGTGCCGCCTACCGGATCATGCTTCGCCGCATCCTGTTTGGCGTAGGTTACGTAGATGTTGGGTCCGATCGCCTGAACATTGAAGGGAGCAAAGTCCCGTGGGATGCGATCGTCATCGAAAGCTTCTTCAGAGATTTTTACCTGCTTGAAGTTGGTATCAAAAACGTCAATGCGCCCGCTACGGAAGTTGGCCGCCAGGATGAACTTTTTCCCATCGATCTCGGCGATGGTGGCGCCCTTGTAAACTGCCCCATCGGCTGCTGTGGGCACCTGGGAATTATCCACTTTGATCACCGCAACCGTTGGATTTACGCCGGGATTCCATCCGGAAACCGTGCCATCTTCCGTTACAAAAATGAAGATGGCGTGCGCGCCCGGGGCGAGAAGAAAATCAGTTGCGCTTCCGTTAAACATGATTCCGGTTGGCGAGCCCGGGGCTGGCTGGCTGGGCGCGTTGGGAACCGTTACCACCAATGGAACGATCGTCGCGGCGGTGCCTGTAGGCGTCGCGTACAGGGTAGACTTGCCGTTCGCGTTGTCTGAAACCCACCAGGGGGAGCCTGGGCTGGCGATCATTCCCCAGGGATTCTGCAGATTGGGATCTATGACCGGCGCCTTACCGGCAACATTCGAGACCAGGTTGGTCTGTGTGTAATGTTGGGCAAAAGTAAGAGTTGAAAGCACTACGGCTACAAAGCCAACAGCGAGCGGCTTCAAACGTGTCAGACGGGGGATACTCATTGAAATTATCTCCTTCAATTTTCGTTGCAGACTCTTAATGGAGCTACACCGGCACAATCGAAATCGGCCAGTTTCGTTTTGGTGCAGGTGCGTTGATGGTGAACTGCCTCAAAACTTACGCGCTTGGCAATTCAAAGAGACAGCCTGATAAATCCGCATCTCTGGATGCGACGAAGTTAAGTATAGAAAAGTGGAGTTTCGGGAATTGTCACCTAAATGTCTTTTTTTGGTTAATTAATCTTAAAAGATGTGTGAGATGTGGTCTCTTGCATTTTTCTTGCCAAATCAATTTCAATCCGAACTGGACTTGCCGTGATGTGGTAGACGTGCTCGTTCTTTCATCTTTCTGGGCTTTCCTGATTTCTGCAAAGAACCTTCTGTTGCGCTCCTCATGCAGTAATGTCAAATTGCAAAGCAAACCGAAGGAGGCCGCGAACACAGCGAGCTTCGTATTCCAATTGCAGCCACACGTCTTGGAGGTGGCAGCAAGCCGCCAGCGAGTCTTTCCGCTTGTGCAGCTTATTAGCGCGGGTGGGTGGCTTCGGTTGGAAATAGAGATTCTGCGGTTATAATTCGGGGATTCAGGCGCCCATGAGGATACGCGGCACAATCATTTCGGTTTCCGCCTTATTCATAAGGCTGTCATTTCTATGGTTGCTGTTTCCTTGCGCTATTGCCCAAACCTCAGCCGGCAGCCAGGGACGCGCCGTCTCCGCTTCGCCAGAGCACAAGCCAGGAGTGGTGGTTGAAAAAGTCACGGCCAACTCTGCCGCCGAAAAGGCAGGATTGCTGGAAGGGGACGTTCTCCTGAGTTGGGCTCGCGGTGATGCCAAAGGTGAGATTGAATCGCCGTTCGATGTGTTGCAGACAGAAGTCGAGCAGGCGCCGCGCGGGACTATTACGCTCAGCGGGTTCCGAGGAAATGAGAAACAGGCTTGGTCACTCGATCCCGGCAGTTGGGCGCCCAAGACCCGGCCCAATCTCCCGCCGAATCTTCTTTCGTTATATCAACAAGGCCAGGAACTGGCGAAGGCCGGTAATGTAGCGCAAGCAGCTGAGCGTTGGCGGGCCGCTGCCAGCCAGCTTGATCCCTCTGCCCCTGCATGGCTGCATCTATGGTTGCTCCTTCATGTCGCGGATGCATTCGCGGAGGCGCGCCAATGGAAAGAAGCCGACGCGGCATACCAGGAACTGATTGCGCAGGGCGAGGAAGCCGGACCAGCGATCAAGGCACAATTGTTTCGGGCGTGGGCCAGAACATCGGAACAGCAGGCCGATTGGCCCAATGTGGAGAAGCATTACCAGGATGCGGCACAAGAGAACCAAAAACTAGACCCTCAGGGCCTGGGCTTCGCCGAAGATCTCGATGGAATAGGTTTCTCAGCTTTCCAGCGTCGTGATCTGGCAAAGGCAGAGAAGTATTACTCGCAAGCTCAGGAGATTCAGCAACGGGCAGCTCCTGGAAGTCTGGCTTTGGCAAGGAGCCTCAATGGCTTTGGCCTTATTGCTGGCAATCGTGGGAGTCAGGACAAAGCCGAGGAATACTATCGCCAGGCTTTAGACACCGAAGAAAAACTCGCCCCTGACGGTCTGGATGCCGCGCAGAGCCTGAACAACTTGGGTCTTGTGGCTTACAGGCGAGGGGATCTGACGAAGGCGGAAGAGTACTGGCACCACTCCTTGGCAATCAAGGAGAAACTAGTTCCCGACAGCCTTGATACGGCCAGAACCCTCAATAACCTTGGTTTGGTAGCCAAGGATCGGGGCGACCTGGCCAAGGCGGAAGAGTACTATCGTCAGGCCCTTACCATTAAGGAGAGATTTGGGCCAAACAGTCTCGACTTTGCCAGAAGCCTCAGTAATCTGGGTGTCTTGGCGGGGATTCGAGGTGATCTGGTCAAGGGTGAGGAGTATTTCCGCCGGGCCTTGAATATCAAGAAGAAGTTGGCGCCCGATAGCGTGGACGTGGCCCTGGATCTTCTTAACCTAGGTGACATACTTGTACTGCGAGACGATCCAGGGAAAGCGGAAAGCTACTACCTCGAAGCTCTGGCCATTGACCAAAAAATAGCTCCTGGCAGCATTGAGGCTTCCGGGATTCTGACCAACTTGGGTATCGTGGCAGAGGCTCGTGGGAATCTCGATGCGGCTGAAAAATATTACCGCGAAGCATTGGCGATCAGGCAAAAGGTGGCCCCTGACAGTCTGGCCGTTTCTCACAGCCTGAACCATTTGAGCTTTGTAGCCAAGGCTCGTGCAGATCTAGCCGCTGCGGAAGACTACAACCGCCAAGCTCTAGCGATCAGGGAGAAATTGGCCCCCGGCAGCCTGGATGTTGCTGAAACGCTCAGTAACCTTGGTGAGCTAGCAGGTATTCGCAACAATGTTGTGAGCGCTGAGGAGTATTTTCGGCAAGCATTGGCTATACGGGAAAAGCTGGCTCCCGAAAGCAAGGAGTACGCCGAGATGCTGGCGGACCTGGCCTGGATCATGCTGCACAAAGGACAACTCGATGCAGCCGCACCACTGTTCGAACAGGCCTTGAATGCGCTGGAGAGCCAGACAGCCCATCTGGGAGGTTCCGAGGATGTCCGTTCCAACTTCCGTGCAAAATATCTCAGCTACTATCAGGACTACATAGATCTGCTGATCCGCCAGAAGCAGCCGGAACGCGCTTTTCAGGTGCTGGAGCGCTCCCGGGCGCGGAGCCTGCTTGAGATGCTGGCCGAAAGCCACATTGATGTTCGCAAAGGAGTGGATGCTGCATTGCTTGAACGAGAACGTTCGCTCCAAGCCGACATCTCGGCCAAAATACAATCGCCGCATCCACTTGCTGGGTGATAAACATAGCGACGTGCAGATAACGGCAATCAACCAGGAGATTGATAAGCTTCTCGCCGAGCAGAAAGATGTGGAAGAAGGCATCCGGGCAAACAGTCCCAGCTATGCCGCCCTGACTCAACCACAGCCGCTAGGCACCAAAGAAGCTCAGCAGTTGCTCGATGAAGACACGCTGTTGCTGGCCTACTCTCTCGGCCAGGAGCGCAGTTACATGTTTGCGCTGACGCGAGACTCGCTCGATGCTTATCCACTTCCGAAGCGTTCCGAAATCGAAGCAGCAGCACGCCTGGCCTACGAAGAATTGAGTGTCAACAACCCGGCTGCTGGTCATCAATCAACGGTTGCTCTCAGCCGCACGTTGCTGGGCGCCGTCGCCGGGCGCCTGGGCAAAAAACGGCTGGTGATTGTCGCCGATGGCGCCCTGCAATACATTCCCTTTGGCGCGCTGCGGACTCCTCAAGGATTGCCGCTGATTGCCGAACATGAGATCGTGAACCTGCCTTCGGCATCCACGCTGGCGGTGTTGCGCAAAGAAACTGCGGCCCGCAAGCCTGCGCCTATGCAGGTTGCGGTACTGGCTGACCCGGTCTTCGACGCCAGCGACGAGCGCCTGAAACCGGCAGCAGTCAACGATCCCCAGAAAAAAGATCCTCCACAAAACGAAAACAGCACTGCGGCCACCGCCGATGATTCCGCAACCGACCTGCTGACTCGCTCGGCCGCGGATATGGGTATGACGACCAAAGGCGTAATTTACCTGCCCCGGCTGCTAAGCACACGGCAAGAGGCGAAAAGCATTCTGGCGGCGGCAGCAGCCGGGCAAAGCCTGCAAGCCCTGGATTTCGATGCCAGCCGCGCCACGGCTACCAGTCCGGCTTTGGCGCAATACAGGATCGTGCATTTTGCTACTCATGGATTGTTAAATAGCACGCATCCCGAGCTATCAGGCCTGGTGTTATCGCTGGTGGACCAGAAAGGGAAGCCGCAGAATGGCTTTCTGGGTTTACAAGACATCTACAATTTGAACCTGCCGGCAGATTTGGTCGTGCTGAGCGCTTGTGAAACCGGCTTAGGACAAGAAATTCAGGGCGAGGGTCTGGTTGGCATGACACGCGCCTTCATGTATGCTGGCGCGCCGCGTGTTGTTGCAAGCTTGTGGAGAGTGCCTGACCGAGCCACGGCCGAGTTGATGAAGCAATTTTATGCAGGAATGCTGGGCGAGGGCCTGCGGCCTGCGGCCGCCCTGCGCAAGGCGCAGCTAACCTTGTCGAAGGAGAAGCGCTGGTCGGCGCCTTACTATTGGGCTGGGTTCACGCTGCAGGGCGAGTGGAAATGACAACTGCGCAAGGGCCGGCGAGCGGAGACGTGAAGCCATCGGATCTGGTGAGAAGAGTCCTGGCTGGAGAGCGAGGCGCGGAAGAAGAAATAGTCCGCCGTTACAGCCGGGGCGTGGCCATCATCGTCCGAAGAATAGCTAAAGATCCTTTTGTTACCGAAGACCTGTGCCAGGAAACCTTTCGCTTGGTGCTGGAAAAAGTAAGGCGAGGGGATCTGCGCGAGGCGGAGAAGCTTTCCGGGTTCATTTGCAGCCTGGCGCGAAACCTGGCGATTGATTACTTCCGCCAGGCCTCACGGCGGGAAATGGCGGAAGACATAGAGGTAAGCAGGCCGGTTTCCGATCCAGCGCCCGATCAGCTCAGTGTGCTCCTGCAAAAGGAGAAAGCGGGGGCCATCCGGCAGGTGTTGAAGGAATTGAACTCGGCAAGAGACCGCGAGTTGCTCTACCGGTTTTATATCGCCGAAGAAGATAAAGAGCGCATTTGCGCCGACCTTGGTCTGAGCAGCCTGCACTTCAACCGGGTTCTCTACCGCGCCCGCGAGCGCTTCAGGGAGTTGTGTGAACATATCATCAAGAAATAAACCGGGTCAGGCTGGGACAATTCAGCCATTGGCCGCACCTTATAAGTGCGAGCGACAGTTGGAAGGGGGGCTGAAGCCGTAGTATGGACCATTCCTACATAGACGAGCACAACGTCATCGCTCAATACGGAATGGGGAAGCTCTCGCCGGCGGAGTGCGTTCGCTTCGAAGAGCATTTTGTAGATTGTCCCCAGTGTCAGAAACAGTTGGAGACGGCAATGGACTTTCGCCAGGCGCTCACGACAGTTGCGGCCGAAGATGCAGCGCGTTCCCAGTTTGGCACTACATCGTCTCCGCCCTTCTCGCCGGCAGCGCAAAGTTGGAAGCCCGCGCTGATGGCAGTGGCAGCCTGTCTCGTTATTCTCGCGGTGCCCGCTTTTCTCTTGGTGCGTCAAGCGCGCCTCGCGCACTCAGAGCTCGATCAGGCAAAAGCCGCCGCCGAGACCTGGCATCGCCAGTATGTAGATGAGCAGCAAGCCACTGCAGAATTGGAAAAACAACTCCGCGACGCTGGGCAAAAGGGACAACCGAATCAAACCGCCTCCGGCGCCGCACAACTGCCAGTCGTAGCATCCATATTCACGCTGGAGACGGTCAGGGGCGGGGAACTCCCCGGCTCTGAACCGGTCAACTATGTTGTGATTTCCCATGCGCCGCAGTGGATAGTGCTCTCCGTGGATTTAAATGACATGCAGGCTTTGAAGAACTACAGCGCCACGCTCGCCGAATCCAATGGCAAGGTTTTGTGGCAGCAGGGCCATCTCGTGCCCGCCTCCTCGAATGCGCTGGGAATCAGCTTGCCTTCCAGCCTCTTACGCGAAGGCGATTTTGTGCTGACGCTGCGGGGTCGCTCCCGCTCGGGAGGCAATGTCACCTCTCGCAGCTATCCGTTTCGCGTGAAGCTCAAATAGCCGCCTGCATTTTCCGCGCTAAAAAGTCTGGCGTGATGGGATAAACCACAACGTCCCAGTAATGAATTGCATGCGTGGAAAATGCATAGCGCTTCTAAAGTAGAAAAGTTACGCACTTCGCGTATGCACGCGATCGTCCGCGCTTTCCTCAAAAGAAATTGAGCATGGTGAGATGGTCCTGCGCTTTCACCCACCTTACCTTCCAGAGAAGGGGAAGGCCCGCAATTGTGCCGTCCATGATTGTGCAGATGGGTGGTCAATTGCGGGAGTACTGAAGAACCTGGCTGCTGATCACTCCATGAGGCAGAGCATGCCTGGACGTGAACAGCACTTGTATGCCCCGACCGGAAGGAGCCTTATGGATTTCATTTTGACAGTCTTTGCTCTACTCGCTTGGTTGCGTCCTAACCCTGGTCCGCAACCGAATCCCAATCCGACTCCGTGGTAGCGTTTGGAGAGTTTTTTCGTCGGTTCGTGCACGCAGTAGCGGACGTGGAAGAACTTTGTTTTTCCAGGGCATGCCATTCTGCCTGAACAAAAAACTAAAAAATGGTGGGATAGTTTCTGCGCTTCGGGCACTTTACTTTCCAGAGAAGGGAAGGCCGCAATTGCACCGCCCATCCCGCGTGGATGGGCAGTCAATTGTGGAGAATGCTGAAGTGGAAGGGGTATAAGCAAGTGTCAACTCGAACAAAATCTGTCCTTCTGCCCATAGGATCTTTGTTGCTGATGGTAAGCGGCATGCAGATGGCTGCCCGCGCCCAGACGCGCAACGTAAACGTTGTCAACACGCCTACAGTCCACGTTACCAACACACCTTCGGTGAACGTGGCGAACACCGCCAATGATGGATCTTGTTTCTGTTGTCGTTGCTGTGCTCGTCCTGTTCGGTCCCGGTCCGCAACAGAATCCCAATCCAGTTCCCTGGTAGCAACCACCGACTTTCAGGGCCGTGGAGGAAAATCATCTGCTGCGGCCCGCGTCTTTCTCGCTCAAGAAAAAAATCAGCAAACCGTGGGATAGCTTCTGCAATTCCTCCACTTTACAACCAGGAAAAGGGAAGAAAAGCCGCAATTGCGGGAAATGCGAGGTTTTAGTCCAATGCCGGTTCGTGCTTACACTACGCTTTTGAAATTATTAGGAACCGTTGTGCTTGCTGTCGCAAGCGCGCCTCTTTCATGTGCGAAAGTCGTGACCGTTGACTGCTCCGGAGCGACACCAGGCGCATTCACCAGTCTTGACGCAGCGCTGTCAACGCTACCTTTGCAGGGGCCGAATTCCGTCACGATCACCGGTACCTGTACGGCAGGTACGGGGATCGTTGGGTTTAATGAACTCGTCTTACAAGGTTCAGGAACAGCAATCATCAAAGTGGACCCTCGCTTTGTAGACGCATTGGACATCACACACTCGCGCGTATTCGTGTTCGGCCCGCTGGTTCTCGATGGCGGTGGAATCAATATCCAGGAGCATTCCGAAGTCTTTCTTGCAGGCGTAACCATCCAAAACAGTCGTTTTTACGGAATCTCTTCGACAGATTCCGTCCTCAATATCAATACCAGCACCATTGAAAACAATGCGGCCGAGGGTATTTCTGTCAAGGATGGCCGTGTGCAGACTGTGGGCGTTACCATCACAGGCAATCATAACGCCGGTATTTTCGCCCGTCATGCTCACGTTGAGCTGCTCACCTTTGCAATCGCACCCTTTCAGCCGACTGCGGTCCGCAACAATACCGGAGTTGGACTATGGCTAACGGAGGGAAGCCTGGGGCAGTTAGAAGGCTTCAGCTTTGAGCCCGGGGAGGATATCAGCGGCAACACCGGGGACGGAATTTTCGTGGAGGATACTTCCGTGCTCGCCACCAACGGCCGTGACACCATCAGCAACAACGGGGGCGATGGCGTACAACTCAAAGGTCTGGCGCTGGCGCATCTGCTGGGCCCAGACACGGTCACTGGCAACGGAGGATTCTCATTGCATTGCGACAATACTTCGTTGATCGAGGCTGATGTTTCTGCTCTCACTCATGTGAAATGCTCCCGGATTGCGTCGCGTTGAGCCAGGCCAGACAAATTGCAGGATCGAGCGCATCAACAGAAATGAAAGGAAGGCGATCCATGAGCAGCAGCACAATGAGCCACAACGGGAAGGCTCTCATTAGCCACTGTCTGAAGAAAGCAAAACTTTATTCCGGAGGTGTGCTGTGCCTTCAGGCCGGCTCCTTATAACTTCCTACTTGCTGTCGCTACTTGCGGGGCTGAGTTGCGCCGCCGGGGCGCAAGCCGCCAACCCCCCAACGATGATGGCCAGCTTGCGCCCTGAACCGGTATGGCACCGAACATCGCCCAAAACTGGTGAGGTGGAGGGGCCCGTGCTCTACCAGATCATCTTCCGCTCCAGTGCCACGCCGGGCAATGTGCCCAAAATTGCCAATAACTTTACCTTGGCGAATTCCCCTATCGCAGTGACCGGATCGGGAATCCAGGTCAGCGGCGACGTGCAGAGCAGCGGACATTTTATCGGCGATGGCTCCCAGTTGACGAATTTACCCAGCAGCGCCGGTGGAACCGTGACCAGCGTTGGTTTTTCAGCCGCGGCCTCTGATTTTGTCGTCACCGGCGCGCCCATCACCGGCAACGGCACGCTGAATTTGAACTGGAACATAGCTCCCACAAATTCAAACACAGCCAGTGCCATCGTGAAGCGGGATGCCAGTGGCAACTTCAGCGCCGGCTCGATTACCGCAGCGCACTTTATTGGTGACGGATCGTTACTTACGAATCTGCCGGGCGGTGGAGGTGGAGGTGGCACAGTGACCAGCGTGGGATTGACGGCCGCGGCCTCCGATTTCGTGGTCACCGGTTCACCGGTGACCGGCAGCGGCACGTTGAACCTCAATTGGAACATCGCGCCCACCAGTTCTAATACGCCCAACTCCATTGTGAAAAGGGACGCCAACGGAACTGTCTCAATCGGCAATGTTATCGCGCAAAAATTTTTCGGAGATGGCTCCCAACTCATCAACCTGCCCATCGGCATTACGAATGTTGGTCTCGCCGCCCCGGCGTCAGACTTTGTTGTAAGCGGTTCACCGGTCACGAGCAGCGGCACGTTGAGCTTTAATTGGAATGTTGTACCATCAAGTTCCAATGTGGGAAACGCGATTGTGAAGCGTGACGCTTCCGGAAACTTCAGCGCGGGTTCGATTACGGCAACGGCAAGCGCTGGTCCGGGCGTGATTGGCAACGGGAGTGGCAGTAGCGCTGGCGTCACCGGAGTCGGCGGCAGCGGCGGGGGCCAGGGGGTCGTAGGCAACGGCTCTGGCGGAGGCAACGGTGTAATCGGTTCCGGTAGCGACAACGGCAATGGCGTTGTGGGAACAGGCGGTGGTAAGAGTGGCGACGGAGGGTTTTTTTCCGGCGGTGCTCTGAACGGGGACGGTGTCTTCGCAGCAGGCAATGGCATGGGCGTCGGCATCAGGGCAAACGGCGGCAACAACAACGGAAACGGAGTTGTGGGCAGCGGCTCTGGCGCAGGGAATGGTGTTGTTGGCAATGGCAGCGGTACTGGCGCGGGTGTCGTGGGCAACGGGGGCGCCGGCAGCGGGGTGGGAGGTTCATTTAATGGCGGTACTCCGAATGGCGACGCCATTACCGGCGTCGGCGCTGGCACGGGAAGCGGCGTCAAAGGCTTTGGCGGTGTTGGTGGAGGTAGTGGAGGGTTCTTTGACGGCTCAGGCCAGGGATTTGGCGTTCTTGCGACAGGTGGCAGTAACAGTGGTGCCGGTGGACGATTTATCGGTGGTAGCCCTAACGGCGACGGTGTCCAGGCTTTCGGCAGTGGTACCGGCTCTGCAGGTGATTTCTTTGGCACCGTATCCATTACGGGTAATCTCCACGTAACCGGAACAGTCATCAAGGGCGGTGGCTCGTTCAAGATTGATCATCCCCTCGATCCGGCCAACAAGTATCTTTCCCATTCTTTTGTCGAATCGCCCGACATGATGAACATCTACAACGGCAATGTCATGACCGACCAGCGCGGCGTTGCCACGGTAGAACTCCCCGGTTATTTTTCCGCCCTCAACCGTGACTTTCGCTATCAGTTGACTGTGATCGGCGAATTCGCGCAGGCCATTGTGGCCAAAGAGGTCCGCAACAACCGCTTCACCATCAGGACCAACAAACCCGGGGTGAAGGTTTCATGGCAGGTCACCGGCATCCGCCAGGATGCTTACGCCAACGCCCATCGTATTCCCGTTGAAGAAGACAAGCCGGCGGAAGAACGCGGTCACTACTTGCATCCCGAACTCTTCGGCCAGCCGCAAGAAAAAAGCGTGGGCTGGATACAACGTCCGTATGGGAAAAAATCAGAGTGAATGTTGGTCGGGGCGACAGGATTTGAACCTGTGACCCCCTGCGCCCAAGGCAGAACCCGGACTGCGCGTAACTCTCTGATTTGTAAAGTATTCAATTTCAAGTACTTGCAAAAATGTCCGTTGAGAATTGGTGAACTTTGTGGCTCTTTGGGGGATTGGCGTCTACAAAATCATCTACATTAAATGGCCGACCCAGGTCGTCGACCACTTGGTCCCGAGCCAGACAACTCATATTTTGGAATTCTTTGGAAAAGAGAGGGGGGAAGAAGATTTGTTTTCAAAGGCGTGGAAAAGCCCTTTATCGGCGGAAATTCAAGACCAACGTCAAGCTACCTCGACTTTCATCTTCATGCCGTACTTCGGAACCAATGTGAGCCCAGGTACCGGCGCGACCGGGTGCCCCGGAACCAGCCGCAACCGAAATTTCTGAGCAATAGTTGCGAGGACGAGGATAGCTTCCATCGTGGCAAATGAAGCACCAATACACATGCGTGCTCCGCCTCCGAATGGAAAATAAGCGAACTTGGGTAAACTGTGTGTGCGCTCCGAGTCCCACCGATCAGGGTCAAAAAGATCAGGGTAGTCGTAAAAGCGGGAATCGCGGTGAACGGTCCACTGACAAGCAAAGACCTCTGCGCCTTTCGGTATGCTGTAACCGCCTATCATGCAATCCTGAGTTGCAGCAGTACGCCCAAATGCCCAAACCGGAGGATACAATCTCATAGATTCACGAATGACCTTGGCCGTGTACTTAAGACTCTGAACATCTTCAAAAGATGGCGTCTTGCCCCCAAGAATACTCTTGAGTTCATCGTGCAAACGCTTCTCTGCTACTTGGTTCTGACTAAGGAGATACCAAGTCCATGAGAGAGACATGGCTGTAGTTCCGTGGCCGGCAATCAGAAATGTAATCACCTCGTCTCGAACTTGATCTTCCATCATGCCGTTCCCATCTTCGTCATGTGATTCGAGCAACATCGAAAGTAAGTCAACTCCATTCTTACTATTCTTACGACGTTGTGAAATTAGCTTCTGAATTAATGCGTCAAACTGCGCCACCGTTCTACGGGACCGAAGCAGGCTAGGGAGTGGCAAAAAACGCAGAAAAGCTGGAAAAAGCATCTGATTGCCGGAGACGCTCTTAGCTATTTCATTTAAGGAGTTCCGGTACGTGCCGGTTTCATCACGCAAGTCAATTCCCAAAAGGGTCTTTGCTGCAATCCGGAGCGTCAGGTCCATCATGTCTTTATGGATGCTGCGTATCTCGTCTACTTGCCAACGCGCGACGGCTTGTTCCGTATATGCGGTCATAGTGGCCGCGTAAGACATGATGCGTTCATGATGAAAGATGGGCTGAGCAAAATGGCGCTGGCGCTTCCATTCATCGCCTTCCGCTGTTAGCAATCCATTGCCGAAAAGCCAACGAGCATTGCGCAATACCCAATCCTTGCTGAAATGTTTTGCTTGAAGGACAAGCATCTCCTCTACAAAGTCCGGGTGATTCAGAAAATAGACTTGCCGAGGCCCAGAGCGATAGTAAAAAATATCTCCAAACTTCCGCGCCCATTCCGTGTACAGCCCCAACGGATCAGGAGAAGCTAATGGGAAATTTCCGACAAGGAACCTGCCTTTAGGGCCTGGGGGGCGTGTGATAGAGACTAGCATCAGAATATCAACGGGAATAAGTTCATTGATACAGTGATGTTCTCCGACTATCTGAGCCGGTGTCAATTGAAAGAAGATTCTGATTTAGACTAATTTATAACAATTTATGACATGGGAAGCATAAATGACCCAAGCGCCGTACCGCAATTACGTCGTTATTCTTTCCTCGCAAGTGCAAGTAATATTTTCAAAAACTTTTGCAGTTTCGGTGAACGTCCATTTTTCCGCAGAAATGCAGTCATGGGTATGTCAGGACATTGCTCTTTTGCCAAAGCGAACATCTTCACTGTGGGAGCCATTATCTGCCCGGTCGATACTTTTGTAAAACTCATTCCCAAACCTGCTGATACAAGCGCTATGGCTTCTGGTATGGTACTTACTTCTTGTTGGATCTCAAATTTGTATCCAATCTTGTCCCAGAACTTACGAACCTCTCTGTAGTAATCAGGATTTAGTCGTCCTGGGAGCGAAATGAGCGGTATGCCCTTAAGATCCTCAAGCCGCACGGTGTCTTTGACCTTCTTGCACAAAGGATGATCCTTCGCCAAGATGACCCCGACTCGCTCGTTCATTAGCAAATGTATTTCTAAAGCGGGATCGCCGGGAACACCAATTCCAAGCCCAATATCCAGCTTTCCGTCCAGTACGCTCTGAACCTGTTCTGGGGTAAAAGAACTCGTGAAGGTAACGCCGTCGTTTCCAAAAAAGGCGGTTGCCCGTCTTTTGATTGCAGTCAGCAGATCGAAATTGACGTGCGGAGAGAATCCCACCAATAACGGTGCCATTTCGTGCTGAGATACTGCTTTTGCAAGATCCTTGGCACGTTCACTGTGGGAAAGCGCGGCCCGTGCCTCTTCAACAAATACTTGGCCCGCCCTTGTAAGGGTAACCTGTCGTGTACTCCGTTCAAACAGCTTCACGCCCAAGGAAGTCTCGAGTTCGCCGATCTTTCGGCTAAGAGCCGGTTGAGACAGAAAAAGCCTCTTAGCGGCCCGCGTAAAACTCAGCTCGTCCGCAATTGTAACCACGCATTGAAGTAGTCGTAATTCTATTCCTGGGTACACTTCGGGTATCCTCAGATTTACCCAAATGGCTGAATAGAAACAAGCTTACATTTCCAGTAACACGTTTGTCAGCAACCATTTGTATAAGTAAGTCATGTGTCTAATAGATAATTCATATATCTATGGATATGAATGCTGGCAAAAAGGTCTAAGTAAGTTGCGCTTTGCCGTTGACTCCATAACTGCATTGCCGGTATCGTCGAATCGTTGTTGCAAGCATCTGTTGGGCCCCCCGTAACTCATTGTTACTGCTCTGTAGGATCTGAAAGGATTTGTTCCTTATGTCATATATAGCTGGGTAACTGCCCAGCGCCGTTTGACCCGTGTGGTCAACAGAAACAGTTTGTGTGATGTACATAAAGGTACACAACTCGCGTAATGCAAGGCGTGAACAGCTTTCCACTGAAGATTCGTTGGCCAAGGAGAAGAATATGTTGCATACAAACGTCAAAGTAGCGTTGACGAACCTCTTACTTTGTCTATTAGTCCAAGGACAGACATCGGGGCCAGGTTCCACTATGAGCGATCCTCAAGCGATATCCATGTCTCAGCAAGCTACACTGGCTCTGACAAACTCGACTGCAATTTCTGACGTAACGTTAATTGGCACCGCGACGCAAACTGCCGGAACTTGGAGCAGCACTGGTCCAGCGACATTCAAGGCACTTGGGTTTGCCGAGAGCCGCGTGGATTTTGCCGCCTCCGGACAGAGTGAAATACATGGACTCGATGCGAGCGGCCACCCTGCTGGTGTCTGGATTGGGAGTCCGGCAAGCAGCGACAGCACCCGGCACGCCATGGCCCTACACAACACTTTCACCGATGCCGCTTGGTTTTTCCCGGCGCTGACTTCGCTGGGCACGGCTTCGCAAGCGGGCGTGGTGGCCAAATACGTTGGCGCCGAAACCCACAACGGCATCGCGGTGCAGCATGTGCGCCTGTGGCACACAGCCAACAGCTACAGCAGCCTGGCTGCGATTGCCACGGTCATTCCCCGCCTGAGCACGGTGGATATCTACCTCGACGCCACCAGTTCGCTTCCGGTGGCGCTCGACTTCAACGTTCACACCGATAACGACATGAATGCCAATGTAGCTATCGAAGTGCGTTATTCGGACTACCGCATGGTGAGCGGCGTGACCGTACCTTTTCACGTGCAGAAGTATTTGAGCAATGGCCTGGTGATGGATTTTGTGGCCAGCACGGTGGCCATTAACAGCGGACTCAGCGATACGGCATTCAGCATGTAATAAAAGGAATTTTTTCGCCGCGGAGACGCGGAGAAGAATTTGAAGATCGGGACATTGAGTCATCGGGTCATTGGAGAACTGGGTAATCGGGTAATTGTGTAATTGGAGAAGCGGGAATTTTTTGTTGCGGATGAGCGCGGATCAACGCAGGCTAAAGGCTAAGAGCTAACGGCTAAGGAGCGAGGAAGACGCCATGAGAACTTTAAAAGGTTGCAGTTTTTTGAAACTTGAAACTGGAAACTTGAAACTCGGAACTGCCTTTCTTGAAACTCGAAGCTGGAAACTGCGTTTCGCGGTTCTGATTTGCCTGACGGCGTTTTGCTTCGGTATTTGCGCGCAGGCGCAGGTGGCAACCGGCACTCCTCCTTTTGGCAGCTTTGGCGGCGACCCGGATGTGATTGACCTGGCCAATGTGAATTTCCATTGGGATTTCCCAATCATCGGCAAGGCGGGGCGCGGCCTGTCATTCAACTATAAGCTGGGATTCGATAACTCGGTGTGGCAGCCGGTGCTGGTGAATGGGCAGAACACCTGGCAGCCGGTGAACGGTACCTGGGGCTGGACGCGGCAAACCGAGGCCATGACCGGCTATGTGACATACAACAGCGTAATGAGCCAGAGTTGCGGCCTTGTTTACAACCGCTGGGTATATCACGACCCCACGGGGACCGCTCATAGCTTTGGCAATTTGTACGTGAACAGTGGATGCACTCAATCTAACGGTGGCCCCGCCAACGATGGCTCCGGGTACTGGATATCGGTCAACACGACCCCCAGCGCAACTGTTTATTCCCCCTCCGGCACTGTTATTCAACCCCCATTGCAAAACCCCACAGGCATGGCCGAAATTATTGATGCGAACGGAAACGTGATCAGCACCAACGATGGCGTCACTTTCACCGATACTACGGGCGCGACGGTATTAACCATGAGCAACAACGGCGGGGGCGTGCCTTTTCCCACCAGCTTCACCTACACGGCGCCGGGCGGCAGCAAGACGATCACGGTGAGCTATACCGGCTATAACGTGCAAACCAACTTCGGCTGTTCGGGCATTGCCGAATACGGGCCGGCGTTTATTCCCATGCTCACCTCCATCACCTATCCGGATGGGTCGTCTTATCAAATCACTTATGAAGCCACGCCGGGATTTGCCGGCAACGTGACGGGACGGATGGCCAGCGTAACCCTGCCCACGGGTGGCAGCATCTCTTACAGTTATTCGGGCGGGTGCAATGGAATTGACTCCGATGGCAGGACGGCTAAATTGACCCGCACGCTGAACGATGGCGCCAACAGCAACACCTGGCAATACTGGACCAGCTCTGCTCCCGGCCAGAGCTTCATGCTGGATCCGCAGAACAATGAAACTGACCTGAACTTCTCGGGCGTTTACGAGACCCAGCGCCAGATGTACCAGGGGCGGCCCTCTAGCGGAGGTACGCTGCTGGAAACCGTGACCACCTGTTACAACAACGATCCCAGTTGCAGCGCCAGCTCTACGGTCACCCCGCCCATCGCGGTGCGCGATGTCTACAGCAATGTGGGGGCAGGAGTAACCTCGCGGGTCAAGACCACGTATGACAGCGGCGGCCTGGGACTGCCGGTGGAGATTGACAACTACGATTTCACCAGCACCACCTGGGGCAATCCGCTGAAGAAGATGTTGATTACCTATGCCAGCAACCTGGGCACCATCGTAGATCGCCCCAACAGCGTGACCGTTGAAGACGGCAATAACAATATCCTGGCGGATACCGAGTACCGCTATGACGAGTTTGGCCTGGTTTCCACCACTTCCAACAGTCCGTCGGTGCCGCAGCACGGCAATTCGCCACAGATCCAGCGTGGCAACCTGACCACGGTCAGCCAGTTGGTCTCAGGCACGAATTATTTGGCAAAGCACTTTTTTTACTACGACACCGGCACACTAAGCTCGGTGCAGGACGTGAATGGCCAGAACACGATCTACAACTACGACCCCACGGCCTCATGCGGCTATTCTTATGTGACTAGCGTGACCGCTCCCATTACCAGCCTGGCAAATTACACTCACTGGGATTGTAATGGCGGGGTGACTACATCTACCACCGATGCCAACAGTCAGACCACAACCTTCACTTGGGCCGACCCGAATTTCTGGCGGCCCACCAGCGTGACTGACCCATTGAGCAATGTTACCCAAACCAACTATGCCGGTCCTACTCTGAGCGAGACCAGCATGTGGTTCAACAACAACAACTCGCTTACCGATTCCATTCCTACTTTGGATGGGCTGGGGCGTCCGCATGTGATGCAGCGGCGACAGGGGCCAGGAAGCCTGTTTAATGTCTTGGATTCGGTGGAAACCGATTACGACAGCGATGGGCGTCCGTCGCTTACTACCGTAGGGTATGTTGCCAGTAATACTGGCCAGAGCTACTGCAACAGCCGGAATCCGCCGCAGGGTAATTGCACTCCGCCGGGAACAACGACAACCTACGATGCCCTCAACCGGCCGTTGCATGTGCAGGATGCGGGCGGAGGCACAGTAGATTACAGCTACAACGCTAATGATGTTCTGATTACGGTTGGCTCGGTCAACAACGTGGGAGATTCGGCCAAGCAGCGGCAGTACGAATACGACAGCTTGGGGCGGCTGACTTCGGTATGCGAGGTTACCAGCGGGAGCGGCTCGGGTTCGTGCGGCCAGACCAATGCACTGACCGGCTATTGGACCAAGTACACTTACGACGCGCTGGGAGATTTGACCGGCGTAACCCAGAACGCCCAGGCAGCGCAAAGCTCGCAGCAGACGCGCATCTTCGCTTATGACGGGCTGGGGCGGATGACGGGACAGAATGATCCGGAAACGGGAAACACTCAGGTTGTGTATGACTCCGATGCCCCTTGTGGTATCACCTCGGCTGGCGACCTGATTCGGCGGCAAGACAATGCCGGCAATGAGACCTGTTATCAATACGATGCAATGCATCGCGTCACCATGATCAGCTACGCCGGGCCCAATGCCGGCAGCATGCCGGTCAAGCACTTTGTCTATGACAGCGCCACCGTGAACGGGCAGACAATGCTGAACGCCAAAGGCCGCTTGGCGAGGGCTTATACATGCACCACCTGTACCCCCACGCTGCAGGTCATCACCGACGAGGGCTTCAGCTACTCGGTGCGAGGAGAGACCACGGATGTGTACCAATCCACGCCGCACTCGGGCGGCTATTACGACGTGAAGCAGACCTACTGGAACCACGGGCTGCCGGGGACATTGAGCAATCTGCCGGGGCTGCCTTCCATCACCTACGGTTCTTTCACGGGGAATGGCGGCTTGGATGGCGAGGGCCGGGTCATCCAGGTGAGCGCCTCCAGCGGATTGAACCCGGTGGTTCCGGCTGTGAGCTATAACAACACCGATCCCGGCACTTCCAGTGAGCCGCTGGGCGCGCTGCTCTCCATTAACTTGGCCACGACCACCAGCGGGCAGTATGATTCCGATTCGTTCACGTATGACCCCAACACCGAGCGACTGACCAAATACACCTTCAGCGTGGGCAGCCCAGCGCAGACCGATGTTGGCCAGTTGACTTGGAATGCCAACGGCAGCCTGCAGCAGCTTCAAATCACCGACGGCATCAGCGGCGCGCAAGATACCCAGACCTGCACTTATACCCACGATGATCTGGGGCGCATTGCCAGCGTGAACTGTGGGAGCAGCATCTGGCAACAGAACTTCGGTTACGATCCTTTCGGCAATATCACCAAGACCGTGCCCCAGGGCAGTATGGGCATGTCTTTTCCTTCCACCCCAAACGCTTATAATACAGCTACCAACAAGATTAATCTCACCGGCTATAGCTACGACAATAACGGCAATCTGCTGACCGATGCCACCGGCAGCCATCAATATAGTTGGGATGCCGAGGGCAAGGCGGTATGTATGGATAACATCGTGCTGACCTACGATGCTATGGGACGCATGGTGGAGCAGGCACGGGGTGGAACTTGCGCAAATCCGGGAACTACTTATCAGCAGATCGTCTATTCGCCGGGTGGGGACAAACTTGCCTTGATGAATGGGCAAACGTTGAGCGAAGCGTTTGTCCCACTGCCCGGAGGCGCTACCGCTGTATATACCTCAACCGGATTGGCGTACTACCGGCACTCGGATCATTTGGGCAGTTCACGGATGGCGTCCACGCCTGCGCGCATTCCCTACTACACAGGGTCCTACGCGCCTTTCGGGGAGAACTATAAGGAGAACGGAACGACGGATCGTTCGTTGACCGGGCAGAACCAAGACACCATCGGTGGTTCCGCACCGCTTGACGACTTCATGTATCGGGAACACACGCCTAACCAAGGCCGTTGGATTTCGCCCGACCCGGCAGGGCTCGCAGCAGTTAGCCTTACAGATCCGCAAAGTTGGAACCGCTATGCATACGTGAACAACAGCCCACTCGATTCGGTCGATAAAGACGGGCTATGTACAATGATAGCTGCCGGCATTGATACCGACAGCACTAATCCATTCCTCAATGCCCTAGCCGCTGTGAAGGGATTTGACGTTATCTATCCGTACGGCAAAAATGGCAAAGCAGCCGGTGCTGGAGATGTTGGGCTTAGGGACCTCCTTCAGCTAGGGTCCTCTGGCCTGGCCGAGGCGATTGCATCTTATCAGGATGATCCTAACGGGATACAACTTGTGGGGCATAGTGGTGGAGTACAAGTTGTTGACAATACCTACAACAGCTTGTCGCCAGCTCTCCAAGGCCAAATAACAGATGTAGTCAGAATTTCGCCAGGACTAGGAATAATATCGGGTGTTCTTGACCTCGGTGCCCGAGGCACAAGATCTACCTCAACCTTTCATGGCCACGGCGCAAAGGATTTTCTTGCCGGGATCGCCAACCCCTTCAGAAAAGGAGCTTCGTTACCATGTGGGCATGATCTCACCTGCGAGTTTCTCAGCTTGCCTCCTAATGTCACCAGAAGCTTTAGCTCGTGCGCAGGCACGCCGCAGCGTCCCGTGTTCGGCGGTCGTGGAGATGGAGGCAACCTCGCGCGTGATCTTTTCTATATGAACGACGGTGGAAGTCTTTGGGCATTGTCGCAAGCCTTTAGCTTCTCAGCGTGGGTGGACTCGATACCACTGCCAAGTGGTGGTGGTGGTTATTCCACCTGGAAATTCCTTCTCGAGATGGACAATCAGTGAGAAGGTTACCAATACTTCCTGAATCCACTTGCAGTATATTCTCAGGATGGGTCATGATCCTACGAAGGATGGCGAGAATTACTCGACGGGGGTTGGAAACACTCACTCGCGAACCTAACGAAAGAGGATGTGTGCCATGAAGTTGCTGAACGATCGAAGTAAGTTTCGGGTCTGTGTCAGAACATTTGTTGTGCTGCTATGCATTCAGCTAGGAGTTATCCTTGGATGCCATGGAGCGGAAAAAACCAAAGTAGCGGAGGGAGAGTACGGCGTCACCGAGTCACCTAGCAAGCAGGCCCTTGGAAAGACGATAGATCAGTGGACATTATGGCGTTTGCCAGACGGTCGCCTACAAGTGGAAGTCATACTTCCGTCATGGGCGTTGGGCCGGTTGCAGCAGGCCGGAAGATCACTAGTACAAAGCTTCACGTTTGCCAAAAACATGGAACTAATTGGCTATGAGGTGCATGCGATTGCAAAGGAAGGGCAAATAAATCTATCTTGTGAGCTAAGGCCCAGATTAATCCGTTGCAGAGATCCCAATGCCGGTCGTGCTGAAGCACGGGTTGAGAATGTGCCATATACCTTCATGCCCGCCGACTTCTACGCACTAGACTGGGCCTGGTTCTATGCTTCAGTGATTCACGATGAAATCCGCCCAACATTTCAGACCCCCGTCTATTGGCTGGAACTCCCCGATGAGGATTCCAAAATGAAGATTATTCCTCAGGGCTCACAGCCTGTTAAATTTCTGGGCAATGAGCGAATCTCGATTCTGGGTAAGCAAGTGAACTCTAATAAATACCAATTCGGCGACCAGCAATTGATAATCTGGACAGCCACAAACAGCAGCATTGTATTGGCTGCTCAAATCGCGGAGCCCGAAGCAGCTTCTACAATGACTGGCGGTTCTGTCGGGAAAATTGAGCTAGTCAAATTCATGAGTTATGACAAGGAGTTCATGCCTGAACTCTCTAAATAAATGTCAGGCTCTGCAGAAAAAAGGACATCGCATGTTATTGCCAGCCCGAACTAAATTAAGGATCACCTTCGGTTTCCTTTCTGCTTTGATCGTTACACTTGCTGCCACTCGCGCAGCTTCGCAACAAGCAAAGACATTCCATGACTTATTGCCAGAGCCACACACTCCAGCCGAACTCTCAGATTACGAGCAGAAGTTGCTGAATATCACCATCGAGTGGTCAAAAGGCTCTGATTCTTCCCCAGGCACGAGTGTGGACGTGAAAGAGATCGCAAGGACGAGCAATAACGGAGGGCTGACGGTTCAGTATCACGTCTTTGTAAAAGGTGCCGCTAAAGATCGACTCTATAACCTTCTCACTTGGCCCATTACTCAAACTCAACCTTCACGCACATTAGAAGGCCTTAGGCTTGCTGATAATGGTCTAGTGATGTGTGCTGGAAGAACACCTGAAGATTGCCAATCACCCCTTGGCAAAGATGATCCAGTGGAAGTTACTTTCACCTCCCCAGGCAAAGGAGAAATATTCCGCGAGGCTCTAGTGTCCACTGACAACCACACGAAGGTTCTGTTCGCCATCGTTCCCAATCCACTTCTCGATAAGAATAAAGGTTGCGTTCTAGAAGCTGTCCGGCTAACACGGCAATTTGAAGTAACGATGCTGCGCGGCAGCGGATTCAAACCGAATGAAAGCCTGGATTTTGTTTATAAGTCCTACGACGAAACCCACGAGACCAAAGTATCAGCCGATCCCAATGGTGAGTTTGTCTTTTCGATATCCCCCTTTGCGAAGGGCAAGCACGGCGGTAAAGGCGAGGCAAAGATCAAAAGCGTGAATTGCGCTCCCACAGTTTCGTTCCACTGGGGAGAATAGCTTTTCCGGTTTTCAACATTCTGGCCGGGCGCAATATCTTCTTATCCAGAACCCAAAGTAAGAAACCCCAACATTGTAAACCGTCCAAAAACCGATTTCCATTCCGCGCCCTCAGTTAAGAACAATCTGCCCTACACACAGGTGCGCTATAGAATCGGTGCCAAAAAAAATCACTGTCAATTCAGGGAGTTGCGATTCCTAGGGCCGGATATCGCGATAATTGTAGGCGAAAATTGTAGCTGTAGAAGAACTCGGTGGGAGCCAGGGAACATGCTCGGTGAGATTATTTGATTGTGCAGGCTGTAGTAATGTTTAGCTCACTGTGTCTGTCCACGCTTACTGCGAAAGCGACTGTTACGATGGTAGGCAGTGGCGGCCAAACCATAGATACATAGATAGAAGGAGGAATCGTGAGATCAACCTGCAAGTCCGACTCGCAAACTGATGCTCGAACTATCGTTACACTCGAAGCCGTGAGGAGGCACTGGCTCGAACTCGGCCTTGAAGCGCAACTTTATACTGGTTCGGCCGAGGAGGAACTCCATTACTATCTCAACACCTTGCTGTTCAATGCTTCCTTGATTGTGAGTGATATGGACCGCTCGCCCGAATCCTGCAACAAGGACGCCCTCCAACAGCTACAAACCCGACTCAAGCTCTGCTCGGAGATTGCACGGCTCCAACAAGGGCAACTTCATGAGTAGACATTAGACCGCTTACGCGGTCTTTTTTTTCTGAGATCGGACCGGGACTATTTTCGTTTTTCCCTTTCGCTTTTCATATCGGTGATCGAGTTCGGGGATTGCAAGCACTCTGTATGTCTTTACTTCTCTTCCATCGAGCGGCACGGTTTCTATGAACTTCTCACCACTCAATTTCGTGGTACTCTCGAATTCACGGCGAATCACGGAAACCGCATTCTTCAGTCCGTCCGGCGTGAACAGATGGTTTCTGTGGCTATAGAGAGGCATGGTATTCATATAGGAACAGATCTCGTCGGGAGGCCAAAGGGCATCACCATACCATGCCAGGAAATTCAAGTAGAGCAGTTTTTCCTCTTGCAGCCGCAGTCGGGCTGTACGATGATCGGGAAACGAAACCACCGCTTTCATAAGCTTACAATTTTCGTCGCACGTGCTGCCATGCGACTCTCGCCAATGTGTAAACCGAATCCGCAACGTTTGTTTCCGTTTTTGCTCGACTGCCGCAAGTGCGAACTTCAGATCAGAAATTAAAACATCAGGAAAATTCAAGGACGGCACGAAGGCATCGGCTTCAATAATTTTCAGTCGCTGCTTGGAACTCCAAACTGCGGAATGAACGAGGACGACAGGATAGTGCAAACAATACGGTTCATTCTTTCTCGCGCGGATGAAACGTGCAGCACGCTCTCCGACGCGTTTTCCAGGTTCGATATCATTAACAAGAACGGCGCGAATATTTGGCATCCGACGGACCAAATAGCGCTCTGCCTCATACCAGCTTCGAAATTCGGCGACGTTGTAGTGTTCCAATTTGAGTAATCTGCAAAGCCTGATCCGAGAATCCTTGATTGATTCGACTACCACGACTCGGGCTTTCTCGTGGCACGTCTGGTTCATGGTTGTAGTCTTCCCAATGTGATTCTAGTCGACCAATTCAAGAGACAACATAAAGCGCCAATTGAGCTGATAGGCCTTGCCCCACCACCTCAAGTTCAAACTGTTTCACAGTCAGCAAAATAGCCCTGCGATTTGCTCACTTTGGCTTCTTGCCTACCAACTGTAAGAAGTGTGCTGCCTGGTGGGTCAGTGGAGCACAAGGGGACAGAGGGGCTGGGGGGCTAACCCTGAATGGGGAAGGGCAGTAGGCGATGCTTGCTTGTCAGAATGGGGAATTTCCTAATCAATTCTTGACCGGAATAGGTGGAAGCTCCGGTATGATCTCGACACTGGAATATTTCTGGGTTTTCACAATGTGACCCTGTGCATCCCTGTAAAGCAACGTCACAGAATACGGCACGCGACGAAACGCGAGACCGCGCCGTCGCTGCAACTTGATGCCTTTGATTACATCGTCAGACGGATACGTTCGCACTACCTCAGGCCCGTCCCAAGTCCAGTCTTTTAACTTGTATTGATATCTGGGGCCGCATTTGTCGCGAGTATTGGCTTCCAATACCAGGTACGCTCCATTGAGATTCGTGTCTTTTCCCAAATAGGTTCTGAACATGTATTGTTCATCGGCTACCGCATCGCGACAATAGCAAGAGATTGGCTTATCTTGATCTCCGCGCATGTCGGGCAGTGTGAGGCAATGGCTCTCATCTCGATACACGGCATCCAAGTGGGGAGAAGACGCCGTCTGGGCAAGACAGAGCGTAGCTGCGATCCAGCAGGAGATCATTGGCGTGATGCTCAGCAGCAGGAATGTCAATTCCAGCAGAATGTTAGATTTTCTCATGGCGCTCCCTAGATGACGGGCGCAAGCTCTCTGCGTTTGTAGGGCATGGGGCAAAGCCTAAACCCATCATTAAGTAAAAGCTTCAACCGCGAGAAGTCCCCTTGTGTTGCTTATTTCGAGCATGGAAACTGCTGAGCAAGCATCAACTGAAATGCTGTTGATGCGAGCGTGTATTTCGGATTCTTATCGACGAATGCGATGAACTTTTGGATAAGGCTCGTGGTTGACGTGCTGTCGGGGACGCAGACTTTAAACCACTTTACGTTGTCTGCCATCGCGAGCGAAGCGTCTCCTGCACCTTGTATGTACCCGATGCACTCTCCCGCAAAGAGGGTGTTCTCGAAGCTCTTCTCAACGCGGCCTTGGACTAGGTCTAGTGAAACGCGGCACTCCTTCGCCATGTCTTGAGCGGAGCGAGTCTCAGCGGATGCGAAAGGCACAAGGGCAAGGCACAGCAAAGCCAATCCAAAAAGTCGGTTCATTTTCGTTTCTCCTCCAGAATCGAAAGTCTTTCCCGTCACTGTGGAGACCATATCGTTTCCCATCTTTCTTCTCTGGATAACCTAGGGCAAGCCTACATCTACTAGGGAAGGGGTGTCTATCAGAAAGCTCGGGTTCTAGCCCTCTTCCCCCTCAATCCCGCCGCCCCCAGGGGGTGTAGCAAAACGCCCTCGCTAGGAGATACCCCGTCGTTGATTTGACCTTCTTACCGAGAGTTCCTAGACTGGCAGCCTCGTGGCCTTTGCCGCCATTGGCATTGCTGGCAATCAGCGAGGAAAGACGCGCTAGAGAAACTTGAAGGGTTTCACATCTACAATTTTATCTACAGTCGATTTTTGAGCCGAAAAAATATGGCCGTAACTGATTGAAAATGTTGGTCGGGGCGACAGGATTTGAACCTGTGACCCCCTGCGCCCAAGGCAGGTGCGCTACCAGGCTGCGCTACGCCCCGACTGAACTATTGCTTCGATTCTAAATGATTCTATTGGATTCAGTCAGTCGTTCCCGGCAAGGGTAAGTGCGCGAAGAGAAATTACGGAGCTCTTCGATCCCTCTGCTTCTCTCCGTGTCTCAGTGCCTCCGTGGTGAACAAGGTTTCGGGTGGCATCGCAAGCGATCCAATTGGGAATGGAAAATGTGCACTGAAGTGAAAAACGTCAACTGCTGAACTTGGTGAGCAACTGGGCCACCGCGTCGAGAATGTGGTCGCCAATCAATGTCTGCTTATTCAAAAGGCCGGAGTATTCCACGAAAGCCTCGAAGGTCCTGTTATCTTTGGTCGCGGTCACGCGAAATTGCGAACCTGGCGGGCGGGTGATCAGGATCACTGCGTTTTTGTATTCGAACCGCGCCGCGGGGCCATTCGACCAGACGTAGGTCAGGTTGAGAACGGAATAGACATCCGGACGAAAATAGAGGACCAGCGTCTTCTGATACTGATTGATCTGCTTCTCCTGCTCTTCCCGCAGCTTCGCCGCTTTTTCCTGGCGCGCTCTTTGATTTTCAGCGGCAATACGTGCCTGCGCGCTTTTGATGATCTCATCAATATCCGGAGTATCAGGCATTCAGCTCGTCTCCCCACTCGGTTTTGAGATTGTAAACCTGATATCCGCCGGAATCTATAACGGGTAACGAAAGTCAAAATGTGTACTCTCATGGTTCCGGCCCAGGGTTCAATACGCCGCTCATGGCCTTCGCATGAAAATACCGCCTTTCCTGAGGCACTCCTTTCTATCGGTTTTGTCGATAAACGTTATTTGTAAATCTTCTTGACTGTTGCTCTATTTCCCATATAATGGTGCGCCGTGCCACATTGTAGTGTTGCGGAGTGCAGTCCGCGAAGCTGCTTTGCACCCCAAGTGTAGTGGCGCATCTGTTGGTAGGGTTCCGTGACCGCCAGGCAGTTGGATATTGAACAGCAATCTGGTGATAGCCCGCGAAGCCTCTGGGTGTATGGACCTGCATGGACCTGCACGGCAGATAGAGATAAAGCACCTGCAATGCAGGTCATAGGTTTGCATGGCGGTGCTCAAAAGCAACCGGTTTACACTGCTTTCTCAGGTATTTTGAGAATTTCAAATGTCCGGACAAGCGCGCAATGGTGTGAACCCGGCAAAAACTTGAATTCGGCGAAGATCGGATCATTATGTTCTTTGCTTAATCGTGAAATATAATGTCGTATTGCGGTACTTTCACAAATTTTCCAGGATGGCAACGTGGGGCAGGAGGGCCTCCAGATTATGAGTAAAAAGTTATTTGTATTGCTTCTTGTACTTTCGCTTGGGCTCGTGGTTACCGGTCTTCAGGCGCAGATCACAACCGCAACCTTGGTAGGCACGGTGACAGATTCAACCGGCGCGGTCGTTCCCGGTGCCCAGGTCAGCGCCACCAACATTGACACCAATGCCAGCAAGTCCGTGGCAACCAACGACCAGGGCGCCTATCGCATCGAATTTCTGCCCGTCGGCAACTACAAGCTTCAAGTGGTCTCCAGGGGCTTCAAGACCTACAGCCGCACCGGCATCGTGCTTGAAGTCGCGCAACTCGCGCAATTGGATGTCCAGCTCGAAATCGGCAAAACCGGCGAGACGGTTGAAGTCAACGATGCCTTGCCGTTGATCAACGTCACCAACCCGGAGATCGGGCGCACCGTGCAGCCCCAGGAAATCGCTGCCCTGCCGCTGGTCAACCGCGACGTTTATAAACTCTTAGACCTGACGCCCGGCGTACAGAGAAACGATGATGCCAACATTCTTCTGGGCTACCCCGAGCAACACACCCTGATCAACGGCGGCGTGGATGGCGGCACCGGCTCAGTGAACTACTACCTCGATGGCGGCAATAACATGACCGGCCTGCGCAATACCGGCAACATTCTCCCTAACCCGGATTCCATCCAGGAATTCCGCGTGCAAACCAACAGCTACAGCGCCGAATATGGCCGCTATGCCAACGGCGTCGTTAACGTTATCACCAAGTCGGGCACCAACAATTGGCACGGCTCGCTTTTCGAATACGTACGCAACACTATGTTTAATGCCAATCCCTGGGGAAGCACTGGTCTGCCTTCTCAGCCCTTGCACCGCAACCAGTTCGGCGGCACCGTGGGTGGCCCCATTATCCATGACAAGACTTTTGTCTTCTTCTCCTATGAGGGATTGCGCCAGATTACCAGCCCCTTCCAGACCGGCGCTGTAGTCCCTACGCTTGCTGAACGAGGCGGCGACTTTTCCGCATCCGGAGAACCTGTCATCGTGAACCCTGTGAGCAAGGCTCAGTTTCCAGGCAATAAGATTCCGATTGGCAGCATGGATCCCACGGCGCTGAATATCCTCAACTTTATCCAGCAGCCGAATGCTCTTAACCCGGTCACAGGCGTCTTCGACAGTTGGCAGGGTTTTATTCCCAACTACGACTACCGCGATGAGGGCCTGCTCAAAATAGACCATGGCTTGACTCACAATCAGCAATTGAGCGCCAGTCTCTTTGACACTCGCGGAAGGAGCGACAAATTGCCAGGCGGCAACCTTCCCTGGGCGCTGCAGCGCTTCGATTGGCACCAGTACGATGCCAACCTCAGCCACACCTGGACTGTGAATGACCACATGATCAACCAGATTTGGGCCAACTATACCCGCAACTTCGGCGGCCGCCTGAACACAGCCGGCATCCCGGGCCTTCCCCTGAATGCCTCGCTGGCGACTTTTGGTTCAACCTTTACCATTCAAGGCACGCCGAACCTGCCCCAGATTGCAGTGTCTGGCGGACCAGACACCTTCACTTTGGGTCAGGCCATTGGTGGGCCGGTGGCGGGAACTAATTTTTACTCGCTTCGCGACGTCTTCAGCTTCAACCATGGCCGTCACGCCATTAAGTTCGGCGCCGAGGTCTCCCTCGATAAAGATATCCAGCAGACCCTGCTGAACAACTATGGAGTCTTCAGTTTTGATGGAAGCGGAACCGCTGGCACCGTGGCTGGTAAGAAAACCAATGGCAACGGATTCGCCGACTTCCTTCTCGGTCAGACGAGCAAGTTCAGCCAGGATGCGCCTGTGACCGGCTACACCAACAGTTGGTATACCGCTTACTTTGTGCAGGATGATTGGCGGGTGAACAACCGCCTGACCGTCAACCTGGGCTTGCGCTACGATATTCAGACCCCGCCCACCGATACCGGCCATTTGAACCGCGAATCCACCTTTGTGCCCGGTCCGGAGATTGGCTTGCCTGGAACTATCGTTCAATCAACTGTGAACCCTGCCGCGCCTCCCGGCTTGCTCTTTGCCGGCGATCCCGGCGTGCCCCGCGGCATCGTGCCAACCCGCCATGATCACTTCTCGCCCAGAGTAGGCTTCGCCTTTGATCCGCTCGGCGATGGCAAAACCTCCATCCGCGCCGGCGCCGGCATCTTCTATGGCTCGCTCTCCGGCAACCAGTGGAACACCACCACCAACTTCGAGCCCTTTTCCATCCGCGATACAATTGCGAGTAAGGGAAGCCCAACCGGACCCTCTCTGCAATTTCCGTATCGAGGCGTAACCGGTGGCGATCCCTTCCCTTACAACGGGACATTTGTTCCCGGCGGCTCCATCTTTGGTCCCAGCCAGAACTTCGAATGGCCCTACACCTACCAGCTCAACTTCTCCGTGCAGCACCAGTTCACGAAAGATTTGAGCATCATGGCCGCCTATGTGGGCTCCATGAGCCACAACCTGCCCTTCGCGGAAGATTTCAACTTTCCCGCTATCCCCTTTGGGGCGCCGGTTGGGACCGGGGTCAGCAGTGTGCAGTCACGGCGGCCCGATCAAAGTTTTGGCCAGATTCTCATTATGGAATCCAACCAGACCGCGGATTATCACGCCTTCCAACTCTCCGCCACCAAGAGAATGGGGCATCACTTCAGCCTGAACGGCTTCTACACCTACAGCAAGACCTTCGATAGCGTCGAACTGGATAACAACACCACCCAGGGCGCCGTGCAGGATTTCGCCAACTTGCGGGCGGAGAGAGGCCGCTCCGATGACGACCTGCGCCACATCTTCGTGATGTCGGGGCTTTGGGACCTGAGCTATTACTCCGGCGAGAGTGGTATCGCCAAATGGATACTCAATGGCTGGAGCATTGATCCCATCGTAAAAATACACAGCGGCTATCCCTTTACCCTCACCAACGGCGCAGATGCCAACCAGGATGGCGATATCAACAACACCACCGATCGCGCTTCACTCACCCCGGGCATGAGCCCGCATCTTTCCAACCCCACGGCGGCCATGTGGTTCAACACCGCTGCCTTTACCAGAAACCCGACCGGGGGGCCTGTGGTAGACGGAAACACGCCCCGCAACTTCCTCGACGGCCCCGGCTACTTTAATGTGGATATGACCATCGCCCGTCACTTCAAGTTCGGCGAGCGCTTTGACCTTGAATTCCGCGCTGAAGGTAGCAACATATTCAACCACGCCAACTTGAATCCTCCCGGTGCTACCGCCGGCGCCCCGCCCACCGGTGGTTTCACCAATGGCGTGGGTACAGCCAACTTTGGCAGGATCATAAGCGCAGCGGAACCGCGTTTGCTTCAGCTCGGTCTCCGTTTGAGCTTCTAGAAGTTAAACCACAACCTGACCAAAAGGCCCGCAGGATAAAACCTGCGGGCCTTTTAACTTTAATAGAGGTTCCACAATGACTGTATCCGCACTGTTACTGTATTCGCTACCGTGGAAGAGCGCAGCCTCTTTCAGCCGTGCGTATAGCGCCTTTATGATAGTTTTGGGCTTTCAGCCCCGGTGCCGCGCGGATACACCAATTGTGGAATTGCTATAAGTAAGTGCGAACCCTGCCCATCTTTAAACCTTCCCATAATTGATTCTCCCACATACCGGTGCGCAGTTCCGCATCGTAGTAGCCTGCAGGCCGGCTTGCACGAAAGTGCAATGTACGAGAGTGAGTGACCACAAAGGATAGGGTGAGTTCCCCGAACCCCGGCTAGTGATATTCTTGGCAACAGCATTCTGGTTACAGCCAGCGAAGCCTCTTGCAGTGTGACTCGCACAACAGGAGATAAAGCGCCCTTCAATGCAGGCGGTGGTTTGCATTGTGGCGACGAAAGCAACCGGTTTGCGCCGCTTTCTCGGGGCAGTTTGACTGAATTGCAAATGCCCGGGCAAGCGTACTTCGATGTGAGCACGGCAAAAACCTAAATTCAGCAAAGACTGGATCTTGATGTTTTTGCCTGAAAACGACAAAATGCAGTTTCGTATTGTGGTACTTTACAAAAATTCTCAGGTACCAGCATGTAGCAGCATATGTGGGGCAGGAGGGCTCCAGATCATGAATAAAAAATTGTTTATATTGCTTCTTGTAGCTTCGCTTGCGCTTGTGGTTACCGGCGTTCAGGCGCAGGTCACAACCGCAACCTTGTTAGGTACCGTGACCGATATGACCAACGCAGTCATTCCCGGCGCCCAGGTCACCGCTACCAACGTAGATACCAATTTGAGCCGCGCCGTCCAGACCAATGAAGAGGGCGCGTACCGCATCGAATTTCTTCCCGTGGGCAGCTATAAGCTTGAAGTAAACGCCAAGGGCTTCAAAGTCTATACCCGCACCGGCCTCGTGCTTGAGGTTGCCCAGATGGCGCAGGCCGATGTGGTTATGCAAATCGGCAAGACCGGCGAGACCGTGGAAGTCAACGACGCCCTGCCCCTGGTGAACGTCACCAATCCCGAGATCGGCCGCACCGTGCAGCCCCAGGAAATCGCCGCGCTGCCGCTGGTCAACCGCAACGTTTATACGCTCTTGACTTTGACGCCCGGCGTGCAGAAAAACGATACCACTGGTGTAACTCTGGGTTATCCCGAGCAGCGTACCCTGATCAACGGTGGCGCGGATGGCGGCGCCGGCTCGGTGAACTACTACCTCGATGGCGGCTCCAACATAACCGGATTGCGCAATACTGGCAACATCTCGCCAAACCCCGATGCCATCCAGGAATTCCGCGTTCAGACCAACAGCTATAGCGCCGAGTATGGCCGCTTTGCCAACGGCGTCGTCAACGAGATCACCAAATCGGGCACTAATAATTGGCATGGTTCGCTTTTTGAGTACGTGCGCAACACCATCTTTAACGCCAATGACTGGGGCAACACCACGTCGCCTAAGCCTCCTCTGCACCGCAACCAGTTTGGTGGCAGCGTGGGCGGCCCCATTATCCATGACAGGACTTTTTTCTTCTTCTCTTATTCAGGCTTGCGCCAGATTACCAATCCGTTCTTGAATGGCGCTATCCTGCCTACGCCGGCCGAACTAACCGGTGATTTTTCCGGTGATTACGCCCCCGGTTTTGGAATTGTGGATCCGACCAGCCCCAAAGCCGCGCAGTTTTTTTTCCCAGGTAACAAAATTCCGGCGGGCCGCCTCGATCCTACGGCGATGTTCATACTCAACAGCCTCATTCCAAAGCCCAACGTGCCCGGAACTACTAAATGGCAGGGCTTTATTCCCAACTTTGACGACCGCAATGAGGTGCTGCTCAAGCTGGATCACGCTTTGAGCCACAATCACCAGTTGACCATCAGCTACTTTGAGACCCCTGGCAAAGACACCATCCGGGCAGGCAACAACAACCTTCCCTGGTCAACCCAGCGCCTGGACTGGCGGCAGTACAACGCTAACGTCAGTGAAACCTGGACTGTGAACGATCACATGATCAATCAGGCTTGGCTTGGTTACACCCGCAACTTCGGCGGGCGCCGGAATATACCTGGAACTTCGCTGTCGAACCTGAGTGCTCCTTTTGCGCTTGGTGCGCCATTCACGCCCCAGGGCCCGTTCACCATTCAGGGCACGCCTAATTTGCCCCAGATCACTGTGAGCAACTTCTTCACCTTGAGCAATGCGATTGCCGGACCGATAGCGGGAACCAATTATTACTCGGCTCGCGATGTCTTTACCTACAACCACGGCCGCCACTCCTTCAAATTTGGTGGCGAGCTGTCGCTCGACAAAGACATCCAGCAGACCTTGTTGAACAACTATGGCGTCTTCAGCTTCAATGGAAGCCTGACATCGGGCACCGTGGCCAAGATTAAGCAGGCTGGCAACGCTCTGGCTGACTTTGAGCTGGGCATTCCCAACTCCCTATCGCAGGATGCTCCAGTCAAGGGGTATACCAACAGTTGGTATACAGCCTTCTTCGTGCAAGATGACATCAAGTTCACCAACCGCCTGACCGTCAACCTGGGCTTGCGTTATGACATCCAGACCCCGCCCACCGATAGCGGCAACCTGAACCGCGAAGCCACCTTTGTGCCCGGTCCGGAAGTTGGCTTGCCTGGCGTGGTCGTGCAGTCAACCGTGAACCCTGGTGCCCCTCCGGGCATGCTCTTTGCCGGCGACCCCGGCGTGCCCCGCGGTGTTGCTCAGACGCGCAAAGACCACTTCTCACCCCGCATTGGCTTTGCCTGGGATCCATTCGGCGACGGCAAAACTTCCATCCGCGGCGGCGCCGGAATCTTTTACGGCTCGCTCTCCGGCAACCTGTGGAACACCACAACGAACTTCGAACCGTTTGCCACTCGCCTTACATTTACCAATGCGGGGAGCACAACTGGCGCCACGCTTACCCAGCCATATCGGGGATTGAAGAACGGCGACCCATTCCCCTACAACGGTGCCTTTAATTCTGGTGGCACCATTTTTGCCATAGACCGGAATTATGAATGGCCTTACACCTATCAGCTTAATCTCTCCGTGCAGCGGCAGTTCACCAAGGATTGGAGCATCATGGCCGCCTATGTGGGCTCATTGAGCCACAATCTGCCCTTTGCGACGGATATCAACTATCCGGTCCTTAATGTTCCCAGTGCCACGACTGCGGCCGCCAATGTGCTGTCCCGTCGGCCATATACCGGCTTTGCAGCCCCGACTCCTAACATTCCTCCTTTTGGCTCGATTCTCCTCATGCGCTCGAACCAGACCGCGAACTATCACTCCTTCCAGCTCTCTACTACCAAGAGAATGGGGCACCACTTCAGCCTGAGCGGCTTCTATACTTATGGCAAGACCTTCGAGAGCGTGCAACTGCAGAACAACACCACCCAGGGCGGCGCGGAAGATTTCTCTAACCTGCGCCTGGAGAGAGGCCGCACCGATGACGACCAGCGCCACCAGTTCGTCATGTCTGGCTTGTGGGACGTCAGCTATTACAATGGAGGCAGCACCATTGCCAGGTGGATTCTGAACGGCTGGAACATTGACCCCATCGTGCAGATTCACAGCGGCTTGCCCTTCACCGTCACCGATGGTGCTGACATCAACCTCGATGGCACCAACAATGACCGCGCCATCCTGCAGCCGGGCATGAGTCCAAACCTCTCTAACCAATCGGCGGCTCAGTGGTTCAACACCGCTGCGTTCTTTGTTCCGCCGCCTCCGGGCAGTCCTGCGGGTACACCTGCCACCAGGGTCCTTGCAGTGAACGGGCAACCTCAAGATGGCACCACACCTCGTGACTTCCTGACCGGTCCGGGCTTCGTAGAGGTTGATATGGCGCTCTCGCGCAACTTCAACATCACCGAGCGCTTCAAGCTTGAGTTCCGCGCCGAAGGCCTCAACGTGTTCAACCACGCCAACCTGAATAACCCCGCCGCTACGGTTCCCGCTACTTCTTTGGCTCCCGGCAACTTCGGGGCGATTACAGGTGCAAATACGACGCGCGTGCTTCAACTCGGTCTCCGTTTGACCTTCTAGAAGTTAAACCACAACCTAACCAAAAGGCCCGCAGGATAAAACCTGCGGGCCTTTTAATCTAGTACGCAAACTTCCTTCTATAACCGCCAGAGCCGTTTCTAAGAAACGAAACCGTTCACAGCTTGTCATGCTGAGCCGCGCAGCAGGCGAAGCATCTTGCGATTCCATCCGTGTGATCCGCGAAATCCGCGGTTAGGTTTTCTCTATGGCGAAAATCTATAAGTTTCAAAATGAAATTTCCCGAAATGAACTGGAGATGAATTTTTAATAAATTCTGCGCAAATTAACTTGACACTCCGCTGGCTGGAGCGTACTTTGACAAGTTATTTTATTTTTGAGGTTTTTTGATCCGCTAGGGCCCCTTGCTCGTTACAGACAGATAGGGTTCGTTCGGTTCGAACCCCTGCTTTCAACTTCAACCCGTACTCAAGATTCAGAGGAACGCACATGCGCAAATCCAGCCTTAGCTGTCTCGCCCTGATTCTGCTTTCATTAATGATGGTTTCCAGTTCCTATGCTCAGGTGGCAACGGGCTTTCCTCCCTTCAGCAGCGCGACAGGCGGGCCGGACGTAATTAATCTCGCCAATCTGAATGTCCACTGGGAATTTCCCATCGTTGATAAGCAAGGACGCGGGCTGTCATTCCACTATGCCCTGAAGTTTGATAATTCTATCTGGACCGTGGTTCAAGATCAATTTGGAGAAAAGAAATGGCAGCCAGTGACTAATACTATGGGCTGGACACGGCAGACAGAGGCTATAGCCGGTTTTATGACGTACCTGGCGACGACCGGAGGCCCCTCACACAATTGCACTACCTATAGCGATTGGACGTATGTTGATGCGAACGGCACTGCACACTCTTTTTCTCCACAAATGACTGTAGGTGGAGGCCCTGGCTGCGCAAGTTTCCCCAGTGCGACGGAGTATGCTATAGACAATTCCGGATATCTTGCGACAGTGACTAACGCTCCTGGTGCAACCGTATATCCGCCTTCGGGTGGCAGCATTGTCCCGCCATTACAAAGCGTTCCCGTCACAGACCCACCATCGCCGTTACCACATCCTACCGGCCCAGCTCAAATTACCGACGCTAACGGGAACTTTATTAGTACCGGCGACGGCGTTTCTTTCACTGATACTACGGGCGCGGCGGTATTGACCATGAGCAACAACGGCGGGGGCGTGGCTTATCCCACCAGCTTCACCTACACGGGGCCGGGCGGCAGCAAGACAATCTCGGTAAGCTATACCGGCTACAACGTGCAAACCAACTTCGGCTGTTCGGGCATTGCCGAATACCCGACAACATTCATTCCGTTGCTTACCTCAATCACGTATCCCGACGGCTCGTCATATCAAATCTCCTATGAAGCTACTCCTGGCTTTTCTGGCAGCACGACGGGACGGATGGCCAGAGTAACCCTGCCCACCGGCGGCAGCATCTCTTACAGCTACTCCGGCGGGTGCAATGGAATCAACTCCGATGGCACGACGGCTGCATTAAACCGCACGCTGGATGATGGCAGCAACAGCAGTACCTGGACATACTCGCTCAACGGCAACGGCCAAACCGTCGTGGTGGACCCACAGAACAACGAGACAGATTTGACCTTCGCGGGGGTTTACGAGACCCAGCGCCTGATGTATCAAGGACAGCCTTCCAGCGGGGGTACGCTGCTCGAAACCGTGACCACCTGTTACAACAACGATCCCAGTTGCAGCACCAGCTCTACGGTCAGCCCGCCCATCGCGGTGCGCGACGTCTACACCAACGTAGGTGCAATCACCTCGCGAATCAAAACCACGTATGACAGCGGCGGCCTAGGATTGCCTCTAGAGGTTGACAACTACGATTTCACCAGCGCTCTCCTCAAGAAAACCCTGATTACCTATGCCACCAACCTGGGTAACATCGTAGATCATCCCAATAGCGTGACCGTGGAAGACGGCAATAACAATATCTTGGCGGATACCGAGTACCGCTATGACGAGTATGGCCTGCAGTCCACTGCTTCCAACAGCCCGCCGATGCCGCAGCATGGCAATCCGCCCCAAAGCCAGCCCGGTAATCTGACCACAGTTAGCCAGTTAGTCCAGGGAACGACTTACCTTGCAAAGCACTTCAGCTACTACGATACTGGCACGCCCAATTCGGCGCAGGATGTCAACGGCCAGAACACCATCTACAATTACGATCCCACGGCCTCATGCGGCTATTCCTACGTCACCAGTGTAACGTTTCCGATTACCAGCCTGGCGACACACAGCGCCTGGGACTGCAATGGCGGGGTGGCTACCTCAACGACCGATGTCAACAGCCAAGTCACAAGCTTCGCTTATAACGACCCGAATTTTTGGCGGCCCACCAGCGTGACTGATCCATTGGGCAATGCCACCAACACCAACTATGCCAGTCCCACCCTGAGCGAGACCGGCATGTGGTTCAACAGCAACAGCTCCCTTACCGATTCCATTCCTACATTGGATGGGCTGGGGCGTCCGCATGTGATGCAGCGGCGGCAGGGGCCGGGAAGCCTGTTGAATGTCTTCGATTCGATGGAGACCGATTACGATAGCAACGGCCGCCCTTCGCGCACTACCACGGGGTATGTAGCCACCAGCATCGGCCAGATCAACTCTTCTGCTCCTGCCACTACGACGACCTACGATGCCCTCAGCCGGCCCCTGCATGTGCAGGATGCGGGCGGCGGAACCGTGGATTACAGCTATAACGCTAATGATGTTCTGATTACGGTTGGCTCGGTCAACAACGTGGGAGATTCGGCCAAGCAGCGGCAATACGAATATGATGGCCTGGGACGGCTGACCTCGGTATGTGAAGTCACCAGCGGGAGCGGCTCGGGTTCCTGCGGTCAGACCAATGCACTGACCGGCTATTGGACCAAGTACACTTACGATGCGCTGGGAGATTTGACCGGCGTAACCCAGAACGCCCAAGCAGCCCAAAGCTCGCAGCAGACGCGCATCTTCGCTTATGACGGGTTGGGGCGGATGACGGGACAGTTCGATCCGGAGACGGGAAGCACCCAGGTTGTCTATGACTCCGATGCCGGCTGCGGCATCTCCTCGGCCGGCGACCTTGTACGGCGGGTGGATAATGCCGGCAACGTCACCTGCTATCAGTATGATGCCATGCATCGCGTCACCATGATCAGCTACGCCGGGCCGAACGCCGCGGCGACACCGAACAAAGGCTTCGTCTATGACGCCTTCAATGGCGCTGTTAACGCCAAAGGGCGTCTGGCCGTCGTCTATACCTGCAACCCAGCTTCTTGCAGCACAAGTTGGCTTACCTCGGAGCTATTCAGCTACTCAGCGCGCGGAGAGATAGTGGATTTCTACCAGGCGACGCCCCACTCGGGCGGCGCCTATCACCTGACCCAAACCTACTGGAACCACGGGCTGCCGGGGACATTGAGCGGGCTACCGGGGCTGCCTTCCATCACCTATGGTTCTTTCACTGGGAACGGCGGCTTGGATGGCGAGGGCCGGGTAACCCAGGTCACAGCCAGCAGCGGACAAAATCCGGTAACCGGAGTGACATATGTGACCAGTGGAACCACTCAGCCCGTTGGCGCATTGACACAAGTAAACTTCGGTTCCTTAGATTCAGATCAGTTCAGCTATGACCCCAACACCGGGCGACTGACAACCTACACCTTTAATGTGGGTAATCCAACTCAAACTGATACTGGCACACTGACCTGGAACGCCAACGGCAGCCTGCAAAAATTGCAGATCACTGACAACCTGCCTAATGCAATTGATACTCAGACCTGCACTTACAGCCACGACGACCTCGGGCGCATTGCCAGCGTGAACTGCGGGAGCAGCATCTGGCAGCAGAACTTCAGTTACGATCCCTTTGGCAATATCACCAAGACCGTTCCTCAGGGCAGTATGGGCATATCTTTCCCGTCCACGCCCAATGCTTACAATACAGCTACCAACAAGATTAATCTCACCGGCTATAGCTATGACAATAACGGCAACCTGCTGACCGATGCCACCGGCAGCCATCAATATAGTTGGGATGCCGAGGGCAGGCCGGTATGTATGGATAACATCGCGCTGACCTACGATGCTTTGGGGCGCATGGTGGAGCAGGCACGGGGCGGAACTTGCGCTAATCCGGGAACCACTTACCAGCAGATCGTCTATGGGCCGGGTGGGAGTAAACTGGCTTTGATGAACGGGCAAACGTTGAGCAAAGCTTTCGTCCCGCTGCCCGGAGGCGCTACCGCTGTGTATACCTCAACCGGGCTGGCCTATTACCGCCACTCCGACCATCTGGGCAGTTCGCGGCTGGCGACAACGCCAGCACGTACTCCGTATTACACCGGGGCCTATGCTCCCTTTGGTGAGAACTACGCGGAGAATGGAAACACCGACCGCTCCTTCACCGGCCAGAACCAGGACACAATCGGCGGCATCGCACCGCTTGACGATTTCATGTTCCGTGAGCACACGCCCAACCAGGGTCGCTGGATTTCCCCCGACCCGGCTGGGCTGGGCGCGGTAAACCCGACCGATCCACAGACGTGGAACCGATATGCTTATGTCGCGAACCGGCCCTTAACGAGTGTTGATGCCTTGGGCCTTGAGACTGCCGTTTCTGAGAACGGGTATGATTGCCAATTCTACTCCCTCCCCGACCCTGGTACCGGCGACCCTGAGTATGATGGAGAGGGAACCTGCCCCAGTTCGGATGATAGTTCGGGAGACGACCCTTCCCAGATTTTTGCTGATTCTCCCCCTCCCAGCGACCTGCCTACCATTCATGTAGATGTATGGCAAGAAGGATGGACTATTCTGGATCCCCACGAATTCGGAGTCTACAACAGCTTGGCGCCTAACTTACCACCAGTGCCTGAGCAACCTAACTGGTATGTAAGTTTTGCAACCAGCTTTGTAAAGAATTTCTCGCTCAGTGGGCTAAATGGAAAGAGGCTCTGTACCGTGGTCGCTTTAGATAACCTACAAGACGAATTAAATCCATTCGCATATGACCATGAGGCGGTGGCTGAGGGCACTGCTGACGCCGTTGGCGAAGGAACAGAAACCTTTTTCAAGGCTGCCGCATTTTCTTATGCTGCATCTAGGACTCTATCCGTTCCGTTGCGCTCCCCTGCTTTTCGAGGCCTGATGGCAGGTGCTGAATTCGCTGGTAAGGCTAGCGCCGTTGTGACGGCGGGCTTCGTGTACTATGACATCCTAAAGGCCACAAAAGAAACCATGAGCACAGCATCTGCCGGTGAATGCGCGGGTATTTTTGAATGAAGAAGACGACAATGCGCGACAACTTGATCTATCTCGTGGTCGCAGGCGCATTTCTCTGCCTCTCCTATTTTTTCTATTTGTCGCCCGACGTCAAACCTGAGAGAGCGGACGTCACGATACGAATTTTCTTGATCGCGATGACGGTCGCGGGCATTCTGTATGGTTCAATAAGCATGCATAAGGCCGAAGTGCGCAAGGCAAGGTTCTGGGCGATCTTGCTCGCGATGCTCGGCTGCTATGCTTTCTTCCAGTGGCACCTGATTGCATCGAAGAAATCCGAACACTTATTATTAATTACTTTATTGGAAGTGTTCTTATTTTGGCTTGTACTTGGATTCCTGCTTCGTCTGTTCCGTCGCCAGTCAACCGATTGAGGTCTGGGTGATTTTGCTGGCATCTTCGAATGAAGAAACAAACTCGTGACAACCTGATCTATCTCGTGGTTGCGCTCGTTCTTGGCTACTTGAAATTGTTTTCACCCGAACGGACGGGTGCCCCGACCTAAACAGTTGATTCCATGATTACTCTCGAGGGTGCCCCGTCCTAGCTTCTTTTGCTAGGGCGGGGTTTTTCTGTAACCCAATGAGTACCCCGCAGTAAACCAATCCTTGCTCCTTTCCGTTAACCAAGTGCTGACTTCCGCAGTGCGGAACAAACTGGTATCAAACTGTTGCTTCGTTCAGAAAATCAGTCATCATGAATCCTGAAGTTTATTCCGCATTCCAGAATGCGGGAGCGAGATCTTTGAAAATTCATAGATTTGGTTGGGATTCACGAATGCCCTTCTATGGGAAGAACTTTGAAGAAATGCGCGAAGCAGACCCTGTTGTTGACACTACTGCTCCCATTGCTTCGCGCTCTGCCGTAAATCATTGAACCGCAGTGGTTTAGCTCGTAATGGACTACTTCCAGTAGTGGGGGAGGGGGAGCACTACTTCGGCCCCGTTTTGCAGAACGATGATCCGCCCGCAAAATGGGACGAGAACTCTTCGCGTCCCCGCCGATCCGCGTCATCCGCGATAGAGATTAAAAGCTTTTGCTTTTCCTTGTAGCTTGGGAGCTGCGAGCTTGGAGCTGCAGACCTTATAATCCAGTCATGGAGCCCGCCTCTTACGCGGTAGTTGCATATATCAATGGTCCACTGGCTGGTTTTGTTGAGAGCCTGCGTAGCCGGCTTACGCCCGAGCAGGCCCACGTGCGTCCGCATCTCACCCTGCTTGCGCCGCGCATGCTGGAGACGCCCCGCGACAAGTTGCTCGCCGCACTGAAGAGAATTTGCTACAAAGCTAAGCCCGTGCGCATATCGCTGGGGCAGGTGGAGGCTTTTGTCCCCGCCACCAGCACCGTATATCTGCGCGTTCAGCAGGGAGCCTCGCAGATCGGCAACCTGCATCAGCAGTTGAACCAGTATGGTTTTCGCGCCGAAGAATCGTGGGCCTATGTCCCACATGTCACCCTGGCGAAGCTCTCCGACGATGCTGCGGCGCTCAAGGCGGCGGAAGAGGCGCAGGCGCAATGGTCGCATTATGCCGGCGAGCGTGACTTCCTGGTGAAGGAACTCACCCTGGTCCGCGAGTTCGCGCCTGACAAGTGGGACGACCTCGCCAAGGTTCCTCTCGCCGCCAACGTGCCGCAACACGAAGGTACATGCCCCGAAACGGGCCGGCGATGAACTTCTGAAAGTACATGTCCTCTTTCGATCTTGCGGATCAACTGCTCAGGCATTACAAACTATTACGTAAGGCAGTACCTCCCCCGTAAGCAAGACGATCTCCCCGGAAAGAGAAGGATGTATGCAAATAGGAGTTTACGGAACCGGATACCTCGGTACCGTGGCGGCAGCCTGCCTCGCAGATTTTGGCACGCCGGTCACGGTATTCGATGAAGACAGCTCGCGGGTGGAGTCCCTGGCCGAGGGCAACACACCGTTCTACGAACGCAACCTTAAAGACATTCTCCGCCGCAACCTGCGCGCTGCCCGTCTGACGTATTCCACCGAGTTGACATCTTTCGCTCAAAAATCACAAATCATCTTTTTCGCCTCCGATTCGTACCGCTACCTCGAAGAGATCACGCAACAGATCGCGCGCGAAGTGGAAAACAGTGCCATTTTTGTAATCATGACCCCGGTGCCGGTCGGCACCGCCGGCCGTATCGAAAAAGCAATTGAAGGACTGGGCAAAACCGTTGTCATTGTCTCCCAGCCGGTTTTCCTGACCGATGGCTGCGCGGTGGAAGACTTCAACTGGCCCGACCGCATCGTCCTGGGGACCAATTCCAACCAGGCTGTGCTCCTGCTCAAGCAGGTGTATCGCCCGCTGGTCATGCGCGGCGTGCCCGTGATCGTGACCAATCATGAAACTGCGGAGCTGGTACGCGAAGCCTCCACTGCGTTTGTGGCGACCAAGATTTCGTTTATCAACGAATTGGCTTCGCTGTGCGAGCACGTAAACGCGGACGCGGTTGACTTGGCGCTGGCCCTCGGCCTGGATAAAAAAATTGCTCCTCGCTGTCTGCAACCGGGAGCCGGCTTCGGCGGCCCGTTTGTCGAGGCCGACATGGATTCTCTCGCCCAGCTCGCCATGGGCAAAGGCGTCTTGCTGCGCATCCTCACCGCGGCGCGCGAGGTCAACCGCTCGCTGACTGATCGCGTAGTCGACAAGCTCTCGAAGCTGGTTGAACCCGTTGCCGGCAAGGAAGTAGGTATTCTCGGTCTGTCGTTTAAGCCCAACACCAACTCAGTGGCCGCTTCTTCCTCGATTGATCTCGCCCGCCGGCTATTGGCTCGTGGGGCGCACGTGCGCGCCTATGATCCGGTAGCGATTCCCGATGCCAAGATCGAACTCAACGGGGCCGTCGAGTATTGTGAAAACGCCTACGATGTCGCCCAGGGTGTGGATGCCCTGGTGATCAGCACCGGATGGCCCGAGTTCCGCACGCTGGATTTCGACAAGATTAAGCACCTGGTGCGGCAGCCTATCATTATTGATACCAAGAACCTGCTGGATTCGACGCGTCTTCGCACCCTTGGCTTTCAGTATGTTGGCATTGGCCGGGCATAGAGTTTTCTCCTGCTGCAACTTACCCAGATGGCCCGTTACCCCTCCTTGGGCCATCTGGTTTTTTATCTTGTTACATCCCGGAGCGCCTATAAGTCCATCTGTTTGAAGCAGGTGCATGGCATAATAGTATTAATTCAGATGATGGATAAATAAAAATTATAAGCTTGTCTTATAATAGGCCGTGCCGGAAAATGACATTTTGCACCAGGAGCAGGAGGAAGGGATGGAACGCGAGCGCATTGTAATCTTCGACACCACGCTGCGCGATGGAGAGCAATCTCCCGGCTGCAGCATGAACCTCGAGGAAAAGCTGGTGATTGCGCGCCAGCTCGAGGCGCTGGGTGTGGATGTCATCGAAGCCGGCTTCCCCATCTCTTCTCAAGGCGATTTTGCGGGGGTACAGAAGGTGGCGGCTGAAGTCCGCCGTCCTGTTATTACGGCGCTCGCACGCGCCAAGAAGGATGATATCCAGTGCGCATGGGACGCCGTTAAAATTGCCAGCAAACCCCGCATCCACCTCTTTCTCGCCTCTTCCGACATTCACCTGCAGCATAAACTCAAAATCACCCGCGAGCAGGCCCTGCAGCAAACCAAAGAAGCCGTAGCTTTTGCCAAGTCGCTGCTGAGCGACATCGAATTTTCGCCGGAAGACGCCACCCGCACCGATCCGCAGTTTCTGTGTGCCATGGTGGAAACCGCGATTGCCACCGGGGCCACCACCGTCAATATTCCAGATACTGTCGGGTACACCATGCCTGAAGAGTTTGCCCGCATCGTTAGAACCATCTTGCGCGACGTAAAGGGCGCGGACAAGATCACGCTCTCTGTCCACTGTCACAACGATTTGGGAATGGCGGTTGCCAACAGCCTGGCCGCAGTTAAGGCGGGCGCGCGCCAGGTAGAGACCTGCATGAACGGAATCGGCGAGCGCGCCGGCAACTGCGCCATGGAAGAAGTTGTAATGGCCATGCGCGTGCGCCCCGATTTGTATCCTTATGAAACCGGCGTGGTCAGCGAGCAGATTTATCCCACCAGCCAGTTGATCGCCAAGGTCATCGGCGTCGCTCCGCAGCCCAACAAAGCCATTGTGGGCAACAATGCCTTCGCGCATGAAGCCGGCATTCACCAGCACGGAATGCTGAACAATCCGCTGTGCTACGAGATCATGACTCCGCAGTCGGTGGGCGCGCCCGGCTCGCGCATGGTCCTGGGAAAGCACTCCGGACGCCACGCGCTGGCCAGCCGCTACGCCGAGCTTGGATATAAACTAAG